>Ga0233393_1000558_pt1 | contig 14062 bp, 10 predicted proteins | sample 21DmetaG_FD_183170 | JGI IMG/M metagenome (GOLD analysis project Ga0233393, IMG submission 183170) | Seawater microbial communities from Monterey Bay, California, United States - 21D | ecosystem: Environmental > Aquatic > Marine > Coastal | place: USA: California | collected 2016-10-24 | reverse complement strand
TGCATCATATTTACCTGCTGAAGATGCATCAGATATAAAGCCAAAATCTCTGGGATCAGGATTTAAAATTGTAGTACCAAAATTTTCGCGAATAGCAAATTTTGATGATTTAGATCCGCTTTCGGCTAATCCTAATATATCTGTAGAGATAATTTCTGCAGGTCATCCATTACCACTTGATGCAGATCTTATTCTATTACCAGGAACTAAATCAACAATTGGTGATTTGAAATTTTTTAGGGATCAGGGTTGGGATATTGATTTGGCAGCGTACGTAAGGGCGGGTGGCCAGGTTTTGGGCATTTGTGGTGGATATCAAATGTTAGGTAATGAAATAGTAGATATTGAAGGTATAGAGGGAGCCCCAGGAAGATATCAGGGACTTGGATATTTGAATGTGATAACAGAAATGCATGCAGAAAAAAAATTAGCTTTCGTTTCTGGTATTGATTTAATTTCAGGCTCAAAAATTGAGGGGTATGAAATTCATATTGGCCAAACAAGCGGAGCTGATTGTAATAATAGTTGGTTGGTAATCGATAATAATAAATCTGGAGCATCTTCAAAAGATGGTAAAATCCAAGGATGCTATATTCATGGTCTTTTTTCTTCTGATGAATTTAGAAAAAATTATTTAGAACGTATTGGTGCAAACAATATTAAAAGCGAATATTCTGCAAAAGTTGAGAAAACTTTAGAAGACCTTGCAAAGCATATTGAGAAAAACTGTGATTTAGATGAGATACTAAAGATCGCATCAGAAAAATAATTTTATCTATTTTGCAATTTTTCTAAAATCTTAATCCTTGCCTTGCCCAAAGGAGAAGTGTCTAAAATTTTATCATGGTTACTTTTAGGATTGTGTTTTTGAATTTCTAAGTTCAAATTCGATGGCGTCAATTGCCCCATCTCTGAGAGGACATTATAAGCTTGGACTTGTTCATCACGCAGTGCTGAAACTAAATTTGATCGTGCCGATAGTAGTTCTTGCTCAGCATCTAAAACATCCAAGGTCGTTCGGGATCCTAAATTAGACTCTTCACGAATACCTTCAAAAGCTATTTTAGATGCTTCAATTTGAGCTTCACTTGCTTTAATGGCCGCTACCGCTGCTAACCACGATGAATGATATAGCTGAAGATTTGATCTAGTTGTTAATAGTGCATTATCTAGGGCATACTTACTTATATTTTTATCATTAATTGCAGCGCGTCTTTTGCTTCTTAAATCTCCACCTTTGTATAGTGGAATAGTCGCTTGAATCGTCGCTCCAGTAGAAGAAGTAATGGATGAACCAGTTTTCGATGATATGCTACCTGTAATTGTTGGGCCACCAATTCTTCTTGAAGCGCTAACTTTAAGTTCAGCCACTTTAAGCTGAAGCTTGGCAGAAAGTATACGCGGGTGGTTTTCCAGTGCTATTTCTTCAGCTCTGGAAAATGTAATGGGTATATTTGGGTGCTCAGGAGGAGTAGCTAAATCACCGTGGTTTTCACCAACTATTAATAGGTAAGAAGCGCTCTTACCTGAAAGAATTGCTTTTCGTTGCTCAACATTACTCACGGCAAGTGCAAGTCTTGCTTCGGTTTGACTAACATCTGTTCGGGTTACTTCACCAACTTCAAAACGATTTTTTGCAGCTCTTAATTGTTCCATGATAACTTTAATATTACTTTTAGCTAAATCTAAATTTGCTTGAGCCTGCCGTAAGTCCATAAATATTGTGATGGCTTTCAACAAATTATCTTGTTCAGCTTTAATTAACAATTCGCTCTCAGCTAACATGGAATATTTTGCTGCGTCGATTAAGTTAAAAGATTTACCTCCATCATATAGCAATTGGCTGATTGTTAAATTGGCAGAGTTTGCATTATCGTCATCTAAATTTTGTGATAATGTTGCGCTTAAACTTGGTTTTATTAAAGATCTTTGTTGAACTAAGTTTTCATTAAGCTTGAGAATTTTCTCTCGTTGCTGAGCAATATAAAAATTATTTTTATAGGTAGATTCGAGTGAAGATTTAAGACTAGTTTCATTCGCATAGCCGGGTAAGGCAATTAAAAGAATTATTATAAAACTAAATATAAATCTAAACATAGGAACCCTTGCTGTATTTTTTTTATATCTATCTTTATTTAAATTTAAATCAAACAAAAGTGAATGACTTAGGCTCAGAAAAATCTTTGATGATAGGTGCTGAAGCATCAAATTCCGAACGCCATGTAATATCTGAGCCCTTTTTGATACCTAAAAAACATTGTCCCATTGCCCCATCGGTAAATATTGAAATAATTCTACCACCATCTTTTAATTGATCTTTCAAATTTTTAGATATTTTTTGTACACCACCTTGAATTATGATCACATCATAAAGGCCATGTTTTTCATCTCCATCATAGAGATTTCCTGATGTGACTATGGCATTATCAACACTTTCGTCTTCAAGAGCTTTTTGGGCGAATTCTGCCATTTCAATATTTGATTCTAAGGCTACAACAGCTTGGGCTAATTTCGCTATCACCGCTGTGGAATATCCTGTGCCACAACCAACATCTAATACTAGTTCTTCTGACTTTATAGATACAGCATCTAGCATTTTTGCAAATATTCTAGGATCTAATATTACACGATTATCCGGAAGAGTTATATGTTCTCCAATATAAGCAACAGATTGCTTCTCGAGTGGCACATACTTTTCCTTTGGGGTTCTCAGTAATGCGTCGATAATGGGGTATTTGGTTACATCAGAAGGCCTCACTTGGCAATCTACCATAGCTTCTCGAGCTGTTTGAAAATTAGTCATTGTTCATGTCTACTTTGAAATATTTATTATTTGTGTTTATTGCCATATACAAACTAAATCAACAATAGCATGTTAAGATTATATAAGACTAATATGCATATAAATATTTCCAACATTTAATTGGAATGTTTTTAATATTGTTTGATTAAGCATTTGTATAAATTTTTCTTAAATGTAAATAAGTATTGAATGCTAAAGTTGTACAAATTGATGAAGCTTTTATCGTCGATTTTCTAGGTTTACACCTTAATGGAAATTATTTTTGAGGAATGATATCTATAATGATTTTTGAACCATACCAATTAACTGCTCATGAAGCATCTAATCTTATTTCTTCGGGCTCCTTGACTTCTGTAGAATTAGTAAATTCTTGTTTAAATCAATTATCCAAGACTGAAAATTCAATAAAGGCATGGGAATATTTAGACTGTGAAAAAGCAATCACGCGAGCTTTAGAATGTGATCATTCATATAAGATTGGGGAAAAGATTGGGCCATTACATGGTATACCAATTGGCATAAAAGATATAATTGATACGACAGATATGCCGACTAATTATGGAACAACAATTTTTAAAGATAATCAACCAAATGAAAATGCAAAAATTATTGATTTGTTAGAAGAATCTGGCGCGATAATTATGGGAAAGACAGTCACAACTGAGTTTGCTTTTTTTCAACCAAGCAAAACATCAAATCCTCATGACACTGAAAGATCACCTGGAGGATCTTCAAGTGGTTCAGCGGCTGCGGTGGCTGCTAATCACGTACCATTAACTATTGGAACTCAAACGAATGGGTCTATAATCAGACCTGCATCATTTTGTGGTGTTCATGGATTTAAGCCATCTCAGGGTGCTATATCAAGGTCAGGTGTACTTCAAACCTCAGAAACATTAGATCAAATAGGATGTTTTGCAAGATCATTAGATGATATAGCTCTGATATCTAGAGTGTTGGGTTCTGATGTTTGCCTTAAAGAGAAAAATTTTTATTCCGCTAACCTAAATGAATTATCAAATTTATCAGTTTCTCCGAATTTTGCCTGGTTTGATTTATCTTTTTATGATCGATTAGAAGCAAGCGCAAAGGATGGTTTTTTATCTATTCTAAATCATATGGGTATTAATATTAAGAAAATAGATAATGCTGACAGACTTTCAAAACTTGTAGATGTTCATACAAAAATATATGAATATGAAATTTATAAAAACCAAAATGATTTTTGTAAAAAAAATTGGAGCAAGATAAGTGATACTCTTAAAAATATGATTATCCGAGGAAGCCAAGTTAGCAAAAATGAATATATCGATGCAATTCAAACTAGGTCAGCAGCACAGGATTTTTTTGCAGATTTTTTTCTCGAATTTGATGCTATAATTGCGCCTTCTACAGTTGGTGAAGCGCCGTTATTGAGTGAATTTTCAACGGGTGATCCAATTTTTTGTACAATTTGGACTTTGGCTGGTTTGCCAACTATAACATTGCCCATTTTACAGGGAAAAAATAAAATGCCAGTGGGGGTTCAATTAATAGGTGCATTAAATGAAGATAATTCACTACTAAAAACAGCTAATTGGCTAAAACAATTTTTGGCTAATGAAGCCAATTTTAAGAGGAAAATAAGATGACACAAATTGCTTTTCTTGGGCTTGGTGTAATGGGGTACCCAATGGCTGGGCACCTATTCAAAGCAGGTCATAATGTTAAAGTTTATAATCGTACAAGTGCTAAAGCTCTTAAATGGACCGAAACATATGGTGGAAGTTATGGTGAAACACCATCTAAAGCTGCAGAAGGTGCAGATATTGTTATCGCTTGTGTTGGTAATGATGATGATCTTAGATCAGTTTGCTTAGGTGATAAAGGTGCTTTTTCATCTATGAAACCAGGAAGTCTTTTTATTGATCATACAACTGTTTCTGCAGCAGTTACAAAAGAACTACACGATATTGCTAAAGCACTTGGAATAGCATTTGTTGATGCGCCTGTGTCTGGTGGCCAAGCTGGTGCGGAAAATGCACAACTTTCAATTATGTGTGGTGGAGCGCAAAATCACTATAATACAGCTGAAAAAATAATGGATATTTATGCTAAATTATGTAGGAGAATTGGTGAAACTGGGGCAGGCCAATTAACAAAGATGTGCAACCAAATTGCTATTGCAGGTTTAGTTCAAGGTTTATCTGAAGCTCTTCATTTTGCACAAAAGGCTGGTTTGGATGGTAGAGATGTAGTTGAAGTAATTAGTCAAGGAGCTGCTGGTAGCTGGCAAATGGCAAACAGATTTGAAACTATGTTAGATGATAAATATGAGCATGGCTTTGCGGTAGATTGGATGCGTAAAGATTTAGGAATATGCTTAAATACTGCAAATGAAAATGGTGCTAGTCTTCCGGTAACTGCATTAGTTGATCAATTTTATAAAGATATTCAAAAAATGGGTGGTGGAAGATGGGATACTTCATCTTTATTAAAGAGGCTCACCTAATAACATAGATAATTCATAAAATTATTGCTGCGATTTATTTTATATTGAAGAATTAAAGTTAATCTATTCTTTAAATTTATATTGTATCTACAAAATAAATTACCAAGATATGTTTCTAGTCTCTTTCACTTATTTTGTTCGCACTGTATGAAGCATGAAATATTGTTTTAAAGGCAAGACTAATGGCTATGGAAAAAAACTTTGATGCTGCTTCTAAAGAAGCCAAGATTTGGAAGAAATGGGAAGATGCAAATGCATTCAAGGCTGGGGCGAACGCTCTTCCTAATGCAGATAGTTATGCAATAATGATCCCACCACCAAATGTAACTGGTGTTTTGCACATGGGGCATGCTTTTAACAATACGCTTCAAGATATTCTAATCCGTTGGCATAGAATGCGAGGTTTTGATACACTTTGGCAACCAGGAACAGACCATGCAGGAATTGCAACACAAATGGTTGTTGAGCGTGAATTAGCAAAGAATAATGAACCATCAAGATCAGAATTAGGGCGTGAGGCATTTTTAGAAAAAGTTTGGGCATGGAAAGAACAGTCAGGTGGAACTATAATCAACCAGCTCAAACGGTTAGGTGCATCATGTGATTTTTCCCGTACCGCATTCACTATGGCAGGAGCTCATGGTGACACAAAAACGGGCCACGAAAATAGTGCCAATTTTCATGACGCAGTTTTAAAGACTTTTGTTGATTTTTATGAAAAAGGATTAATATACAAAGGCAAAAGATTAGTTAACTGGGATCCACATTTTGAAACTGCTATATCTGATTTGGAAGTTGAAAATATTGAAGTTGATGGCCACATGTGGCACTTTAAATATCCATTAGTAGATGGTGAAACTTATACATACATCGAAAAAGATGATGATAATAACATAATAGTAAGTGAAGAGAGAAATTATATATCCATAGCTACAACACGCCCAGAAACAATGTTGGGTGATGGTGCTGTAGCTGTATTTACTAATGATGAGAGATATGCGCCAATTGTAGGAAAAAGTGTTCATTTACCATTATGTGACAGAACAATTCCTGTGATTGTAGATGAATATCCAGACCCAGATTTTGGATCTGGTGCTGTTAAAATAACTGGTGCGCATGATTTTAATGACTATCAAGTAGCTAAGCGTAACAACATCCCAATGTATTCGCTGATGGATACAAAGGGGGCAATGCGATCTGATAAATCAGAAAATAATTTGGTGCCAATAAAATACCAAGGAATGGATCGGTTTGAAGCTCGTAAAGCTGTTGTGGCTGATATTGATGCATTAGGCTTGATGATTAAAATTGAAAATAAAAAAGTCATGCAACCATTTGGAGATCGATCGAAAGTAGTTATTGAGCCTGCACTTACTGATCAATGGTTTGTTGATACTGCTAAAATTGTGCAACCAGCCATTAACGCTGTCAAAGATGGAACAACAAAAATATTACCTGAAGGTGATAAAAAGGTTTATTTCCATTGGCTTGAAAATATTGAACCTTGGTGTATATCGCGCCAGTTATGGTGGGGCCATCAAGTGCCTGTATGGAATGACATGGAAGGTAATGCTTATTGTGCTGTTTCAGAAGAAGAAGCTGTTAAAAAAGCATTTAATAACTACAAATCCAAATATCCAGACTATAATATTAAAATTTTGGTTGATAATGGTTCAAATAATTTTGATTCAAATAAAGATGACGCAAACACAAAGGTTATAACACTTATGAGAGATCCAGATGTATTAGATACATGGTTCTCTTCAGGTTTATGGCCTTTTGGGACACTTGGATGGCCTGATAAATCCAAAGAACTTGAACGTTATTACACCTCAAATAATCTCAATAGAACACTCATAACTGGTTTTGATATTATCTTCTTCTGGGTTGCTCGGATGATGATGATGGGCATTGAAACAATGGGGAAAGTTCCTTTTGAAACAGTATATGTTCATCCATTGGTTCGTGATGAGCATGGTAAAAAAATGTCTAAATCTACTGGAAATGTTATGGACCCTCTAGATTTAATTGATAAGTACGGTGCAGACGCTGTTCGTTTTACTTTAACAGCTATGGCAGCTATGGGGCGTGATTTAAAGCTTTCAGAAAGCAGAATTGAGGGGTATCGTAATTTTGGAACAAAATTATGGAATGCCACTCGGTTTGCTGAATTTAATGAAGCATCACCAAATAATAAATTCGATCCTAAATCTGTTAAGCAAACATTAAACAAATGGATAATAGGTGAAACTGCATTGGTTCGTGAGGCAGTAGATAATTCTCTAGAGCAATATAGATTTAATGACGCTGCCAATGCACTGTATGTATTCGTCTGGAATAAAGTTTGTGATTGGTACGTTGAACTTTCTAAGCCATTAATTCAAGCTGAAGACCAAGCCATGGTACTTGAGACTAAAGAAACATTAGCGTGGGTCTTAGATCAATCATATATTCTTTTACACCCTATAATGCCTTTCATAACAGAAAACCTGTGGGATGAAACTGGCGTACGTAAAAAAATGTTAGCACATGCTGAATGGCCAAAATACACTTCAATTGATTATTTAAATGAAGAAGCAAACAAAGAAATGAATTGGGTAATTTCTTTAATTGAACAAATTCGTTCTGTACGATCTGAGATGCGAGTGAATGCGGGTGCAAAAATACCTATGGTTCAACTTTCTTTAGACTCCATTGCTCAAAAAGCATTGGATAACAATAAACTATTGATAATGCGATTAGCACGAGTGGAGAGTATAACTCTTGCATCAGAGCCTCCAAATGGTGCTGTTACATTGCCTGTAGAGGGAGGTCAGTTTTGTTTGCCTCTTGCAGATATTATTGATGTTGAAGCAGAAAAAGCTCGTTTAAATAAAGCAATTGAAAAACTTGAAAAAGAATTAAATTCAATAAATCAAAAACTTTCAAACGATAAGTTTATTTCAAATGCTCCTGCTTCTGTAATACTTGAAAATAAAACTCGTGTAGAAGTTGGTGGCGAAGAATTGCTTACGCTTCAAGCCGCATTAAAGCGGGTTATGGCAATAATTTAAATCTTTCATTATGCTATATCTATTTGATTATTAACTACGATTAATTTTAGCTAAAGCGATACATTAACAAATATTGGATTGAATTATGAGCAATGATAAAAATCTATCCCCAAGATTGACTAGTCTGGCGAATTCACTTCCATCTAGCGTGCCATTTGTTGCACCAGAAATGACTGAACGTATTTCAGGAATACCTTTTATTGCTAGGCTCGGTGCAAACGAGAGTAGTTTTGGGCCTTCACCAAAAGTTAAGCAAGTCATAGCAGATTCTACAGCGGATGTTTTTAAATATGGTGATCCTGATGCTTTTGACTTAAAAAAAGAGCTTGAGAAACATTTAAAAGTACCTTGTGAAAATATTATTGTTGGCGAAGGCATTGATGGGCTGATGGGTATATTATGTAGGCTAATGCTTGAGCAGGGAGATATTGTTGTAACATCAAATGGAGCATACCCCACGTTTAATTATCAAGTAAAAGGCGCAGGGGGAAGATTAGAGACTGTTCCTTATTTGGCCGATTATGAAGACCCTGATGCTTTAATTGAAAAAGCAAGGCAATATAAAGCTAAGATGATCTACATTGCTAATCCTGATAATCCAATGGGAACACATCATAGTGCAGAAACAATTCAAAGAATGATTGATTCTGTCCCGAAAGAAAGTTTATTAGTTTTAGACGAAGCTTATATAGAGCTAGCACCTGATGGTGTTGCTCCAAAATTAGATATTTCAAATAAAAATATAATAAGACTTAGAACATTTTCAAAAGCATATGGATTAGCTGGAGCGCGAGTTGGCTATGCTATCGGCCATACTGATTTAGTGAAGTCATTTGATAAAATTAGAAATCACTTTGGCGTTAATACTATTGGTCAAAAAGCTGCTTTAGCAGCACTAAAAGATCAAGATTATGTTTCCAAAGTTAAAGTATCTATTGAACAAGGACGTGAAAGAATTAATCAGATTGCAATTGAAAATGGTTTAAATACAATTAGTTCCTCTACAAACTTTGTCGCAGTTGACTGTGGAGTTGATGGAGACTTCACCCGAAAAGTTCTTAGTGAATTAGTTAGAATGGGCATTTTTGTTCGTATGGCATTTGTTCCTCCTCAAGATAGGTGTTTAAGAGTTTCAGTTGGGGTGCCAGAAGATATAGAACATTTTGCTAAAGCATTTCCAATAGCATTAGAAAAAGCTAGAAATCTATAAATTGGATTAGTTATTATTTTTTTGAGTTTTATTTCGTTTGAATGCTGTGATTGTCTATGTATGTTTGTGACTGAAATAATAAAAAGTAAGTTTGATGGCTAAAAAAGACCTTAAAGTGTTATCGGCAAGAGAAGCATATGGCCGGCTATGGCGAGAATGGCTTAAAGAGCACAACTTTAGTTTAGCTATAACATTCGTTCTGATGTTTTTAGTAGCAGTTTCTGCTGCAGGCTATGCTAAATTTATACAAATGATAATATCTGCATTTGAAATTAATTCACCAAGCGTCATTTGGTGGGGGCCGGTTGGAATAATTTCATTAGCAGTAGTAAAGGGTTTGAGCCAATACAGTCAGCTGTTGTTACAGAATAAGATTCTTTCACGTGTGCAGGCAAACTTGCAATATAAAATGTTCAATTCTTTGGTTAATATGGATTTAGCTAACCTCTTGGCAGAGTCTCCTGCTGCTCTTGCAACACGATTTTCTGCAGATATTGAACTTATTAGAGGTTCTACCAATTCGATATTGGGTTCAATAACTGCCATCCTAACAGTTATTGCTACCTTTGGAGTAATGCTTTCGATTGATTGGGCTTTAACAATTAGTTTGATTTTCATTTTTATTTTAGCGTTTGGTCCAGTTGGAATCGTTGGAGCAAAAGTAAGAAAAATATCTGTTAATACTCAAAAAGAAATTGCTTATATGACTGAGGCTGTCAACGAGGGTTTAGCAGGTATCCGGATGGTGCGAACATACCGGTTGGAAAAAAGATTATCAGACAATGCGCTTTCTATATTTGAGCGTTTATTCAAATTGCGCTTATCTATAGTAAAATGGCAAGCCAGTGTATCTCCTCTTATGGAAATTTTGGGGGCTGTAGCTATCGGGCTTTTATTGCTATTGGTCGCATTAAGAATGCAAGTGGGTGCAATTGATTTGGCAGGCTTTATTGGTCTTCTTACTGCGCTTGGCGTTGCTACAAACCCTGCTAGAAAGCTTGGTGGAGCATATGCGTCTGCGTTGCAGGGTATTGCAGCATTAGAGCGGGTTTACGAACTATTTGATACGCCGAATAAGATTAAAGATGGGTCTTTTAATTTTGAAAAGAAAGAAAAAGCGCTAGGAAACTTAAATTTTTCAAACGTAGATTTTTTGTATCCTGATGGATATCAGGCTCTTCACAATATAAATTTGAACATAGAAGCTGGCAAATCTTATGCGTTTGTAGGGCGATCAGGAGCAGGTAAATCAACAATCTTCAATTTATTACCAAGATTGTTTGACTCAAGCAAAGGTACTATTTCGTTAGATGGCAGGTCACTTTTAGATTATAAGATTTCGTCATTAAGGGATCAAATCTCTGTGGTTAGCCAAGACAGTATTTTGTTATCAGGAACAGTTTTGGATAATATTGGTTTTGGAAAAGAAGGTGCGAGTAGGGAGGATTGTATAACTGCTGCTCAAGATGCGGCAGCGGATAAATTTATTACAAATCTTAAAGACGGTTACGATACAAAAATTGATCCTTCCAAAATTAAATTTTCGGGGGGTGAAAAGCAAAGACTCTCGATTGCGCGGGCTATGCTTAGAGATGCGCCTATACTTCTTCTTGATGAGCCAACATCTGCGCTAGATGCACAATCTGAAAGTCAGATTCGTAAAGCTCTGGACGAACTTTCGAAAAATAGAACAACACTTATCATTGCTCACAGGTTGTCTACAATTTTAGATGCTGATCAAATAGTTGTCATGGATCAAGGAAAAATTATTGATCAGGGTACACACCCAGAACTACTTGAACGTGGCGGCATCTATGCAGAATTATTTAATCTGCAATTTGATTTAAGTCCAAAAAATGACTTACAGAATAGGGAAAGGTCTTTTTCGGGAACTAAGAAAAACAATTGGTCTAATCCATTATTCCGATTATCTAAATTTTTAGGACTTTAATCTCTATAATATAATTTAGCCAATTCATGTGGATCAGCTCCAAATTTGAATCTTATTAATAAAGTTATATTGTTAATACTTCTTTTTAACCAACCATCTCTTTTGTATTTAAAAGCTGATGTTTTTATAGTTACCGGAACTACTTGAATTTTTTGTTTGAGAAATTTTACAATAGCTACATCCTCCATAAGAGGTAAATCAGGATAACCGCCAATCTCATTGTACAGTTTTTTTGAAATTAGTAGACCCTGATCTCCGTATGGCAATTTAAAAATACTTGATCTTAAATTGGCACCAAAACTCATTAACTTTGCCATTAATGAAGGATCGTCAAAGCTTAATTTGCAATATCCTGCATTTTCTTGATTTTTAATATGTTTTAAGAATTCGATAGCCCATCCAGAAGGTAATACAGTGTCTGAATGGATAAAAAGTATCCACTTTCCGGTAGCTTTCATTGCACCCCTATGAAGTTGTATTCCTCTTCCTTTTTGGCCTTTTATAAAAACAGCACCAATTTCATTCGATAATTTTTTTATATCATCAGTTGAGTTTCCATCGCTTATAATAAGTTCTTTTATAAGATTAGCTTCTATACCTTCAGATAACGATAATAGAGTAGAACTAATCAAATTAGTTGAATTTAGTGTAGGAATGACAATAGATAATAAAGCTGGCATTTATATTGGTAATCCTAGACGATTGAGGCTAAGTATAATCAGCCTATACTAAAATATAGATTGAGGTAAGAACATGCTTCCAGAAATTATACCAAATAGGTCAATACTAAAAATATCAGGTAGTGACACAAAAAACTTTTTGCAAAGTTTAATTACTAATGATGTTTCACAGACGAAAAATGGATTAGTTTATACAGCTTTGCTATCTCCAAAAGGTAAATATTTATTTGATTTTTTTATTGCACCTAAAAATGAGGATTACTTAATAGATATTTCATCAGATAATGCATATCAATTAATACAACGGCTGAATCTTTATAAACTTCGTGCTGATGTAACAATAGAAGAAACAGGCATTAAAGTTGGAAGAGGAATAGGAAATATACCTGATGGGGCTTATCAAGATCCAAGAAGTGATAAACTTGGATATAGAATTTATGATCCATCTCAAACAGGCAGCTCAATAATAAACTGGGAACACATTAGGGTAGAAAATTGTATCCCTGAAACTGGTATAGAGCTTAAATCAGAAGAAACTTATATATTAGAAGCAAACTTTGAAAAATTATCTGGAGTTGATTTTCGAAAAGGATGTTATGTAGGCCAAGAAGTAACAGCCCGAATGAAACATAAAGTAGAGTTGAAAAAAGGTTTTGTTAAAGTTCAGATAAGTGAAACAGTACCTGTTGGAACGGAAATAATATCAAATAATAAACTTGTTGGTAATGTATTTACTCAATCAAATGGATCGGCAATTGCTTATCTTAGATTTGATAGAATCTCTAATGACATGAAGGCAGATAAGGCTGAAGTTATTTATCACGAACCAATTTAGAAAATTTAGCATGACCATCGCCATTAGCAGCTATAATTGTTCCGGAATTCATGGGGTCTTCAAATTCAGTAATAGATTGACATAACCCTCCAGCCTCTTGGATTAGAAGCAAACCTGCGGCCATTTCCCAATAGTTTAATTCATGCGCCCAGATGCCGTCGTATCTCCCTGCAGCTGTGTAAGCTAAATCTAGACCAATTGCTCCCAAACTTCGAACGCCGCCTACGCTGGGAGTAATCCTGGCAATATCTTTCAAATGAATAGGAAGATTGCCTCTGTTGCCAGAAGGTAAATTGGTGGCAAATATCATTTGGTCTAGGGATGTACGTCCAGAAACACGAACACGTTGTTCATTTAGCCAAGTACCAGCACCTTTTTCTGCTAAAAATAATTCTTCAATGACAGGACTCAAAATTACTGACGCAATAATAGAGCCTTTATATTCAAGTGCTATAGACAATGACCAATGGGGCAATCCATGTATGAAATTATCCATGCCATCTAATGGTTGTGCTATCCAGCGTCGGGTCGGGTCATCGCCTTTTGTCTCGCGTCCACCTGTTCCAACAAATCCATAATTAGGTCTAGCTTCAAATAGCATTTCTTGAAGAATTTCTTCTGCACGTTGATCAGCGCGTTTAGCAAAATCATTAGGGCCTTTTTTAGATACTTGTAGTTTATCAACCTCTTTAAAGTCACGCATCATAGCTCGTCCTGCGACGCGAATTGCTTTTAACATTACATTAATATTTGCAGACCATTGAGTCATAGGAATTACCTTTAATAATCGGATTTTGAACCTATATGCTGTAGCGATGAAGATACCAAGCGGAAAATTAAATTCTTTGCTTAGTTGTTAGGTGGATAAAATCTTTCATAAATGGAGTTTCAGCCTCTGACTGCCGAACTGCTGCATATAATTTGCGACTTAATCCGTCTTTGGTTACAGGCTTGGTCACAAAATTGTGTTTGTATTTCTGATCGCTGACCACCCAGTCAGGTAAAACTGAGACGCCACGTCCCGAAGCCACAAGTAATA
>Ga0233393_1000519_pt1 | contig 14651 bp, 7 predicted proteins | sample 21DmetaG_FD_183170 | JGI IMG/M metagenome (GOLD analysis project Ga0233393, IMG submission 183170) | Seawater microbial communities from Monterey Bay, California, United States - 21D | ecosystem: Environmental > Aquatic > Marine > Coastal | place: USA: California | collected 2016-10-24 | reverse complement strand
GCGATGCAGCCGAAGAGCAAACAGAATTTGATGTAATCTTAAAAGCAGCAGGTGGTTCTAAACTAGCAGTTGTAAAATTAGTTAAGGAATTAACTGGTTTAGGATTAAAAGAAGCTAAAGGTATCGTTGATAGCGCACCTGCACCTATTAAAGAAGGTGTTTCTAAAGATGAAGCAGAAGGTCTTCAGAAATCTTTGGAAGAAGCAGGAGCTGAGGTTGAGCTTAAATAAGCTTTAACATACCTAACAAACTAAGGTTTAGGTACTAAGAATCAAGATTCTTAGACCTAAACCATTTTGTGTATATATTCGTTCTTTATTAAATTCAGATTTTTAATCAAAAAAACATTCTCTTTTGGCAACGAAAAACACTTTAGAAAGAATCAATTTCGCATCTTCAAAACTTGGAACAGATTATCCTGATTTTTTGGATATTCAAGTAAAATCTTTTCAAGATTTTTTCCAGTTACAAACAAAAGCTGAAGAGCGAGGAGAAGAAGGTTTATACAAAACCTTCATGGATAACTTTCCAATTACGGATACTCGTAACAACTTTGTATTAGAATTTTTAGACTACTTTGTAGATCCACCAAGATATAGCATTCAAGAATGTATCGAAAGAGGATTAACTCACAGTGTACCTTTAAAAGCTCGTCTTAAACTGTATTGTACAGATCCAGAGCACGAAGATTTTGAAACAATTGTTCAAGATGTTTATTTAGGGACTATTCCTTATATGACCAATTCTGGAACATTTGTGATTAATGGTGCAGAAAGAGTTGTAGTATCTCAACTACACAGATCTCCTGGGGTATTCTTTGGACAATCTTATCACGCAAACGGTACAAAATTATATTCTGCAAGAGTAATTCCTTTTAAGGGTTCTTGGATAGAATTTGCTACCGATATCAATCAAGTAATGTATGCTTACATTGATAGAAAGAAAAAATTACCTGTAACTACTCTTTTCAGAGCCATCGGTTTTGAAAGGGATAAAGATATTTTAGAAATTTTTGATTTAGCTGAAGAAGTTAAAGTTTCAAAAGCTGGATTAAAAAAGGTTCTAGGAAGAAAATTAGCTGCAAGAGTATTAAAAACATGGTTTGAGGACTTCGTAGATGAAGATACTGGAGAAGTAGTATCAATTGAAAGAAATGAAATTATTTTCGATCGTGATACAATTATTGAAAAAGAACATATAGAAGAAATTATTGAAGCTGGAGCGAAAACAGTATTACTTCACAAAGAAGATAATCAACAAGCTGATTACGCTATCATCCACAATACGCTTCAAAAAGACCCAACAAACTCAGAAAAAGAGGCTGTTGAGCATATCTATAGACAATTAAGAAACGCTGAGCCACCAGATGAGGAAACTGCAAGAGGAATTATTGATAAATTATTTTTCTCTGAGCAACGTTACAATCTAGGTGAAGTTGGACGTTTCAGAATGAATACAAAATTAGGTTTAGATATTGATATCAATCAAAAAGTATTAACCAAATTAGATATTATAACAATCATAAAATATTTAATTGAATTAATTAATTCTAAAGCAGAAGTAGATGATATCGATCACCTTTCTAACCGTCGTGTAAGAACAGTAGGAGAACAACTTGCTAGTCAGTTTGGTGTAGGTTTAGCTCGTATGGCTCGAACTATTCGTGAGAGAATGAATGTTCGAGATAATGAGGTGTTTACTCCAATTGATTTAATTAATGCAAAGACATTGTCTTCTGTAATTAATTCATTTTTTGGAACTAATCAGTTATCTCAATTTATGGATCAAACAAATCCATTAGCTGAAATTACTCATAAACGTAGATTATCTGCTTTAGGGCCTGGAGGTTTATCCAGAGAAAGAGCAGGATTTGAGGTACGTGATGTTCATTATACACATTATGGCCGTTTATGTCCGATTGAAACACCAGAGGGTCCAAATATCGGTTTAATATCTTCCTTATCTGTATTTGCGAAAGTAAATAACCTAGGTTTTATAGAAACACCATATAGAGAAGTAACTAAAGGCGCTGTTGATGTTAAAAAAGCACCTATTTATTTAAGTGCTGAAGAAGAAGAGGGTAAAAAAATTGCTCAATCTAACTTAGGTTTAGATAACAATGGAGCTATTACAGGAGACAAAGTGATTGCTCGTGAGGAAGGAGATTTCCCAGTAGTTACTCCTGATACTATTGATTATATGGACGTTGCTCCAAATCAAATAGCATCAATATCAGCCTCTTTGATACCTTTCTTAGAACATGATGATGCTAACCGTGCATTAATGGGATCAAACATGATGCGTCAAGCTGTTCCTTTATTACGTCCAGAATCTCCAATTGTTGGAACTGGATTAGAAAGAAGAGTAGCTAAGGACTCTAGAATTTTAATTAATGCAGAAGGAGCTGGAGTTGTTGAATATGTAGATGCAAATAAGATTACCATCAAGTATGATAGGACAGACCAAGAAAAGCTGGTAAGTTTTGATTCTGATGAAAAATCTTATGACTTAATTAAGTTTAGAAAAACCAATCAAGGAACATGTATAAACCTTAAGCCGATTGTAAGTTCAGGTGATAGAGTTGAAAAAGGTCAAGTTCTTTGTGAGGGATATGCAACACAAAAAGGAGAATTAGCACTTGGAAGAAATATGAAAGTAGCCTTTATGCCTTGGAAAGGGTATAATTTTGAGGATGCAATTGTAATCTCTGAAAAAGTAGTTCGTGAAGATATTTTTACTTCTATACATATAGATGAATATTCTTTAGATGTTCGTGATACAAAATTAGGAACAGAAGAGTTAACTAATGATATTCCTAATGTTTCTGAGGAGGCTACTAAAGATCTCGATGAAAATGGAATGATAAGAATAGGAGCAGAGGTAAATCCAGGAGATATTTTAATTGGTAAGATTACTCCAAAAGGTGAATCTGATCCAACACCAGAAGAAAAACTTCTTAGAGCAATTTTTGGAGATAAAGCAGGTGATGTAAAAGATGCATCTCTAAAAGCTTCTCCATCTTTAAGAGGTGTAGTTATCGATAAAAAGTTATTTAGAAGAGCTGTTAAAGACAAGACTAAGAGAATTAAAGACAAAGAAGCAGTAGCTTCTTTAGAATCGTCTTTTGTTTCAAAGTTTGAAGTTCTTAAAGAAAACTTAGTAGAAAAGCTATTTCAATTAGTTAGTGGAAAAACTTCTCAAGGAGTATTCAATGATTTAGGTGAAGAAGTATTACCAAAAGGTAAAAAGTATACACTCAAGATGCTAAATGCAGTTGATGATTATGTGCATTTAACTTCAGGAACCTGGACAACAGATGCAAAAATAAATTCTCATGTTAGTGAATTAATTCACAACTATAAAATTAAGGTAAATGACCTACAAGGTGTATTACGAAGAGAGAAGTTTACAATATCTGTAGGAGATGAATTACCAGCAGGAATTTTAAAATTAGCTAAGATTTATGTTGCTAAGAAACGTAAATTAAAAGTAGGTGATAAAATGGCTGGACGACATGGAAACAAAGGTATTGTTGCTCGTATTGTTCGTCAAGAAGATATGCCATTTTTAGAAGATGGAACACCAGTTGACATAGTGTTAAATCCTTTGGGTGTACCATCTCGTATGAATATCGGTCAGATTTATGAAACAGTTCTTGGTTGGGCTGGACAAAAATTAGACAGAAAATACGCTACTCCAATTTTTGATGGAGCTTCTTTAGATCAAATAAATGGATTTACAGATGAAGCACAAGTACCAAGATTTGGTCATACATACCTTTATGATGGTGGAACAGGAAAACGTTTCGATCAACCAGCTACAGTAGGTGTTATTTATATGATCAAGTTAGGTCACATGATTGAAGACAAAATGCATGCACGTTCTATTGGACCTTATTCGTTGATTACTCAACAACCATTAGGTGGTAAGGCACAATTTGGTGGTCAGCGTTTTGGTGAGATGGAAGTTTGGGCATTAGAAGCCTATGGAGCTTCAAGCATTTTGAGAGAAATTCTAACAGTAAAATCTGATGATGTTATGGGTAGAGCTAAAACATACGAAAGTATTGTTAAAGGTGAAACTATGCCAGAACCAGGTTTACCAGAATCTTTCAATGTATTAATGCATGAGTTAAAAGGTTTAGGTTTAGATCTAAAACTAGAAGAATAAATTTACAGTATGTTTCTAGGTATGATTTCACATACTTAGAGACATACTTATTTAATAAGGGTCTGAGACCCAATTTAATTCGATACCATTACCATGGCAAGAAAAAACGAGAAGTACACTGTAAAAAAGTTTAATAAAATCTCAATTGGTTTAGCATCACCAGAATCTATTTTAGGCACATCTAAAGGAGAGGTGTTAAAACCAGAAACTATCAATTACCGAACGCATAAGCCCGAAAGAGACGGTCTTTTCTGTGAGCGTATTTTTGGTCCTGTAAAAGACTTTGAATGTGCTTGTGGTAAGTATAAGAGAATTCGATACAAAGGAATTGTTTGTGATCGATGTGGAGTTGAGGTTACTGAAAAGAAAGTACGAAGAGATAGAGTTGGACACATCAACCTAGTTGTTCCTGTAGCTCATATCTGGTACTTTAGATCTTTACCCAATAAAATGGGATACTTATTAGGATTACCATCTAAGAAGTTAGATATGATTATCTACTACGAAAGATACGTAGTAATCCAACCAGGTATTGCAAAAAATATTGAAGGAGAGCCATTACAAAAAATGGACTTTTTAACTGAGGAAGAGTATTTAGATATTTTAGAAACGCTTCCGCAGGAAAATGCTTATTTAGATGATACTGACCCAACGAAGTTTATTGCTAAAATGGGAGCAGAATGTTTAATTGATTTATTAGCTCGAATAGATTTAGATGAATTATCATATGAATTAAGACATAAAGCGAATACTGAAACTTCTAAGCAACGTAAAGCTGAGGCTTTAAAAAGATTAAATGTAGTAGAAGCATTCAGAGATTCTCAAAAAAATAGAGAAAATAGACCAGAGTGGATGATTATGAAAGTAGTTCCGGTAATCCCACCTGAACTTCGTCCATTAGTTCCTTTAGATGGAGGTAGATTTGCAACTTCAGATTTAAATGATTTATACCGTAGAGTAATCATTAGAAATAATCGTTTAAAAAGACTAATGGAGATCAAAGCTCCAGAGGTAATTTTGCGTAATGAGAAACGTATGTTACAAGAATCTGTAGATTCATTGTTTGACAATACACGTAAATCATCAGCTGTAAAAACAGAATCTAACAGACCATTAAAGTCATTGTCTGACTCTTTGAAAGGTAAACAAGGTCGTTTTCGTCAGAATTTATTAGGAAAACGTGTTGATTATTCTGCACGTTCAGTAATTGTTGTTGGACCTGAATTAAAATTGTCTGAATGCGGTATTCCTAAAGAAATGGCAGCTGAACTTTACAAGCCTTTTGTAATTCGAAAATTAATTGAAAGAGGAATTGTAAAAACTGTAAAATCTGCAAAGAAAATTATAGATAGAAAAGAACCAGTTGTTTGGGATATTTTAGAAAATGTAATTAAAGGACATCCGGTTCTATTAAACCGTGCTCCTACATTACACCGTTTAGGTATTCAAGCATTCCAACCAAAATTAATTGAAGGTAAAGCAATTCAATTACATCCACTAGTATGTACTGCCTTCAATGCCGATTTTGATGGAGATCAAATGGCTGTTCACCTTCCATTAGGACCTGAAGCTATTTTAGAAGCACAATTATTAATGTTGGCTTCTCATAATATCTTAAATCCTGCGAACGGTGCTCCAGTAACAGTTCCTTCTCAAGATATGGTATTAGGTCTGTATTACATGACTAAAGAAAGAAAATCAACTAAAGCTGTTCCTGTAAAAGGTGAAGGGTTAACTTTTTATTCTCCAGAGGAGGTAACTATTGCCTTTAACGAAGAAAAGGTTGAATTAAATGCAGGGATTAAAGTTAGAACAAAAGATATAGACGAAGCAGGTAATTCAGTGATAAAAATTATTGAAACTACTGTTGGTAGAGTCTTATTTAATGAAGTTGTGCCTGAGGAAGCTGGTTATATCAACGAAGTATTAACTAAAAAATCTCTTCGTGGAATTATCGGGGGTATTTTAAAAGTTACAGATATTCCAACCACAGGAAATTTTCTAGATGAAATTAAAAACATGGGATATAAATTTGCCTTTCAAGGTGGGTTATCTTTCAGTTTAGGAGATATTATTATTCCAGAAGAAAAATCATCTATGATTGCTGAGGCTAATAGTGAGGTTGATGGAATTGTTATGAATTATAACATGGGTATGTTAACGCAAAAAGAGCGTTATAATCAAGTTATTGATATTTGGGGTAGAACCAATAATCAATTAACTGAGTTATCTATGAAACGCTTACGTGAAGATCAACAAGGATTTAACTCTGTATATATGATGTTAGATTCTGGGGCTAGGGGGTCTAAAGAACAGATTCGTCAGTTAACCGGTATGCGTGGATTAATGGCAAAACCAAAAAAATCAACTGCAGGTGGTGGTGAAATTATTGAGAATCCAATTCTTTCGAATTTTAAGGAAGGATTATCAATTCTTGAATATTTTATCTCTACTCACGGTGCTCGTAAAGGTTTAGCAGATACGGCTTTAAAAACTGCAGATGCTGGATATTTAACTCGTCGTTTAGTTGACGTCTCACAAGATGTTATAATCAACGAAGATGATTGTGGTACTTTAAGAGGATTAGATGTTACTCCATTGAAGAAAAATGATGAGATTGTAGAATCTTTAAGTGACAGAATTGAAGGAAGAGTAGCATTACAAGATGTTTTCCATCCACTAAGTGAAGATTTATTAGTAGGAGCAGGTGAAGTGATTAGTTCTCAATCTGCAAATGCTATAGAAGCTTCTGGCTTAGATGTTGTTCAAGTTAGATCTCCATTAACATGTGAGTCTCAAAGAGGAATTTGTGCAAAATGTTATGGACAAAGCTTATCTACGCTCAATAATGTTCAAATTGGTGAAGCAGTAGGTGTTATAGCTGCTCAATCTATTGGAGAACCAGGAACGCAGTTAACTTTAAGAACTTTCCACGTAGGTGGTGTAGCAGGAAATATATCTGAAGATAATAAGTTAACAGCTAAGTTTGATGGTAAGGTAGTTATCGAAGATCTAAGAACTGTTGAAGGGAAAGATTCTGATGGTAAAACTGCAGATATTGTAATTTCAAGAACTGCAGAAATTAAAGTAATTGATAAAAAGACTGATATTACTTTAAGTACAAATATTATTCCTTACGGATCTGTAATTTTCAATAAGAAGATTAAATCCATCAAAAAAGGTGATGTAATTTGTCAATGGGATCCATTTAACGGTGTTATTGTGTCAGAATTTGCTGGAAAAGTTAAGTTTGATAATCTTGAACAAGGTGTAAATTACCAAGTTGAAGTTGATGAACAAACTGGATTCCAAGAAAAAGTAATTACTGATTCTAAGAATAAGAAAATTATTGCTTCTTTAATTATTGAAGATAAAGATGGAAATGCATTACGTTCATACACACTTCCAGTAGGAGCACACCTAATGGTAGATAATGGAGATAGTGTTGAAAGTGGAAAAACTTTAGTTAAAATTCCAAGAAAATCTGGAAAAGCAGGTGATATTACAGGAGGTCTTCCAAGAGTTACAGAATTATTTGAAGCTCGTAACCCTTCTAATCCTGCAGTTGTTTCTGAGGTAGATGGTGTAGTATCCTTCGGTAAAATCAAAAGAGGAAATAGAGAAATCATTGTTGAATCTAAAACTGGAGATATTAGAAAGTATTTAATTAAGCTTTCTAACCAAATTTTAGTTCAAGAAAATGACTTTATAAAAGCTGGAATGCCATTATCTGATGGAGCAGTAACTCCTATTGATATTCTAAGAATTCAAGGGCCATCAGCTGTTCAACAGTACTTAGTCAATGAAATTCAAGATGTATATCGTTTACAAGGTGTAAAGATTAATGATAAACACTTCGAGGTAGTAGTTCGTCAAATGATGCGTAAAGTTAGAATTATAGATTCTGGTGATACTTTATTCTTAGAAAATCAATTGATTCATAAGAATGATTTTATTCAAGAGAATGATGCAACTTATGGAATGAAAGTTATCGAAGATGCTGGAGATTCAGAGAATGTAAAAGCAGGTCAAATTATTTCAGCTCGTCAATTAAGAGATGAAAATTCTTTATTAAAAAGAAATGACCAAGCACTAGTTGTTGCTCGTGATGCACAACCAGCTACAGCTGAACAAGTATTACAAGGTATTACTAGAGCTTCTCTTCAAACAAAATCATTTATATCTGCTGCTTCTTTCCAGGAAACTACGAAAGTATTGAACGAAGCTGCTGTTAATGGTAAAGTAGATCATCTAGAAGGATTAAAAGAAAATGTTATTGTAGGTAAGAAAATTCCAGCAGGAACTGGTATGAGAACCTATGACCATTTGATTGTTGGTCCAAAAGAAGAAATCGAAGAAAGCTTTAATTTATAAAAAAGATGAGCGAAGATCAAAATAAAAAAGGTCAAATTAATATTGAGTTAGACGAAACTGTAGCGGGCGGTACTTACTCTAATTTAGCCATTATCAATCACTCAGTATCTGAGTTTATTGTAGACTTTATTAGAATAATGCCAGGTGTGCCTAAAGCAAAGGTTAAGTCTAGAATTATTTTGACTCCTCAACATGCCAAAAGGTTAACAAAAGCCTTGGCTGATAATATTTTGAAGTTTGAGAAAGCTCATGGTGAAATCAAAGATTACGAACAACCACCAATTCCAATGAATTTTGGGCCTACAGGTGAAGCATAAATCATAAAAAACCCAAAACATTTGTTTTGGGTTTTTTTATGATGTACTTTTTTTGAAAAAGATTATTTTTTTCTAGTTTTATTCAATAACCAAAAGTCTGCTAAAACTAACGCTGTTAAAGCTTCAATTACTGGAACAGCTCTAGGAACAACACAAGGATCGTGACGCCCTTTACCCATGATTTCTGTTTCATCTCCTTTAGAGTTTATAGTAGGTTGGTTTTGCATAATGGTAGCTACAGGTTTAAAAGCTACTCTAAAGTATATATCCATTCCATTTGAAATACCGCCCTGAATACCACCAGATAGATTTGTTTGGGTAGTTCCGTCTGCATTAAAAATATCGTTATGCGAACTTCCTTTCATTTTGGTTCCTTCAAAACCACTTCCAAACTCAAATCCCTTTACGGCATTTAAAGACAACATTGCTTTGCCTAATTGAGCATGTAATTTGTGAAATATAGGTTCCCCTAGACCAACAGGAATATTTTTTGCAACACAAGAAATAGTTCCGCCAATCGTATCACCTTGCTTTCTAATTTCTTTGATTTTATTTATCATTCTTTCAGCCATCTTCTCATCTGGACAACGAACAATATTAGATTCAGTTTTTGAGAAATCTAACTGATTATATTCTTTATTCATTTCTATGTCACCAACAGAAGAGGTATAGGCATTAATAGTAATATTTGAAATTAATTGTTTGGCCAAAGCCCCAGCAACTACCCAATTAGCTGTTTCTCTAGCAGAGGAACGACCACCACCACGATAATCTCTAATTCCAAACTTTTTATCATAGGTGTAATCTGCATGAGATGGTCTGTATACATCAGTATTATGAGAGTAATCGTGTGATTTTTGGTTGGTGTTTTTAATAATAAATCCAATAGAAGTTCCTGTGGTTTTCCCCTCAAAAATACCCGAAAGGAATTCTACTGTATCAGGTTCTTTTCGTTGAGTAACTATCTTAGATTGGCCTGGTTTTCTCCTATCTAATTCATCTTGGATAGCTTCAAAATTTATAGTTACTCCAGCAGGAAAACCGTCTATAACACCACCGATAGCTAAACCATGAGATTCTCCAAAAGTTGTTAGTTTTAATAAATTCCCAAACGTATTAAAAGCCATGTATAATTTCTAAAAAATGAGTAGCTAATATACTATAAAAATTAGGAAACCATAGTTTAATTGCCATTGCTAATACCATAATAATTAAGACTTTTTTTATGAATTCATCACCTTTGTCAACAGACCATCTACTCATGATCCATCCTCCAGATGCATTCCCAAATGAGAGAATTAAACCATACATCCAATTAATACTATCATTGTAGGCAAAAACACCAACAGCTGCTAACGTGTAAACTAGTGCTACAAAAACTTTGATTGCGTTACTTTTTGCCAATGAAATATGATTAATACTAGATAAAGCTAAAAGTATTATAAAACCAACACCAGCTTGAATAAAACCACCATACAGGCCTATCATAAAAAAAACAACTATACTTAACCAAAAATGTTTACCTGTAATTCTTTCTAATGTTTCTTTGCTGTTATTTTTTGGTTTAAAAACCATATAGGCTACTACAGCTACCATAATAACTCCTAATATTTTATTAAAAAGCTCTCCTTCTATTTTCACACCAGCTAAGGAACCTAATATTGCTCCTATAGTTGCAGGAATTGCCAAATAAATACTAAAAGAGTAGGAAGAGATTCCTTTGCTTTGAAAACCTTTGATAGCAAATATATTTTGGATAATTATAGCTATTCTGTTAGTGCCGTTGGCAATATTAGGAGGTAATCCTAAAAAAATTAATATGGGTAAAGTTAGAAGAGAACCACCACCAGCAACAACATTAATTATTCCAGCTATAAATCCTACAAGAATTAATAATAAATAGTCTTCCATATTTTAAGACTTTTAAGTTATATAAATATAATGTAATAATGAATAAATAGACTCTAAAATTATTCTATTAAAAAAAGTAGAAATGCTTTTACAAAATGAAAACCTTTTCTATATTTGCACCCGCTATACTTTAATAGTATAGCACGACCGGAGAAATGGCAGAGTGGTCGAATGCGGCAGTCTTGAAAACTGTTGACTGTAACAGGTCCGGGGGTTCGAATCCCTCTTTCTCCGCAAAAGAAAACCCACAATAATTATTGTGGGTTTTTTTGTTTTCAGAAATGTCGGATTTTTTTAAATAAGAGATGCATTTTAATATTATAAATATGAAAAAGTTACTTTTTTTACTAGTTTTAATAATATCAATTGCAAACTTCTTTTATACGTTTGGATATCAAGGAGAATCAATGATTCAATTTGAGTTTTTATTTCGGACTTTAGTAAGTATATTTTTTGGTGTAATTTCAATAGTACAACTAATAAGAATAAAGAATCCTTAGTTATTATTTAATACTTTCAGCGTTTTTTATTGTTTTTAACAAAAACCATACAATGTTGCCATGGAAGGTTACTTATATTTTTTTTGAGTTTAAAGCCAGCAGCTTCCATTTCTTTGACAGCTTGTTTTTCAGACATTTTATGTATTTTTTTAATAGGAACACTAGAGTCTTCACTTCTATATTCGATTAAGAACAATTCTCCATTTGGTTTTAAGGCCTTTTTTATTGAAATAATTATTTCTGCTGGAAAGTTGAATTCATGATATACATCTACCATTAAAATTTTGTCAACTGAATTAGATGGTAAAAGAATACTTTTTTCAGTTCCAAGAATAGTTTCAATATTTTTAATTTTACCAGACTCTTTCGTTTCTTCTATCACCATTAGCATTTCTGGTTGAATGTCTATGGCATACACAAAGCCATTTTTAGTTAAAGAGGCTATTTTAAAAGTATGATATCCAGATCCAGCACCTATATCTGCAATAACCTCATTTGATTTAATTCTCATGTTTTTAATTAATTTAGAAACATTTTCCTCTTCCTCACGTTCGGACCTTTCTAACCAATCAATTCCTTCGTAACCCATTACATAAGCAATTTCTCTGCCCATATACCATTTGCCAATTCCATTGTAATCTCCTCTTTTAAATGTGTAGTTATTTTCTGTATTTGTAGTTTGCCCCAAAAATTTATTTGAAATTAGTAAAGCAATGAATAGAGATAAAAAAAGTATATTTTTTTTCATATGGTTAAATTAAATTAATAAAACTTATAATCAAAGTAAAGTAAATAAATCAAGAAATTAACTATAGAAATTCATCTTATAAAATGTATTTTTGTTCTCTTTTACATATTCAATGAGAACAAAATCAATAAAAAAAAATAAGATCAATGTAGTTACCTTGGGATGCTCCAAAAACATTTATGACTCTGAAGTTTTGATGGGTCAATTAAAAGCCAATGGTAAAGATGTTGTTCATGAAGATAAAAATGATGAGGGTAATATAGTTGTCATTAATACTTGTGGTTTTATTGGAAAGGCAAAAGAAGAGTCTATAGACACCATTTTGCATTATGTAGATAAGAAAGAAGCAGGAGATGTTGATAAGGTTTTTGTAACAGGTTGTTTAAGTGAACGCTACAAACCTGACCTAGAAAATGAAATTAAGGATGTAGATCAGTATTTTGGTACACATGATTTACCAAACCTTTTAAAAGTTCTAGAGGCAGATTATAAACATGAGCTTATTGGTGAACGTTTAACGACTACACCCAAACATTATGCTTATTTAAAAATAGCAGAGGGTTGTGATCGTCCTTGTTCTTTTTGTGCAATTCCTTTAATGCGTGGAAAACACAAATCTACTCCTATTGAAGAACTAGTTATTGAAGCAAAGAAATTAGCTGAGAAAGGCATTAAAGAAATTATGCTTATTGCTCAAGATTTAACCTATTATGGTCTAGATATTTATAAAAAAAGAGCATTAGCATCTCTTTTAGAGGCTTTAGCTAAAGTAGATGGAATTGAATGGATTCGAATGCATTATGCATTTCCAACGGGTTTTCCTATGGATGTTTTAGAGGTCATGAAAAATGAACCAAAGGTTTGTAATTATTTAGATATTCCTCTGCAGCACATTAATACAGAGATTTTAAAATCTATGAAACGAGGTACTACCCACGAAAAGACAACTGCTTTGATTCATAAATTCCGAGAGACAGTTCCTAATATGGGGATTAGAACTACATTAATTGTTGGATACCCTGGTGAAACAGAAGCACAATTTCAAGAATTAAAAGATTGGGTTGAAGAAATGCGTTTTGAGCGTTTGGGTGCTTTTGAATATTCACACGAAGAAAATACAGGTGCATTTGTTTTAGAGGATAATGTCCCAGCAGAGGTAAAGTTCCGTAGAGTGAACGAAATTATGGAAATCCAATCGCAAATTTCTTGGGAAATTAACCAAGAAAAAATAGGAAAAACGTTTACTTGTTTGTTTGATAGAAAGGAAGGGAATTATTTTTATGGTAGAACAGAATTTGATTCTCCAGATGTAGACAATGATGTTCTAGTTGATGCACGAGAACATTACATAAAAATAGGAGAGTTTATACCCATAAAAATTCATCAGGCGGGAGACTTCGATTTATACGGTACTCCAATAAAATAATTTTACAATTTATAGCAGTATTGTCTATTGTAAAATTCTAATTAACAGATACTTGTATTTTTTAGTTATTTCTTTATCTTTAAAGAAAACTTAAAATAATGAATAAAAGAGAATTTTTAAAAAATGTATCTCTTGCAGCAGTTGGTCTTCCTTTAATTAACACTTCTTTTGCTAATACTCTAAAGACTTTTGAACATCTATCACCAAAACAAATAGCTTCTGAGGAAAATTTTTGGTTACAGGTTAGAAAAGATTATTCATTGAAACCTGACTATATCAATCTAGAAAGTGGTTACTATAATATTATTCCTAACCCTACATTAAATCATATGTTGGCTCATGCTAGAATGGTAAATTATGAAGGATCTTATTACATGAGAACTGTTCAATGGGATAATAAAAAATCTATGGTTTCTAAATTGGCTAGAGTCGTAGGAACTAGTGATAAAAATTTAATTATAACAAGAAATACTACAGAATCATTAGACATGGTTATAAAGGGTATGGATTGGGTAAAGGGAGATGAAGCGGTATATGCTAAACAAGACTATGGTGCTATGCAAATGATGTTTGAGCAGATTTCGAAGCGGTATGGAACAAAAAATACTGTAGTTTCTATTCCTAATCATCCCGCCTCTGATGAAGAAATAGTTAGCATTTATGAAAATGTAATCACTCCTAAAACTAAATTACTAATGGTGTGTCATATGATTAATATTACTGGCCAAATACTACCTATCAAAAAGATTTGTGAAATGGCTCACAAGAAGGGGGTTCAGGTAATGGTTGATGGTGCACATTGTGTAGGACACTTTCAATTTAAAATAAATGATTTAGGTTGCGATTATTATGGATCTAGTTTACACAAATGGTTAGCAGTTCCTCTAGGTACAGGAATGTTATATGTAGCTGATAAGCACATAGATAAACTTTGGCCTGTTTTTGCAGAACATCATAGAGAGCCAGGAGATATTTCTAGATTAAATCATATTGGAACCCATCCTGTATACCATGATTTAAGTATAGAAAATGCTATAGAATATTATGATATGCTGGGAGCAGAGAGAAAAGAATCTAGACTCCGTTATTTACAAGAATATTGGACTAAAAAAGTTAGAAATCAATCTAACATAATTGTGAATACACCAAATGATTCCCATAGAGCCTGTGGTATAGCTAATGTTGGTCTTAAAAACATGACTCCT
>Ga0233393_1000471_pt1 | contig 15310 bp, 8 predicted proteins | sample 21DmetaG_FD_183170 | JGI IMG/M metagenome (GOLD analysis project Ga0233393, IMG submission 183170) | Seawater microbial communities from Monterey Bay, California, United States - 21D | ecosystem: Environmental > Aquatic > Marine > Coastal | place: USA: California | collected 2016-10-24 | reverse complement strand
AAATTCGAAAATAGGGCGGGGTTGTTAATATTCCTCAAAAGTTAAGGACTAATTGCTAAAGCCGCCCAAACGAAAGAAAATCGATAATCTAGCTTCTAAACTGATTGGGCCTAAATTCTACCAAAAGCTTATTCAAGCGCTAAAATGTCACAAGCGATCAGAAGCATAACCACTGAAATTGTTCAACTTACTAACTAAATGAAAACACGATTTTCTTCACCTATAGCAGCAATCGCTTTCTTCGTAGGCTTCCTAGCGCAAGCTGAAGAAGTTCGGTTATATTCCGAGCGCCATTACGACGCAGACAAAGAAGTATTTTCCGAATTCACGGATAAAACTGGTATCGAAGTTAAAGTCGTCAAAGCCGGTGCCAACGAACTTATTGCTAGGCTCAAATCAGAGAAGAATTCTCCACAAGCTGATCTCTATATTACTTCAGATGCTGCAAGCCTCACAAAAGCATCAAAAGCTGGTCTTCTAGCTCCACTTAAAAGTGAACTTATTAATGCTGCAGTGCCTCAGGCGCTTCGGGGGAAGCAAGATACTTGGGCCGCTTTTACGATGAGAGGGCGAATACTTGTCTATGCTAAGGACCGGGTTAAAGGACAACTCCCGAAAAGTTATCAAGATCTCGCTTCACCAGAGTATCGAGGTAACCTTCTAATTCGTTCGTCAACGAGTAAATACAACCGTTCCCTCCTCGCCTCTATCATAGCAATCCAAGGAAAAGCGAAGGCTATACAATGGGCTACCGGGATGAAAAATAATTTCGCCCGACCGCCTCAAGGAAATGATCGTGACCAAGTTCGCGCCGTCGCAAAAGGCATCGCAGACTATGCTATTGTCAACACCTACTACCTCGGGCTTCTAAAAAATGGGGAAAGCCAGGAGGACCGTGACGCGCACGCTGCCGTAGGAGTGGTCTTACCAACATCAGGAGATCGTGGAACACACGTCAACATCAGCGGAGGTGGAATTATTAAGGGTGCCAAGAACTCCAGTAATGCTCGTAAGCTTTTGGAATACCTTGTCTCAGAAAAAGTCCAAAAAAAATATCAACGACTCACTTCCGAATACGCCGTATCCACCAAGGTTGAACATGAGCCATTACAAAAAGCTTGGGGTGAAATTAATCCAGATCTTGAATCAATTCACGACCTCGGGATCTACGACCAAGAAGCCCAGAAAATTTTCAATATGGTGGGATGGAAGTAATCGCTTAGATTCATCAATTCCTGGTATTAAATGTGCCTCATTAAAGAGAAAGCAACTGGCAAAATTGGCCCCTGCCTTTGGCACTTTCTTGCTTGGACGCTCGGGCTTCTTCTACTAATACCTCTCTTCGTTTTACTTTTATATTTTTTAGCAAAGTACTCCTCAAAGGAATCAAGTGGCGCAACCCAAATCCAGTCGACCGACAGGTTCTCCGTCAAAATTTCTGAGGATCCGAAAAGCTTTCCATCAGAAAAATCACTTTTCCTAACCAGTGATCTGGAGAGAAATGCTGAAAGAGAGGGGTGGCGCTGATCGTCTAAAACTTCGAATAGATGTTCTTCAAGAAAAAGCCCTTTCATTCAGATACATGGGGGCTCCGATTATGGAAATTTTTAGCTTGGGCGCTTGGGCTGACTTTATTGGCTCCCGTCTTAGTAATACTTTTATCGTTATTTAGTAGCTTGTCTCCGGACTCAACGGAAGCTTGGCAACAAATCAGCAGCTTTCTTCTCAAGGATGCCATCAAAGAAACAATCATCCTTGTTATTGGTTCCTGCGTTGTGGCCTCCTTACTTGGCATCCCAGCAGCTTGGTTTATCGAAAACTTTGATTTTCCTGGGAAACGGCTTCTTTCCATCGCACTCGTCTTACCTCTTGCAATTCCTCCATTTATAGCGGCAATCATCTCGAGTGACCTAAGGGAGAAATTGATCCCTTTCCTCATTAAAATTCGCAGGGAAGAAGGAGTTGAATCCTTCCTTTGGTGGGAAGAAAACCTGCGTTATGGCTGTCTCATTTTACTTTTTGGGTCACTCCTATATCCCTACGTGTTTCTTGCTGGTCGAAGCGCTTTTGCCGGAAGCGGAATTATCATGGGAGAAGCTGGTCGGATGCTTGGACGTTCTCCTTGGCGAGTTTTTAGTTCAATCCAACTTCCGCTCGCTCGTCCTGCCCTTGCCGCAGGGATCTTCCTGGTTGCAATGGAGGTAATCAATGATTACGGGGCGGTGAAACACTTTGGTTTCAATACTTTGACCGTTACCCTTTTCACAACTTGGTTTGGGATGGATCAGATCGAAACTGCTAAAAAACTAGCCAGTTGGATTCTTATAAGTGTCTTCTTTCTCGTTGCTTTGGAACATTGGCATCGTGGGCGTGCTCTTCGTAGCCTTCACCCCGAAGGAGTTAGATCTTTTGGTTCTCCTTCTTCAATCATCACTCACATAGCTTGCTACCTTTCTTGTTTAGTTCCCATCTCACTTGGCCTTTTTCTACCACTCTTTGGGCTCATCGACTGGCTCCTAAAATCTTCGAGCATCTATGATCAGATTGATTGGGAAGAAATCATCACTGCAAGTCGCCACACTCTCATTCTCGCACTCAGCTCGACTGTAATTTGTATTATCGCTGCCCTAACAATTATCGGAGCCGCTCGTTTTTCTAAAAATCCAATTTTGCGTGTCATATCTAAGTTCTCGACTGTAGCTGGTTACGCTTGCCCAGGAACTGTCATCGCTCTTGGTGTCATGGGCTTTGCGGTTGCTCTAGGAAACCAATTCCCCTCAGAAAATTGGATAGGAAGGCTCCTCGTCCCAAGCGGTTTTATATGGCTACTTTTTGCAATTGTTACCCGCTATTTTTCCATAGGATCCCAGATGGTTCAACAAGGGTTAGCTCGACAGAATAAGAGCCTTGATCAAGCCTCTTTTAGTCTCGGTAAAACACCTACCGAAACATTTTTCAGAATCAACCTTCCACTCCTAAAGCCCAGCATCTTGGGAGGTGCAACACTTGTATTCGTTGATGTCTGCAAAGAGTTGCCACTTTGCTTACTTCTGCGTCCTTTTGATTTTGAAACTCTTAGCACTCTTACTTATAGCAAGGTCGATCAAGGTGCAATTTACGCTTGTGCGATACCCTCTCTATTTTTGATTTCGGTTAGTATGCTCGGGCTGATTATCGTAGAATTAAATGGTTGGCGTAAGCTTTCCAAAACGAAATAAGATGATGACCTCTCCCAATTCCCTAGCTGTTGAGAATCTCTCGGTTTCTTATCCTAACAGTAAGGAGCCGGCCCTTCAAAAAGTTACTTTAAATGTAGCCGCATCTTCAATCTTAAGCATTGTAGGGGCCAGCGGTAGCGGTAAATCAACTCTTCTACGCGCCCTATGTGGCCTTGAGTCCCCAGCAAGTGGGACAATAAAACTTGGGGGTCAAGTTCTCTGCAGTTCAGCCAAATTCGTCCGCCCCGATCGGCGGAAGATCGGTTTGGTTTCCCAAAGCGGCGACCTCTTTCCGCATCTTAACGTGTTTCAAAATCTAGGATATGGATTGACAAATTGGCGCCGTGCAGACCGAAAAACTCGTTGCAAAGAACTACTTGAAGCAATCGGCCTTCCTAATTTTGAAAAGCGCTTTCCTCATGAACTTTCAGGCGGAGAAAAACAGCGTATCGCACTAGCCCGAGCTCTTGCACCACGACCTCCTCTTCTGCTCCTAGATGAGCCTTTCAGTAACCTCGACTCAAATCTTCGCCAATCCCTGCGACGACTTACAGCTGACATTCTTCGAAAAGAGAAAACAACGACTATTTTCGTCACCCATCATCCTGAAGACGCCCTTTCCACTGGAGACTCTATCGCAGTAATGGATTCTGGAACCATTATCCAATGTGACACCCCACGTAATCTTTGGAGAAACCCTGTATCACCGGTAGCCGCCTCGCTCTTTGACAAAATTAACCAGCTTCCCTCTTCTAATTTTCCCAATTGGCTACGGGCTAATGAACTCGAGCTCGTTGAAGAAAGCCATGGAGGCTTTACCTCCGGCATAATCCACGAGATTGAATTTTTTGGGAAGACTCAGATGGTCTATGTAAAAATTCAAAATAATCTGACTCCCGTAATTGTAGAAGTAGCTTCGGAAGAAAAATATCAAATCGGATCCCCCATCAGCATAAAACGCAAAAGATTGAAGGCAATTCAAAGCAAGAGATTGTCAACCGAACATAAGCAAGGAATCTGTTTTTAGATTACCTTGTTCCCGATGCAGAGCCCCCCCAACCCTCTTTATTTTAATGACTTTCTCTGGAGTGCAAGCTCCTCCCTGTTCTGTGGTTAAGTGCGTAAGTGTGTGTGTTGTCCCCATAGATGCAGGGGGGGGCGTTCTTAAGATCTTCATCCTAATTATTCGACTCCTCTTTCAATTTCTCTATCGCAAAATCTAATTTCAACCAATCGAGATTGAGAGCCCACTATTCAACCCAAAAGTTGATCGTCGTTCTGGGGATCCTAAAAGCTCGTTGTTCAGCTTATTGGGATCGGTGCCGCTCCATATCCATTGAAATCAAGACCTAATCTCCGTCATCTCCCCCGTGCTATCCGCGAACTTCTTCGTCGGCGTATCCACCGCATTCAGCATCGAGACAAACAGATTCGCCAGCGGCACCTTCTTCTCCCCTTCAAAGGAATGCAGGTTCCCATGTTTGAAACCAAGGGCATTTCCCCCTGCGACCTGAATGGGATAATTCTTCGTGCTGTGAGAAGCATGTGGATGAGCGGAACCCCAAACGACCACCGTTTGGTCGAGCATGTTGCTATCGCCTTCGGGAGTGTTTTTCAATCGATTCAAAAAGTAAGCATGTTGCTTCGCGCGCCAGTTATCCCATTGCCCGGACTCTGTAGGGCGCTTATGCGCGATGTCATGCGTCGCCCCTTTGTAGCCCAGGACATAGTTCGCATAGTTATACATCTCACTAGCACTCGAATGCTCACTCTCCAGCATCAAGGTCGCAAAGCGCGTCAAATCAGTCTGGAAAGCGAGGAAAAGAAGGTCATACATACACCTCGTATATTCCTCGGGATCTTTGTGAGACACCTCAATATTCAGCCCCTTGGTATCGACATTCGGGAGCGACTTGTGCGTCCATTCGCTGGTGCGTTCGACCCGCTTTTCCAAAGCCCGAATCGAATCCAGATACTCCTCCACTTTCTGCTGATCTTCTTTTCCCAACCGACCTTGCAGCCGCCTGGAGTCATCCATCATGAGATCGAGCACACTGGCCTCGCGCTTGAGGTCGGCACGGACTTGCTCGACCCCTTTTCCGGCGTAGGGATTGAAGAGACGATTGAAAATTTCCTGCGGGCGATGCATCGAGGGAATCGGCTTACCCGGCCCATAATGCGAGAGCGTCTTGGCACTGCCATACGAGCCAGTGCCACCCTCCGTGCCCAGCACCAGCGAGGCGTAGCGAGTCTTGTGACCGTTGATCTTTGCGGCAAGCTGATCGACAGAGATATTGTTCGTTTTTTCAAGCCCCGACATGTTAGCTCCAGTGGCAAAAACATCACCACTACTGTGGCCACCCATCCCGACTCCACCGGCATGATCGAGACCGCGCAAATAGCTCACGGAGTCCTTCAGCGAGGCAAAAGGAGCTGCCGATTTATTAAAACTAAGCAGGCCTGCCTCTTTGCACGGCCACCAGTTCCAATCGTGGTGTGAGCCGTCTTTATTCTTCGGTTCGTAAACACCGTAGGCGATGTAGCTGACCACCATGCGTTTGGGCAGCGCCTTGCCAGCGGTCTTGCCCCACGACATTCCTTGAAGAAATGGTAAGGCCAATGCCGCGCCGCCGCCTCGAATAAATTCACGTCGATTGAGATGCCAGGATTTTTGTGTCATAGGATTATTATTTTTTGGATTTAGTTCCTGTGAAGGTGGGGCTTTGGCAAACTGAGACGATCATATCCTGCAGCTGATAGCCATTTTTCTCTGCTTGCTTGAGTAATTCCTCAACCGCAAATCGGTCACGATAGGTCAGCTCTCGACCGATGCTGTAAGTCATCAATCTGCGAATCACGTTCTTCGTGATCTCATCCTTTCGTTCCTTGAGCAGATATTTTTTGAGCTTCTCCATACCATCCACTTCAGGCCCGTGAGGCACGCGTGCGGTGGCATCGGCCTTCTCGGTGTAAACCGTTTTCAAATACTCTTGATAGCCAGCAAGGGTTTTATCTTCTTTGATGCTAAAGCCTCGCACTCGCACTTTTTCTTTCGGCACCAGAGGCTGGAATTTCCCAATCGCGCTGTATTGCTCGAAGGGAATGCCCCACGGATCAAGACGCACGTGGCAATCATAGCAGCTCTCCTTTTTTCGATGAAAAGCGAGAAGGTCTTTGATCGAAACCGCTTCCTCCGCCGATTCACCTGCCGAGTCAGATAGAGCCGGCACATCAGCAGGCGGCGGCTTCACCTCATCTCCCAAAATTGCCTCACGCAGCCACACTGCACGATAGATTGGATGAGGTGCCGAACCAGTCGAGTTTCCGATCAATACAGAACCATGTGTTGGAAGCCCGCCGAGACGATTTTCGGGCTTGATGGGAACAGCGCGGAACTTCAGCCCCTTCACGCCATCCACTCCGTAATGCACCGCAAGTGGCTCGTTGAGGTAGGCAAAGTCCGAATCGATGATGCTCATGACGCTCGCATTTTTTCGAATCAACTCGCCAACAAACCCAACCGTCTCCTCCAGCATGTAGTCACGGATGGTCGGGCGGAAAAGCTGCTCCTGCCCACGCCGCTCACCGAGATGAACGGTGTAGAGAAATCGCGGGAAAAGATCACGATTGATGTTCACCGTTTTCATCTTGGTGATGCTCAGCCATTGCGTGGTGAAATTTTTGACAAATCCCGCCGCCCGTTCATCTGCGAGGAGTCGACGTGTCTGAGCCTCGATCACTGCGGGGTCATTCAGTTTGCCCGAGGCCGCGAGATCAAAGAGCTCCTCGTCAGGCATACTCCCCCAGAGGAAATAAGAAAGGCGCGAGGCGAGTTCATACTGCTTCGTCGCCGCGGCGTTATCGATCACGGTGTGGTAGAGGAACTGAGGAGAAATCAACACCATCGCCAACGTCTCGCGCATGGCCTGCTCCAGCGTCTCGAATTCCTTATCGTAGATTTTATAAATCAAAAAGTAATGATCCACTTCATCCCTTACAACGGGTCGGCGGAAGGCTCTGGTCATGAACTTCCTGATCACTTCGTAGGCGTATTCGGCTGGCTTCGTTTCACGCAGTGGAGAATCAAAAAGGATACGCGTATGGTGCTCCGGCGGCCAGACGTCGGTCACGGGAGCCTCGAATTCAAGCGACTCAAGAACCACGCGGGGAGCTTCCACACTCCATGACGAATCGAAGCCGCTCTTGCGGTGGTCATTAAGTTCACCGTTGTCGAAAATATTCTGCGCCGTGATGGTGATGCTCGGCGGGGTGACTTTATTCCGATGTGCCTGGGCTGGCTGAACGGGAATATTCTCAATACGCCCGCGCAGCTCAAAGACCTCAGGCTTGTCAGGCGTGTTTGTCAAATGGATGGTTCCCACCTCGTGATAAACGCCCGATCCCGAGTCATGACGAAGGCTTGTGCCCATGACCAGGCGGAGCGGCACTTCCTTAAAATCCGATCCCCGGGGGAAATTCCCAGAGGCTTTCACGCGGATTCTGAACTCCCCGGTTTTCGGCCAGCTCTTCACGCCTGTTGTTTTACTGCCAACTCCTGGCCCGTGGTAAACACCGATCTCCGCTTTCGTCAGCCCGCCCTTACCCGCCTTGCCATGCTCCCACTTCGGGTTCGTTCGATGAACTTCCGGCTTCCCCGGATCTACGATCGCACTGTTCATCGCTTTGATCGCGGCCTCCTTATAGCGAACCAGCTGATCCGGCCCGATCATCATGAATTTTGCCGTGTTATTAAAATGGTAAGGCTTATCCGGATCGACAGGCAGATCCTTGGCCAACTCCAATTCGAAACCTAACAAATCACGCATCGTGTTTTGATACTCGAAGTTCGTCAGCCGACGCGTTGTTGTCGCGGTCGCGACTTTGCTCTGCTTTTTCACATAATCGCGCAGACCGGATTCGATCCACTTGACCACGGCAGCGCGATCGGCCGCACTGGGTTGATCCTCTTCCTCGGGTGGCATGTCCTCGTGCGCAAGTGCATCGAGTATGTGCTCCCAACGTTCAAGTTCCTGCCCGGCAGCGAGATCGCCAGCCAGACTGTGCACCGTAATTTCACCTTTGCTCTTATCCGGGCCGTGGCACTTAACGCAATTTGCCTTGAAAAAGGGTTTGATGTGAGACTCGAAGCCAGCTTTTCCTTGCTGGATCTCTTTCCCGGCTGATTTCGGCACAGCGGCATCGGGCTTATTTTCTGCAATCAGGATACCGGCAAGTAGCATTAAAATCCCAGCGATCAACGCTAGGGGAACAAAGTGAGGCCGATGTTTCTTAAATCTCATATTCGGGATGGACGGGCGGTCTAGGCGCTATTCGGCTCGGTCTACGCAAATACGCAGAATTTTCAATGGATTGTGTATTAAGCAGACCCTTATTCACAGAATAGCTTCGCTGATTTACGACACCTTAAGGGGTGAGTCTAAAATATAAGTCCGCACCGTTGGCGATTTTCTCGGCAGCAGCATCCGGAATCCCAATTGGAAGTGCGAGCGCACAAACCCGATTAAATAGTAACGATTTTTCAGTAAACTTATTTTCATTTTTGCGGTATATTTTTAAATGTTATTTCTCTGTTGAGACTTCAAGTTCCGCCAGAATTTTCTCTGAGATCTGCTCAGCCAGTTTTGAGTAAATCGCTCCAGAGAAATGCACATCATTTCCTCCCTTCCATTCAGCGTATCCCTCCCACTTCGTCACTACGCTGTGCAGGTTGTTGATCGGGATTCCGTGCTTCTTCATCACCTTGGCGGCCGCGGCATTGTAGATGAGTTCGTCGCCCTCGGGATTATGAGGAGCATTGGCCGGGATCGGGGTGATGTTGGCCCAGATGACCTTGGCTCCATTAGCCTTCAGCAAGGTCACGATCTTGGCCAGATCCTTGGCGTATTGATCGACCGGGTTGTGCCACGCTCCGTTCCGACCGCGAAAGATGTCGTTCAGACCGAAGTTGAAATGGATCACATCATAAGGGGTGTCTTCCAAATGCTTCCCGAAACGTTCGAAATCCACAATGCATGCCTTGGCACTGCCAAAATCCAGATACTTCGCCTCCCCACGTGAATGCCAAAACGTTTCCTTCTGGATCCGGTATCCCGCCACCGCACCCAGCTTGGTCACCTCCGCCTTACCCTCCAGGAGCTTGATCAGGGATTTGCTGTAACCACCGGAGATCGAATCTCCAATGATCAAAACCTTGGGAATCGAATCCGCCTGTGTTCCTTTTTGAGGTCTCGACGGACCTAACTGTTGTTTCGAGAGAAACGCTTTAGTTCGATTGGCTGCGTCGTCGAACAACTTCATATCGTTGTTGATATGCCCATGCACACCTCCGCGCTCAAGCACCAGCTCGCAGACGTTCTTGCTGTCACGCATTTTCTTATAGAACGCCATGATCGTAGGATAGGGAGCGACACTGTCCTTGTCGCCGTGGAAGATCAGCGTGGGCGGCATCTTGGGACGGATCTGGTGCAGTGGGGAGATCGTTCTCCATTCGGCGCCAATCACCTTGTTACCGTATCCTTCGGGTGAGGTGTCGAGGACAGAGAAAAGAAGAACCAGGGCATTGGGCTTGCAGGAAACTCCCAGGTCTTCATCGGCGTGCTCGACGGTATCGAAAAGCGCCGTTCCCAGCGCCACATGCCCACCGGCTGAACCGCCGCCGACTGTGATCTGTTCCGGGTCGATTCCCAGGTCTTTGGCATGGCGCCGAATATAGCGTATCGCCGCTCGGCCGTCTTTGACACAGTCAAAGACCGTGGTAGCGCGGCCAGTCAACCTGTATTCCGCGCTGATCCCGACAAAGCCGTCCGGCACCAGACTGGCGGCGTAGGGGTAGAAGCGACGGGGGCTGCCGCTACGCCAGCCGCCGCCATGGAAAACCACGTATGCCGGTCGCTGGTCGCTGGCCTGGAAGCCTTCGGGATGGAAGAGGTGGAGGTTCAGCTTCCGCGGTCCGACCGTCTTATATGTGAGCACCTTGCTCGGCTCTAAGCTCTTCTGCATTGACCCAAACGAACGGGTGCTTACAGGGGGCTGCTCGACAAGTGCTGAGGCAGTCTTCTTGGCGTGCTTGATGATGAAGTCGGCCATGGCCTGATCCTCAAAGAAGCCGGTCCAGTAATTGTGGCCCTGGCCCTCAAAGATCGTCACCGTCATCGGCCCGCCCATAGACTTGTAGCGCTCCTCCACGAGGAAGGAGTTGTCCTTCGGCGGCACCAGCGTGTCGACGTCCCCGGTGTTATGATAAATCGGCACCTTCGCCTTGGCCAGCGGAGCAAGGCGGTCGATCGGGTTGTGCTGTTTGAGTTCCTTCGCGAATTCCTCTTCCGACATCCCATACTTGCCCGCCGCGGATTTCATCCCCGGGTAACTCGCTAGATTACAAACCGGATAGATCCCCGCGAGGCAGGCCACCGATTCGGGATGTTCAGCGGCCCAGTTGTACATCTGCGTGCCACCGTAGCTTCGCGCCAGCATGCAAACCTTCCTGGTCAAGCCATGCTTCTCGGTAAGTTCCTTGTGAAACGCGGTGAAAATCTTGCGACCGGCCGGCGTTCCAAAATCCCCCTTCACATCGATTCCAGCGACCGCGATGCCATTGTCCAGGCACTGCTTCATCATCCACTGCTCGAGCTTCCCAGGCAGCTTGTAGTCGGAAGGACAATACCAGAGCCACGGCGTCTTCTGCCCCGCGTCCACTCCCTCGGGCAGGGCCAAATACGCGTCGTGCCCCGCCACCTGCAGGAACTGGGAATTGGGCGGGAAGATCTTCCCGCTCCCCTTCTTGCTGCTGAGACCACCGGGCACCGCTTTCGACGGAGAGGAATCCTGCGCAATCAATGGGCTTAAAAAGCCAAGGCTGATCGCCCAGAAATTTAGGACACAAAAGATGTTTTTCATGATGTTTTCCTTCTTGGTTCTGTGGTTATGACTCAGTCGACGATTTCTTCACCGGATAGTCACGAAGGACGATGGCCTTGAAATTATTGCCCTGATGAAAATGGTCGGGCCAGCTCTTTTTCTTCATCATTATTGCCACGTTCATGCGTATCTTCATTCTGAATGGTAGGAAGAAAGCGGCGACCTCCCGAAGGAAGCCGCCGTCTTTTTTGGATTACCTGTAGAAAGTTTCTCAGGGGAGCTGCATTACTCTCACCCTCAGGAAAAGTTTGACCATCACTTCACTCGCCGTCGCGGTCACCGTAGTCGTCGTTCCCTCCGTGTTCGGGACAAAGCTCACCGTCGGCCCACCCGCCGGGCCGCTGCCGCTGGCATACCAGTCACTCAGGTTCGGCGACCATTCGTAGAAACCGGTCAGGTCGCTGGGCGGGTCATCATTCTGCGGATGCTCGAAGGTGGCGGTGGTGCCGTCGAAGACAAGGTCCGCGAGTCCCGCATTAAACTCTACCGGATGAGTTCCCAGCCAAGCCTCAATTCCATTGGCGAGGTCGTCACCGTCCGGATCGAGGGCAAAGCCCCGCTCGGCGGGATCGAGACCGAAGGATGGATCCGAAATCCATGAATTGAAGTCATCGGAAACCGTTTTGAAACGGAGAATGGCATCGCCGTTTCCGGCCGATTCGTGATTGAAAATCGCAAGATACAGACTGCCACCGTGTGAGGTGAGAAAATAGGGAGTCATTCCGCTGGGAACCAAGCTGTTGAGATCCGTCCAATTGCCCGCAACAAGATCATCCAGCGTTTTGAAGCGAATGAACTTGTTCTCGTCGAAGTCGGTTCCGCGGGCGTAGGACGAGGTGAAATAACTGCTGGCATACCAGTGGCCATCAAAGTAATCGGCATCGTTAATTACCAGTCCGGTCCTCGTCCAGGATCCTGCGGGTCCACTGCCTCCGCTGGGATCATGGCTATCGTAAATTTTGAAGGTCGGGGTGTCCCAATCGACAATTTCCACGATCCGTCCCTTGGCTGATCCGATGACATAAATCTTACCGTTCACCAAACTGATAGCACGGGCATAACCGCCAGTGGGAGCTTGGACCGCACTCTCATTCACGCCGATCGCGGTGAAACGGAACACGTGTCCGGAGTTGGGGTTCAAAGCATAAATCCAACCTGTGGCAGGATCGCGTAGGATGTCGTGCGGGCGATCCAGAGTTACACCGGCGATGGTGCGGGTTTGGGCTGCGATCGTGCCGCTTGAGAGATCACTGAACGCGATGACACGGTTATTTCCGGTATCGTTGGCATAGTAGAGTCCATCTGTCGGATTGAAGACCAGTGAGTGCTGCCCACTGACAGAAACGGGCGATGCCTGCCAAGCAGCATCGGGACTGTCACGGTAAACGAAGCGGTTATTTTTCAGGTCGGTGATCACTTCCCCGGTGCCCGGTCCAAAGGCAATGTGAGTCGGCCACTTGAGCTGCAGTCCGCCTGCCTCCGGCGCATAGGTGCTGACGATGAGGCCAAACTCGGTCTCAGGCAAAGACACCGTAAAATTCCAATCGTTATCGTTGAGGATGCCGACGAAAGCGTCTCCAGAAACATCCTCCAGAGCATCGCCGCTGACTTGCACCGCGTAATTTGTGTCCAGCGCAAGGGCGGTAGAGGGATTGATGATCAGGGTGGATCCGGAGACGGAGACCTGAGAATTCGGAAGGTTGATGAGGACGTCCGATCCCGAACCGAGCGTCAGGTTTCTGAGAGTGACCGCGCCTTGATCGGTGAGGACCAGTGACTCGTTGAAGGTCGCCTCCAGATTCGACGAGGGCGCCACCTCGTCCGAGCCATCGGCAGGATTCAGCGCGACGACCACGGGCGGAGTGCCCGCGGTGGAGGAACCGACGTTGAAGTGATTGCCGATGGTGGCAGCATCCAACACCGAGTCGTAAACGGCAACTTCGTCCAAAAATCCATCGTAAGGGCGGTAGCCTGCATCCCCACTATTGGGCCGCGCCGCGCCGACCGTGAGATGAGGAGCGCCACCGAAGCCCCCTGCTCCGTTGAAGATTGCCCCGTTGCTCAAGCTGTTGTTGATGGCAACCTGCACTCCGTTGAGATAGAGCCTGAATTCACCGGCACTCTCGCTTCCGGTCATCACGACGTGATACCACTGACCGGCATCAATGGCCTGACTGACCGTCTCCCGAACCGTCCCAGGGTTGCCTTGATGAACCAAGCCGACCGTCCCGGCGGGGATGTTGTTGTTCTCCGCTCCGATGCCGATCAGCACGTCATCGTTCCAGCCACCCTGGTCGTTGGAGAGGAAATTGGACGCACCTGTTTTCGCGGCGTCGTAGTTCACCCAAGCTTCCACCGTCCATTCGTCCAGCGAGCTGGTCACGGCGGACGCCGCGCCTACGAACCCGCCGCCAAAATCATAAGCCGTCCCACCTTGGGCAAAGCTCGCCTGGCCAACCGTGACCGATCCTCCCGCCGTATTAAAAGTGCCGGTGTAGCTTGCTCCCGTCGTAGAAGAATTGGCTGCCGTGGTGCCGCTCGTCTCGTCGAACTCGTAGTAAACAATGGGGCTGTCCGCCAACACCGCGGTCCGATAGCTGGTCGTAGCAGCTTGCGTCATCGCAGCGAGACAGAGCCCGCTGGTAAGACAGAAAATGACTTTGTGTTTCATCGTGATATCCTTGCAGAAAAATTCCCCATCCGTGCCATGCCCGATCAAACGACGGGGTGGCCGTAACCTGACAACCCGGTAATCCAGGCTCGCTCGTTTCTTAGCACCTCAGTAGCAAATTGTATCCCCTCAGTTATGGGCGTTTGATCAATTGAAGGTCATCGAAATAAATCGTACCAGTACCACCGCCGCTCGACCAACATCCGAGAAAGAAGTTGCTGAAGTCGGTGAGGTCTGTCAGGCTGGAAGCTCGACCCTCCGATTTGGAGAAATCCAAATCAGTGTGCAGGTCAATCGTCCACTTCAGCCACTCGCCTGGCTCCTCCGATTGGGTTGAAAGTCTGAGATCACTATTCCTGATTTCAACCCGTGCCGATTCATCGTTATTGGTGTCATTGATGTGCAAATAGAGCTTGGTCTCCAGGGTGTTGTCGCCCGCGCATTTCTTCCACAAGACCATCTCGTCATACTCACTGAGATCGATCGGACCACCGTCAAGCGCGAAGGCAAAATCACTTCCGTCAGGACCACTATTGTCGTAGTCAAACTTAACGACGGTTCCATCCCGCTCCCCGTCGGGATCAGCGACTGCAGTCAAAGCCTGGCTGCCAAATGCCGCCCCGTCGTTTCTAATCCAAATCCAACCGTCAATATCATCAAAGAATTCGATGGTTAGATCGCCGGGCAGATACTCCTCAACCACGTAAAAAAGCTTTGATTCCGTTGGCGTGACCGGGAAGGTGTTGAAATCCGGAGTCGCCTCAATATCACCCTGCACGAGGGTCCAGGTAGAAATTTCCCCGCTTAGATCAGGACTGCTCCGCACGTTGTAAGATACCCCGCTCCGGCTTGCCCATGTCAGATCGTAACCAGATTCCGTTGGCGTGATCGTCAAAGGCGACTCGGACACAGGAAAAATTCCGGCATTGTAGTGCGCGAGGATGGTCGTTGCATTCAACACTGAATCATAAACCGCAACCTCGTCGAGTAGTCCATCATAGGGACGGTAGCCAGCGTCCGCCGAGTTTGGCCGCGCCGCTCCGATCGTCAAATTGGCCGCGCCGATGCCGTCCGCGCCGTTGAAGATTGCGCCATTGACGAGATCTGTATCTGAGCCGGCGAACAACCCATCGATATAGACTGTCAATTCGCCTGCCGTGGTGCTGCCAGTCAAAACGACGTGGTGCCACTCATTGGCGGCCAATACCGCACCTGCAGCGTCGCGGGTCGTTCCCGGGGCACCTTGCTGAACTACGCCGACACTGCCGCCGGAAACTTCATTCCCGGCCTCAGGCCCGATGCCGATGAGGACATCATTGTTCCAGCCACCCTGGTCGTTGGAGAGGAAATTGGACGCGCTGCTTTTCGCCGGGTCATAATTTACCCACGCCTCCACCGTCCATTCGTCCAGCGAGTTCGTCAAAGCAGACGCCGCTCCGATGAAACCACCGTCAAAGTCGTAGGCCGTCCCGCCTTCGGGAAA
>Ga0233393_1000459_pt1 | contig 15558 bp, 17 predicted proteins | sample 21DmetaG_FD_183170 | JGI IMG/M metagenome (GOLD analysis project Ga0233393, IMG submission 183170) | Seawater microbial communities from Monterey Bay, California, United States - 21D | ecosystem: Environmental > Aquatic > Marine > Coastal | place: USA: California | collected 2016-10-24 | reverse complement strand
ACAATGACGGTCGGTCCAAGCCATCATCGGTGCCACCGAGAGGCGAGCGGATGATTTCAGGATCTTTTGTTTACTTTCAGACACTTAATTCACTTCGAGTTGGGTGGGTTTCGCGCTGTAAGTTATCTGAACTCTGCGGCAACAACAAGAGAGCCTGCCCCATGCGCAGCTAGGCCACTTTCACCACCATTTTGCCAAAGCTATTGCCAACAAGCAGGTCATTGAGCGCTGCGGGGGCGTGCTCCAGACCATTGATTATTTGCTCTTTATATTTCACCTCCCCGCTCTCGAGCCACAGGGTCATATCCCGAATGAACGCCTTAAACAGGCTGGGTGGAAAGCTGTCGTAGATGATGAATCCTTGCACTTTCACCTTCATGCGCAAGATCGTACCCATGATCGCCGGTCCGAAGTCAGGCCCTTCTGGCAAACCCGCTAGGTTGTACCAGGACACCACACCGCAAACGGGCATGCGCGCAAAAGCATTCAACAGCGGCAGCACCGCATAGAGCACCTTGCCACCCACATTTTCGAAGTAAATATCCACGCCCTTGGGACAGGCTTCCTTGAGTTCAGCTGCGAAATTGTCAGATTTATGATCCAAACATGCGTCGAAGCCCAAATTTTCAACCACATGTGCGCATTTTTCCGCACCGCCAGCGATCCCAACCACGCGGCAGCCCTTGATCTTGGCGATTTGCCCCACGGTTGCGCCCACCGGACCAGAGGCCGCAGCCACGACCACGGTCTCTCCGGGCTGCGGCGCGCCAATTTCAAGCAAACCGGCATAAGCCGTGTAAGCCGGCATCCCCAAAATACCCAAATACCATGACGGATTTTGCGGCGCTTGGCCAAGGTTGCGCAGATCTGTGCCATCGCTCAGCGCGTAGTCTTGCCAGCCGCTTGCTGCCAAAACATGATCGCCGGGCATATATCCGTCACAATTGCTCTGCATGACTTCTGCCACCACCTGCCCTGTCATGACCTCGCCCAATTTGACCGGCTCAGCATAGGATTTCGCGTCATTCATGCGCCCACGCATATAGGGGTCAAGCGATAGGTAACGTGTGCGCAGCAGCATCTGACCTGCACCGGCTGTCGGCACCTCGCTATGCTGCACCTGCAAGGTCTTGGCGTCCGGCAGGCCATGGGGCCGCTCGGCGAGAACCACGCGGCGGTTGCTATCTGCTGTTTGCGGCATATCACTCTCCCAGATGTTCGGCCTGTCGGCATTTTATGCAAAACCTAGGGTGCAGCCCTGGCTTTGGCAATTTGTTTCTGCTCAGGTGCCGCTGGACCCGGCCGGCTCAATCGCCTAGCCTCGCGGGAAGAGGGCAAAGTTCTGCGCGCACCCGAAGGTCCATTGCGCGACGAGACATAGGAATACATCCAGGTGACACAAGCACAAAAACGGCCGTGGTTGGTGCTCGCAGGACTGGCACTGGGCGTGACGGTCACCAATGGCTTTGCCCGATTTTCCTATGGGCTGATACTGCCAGCGATGCAGTCGGATTTGGGATGGAACTACGCCCAAGCCGGATGGCTCAACACAGCCAATGCTCTGGGCTATATCGCAGGCGCGATTTTGACGATGCTCATGATCGGGAAATATTCAGCAACATCTCTTTTCTCCTTTGGATTGGTCACCACCAACCTGGCGTTGCTGGCGACCGGATTGAGCGCAGAGCTTTGGTGGCAAACTCTTTGGCGCATTTTGGTTGGTTTTTTTGGCGCTCTTTCGTTTTCCACCGCCGGCGTCTTAGCCGCTGGCCTGTTTCCAACTGACCCGCGCCGCAATGCCATGGCCATTGCCATCGTATTTGGAACCGGCGGCGGCCTGGCGATTGTTTTATCCGGAGCGAGCCTGCCGCTGTTTTTAGAGCATTACGGTGCCGATCACTGGCCCTTAGCCTGGGTCATCATCGCAGCGATTTGCCTGCTCTTTTTGCCGCTGTGCCTGTGGTCAGCTGCAAAGCTCAAGAGCCCAGCACCTAAGCGAGCGGAGGCTGCAAAGCCCCTTCCGGTCTCCCAAATTTGGGCGCAATTGGCCGGATATGCTGGGTTTGGATTGGGCTACATCGTGTTTTTAACATTTTTATCAGCCTGGATGACCCAGCAGGCGGCCAGTGCGACATTCATCGCGGCGGTGTGGATATTGCTGGGCCTGTGCATCTGTATGTCACCTCTGGTCTGGCGTCCCATTCTGGCGCGCCATGCCTCGGGCCTGCCATTGGCCATGATCTTAAGCTGCATCGCTTTGGGATCCGCGCTTCCGGTGCTATTTCCGGGCAATCTCTCCTTATTGCTCGCAGCGGTAATTTTTGGCCTTTCTGTCTTTATGGCCCCCAGCGCAGTGACCAATTTTACCCGCCAAAACCTGCCTGCGCACAGCTGGGGCGCGGCCATCAGCCTCTTCACCGTTGTCTTTGCGGTGGCGCAGACCCTTGGACCCTATGCCGCGGGACTATTGGGAGATCTGGCCGGTGACATTGGCATCAGCCTCCTGGGCGCATCAGGCCTGTTGCTTTTGGGTGCGGTCATAGCCCTGACGCAACGGCCTTTGCCAAACCATCCCGTCACAGGGAACACAAAACCCGGCAAGCCCGAATAAAACATTAAAATACCCGCCCCCCCGTCGTTAGACTCTGGCGGCGCAGGCGTAGATCACAAAGGATTAAAACATGACCAGATTGACCGGAAAATCCGCCCTCATAACCGGCGCTGCCCGCGGCATAGGGCGCGGTTTTGCAGAAAAATATCTGGAAGAAGGCGCAACGGTCGCCATCGCAGATCTCAATCTTGCCGCCGCAGAGGCCACGGCGGCAGAACTGGGCAAAGGCGCCTATGCGGTGCCGCTGGATGTGACAGATCAACTCAGCATTGATGCCGCGCTGGCTCAAGTTGTGGCCAAGTGTGGAAAAATCGACATTCTTGTAAACAATGCAGCGCTCTTTGATGCTGCACAAACCGTCGATATCACCCGCGAAAGCTATGAGCGGCTGTTTTCGGTCAATGTCGCCGGTACACTCTTTACCATGCAGGCAGCAGCCCGGCAGATGATTGCTCAAGGCCATGGGGGCAAAATCATCAATATGGCCTCTCAAGCCGGCAGGCGCGGCGAGAGCTTGGTTTTGGTCTATTGCGCCACCAAAGCGGCGGTGATTTCGATGACCCAATCAGCGGGTCTGAACTTGATCAAATACGGTATCAATGTGAATGCCATCGCTCCAGGCGTGGTAGATGGGGCACATTGGGAGCATGTGGACGCAATGTTTGCCCAATTGGAGGATAAGGCGCTGGGGCAAAAGAAAGCCGAGGTCGAAGCTGGCGTACCAGCTGGCCGCTTTGCTGTTCCGGCAGATCTCAGTGGAATGGCGGTTTTCTTAGCTTCCGCCGAAGCCGATTACATTGTATCACAAACCTATAATGTGGACGGCGGCCAGTGGATGAGCTGATTTAGAGCAGGCGGAGATCCGAACCGAACCGATACCGCGGGGCCGCAGATCGCCGCCTTTGCGAGGAAAGGATGAAAACCATGCGCCGGCAGGCCCTAATCGTTGGAGGCGGTATTGGTGGGTTATGCGCCGCCATCAGCCTGAGCTTGACTGGCTGGGACGTTCAAGTCTTTGAGCAGGCCTCCCAGATCACCGAGATTGGCGCCGGGCTGCAAGTCAGCCCCAATGGCGTTAAAATTCTCGAGCGCATTGGCGTGATGGAGCGCCTCAATTCCGCGCTGTTCGAACCCGAAGCGATTGAAATTCGGATGGGTATCTCAGGACGTCCAATCCTTTACCTGCCCATGAAAGGCGCAGCCGCCCAGCGCTGGGGCGCGCCTTATATACAGGTGCATCGCGCCGATCTCATCACAGCTTTACTCGCGCGGCTGGAGGCCTTGCAGCGCGGCGCCGTGCAAACCGGATGCGCGGTCCGCGGCTATGCACCCTGTAAGGACGGCGCCGAAGTCATTTTGACCAATGGCCAGCGCATTCAGGCGGATTTGGTGATCGGAGCGGATGGTATTCACTCCAAGATTCGTCACCAGATGCATGGACCAGATGCACCGCGCTTCACCGGAAATTATGCTTGGCGTGCTTTGGTGCCAAAAGCACAGCTCGATGCTCTGGCCCCGCCTCCCTCTGGCTGCATCTGGGCCGGGCCCAAAAAACACGCCGTTACCACCTATGTGCGCGGGGGTGATGTGGTAAATTTTGTCGGTATCGTCGAGCAAACGATCTGGCGCGAGGAGAGTTGGAGCCGCACTGGCGATCGGCAAGAAACCCTGGCAGATTTCGACGGCTGGGCACCACCGATCACAGCGATATTGGAGCAAGCTGAGGTGCTGCACAAATGGGCCCTATTCGACAGGGCCCCTTTGCCGCAATGGCACGACGGCCATGTGGTGCTGATTGGAGATGCGGCCCATCCAATGTTGCCGTCCATGGCCCAAGGCGCGGTGCAATCGCTCGAGGATGGCTACCACCTGGCACGCACACTAGGCGCAGCTGAGGGCGCCAATATCCCCGCCGCCTGCGCCCGGCACTATGCACAGCGCATCGCGCGCACCAGCAAAGTCCAGCGGGTCTCGGCGGAAAACCTACAGCTGTTTCACAAATCCAGCCGCGGGGCACAGATGATGAGCTATGCGCCAATTTGGTTGGCCGGCCAGCTGACCCCTTCGCTGGTACACAGGCGCAATGATTGGCTTTATGGCGCAGCTATACCGCCGCTGAACATTTGAGCTGCGAAGTATCGGAGCGCCAGCCGGAACAGGTACTGCGCAAATCTGGTTACTTCGGCAATGCACCCGTCATCACATAACGCAGCGCATCGGCCACTTGGAGCGGAGTTTGCGCCACGACCAGGGCCGCCGCATCCACTTCTTTCAACGCGTGCTGGTGCGCGTCTTGATGCATAACAATAAGAGGTTTGCCCAGCGCAGCCGCATATCCGGCATCAAATGCAGCGTTCCATTGCTTGTATTTCTCTCCAAACCGCACAACGACGACATCGGCTTGCTCGATACCGGTGCGGGTGCGAATGGCATTGAGCTGCGCGCCTTTGCGGTCATGCCAAAATTTATTCGGCTCCGCCCCCAAGATTTCGACACCACAGTCATCACTAGCGGCATGATCTGTCACTGGCCCGTCAAAGGAGAGGTTCAGATCCCCGCAGGCGGCAATGATTTCATCGCGCCAATCGGTATGAATTTCGCCGGACAGGTAAATACGCATAAAAAACTCCAAGTCATGGGTTGAGTGTTACAGCCTCCCGCAACGGTCAGCTGCGAATTAGGATGCCAAGATCTGCCACATTGGTGCCGGTTGCGCCGGTGATATGCAAGCCACCCGCCGCCGCAAGCGCGGGATAAGCATCATTGTTGTCGAGCAAGCCTGCTGGATCCAGCCCAGCGGCACGAATTTTAGCCAGCGTTGTCTCACAGACCACCCCGCCCGCCGCATCTGTGGGGCCGTCACGGCCATCTGTGCCAGCTTGCAGGTACAGCCAAGGAGCTTGCCAAGCCTCCGCTTCAGCCAAAAGCGCCAGCCGCAGCGCTAAATCTTGGTTGCGCCCGCCTCGGCCGGGGCCTGTGAGCTTGACGGTTGTCTCGCCGCCAAAGACATGCGCGCCGCGCCCCATGTCCCTGATCTTATACACCGCCTCGGTCACATCACCGATCAGGGGCTGCGGGTGCAGTTTTGCAGACCGATAGGCTGCGCCCATAGCGGCAAGGCTCAGCCCGTTTGAACCAATCAAAACATTGCGCGCTTCCGGTAAATAAATATTTATATCAGCGCCCTGCAAGACCCCTCGCACAGTCTGGGGCAATGTCTCCCATATGCCGAGTTGCGCTAAAATATCCCGCGCCTCAGCTTTTGTGCCAATTGGTGCGACCGTGGGACCGCTGGCCACAGCCCGCAGATCATCTCCAATCACATCCGATAAGATCAGCGCTGTCACCGGGCTCGGCGCCGCATAGCGCAGCATGCCACCGCCCTTAAGCTCAGACAGCTGTTGGCGGATCAGGTTCATCACCTCAATATCCGCACCGCTGGCCAATAGCTGCGCGTTCACCGCGATCTTATCGTCAAGCGACACTCCAGCAACCGGCGCGGGCAAGAGCGCCGAACCGCCGCCGGAGATCAAGCACAACACCGGCCGACCAGCCTGGCTGGCCGCAACCAGTGCCGCTTTCACCGCTTGAGCTGCTTTCAAGCCAATTTGATCTGGAATGGGATGGGCCGAGGCAAAAATCTGCGCCTCCGGCATGGGAGGCAAATGCTTTGCACACTCGGCATTTTCCGGATTGGTTACAACCACGAGCGCCGGCACTGGACCCAATAAAGATCGCGCCATGCCCGCCATGCTCAAAGCGGCTTTTCCCACAGCAATCACAGTTGGAGCCATGTCGAACTCAGGCAAAGACCTGCGTACCGCCTCCGCTGGATCTGCGGCAGCAACGCCTGCGTTAAACGCCGCGCAAGCTTGAGAATAGAAGGGATGAATCATTACGGCCACTTTCTTTGATCGCTTCTTACGTCCCTGCGGGCTGAAAGAACATATCTCCTCGGTGCAAATCGCCGCAAAGAAATTCAATCCCTCCGTTAAAAACACCTGTCACTTACGGAAAAATAATGCAGACTATCGCAAAGCTATGAGAAGGACGCCACATGAGCACATTCGACGAAGATCTTTTCCTAAAGGGTCTGAAGCAGCGCAAAGCCACGCTGGGAGCGGTTTATGTCGCAAACAATCTTGCGGCAGCTGATGAGTTTACCCGACCCTTCCAAGAGGCGATGACCGCTTGGTGTTGGGGTTTTGGCTGGGGCGATGATGTGATTGACGCCAAAACGCGCTCGATGATGAACCTGTCGATGATCGGCGCTTTGGGAAAAATGCATGAGTGGGAATTGCATTGTAAAGGCGCGCTCAGCAATGGGGTCACCGTTGAAGAGATCCGCGCCATTATTCACGTGATTGGTATCTATTGCGGCGTGCCGCAGGCTTTGGAATGCTTCCGCGCCGCGCGCAAGGTCTTGACTGAGGCCGGCCAGCTCTAATCCCATTCTGCCGCCACGGAATGCTTGCAAACTTAAGGGAAACCCTATGCTCTGCTGGCATCACAAATATTGAGGTCCCTATGTCCAATCCCCACTATCCGCATCTTTTTCAACCCCTTGATCTGGGCTTCACACAACTGAAAAACCGAGTGGTCATGGGCTCAATGCATTTGGGGCTTGAAGAAGCGGAGCATGGGTTCGAACGCATGGCTGCCTTTTACGCAGAACGCGCAGCGGGCGGCGCTGCTTTGATCGTAACTGGTGGGATCGGCCCGAATGCAGAAGGCGGCGTTGGGATTGGCGCTGCCGTTATGACCACCCCTGAGGAGGCCGCAGAGCACCGTATTGTAACGGATGCGGTTCACGCCGCCGGTGGCAAAATCGCCATGCAAATCCTGCACACCGGGCGCTATGCCTATAACCCCAATGCGGTGGCCCCCTCACCGCTGCAGGCTCCGATCAATCCGGTCAAACCCAAAGAATTGGATCAGGCCGGGATTGAACAGCAAATCGCCGATTTCGTGCGCGCCGCGCAACTGGCGCAATCGGCCGGATATGACGGGGTGGAGATTATGGGCTCGGAGGGGTATCTGCTCAACCAGTTCATCGCCCTTCGCACAAATCACCGCACGGATGACTGGGGCGGAAGCTATGAAAACCGAATTCGTTTGGCCGTTGAGATTGTCCGACAAGTGCGCCAAGCGGTTGGCCGTGACTTCATCATCATCTTTCGCTTGTCGATGATTGATCTGGTGGAAGGCGGCTCTTCTATCGAGGAGGTGATCACATTGGGCCATCAGATTGCGAAGGCCGGTGCCACAATTTTCAATACTGGTATCGGCTGGCATGAGGCGCGGATTCCCACCATTGCAACTTCAGTGCCCCGCGCCGCCTTCACCTGGGTCAGTGCGCGGTTGCGGGCCGAAATGCCGATCCCTGTCATCACATCCAATCGGATCAACACCCCGGAAGTGGCCGAGGCGGTGATTGCCCGCGGGGATGCCGATATGGTCTCCATGGCCCGTCCATTTCTGGCAGATGCCAATTTCGTCACCAAATCCATTGCGGGAAAATCTGACGAAATCAACACCTGCATCGGCTGTAATCAGGCTTGTTTGGATGCTATTTTCAGCGGTCAAATTACCTCCTGTTTGGTTAATCCCTTCGCCTGTAACGAAACACATATGCAACTGCGGCCAACACAAACCTCCAAACAGATTGCCGTGGTTGGTGCGGGGCCAGCAGGGCTCGCAGCGGCGACAACAGCGGCGCGGCGCGGGCATGACGTGACCCTATTTGAAGCTGCAAACCAGATTGGTGGGCAGTTTAATATTGCCAAACAAATACCTGGAAAAGAAGAGTTTTATGAAACTTTGCGCTATTTCAGCAAGGAAATTGAGCTCAGTGGGGTGACATTGAAACTGAACCAGCGGGTCGCGGCAGAAACGCTGGCCGAATTCGATGAAGTCATCTTGGCCACTGGCGTTGTCCCGCGCCGCCCCAACATTCCCGGCATAGATCATCCCAAGGTTTTGGGCTACCTTGATGTAATATCGGGTGCGCCTGTCGGTCCGCGCGTTGCAGTCATTGGCGCCGGTGGAATCGGTTTCGACATCAGCGAATATTTGATCCACAGCGGCCCATCGGCCAGTCAAGATATCGAGACCTTCATGCAGGAATGGGGCATTGATATGAGCTTCCAAGCCCGCGGCGGCGTAGAAGGCATGGTGCCACAGATTGCCCCTGCTTCCCGTGAGGTCTTTTTGCTGCAACGCAAATCCAAGAAAGTTGGTGCCGGACTGGGCAAAACAACCGGATGGATTCACCGCACAAATTTGGCCAAACGCGGGGTGCAGATGATGGCTGGGGTGACCTATGAAAAGATCGATGATACCGGGCTGCATATCACCCAGGCTGGAACAGCGCGCTTGTTGCAGGTGGACAGCATCGTTCTTTGTGCCGGCCAAGAACCTGAGCGCGCCCTGGCAGCAAATCTGCCACAGGCACATTTGATTGGTGGAGCCGATGTGGCGGCCGAATTGGATGCGCGCCGCGCGATTGACCAAGGCACCCGGCTGGCTCTCACGCTCTAACTCTCTGAAAGAGCCTGCAGATCTGCGATGGTCATGCCGGGCGTGATGGCCGCTGAGGCCACATTCAGATCAAGAACCGCACCAGTCGGGCTGGCCAAGGCACGGGCGAAAGCATCTGCGAACTCCTCCGTGCGCTCGATCCGCTCTGCGTGGAACCCATAGGCCCGCGCCAGCGCCGCGAAAGCCGGGTTGATCATTTCGGTGCCGCTGACGCGCCGGGGAAAATGGCGCTCTTGGTGCATCCGTATGGTGCCATAGCTGCCATTGTTGACAATCAGCACAATGGGCCGTGCATCCGCTTGCAACGCAGCCCCAAGCTCTTGGCAGTTCATCTGAAAATCACCGTCCCCTGCAAAACACAGCACGCATCGCTCGGGATACGCAACCTTAGCGGCAATCGCCGCCGGCAGACCGTAACCCATTGCGCCCGATTGCGGGGCCAGTAGCCGCTGCTGCTGTGAAAACTGTAAAAACTTATTGGGCCAAATCGCGAAATTTCCCGCGCCATTGGTGACGATGGCATCGGCTGGCAACATCGCCTGCACAGTGCTTGTGACAACGCCCATATCTACCGGGCTGGGTTGGGCCTTGGCCGTCTGCGCGCCTGTAAATCCTGCGCGCGCAGATTTGGCCCAAGCCGGATCATGGCTCATGCCGGTCAGCTCGAGCCGCGCTGCGAGCCCATTCAGGAGCGGGGCCGGATCGCAGATCATGCTCAAATCAGGCGTAACAAATTTGTGAAACTCATCGCCTGAACGATGCGATTGCGCGATCCATTGGTCGCCGCGATCACCACCAAAGAGGGTGAAAGCATTGGTGGTCATCTCCCCAAAACGCAGGTTGACGGCCAGGACCACATCGGCCTCAGTCAGGATGCGTTTGGTATTAGAAGTCATCCCTACCCCCGCCTCACCGACGAAAAGCGGATCTGTATTGTCAAAAAGGTCATGATAGCGAAAGCCTGTGACCACTGGAATATTGAGCTTATTTGCACAGGCCTGCAGAGCGCCGCGGTCCTGGCCGTCCCATCGGCCGCCGCCCGCCAAGATCACCGGGCGTTGAGCAGTTTGTAACTTTTCTGCCAGTTGCTCTAGATCCGCTGCGACCGCTGCGGATTTTGGCGCCAAGATGGGAGTGGTTGGGATCTCCATGTCAGCAGATTGCGATAAAATATCCTCTGGCAATGCGATGACCACTGGGCCTGGACGGCCCGAGATGGCCAAGGACCATGCCCGGCGAATGATTTCCGGGGTGCGCGACAGATCTGTAATTTCAGTGGCATATTTTGCTATGGGACCGAAAACTTGGCGGTAATCTAGCTCTTGAAACGCCTCGCGCCCCTGATGTTCAAGCCCAACCTGCCCGACGAAGAGGAGCATCGGCGTTGAGGCTTGCATCGCCGTATGCACCCCGATGCTGGCATTGGTGGCCCCAGGGCCGCGGGTTACAAAACACAGGCCCACCTCCCCGGTGAGCTTCGCCCAAGCCTCCGCCATAAAAGCCGCGCCGCCTTCATTGCGGCAACCGATGAAGCGAAAGCTGGGGGCGTCGCAAAACGCATCCAAAACCGCCAAATAGCTCTCACCGGGGACCCCGAAGCCAGCGCGTGCGCCCAAAGATATTAACGTTTGAACAACGGCCTGCCCGCCCGATATCTGCACCATGCGCCTGTATCCTTTTGAAAATCTGAAAGCAGTTTATGCAGATTTGGCCCCAACGACCAGCGGAATATATGCGATCTGTTGTGCAGATTTTGCCTGCGCTGCGGCGCTGATGCCGGCTTAGCGCCATGTATTTATTCGCTCTGTTCTCGCGCAGTTAACTCTGTGCACGACTGTGCGCTGCGCCGCTGTCCTCCGATGGCCCGCATATGCTCCACCCATTCGACGACAAAGGGAGCCTCATTTCGCAGGGTGGTCACTGCAAAAATACGCATAAAATAACTTTCTAAAAGCCCAAGCGTTGCGCATTTTTTGGCGAAGTTCAATCACAGCATAGTTTTTTTATCGGCGCTAGCCCTGCCCCCCTTGCTCTGACGGCAGTTTGTGCCAAGTTGACGCAAAGGGGAGGATATATGGAAGCGGATTTTGTAATAATTGGATCGGGCTCAGCAGGATCAGCCATGGCGGCCCGGCTGTCTGAGAATTGTCAACATTCCGTGATCGTTCTCGAATATGGAGGCAGTGACGCCGGGCCCTTCATCCAAATGCCCGGTGCGCTCTCCTATCCAATGAATATGCCCATCTATGATTGGGGCTATCGCTCTGAACCAGAGCCATATTTGGGCGGGCGGCAATTGGCCTGCCCCCGCGGCAAGGTGATTGGTGGCTCCTCTTCTATAAATGGCATGGTCTATGTGCGTGGCCATGCGGGTGATTATGACCATTGGGCGGAAAGTGGCGCCGAAGGCTGGTCCTATGCAGATGTGCTGCCCTATTTTCTGCGCATGGAAAATTGGCACGAGAGCGGCCAGGGCGGCGATCCCGATTGGCGCGGCAAGAGCGGGCCGCTGCATATCAGCCGCGGTAAACGCGATATTCCGCTGCATCAAGCTTTTGTGGAGGCAGGCCGCCAGGCGGGGTTCGAAGTCACCAAAGACTATAACGGTGCGCAGCAGGAAGGGTTTTCGCCGATGGAGCAAACCGTCTGGCACGGGAGACGCTGGTCTGCAGCCAATGCCTATCTCAAGCCCGCCCTGAAGCGGTCCAATCTGACTCTGCACAAATGTCTCGCGCGTCGCCTGATCCTCAAAGACGGTCGCGCCGTCGGGGTGGAGGTCTCCAAAGGGCAAAATATCTCTGTGATCCGTGCCCGCCGCGAGGTGATTGTCGCCGCTTCTGCGATCAACTCTCCCAAACTCTTACTGCTTTCAGGCATAGGGCCCGCGGCGCAGCTGATGCAAATGGGGATAGAGGTACAGGCAGACCGACCCGGCGTGGGGCAAAACCTGCAAGATCATCTGGAACTCTATATCCAGCAGGCCTGCCTACAGCCTATTACGCTCTACAAATATTGGAATCTCTTTGGAAAACTGCGCGTCGGTTTGGAATGGATCGTCAATAAATCTGGCCCCGGTGCGTCGAATGCCTTTGAATCTTGTGCGTTTCTGCGCTCAAAACCGGGTGTGCGCTATCCCGATATTCAATATCATTTCTTGCCAATCGCCGTGCGCTATGATGGGCAAGCCGCTGCCGAAGGCCATGGGTTCCAAGCCCATGTCGGGCCCATGCGGTCTGCCTCGCGCGGGACGGTGACGCTGCGCTCTGGGGATCCGAACGAAGATCCTAAGATCCTCTTCAACTATATGTCCGATCCGCAAGATTGGAGCGATTTTCGCCATTGCATCCGTTTGACTCGCGAGATTTTTGGCCAGGCTGCTTTTGACCCATTCCGAGGCAAGGAAATTCAACCCGGCGCAGAGCTGCAAAGCGACGCCGAGCTTGACGGTTTCATCTCTGAGCATGTGGAAAGCGCCTACCATCCCTGCGGAACCTGCAAAATGGGTCGCAGAGAGGATCCTATGGCGGTGGTAGATTCCGAATGTCGGGTGATCGGAGTGGACGGGCTGCGCGTGGTCGACAGCTCCATTTTCCCACGCATCCCCAATGGCAACCTGAACGGGCCGTCGATCATGGTCGGCGAAAAAGGCGCCGATCACATTCTGGGCAAACAGCCCCTGCCAAAAGACAATAGAGCCCCCTGGATTAATCCGAGGTGGGAAATATCAGACAGGTAGCCCATTGGCATGGCAGGAGAGCCAGGCTTAAGCGCCTGTCGCAGGCGTTTGGCACCGGAGCTGAACACCGAAGAAATCGATCCACAGGCCGACCGCTCGCTGACACTGCCCCGAAAACCGGGTCCGTTATGCATGCACCGGCATGAGGCTATGCGGCGGCCTGCCCTATTTTTGTAGCTGTCAAATCTACCGCTGCGCTAGGCGACAATCTTAGCCAGCGTAGCAGCGCGAAGATCTTCCTCGCTGACGCCCTCTGCCATCTCCACGATCGCCAATCCGCCCTCAACCACATCCAGCACTCCAAGATTGGTGATGATACGGCCCACAACACCTGCGCCAGTGAGCGGCAGGCTACAGGCCGGCAGCACTTTGCTTTCGCCCCTCTTGTTGGTGTGATCCATGACCACAACAACCCGGCCCACGCCAGCCACCAGATCCATGGCACCGCCCATACCTTTGACTAGCTTGCCCGGGATCATCCAATTGGCCAAATCGCCATTTTCCGCAACTTCCATCGCGCCCAAGATCGCCATGGCAATCTTGCCACCACGAATCATTCCAAAGGACGTCGCGCTGTCGAAATAAGCAGTTTGCGGCAGTTCGGTAATCGTTTGCTTGCCCGCATTGATCAGATCAGGATCAACCTTATCTTCTGTTGGAAAAGGGCCCATGCCCAACATGCCATTTTCTGATTGTAAGGTCACCTCAACCCCCTCGGGAATATAGTTGGAAACAAGCGTCGGAATCCCGATACCCAAATTCACATAGGTGCCATCTTCCAACTCTTGCGCGGCCCGCGCGGCCATTTGGTTGCGGTCCCAGCCTTTTGTCTCTTTGGCCATTATGATGCCCTCACTGTACGTTGTTCGATCCGTTTCTCATGGCGGCCTTGAATGAGCCGGTGCACATAGATGCCGGGTAGATGAATATGATCGGGATCCAAACTGCCCGTGGGAACAATCTCCTCAACCTCGGCAATGCAGACCTTGCCACACATGGCCGCAGGCGGATTAAAATTCCGCGCCGTCTTGCGGAAAATCAAATTGCCAGTCTCATCGGCCTTCCAGGCTTTTACAATCGACAGATCTGCAAAGAGCCCAGTTTCGAGAATATAGGTCTCGCCATTAAACTCTTTATGCTCCTTGCCCTCTGCAATCACCGTGCCCACTCCGGTCTTGGTATAAAATCCCGGAATTCCGCAACCAGCGGCACGCATCCGTTCCGCCAAAGTGCCCTGCGGGTTGAATTCAAGCTCCAGCTCCCCTGAGAGATATTGCTTCATGAATGTGTCATTCTCGCCCACATAGGAGGAGATCATCTTTTTGACCTGCCGCGTTTGAAGCAAGATGCCTATGCCAAAGTCATCCACACCGGCATTGTTCGATGCAAAAGTCAAATCCTTGGTACCAGCCTCTCGAATCGCGGCCAATAGATTTTCCGGCAAACCACACAGACCAAACCCCCCAGCAGCAATAAACATCCCGTCAAACAACAGCTCTTCAAGAGCCTCGCTGGCGGATCCATATAGTTTTTTCATGAGCAAACCGTCCTCTTCGTTCCCTTGACCTCAAAAACCACTGAATAAACTATCGGTCAAAGCTAAGCAGCTGTTTGCGCATTATACGCTATTAAAGAAACAGCACAATTGCGCGACAGGACCAGTTTTGTGGTTTCACAAGACTGGATTGCTTATCGTACAAAGATGCAGAAGTTTACAAGTGATTTTGTGGACAACGAAGTATTTGCAGCGGTGAACGATAGACAGGCAATCATATCAGGCAAGATGAATGAGGCGGATCAAGCTAAAATGGATGCACATGCAACACGTCCTGAGAGCGTAGCATTTGATACACTCGCCCAAGTCACGGTGGAAGCCTTTAACTTTAGCTCAATGGATTAAAGACACATAGCCGCATTCAAAACAGTCTGACTGCAACATGTGCCGCCTCTAGCTTTTGTAACACACTTTAAGCGTACTTTGTGGCCTGTAATATTGAAGGCAGACTGCTTCTATATTTAGACTAGATTAAAAAGAGACTGTTTTTAGAGTTGGACTAACGATGCTGCTTGTTAAGATGAGAGGATATGCGAATGAAAACCCAAGTTATGACATTCAATATAAGCAACACTTTTGAGGAGTGGGCTAACAATTTTGACTCGCACCGTGAGATTCAAGCAGCAGCAGGTATGAGGCCTTTATTCCGAGGCCCTCATGAAAACGATCCCCAGAAGGTATGTGTAGTTCTCCAAATAGAGGACGAAGAGAAAGTTGGAGCATTTATGGCAGAGAATGAAGCAGCGATATTGGACTCGGGTCACCTGCTCGAAACAACAGAGAGCAATACTTATTTGTAACCTTTTGGTTTAAATCTTTTCGTAAACGATTTGGAATGTGTTGTTACCCTTTACGCCACAGTTACGGCATCTGGCTCACCGGCGTACTTCATGGGCTGTGGCATCGCCGCCTACGACAGCTATCAGATTTGCTACCTCGAGCATCGTATGGTGCTTACAAAGGCCGTAGGTAATGCTAAGTTGGTGCTTTGGGATGTTAGAGAGTTTGGTCATTGGCACTTATTCTCTTAAAGAACGTTCACCTCGTTCAGTATTTTTAAAAGCAAGGGTTAATGGTGCCTGAGCCAGACCTCAATAATTTCGTCAGGGGTTACTT
>Ga0233393_1000442_pt1 | contig 15895 bp, 13 predicted proteins | sample 21DmetaG_FD_183170 | JGI IMG/M metagenome (GOLD analysis project Ga0233393, IMG submission 183170) | Seawater microbial communities from Monterey Bay, California, United States - 21D | ecosystem: Environmental > Aquatic > Marine > Coastal | place: USA: California | collected 2016-10-24 | reverse complement strand
TAAGTCCCATTTCTGGTATACAAAAAACCAACGAAATGGGATTTTATTATTATTGATCATCATTATATTTCTTCAGTTAATACTTCATTTCAAAAACTTCGATAGCCAACAGATGGTAGATCTTAGTAAGCCAAAAATCACTTCTTACAATAACCAATTAGATAGTCTTAAGAAAAAATCATCAAAAAAGAAGAAATTTAAAATATACCCTTTTAACCCTAACTACATCTCAGATTATAAAGGGTACCAATTAGGATTGAATGTAGACTAAATTGATCGATTATTAGCACACAGAGAACAAAGATTATATGTAAATTCAGCAAAAGAGTTTCAAACGATAACTAAAATTTCAGATAGTTTACTTAAAAAAATTTCACCATTTTTTAAATTTCCAGAATGGGTTCAAAAGAAAAATAATAATAAAAATAATCAACAGAGATATATCCCAAATTCAAGAATAAATGTCTCAGAAATTACTACTGTAGATATTAATAAAGCAACTCTCAAAGATTTTACTGCTATTGAAGGTGTAGACGAATATATTTCTGAAAGAATTATTAAGTATCGTTCTAAACTACAAGGATTTTCCTTTAAAGAACAACTTTTTGAGGTTTGGGGATTGGATGAACAAATGGCTAATAAAATTCTCTCAACATTTTCCATCAAAAACAAACCAATAATAAAAAAGGTAAACATAAACACAGCGTCTTTTAAGGAAGTCTTATCAAATCCATATATAGACTATGAGTTGTGTATCCAAATTTTTGATTACAAAGATGAAGTAGCAGAGCTTCAATCTATTTCAGAAATTAAAAATATAGAGGGTTTTCCAATAAAGAAATACAATAGAATAGTATTATATTTACTAGCTGAATAAGAATAACAAAAAAATATTGAATGTCGCACATGTATTTTACTGAAGAGCATGAGGTTTTTAGAGAAAGTTTTAAAGATTTTTTACAAAAAGAAGTAGTTCCCCACATAGACAAATGGGAAAAAACTGGAAATATTGATCGATTCATATGGCGAAAGTTTGGAGATATGGGGTATTTTGGATTGAGTTATCCTGAAGAATATGGAGGGCTAAATCTAGATATTTTTTACATGGTGATTTTTCTAGAGGAACTACAAAAAATAAATTCAGGAGGCTTTGCTGCTGCTATTTGGGCACATGTTTATTTAGCAATGACTCACGTAAATGTGGAAGGAGATGCTAGAATTAAAAATAAATATTTGGGTGCTAGTATTTCAGGTGAAAAAATTGGATGCTTATGTATCACAGAGCCTTTTGGAGGTTCTGATGTTGCAGGAATGAGAACTACGGCAATAAGAAAAGAAAATTCTTATGTAATTAACGGGTCAAAGACTTTTATAACTAATGGTGTTTACTCAGATTATTTAATTGTTGCAGCCAAAACAGATCCATCTTCTAAACACGCAGGGATGTCTATTTTTATTGTAGACAGAGATACTCCAGGAATCTCCGCAACAAAACTTGACAAACTAGGCTGGAAAGCATCAGACACAGGAGAGATCGCTTTTGATAATGTAGTAGTACCTTCAGAAAATCTAATGGGTCAAGAAGGGAAGGGATTTGCATACATCATGCAACATTTTGCATTAGAAAGATTAATCATGGGGATTAATGCACACGCAAGAGCCGAGTATGCCGTAGATTATGCAATTCAATACACTTCAGAAAGACAAGCCTTTGGAAAAACATTGGATAGTTTTCAGGCATTAAGACACAAAATTGCTGAAATGGCAAGTCAAGTAGAAATGTGTAAGGAATTCAATTACTCAATAGCTAAAAGATTAAATGATGGGGTGTATGTAGTCAAAGAAGCAACCATGTCTAAACTAATTTCAACAAAAATGGCTGATGAAGTAATCTATGATGCACTTCAATTACTTGGCGGTTATGGCTATATGGAAGAGTATCCAATGGCTAGATTACTTAGAGATAGTAGACTGGGCCCAATTGGAGGAGGTACTTCTGAAATACTTAGAGAAATCATTGCAAAAATAATCATAGACAAGAAAGAGTATAAGTCTGTAACTTAATCTGTCTTTAAAATGTTCACTCTTTTTCAATAAATTAATCTTCAATAAGTTACATTTTTTAAAAAAGTTTAAATAATTCGTGATTACTATTGGTAACAATAAAAATCATTATATATTTGCAGTCCAATTTAAAAAAAGTATTTTGAAAGGAGGTGCCAACATATGTTAATCATTCCAGTTAAAGAAGGAGAGAATATTGATAGAGCTTTAAAGCGTTTCAAAAGAAAATTTGATCGCACAAAGACAATGAGGAACTTACGTGAAAGAAAACATTTCACGAAACCATCTGTTGCCAAAAGAGCTCAAAGAATCAAAGCATCCTATGTTCAAGGTTTAAGAACCAAAGAAGAAGTAGGTTAGGCTTACATAATTTTACAAAAACCCACATCGAAAGATGTGGGTTTTTTATTTTATATCTAATCATTAATTTAGAGTATCTTTATCTTATAGATGAACTTAATAGATTCTTTCCTTGAATACTTGCTATTAGAGAAAAAATACTCTTCTCATACTATCAAAGCTTATGAGAGTGATTTAATTTCTTTACAAGATTTTTGTAAGCTAAATTTTGATCAAGAAAACATTTCACATATTAATTATCCACAAATCAGATCTTGGATAGTTCTATTGGTAGATCATAAATTATCTAACAGAAGTATCAACAGAAAAATAAGTTCATTAAAATCTTTTTATAAATACCTGCAGAAAATTAAATTGATTGATGTAAATCCGCTAGCCAATCACAAAGCATTAAAAACCTCAAGAAAAATTCAAATTCCTTTTTCAGCTAGTGAGGTAAATACGGTATTATCAAGTTTTTCAATAGACCATTCATTTGAAGCAAGTAGAGATAGGTTAATTGTTGAGTTATTTTATTCAACAGGTATGAGAAGAGCAGAACTTATTAATTTAAGGATGAATTCTGTAAACTTCGCAGAAAAACAAATTAAAGTTATAGGTAAAAGGAATAAAGAAAGATTAATTCCTTTGTTGCCAAGTGTCATAAAAAGTTTAGAATCCTATATTAAAGTTAGAGAACTAATTAATAGTCCAGATAGTTTTTTATTTATTACTCAAAAAGGAAACAAAGTATACGAAACTCTTGTTTATAGAGTTATAAATAATTACTTTAGTAGAGTTTCTTCTAAGTTAAAGAAAAGCCCTCACATACTGAGACACTCTTTTGCCACACACTTATTAAATGAAGGAGCAGATTTAAATTCGGTTAAAGAATTGCTAGGACATTCTAGTTTAGCCTCTACCCAAGTTTACACACACAATAGCTTGGAGCAATTAAAAAAAGTGTACAAACAAGCTCACCCTAGGAGCACTAAAAAATAAAATTTATGAAAGTAACCACCCAGTCAGTAAATTTTAATGCCTCATCAGACTTAATAGATTTCATAGAAAAAAAAGTTTCTTCATTAAGTAAGTTTCATGATAAGATATTAAATGCAGAAGTTTTTCTCAAATTAGAAAATTCTAGTGATAAAGAGAATAAAACAGCAGAGATTAAAATTAATATTCCAGGAAATGAATTAGTTGTAAAAAAACAATACAAAAGTTTTGAAGAGTCTGTAAGTATAGGAGTTGAAACATTAAAGAGAAGGCTCAAAAAATCCAAAGAAAAACTAAGAGATTCAATACCATTATAAAAACCATAAAAAAGTATAAAAAAGTTTTAGAAATTAAAAAAACTTATTACATTTGCAGTCCGTTAGAAATAACGGATTGTTTTTGTTTAAAAAACAGCCGATGTAGCTCAGCTGGCTAGAGCAGCTGATTTGTAATCAGCAGGTCGTGGGTTCGAGTCCCTCCATCGGCTCAAAAAAACAACAGTACGTTCATTTAAATAGTGAAATTTTGGGGAGATACTCAAGCGGCCAACGAGGACGGACTGTAACTCCGTTGACTATGTCTTCGCAGGTTCGAATCCTGCTCTCCCCACAAAAATTTCAATTTAAAATGCGAGAGTAGCTCAGTTGGTAGAGCGTCAGCCTTCCAAGCTGAATGTCGCCAGTTCGAACCTGGTCTCTCGCTCAAAAGGATGAGCTATTAATTTTTAATTAAGTTAATAATTTTGTCCCGAATATTTTAAAAAGTAATTTTTATTGATATTCAAATTTTTCCAAGCCGGTGTAGCTCAGTTGGTAGAGCGCATCCTTGGTAGGGATGAGGTCACGGGTTCAAATCCCGTCGCTGGCTCAAAAGAAGAATTTATTAGACACTAATATATATTTAACTTAGAATTAAAAATTAATAATCATGGCAAAAGCAAATTTTGACCGTTCAAAACCACACCTTAACATAGGTACTATTGGACACGTAGATCACGGAAAGACTACATTAACTGCAGCTATTACAAAAGTTTTGGCAGACGCAGGTTTGTCTGAAGCTAAAGATTTCGATCAAATCGATAATGCTCCAGAAGAAAAAGAAAGAGGTATTACTATTAATACTTCTCACGTAGAGTATCAAACAGCAAATCGTCACTACGCTCACGTAGACTGTCCAGGTCACGCGGATTATGTGAAGAATATGGTTACTGGTGCTGCTCAAATGGATGGTGCAATATTAGTTGTTGCCGCTACAGACGGACCAATGCCACAAACTCGTGAGCACATCCTTTTAGGACGTCAGGTTGGTATCCCTCGTATGGTAGTATTCATGAACAAGGTAGATATGGTTGATGATGAAGAATTACTCGAATTAGTAGATATGGAAGTAAGAGAATTACTTTCTTTTTACGAGTACGATGGAGATAATGGTCCAGTTATAGCAGGTTCTGCTTTAGGAGCATTAAATGGAGAGAAAAAATGGGTAGACACTGTTTTAGAATTAATGGAAGCAGTTGATACATGGATTGAAGAGCCATTAAGAGAGGTAGATAAAGATTTCTTAATGCCAATTGAAGATGTATTCTCTATTACTGGTCGTGGAACTGTAGCTACTGGTAGAATTGAAACAGGTATTGCTAATACAGGAGATCCAGTAGAAATTATTGGTATGGGAGCTGAGAAATTAACTTCTACAATTACTGGTATTGAAATGTTCCGTCAAATCTTAGATAGAGGTGAAGCTGGAGATAACGCTGGTATCTTATTAAGAGGTATTGAGAAAACAGATATCAAAAGAGGTATGGTAATTACTAAACCTGGATCTGTAACTCCTCACTCTAAGTTCAAAGCTGAGGTTTACGTACTTAAAAAAGAAGAAGGTGGTCGTCACACACCATTCCATAACAACTATCGTCCACAGTTCTATGTAAGAACAACTGACGTTACTGGTACAATTAATTTACCAGATGGAGTTGAAATGGTTATGCCAGGTGATAACTTAACTATTACAGTTGATTTAATTAATACTATTGCAATGAATGTTGGTTTACGTTTCGCAATCCGTGAGGGTGGTAGAACTGTAGGAGCTGGTCAAGTAACTGAGATTTTAGAATAGTTTTATTAATTAACAATAATAAAATCAATCATTAAGGTGTCCTGATTTATCAGGATGCCTTTATGAATGAATAGAGACGGGTTTAGCTCAGCTGGTAGAGCACTGGTCTCCAAAACCAGGTGTCGGGGGTTCGAGTCCCTCAATCCGTGCAAATATTAAACAAATGAAGTTTATACAATATATAAAAGACTCTTTCGAAGAATTAAATAATCACATGACTTGGTCGTCTAGTAAAGATGCTCAAAAAACTACTGTTACAGTTGCAATCTTTACGATTGTTTTTGCACTTGCTGTAGCTGGTGTTGATTATGTTTTTCAATCAGGGTTAGATAATTTTTTCGGAATGTTTAAATCCAATTAATGATGACTGACTCAGTAATGAAATGGTATGTTGTAAGAGCAATCGGAGGTCAAGAAAATAAAGTTAAGTCTTATATAGAGACTGAAATTTCTCGTCTTGGACTTTCAGATTTTGTGAGTCAGGTTTTGGTTCCTAAAGAAAAAGTAATTCAAATTCGTGATGGTAAGAAAATAAATAAGGAAAAGGTTTATTTTCCAGGATACATCATGGTAGAAGCAAATTTAGCTGGGGAAGTTCCTCACGTTATTAAATCCATTACTGGAGTTATTGGTTTTCTTGGAGAGAAAAAAGGTGGTGAGCCAGTTCCTATGAGAAGATCAGAGGTTAATAGAATGCTTGGGAAAGTTGATGAATTAGCCATCCAAGATGAAAATATTGCTATTCCTTTTACATCAGGAGAAACTGTAAAAGTGATTGATGGACCTTTCAATGGTTTTGATGGTACTATCGAGAAAGTGAACGAAGAAAAGAGAAAATTAGAAGTTATGGTTAAGATTTTTGGTCGTAAAACACCATTGGAACTTAGCTATATGCAAGTAGAGAAAATATAATTGTTACACAAATATATACCGATATGTTTTTTGGCTTCCAATTAAAAAACATGTCACTTTAAACATTTATTAAAATGGCAAAAGAGTTAAGTAAAGTAGTTAAATTACAAGTTAGGGGAGGTGCCGCGAATCCATCGCCACCGGTTGGACCCGCTCTAGGTGCTGCAGGTGTAAACATTATGGAGTTCTGTAAGCAATTCAATGCTAGAACTCAAGACAAACAAGGTAAAATATTACCTGTTGTTATTAGTGTTTATAAAGATAAATCATTTGAATTTATTGTAAAAACACCACCAGCTGCAGTACAACTAATGGAAGCGGCAAAAATCAAGAAAGGTTCTGGAGAGCCTAACAGAAAAAAAGTAGCGTCTGTAACATGGGATCAGATTAAAGTAATTGCTGAAGACAAAATGGTAGATTTAAATGCATTTACCGTAGAGTCTGCAATGAAAATGATTGCTGGTACAGCTCGTTCTATGGGATTAACAGTTAAAGGTAATGCACCAGCATAAACTTTATAAAAACTAGTAAAATGGCAAGATTAACAAAAAAGCAAAAAGAAGCTCACGCAAAGTTAGATAGCACTAAATCGTTAGATTTAAATGCTGCTTCTGCTTTAATCAAGGAAATTACTAATGTAAAGTTTGATGCATCTGTAGACATCGCTGTTCGTTTAGGAGTAGATCCACGTAAAGCTAACCAAATGGTTAGAGGCGTAGTGACACTTCCACACGGAACAGGAAAAGATGTTAAGGTGCTTGCATTAGTTACACCAGATAAAGAAGCTGAAGCTCAAGAAGCTGGAGCCGATTATGTTGGTTTAGACGAATACCTTCAGAAAATTAAAGGAGGTTGGACAGACGTAGACGTTATTATCACTATGCCTAGTGTAATGGGTAAATTAGGTCCTTTAGGAAGAGTTTTAGGTCCTAGAGGTTTAATGCCTAACCCAAAAACTGGTACAGTAACTATGGATGTTGCAAAGGCAGTAAAAGAAGTGAAAGCAGGTAAGATAGATTTCAAAGTTGATAAAACAGGAATCATTCATGCAGCTGTAGCAAAATCATCTTTTGATGCTGATAAAATTGCAGAAAATGCAAATGAATTATTACAAACAATTATTAAATTGAAACCAACAGCATCAAAAGGAGCATACATTAAGAGCGTTTTTATGAGTTCTACAATGAGTCCTAGTGTTGAAGTTGATGTTAAATCTGTTTCGTAAGCAGTTAAAAATGTATCATTATGACTAGAGAAGAAAAATCACAAGTAATACAAGATTTAACAGTTACGTTAGCACGAACTAATACCATCTATTTAGCAGATATTTCTGGATTAGATGCATTAGCTACATCAAATTTACGTAGAGCTTGTTTTAAAGCTAACGTTCAACTAGCTGTTGTTAAAAACACATTGTTATCAAAAGCAATGGAAGCTTCTGATAAGGAGTTTGGAGAATTACAGGATATATTAAAAGGAAATACTTCTTTAATGATTTCTGAGGCAAGTAATGCACCTGCTAAAGTAATTAAGGAGTTCAGAAAAAAATCAGATAAGCCACTATTAAAAGGTGCTTACATTGAAGAGGCTATTTACGTTGGAGATAATCAACTAGAGTCTCTTGTAAATGTTAAATCTAAAGATGAACTTATCGGAGATATCCTTACATTATTACAATCACCTGCTAAAAATGTTATTTCAGCATTGCAATCAAGTGGAGGTAAATTATCTGGAATTTTACAAACATTATCAGATAAATAAATTAGCGCATTAATAAACTAAATAATAAAAATTTTTAAAACAATTGAAATGGCAGATTTAAAAGATTTCGCAGAACAATTAGTTAACTTAACAGTAAAAGAAGTTAACGAATTAGCTGGTATTTTAAAAGATGAGTACGGTATCGAGCCTGCAGCAGCAGCTGTAGCGGTAGCTGGACCAGCAGCTGGAGGAGATGATTCAGCTGACGAACAAACAGAATTTGATGTAATCTTAAAAGCAGCAGGTGGTTCTAAACTAGCAGTTGTAAAACTAGTTAAGGAATTAACTGGATTAGGATTAAAAGAAGCTAAAGGTATCGTAGATAGCGCGCCTGCACCAATTAAAGAAGGTGTTTCTAAAGATGAGGCTGAAGGTCTTCAAAAATCTTTAGAAGAAGCTGGAGCAGAGGTTGAGCTTAAATAAGCTTCAACATATCTAACAAACTAAGGTTTAGGTACTAAGAATATTGATTCTTAGACCTAAACCATTTTGTGTATATATTCGTTCTTTATTAAATTCAGATTTTTAATCAAAAAAACATTCTCTTTTGGCAACGAAAAACACTACTGAAAGAATCAATTTCGCATCTTCAAAACTAGGAACAAATTATCCAGATTTTCTTGATATTCAAGTAAAATCTTTTCAAGATTTTTTCCAATTGCAAACCAAAGCAGAAGAGCGAGGTGAAGAAGGTCTATACAAGACCTTCATGGATAACTTTCCAATTACAGATACTCGTAACAACTTTGTACTAGAATTTTTAGACTATTTTGTAGATCCACCTAGATATAGCATTCAAGAATGTATCGAAAGAGGTCTTACGCACAGTGTGCCTTTAAAAGCACGTCTGAAACTATATTGTACAGATCCAGAGCACGAAGATTTTGAAACAATTGTACAAGATGTTTATTTAGGGACAATTCCTTACATGACAAATTCTGGAACTTTTGTTATCAATGGTGCAGAAAGAGTTGTAGTATCCCAACTACACAGATCTCCTGGGGTATTCTTCGGGCAATCTTATCATGCAAACGGTACTAAATTATATTCTGCAAGAGTTATTCCTTTTAAAGGATCTTGGATAGAATTTGCTACCGATATCAATCAAGTGATGTATGCTTATATTGATAGAAAGAAAAAATTACCAGTTACTACCTTATTCAGAGCTATTGGTTTTGAAAGAGATAAAGATATTTTAGAAATTTTTGATTTAGCAGAAGAGGTAAAAGTCTCTAAAGCTGGCTTGAAAAAAGTATTAGGTAGAAAATTAGCTGCAAGGGTATTAAAAACGTGGTTTGAAGATTTTGTTGATGAAGATACTGGAGAAGTTGTATCCATAGAACGTAACGAAATTATTTTTGATCGTGATACAATCATTGAAAAAGAACACATAGAAGAAATTATTGAAGCAGGTGCTAAAACTGTGTTACTTCACAAAGAAGATAATCAGCAAGCAGACTATGCTATTATTCACAATACACTTCAAAAAGATCCAACAAACTCAGAGAAAGAGGCTGTTGAACACATATACAGACAATTAAGAAACGCTGAGCCGCCAGATGAAGAGACTGCAAGAGGAATTATTGATAAATTATTTTTCTCAGAGCAACGTTATAATCTAGGTGAGGTAGGTCGTTTTAGAATGAATACTAAACTCGGTCTAGATATAGATATCAACCAAAAAGTATTAACAAAATTAGATATCATTACTATTATAAAGTATCTAATTGAATTAATAAATTCAAAAGCTGAAGTAGATGATATCGATCACTTATCTAATCGACGTGTTAGAACTGTTGGTGAGCAATTAGCTAGTCAGTTTGGTGTTGGTTTAGCTCGTATGGCTCGTACCATTCGTGAGAGAATGAATGTACGTGATAACGAAGTGTTTACTCCAATTGATTTAATTAATGCAAAGACATTATCTTCTGTAATTAACTCATTTTTTGGGACCAATCAATTATCTCAATTTATGGATCAAACAAATCCATTAGCAGAGATAACACATAAGCGTAGATTATCTGCACTTGGGCCTGGAGGTTTGTCGAGAGAAAGAGCTGGGTTTGAGGTACGTGATGTACATTACACTCATTACGGACGTTTGTGTCCTATTGAAACTCCAGAGGGACCAAATATTGGTTTAATTTCATCATTGTCAGTATTTGCGAAAGTAAATAACTTAGGCTTTATTGAAACACCTTACAGAGAAGTAAAAGAAGGTTCAGTAAACGTTTCTCAGGAGCCTATATACTTAAGTGCTGAAGAAGAAGAAGGTAAAAAGATTGCACAATCTAATTTAGCTTTAGATAAGGACGGTCAAATTTCATCAGATAAAGTAATTGCACGTGAGGAAGGAGATTTCCCAGTTGTTACTCCTGATACCATTGATTACATGGATGTAGCTCCAAATCAAATTGCTTCGATATCTGCCTCATTAATTCCATTCTTGGAGCATGATGATGCAAACCGTGCATTGATGGGATCTAACATGATGCGTCAAGCAGTACCACTTTTACGTCCAGAATCACCAATAGTTGGAACAGGACTAGAAAGAAGAGTTGCAGAAGATTCTAGAATCTTAATTAATGCAGAAGGTGCTGGAGTAGTTGAATACGTAGATGCTAACAAGATTACAATCAAATATGACAGAACAGATCAAGAAAAGTTAGTAAGTTTTGATACTGATGAAAAATCATATGATTTAATTAAGTTTAGAAAAACAAATCAAGGAACATGTATCAATCTTAAGCCTATCGTAAGTTCAGGTGATAGAGTTGTAAAAGGTCAAGTTCTTTGTGAAGGATATGCAACACAAAAAGGTGAATTAGCACTTGGAAGAAATATGAAAGTAGCCTTTATGCCATGGAAAGGGTATAATTTTGAGGATGCGATTGTAATTTCTGAAAAAGTTGTTCGTGAAGATATTTTTACATCAATACATATTGATGAATATTCTTTAGATGTTCGTGATACAAAATTAGGAACAGAAGAACTTACTAATGACATTCCAAATGTTTCTGAAGAGGCTACAAAAGACCTAGATGAAAATGGAATGATTAGAATAGGAGCCGAGGTAAATCCTGGAGATATTCTAATTGGTAAGATTACTCCTAAAGGAGAATCTGACCCAACACCTGAAGAAAAACTTTTAAGAGCTATATTCGGAGACAAAGCTGGCGATGTAAAAGATGCATCTCTAAAAGCATCTCCTTCTTTAAGAGGTGTTGTTATTGATAAAAAGTTATTTAAAAGAGCTTTAAAAGATAAAACCAAAAGACTTAGAGACAAAGAAGCTGTAACTTCTTTAGAAGCATCTTTTGTATCAAAATTTGATTCATTAAAGGAGAACCTAGTTGAAAAGTTATTTCAATTAGTAAGTGGAAAGACATCTCAAGGAGTATTTAATGATCTTGGAGAAGAAGTGTTACCAAAAGGTAAAAAATATACTCTAAAGATGTTAAATGCAGTTGATGATTATGTTCATTTAACTTCTGGAACATGGACTACAGATGCAAAAATCAACGCTCACGTTAGTGAATTAATACACAATTATAAAATCAAAGTAAATGATTTACAAGGTGTATTAAGACGTGAAAAGTTTACAATCTCTGTAGGTGATGAATTACCAGCAGGAATTTTAAAACTAGCTAAAATTTATGTTGCTAAAAAGCGTAAACTAAAAGTTGGAGATAAAATGGCTGGACGACACGGTAACAAGGGTATTGTTGCTCGTATAGTACGTCAGGAGGATATGCCATTTTTAGAAGATGGAACACCAGTAGATATAGTTTTAAATCCACTAGGGGTACCGTCTCGTATGAATATTGGTCAAATTTATGAAACTGTTCTTGGATGGGCTGGTCAGAAATTAGACAGAAAATATGCAACTCCAATTTTTGATGGAGCATCTTTAAATCAAATTAATGAATTTACTGATGAAGCTAATGTTCCAAGATTTGGTCATACCTATTTGTATGATGGTGGAACTGGTAAACGTTTTGATCAACCAGCGACGGTAGGTGTAATCTATATGATTAAACTAGGTCACATGATTGAAGATAAAATGCATGCCCGTTCTATTGGACCTTACTCACTAATAACACAACAACCATTAGGAGGTAAGGCACAATTTGGAGGTCAGCGTTTTGGAGAGATGGAAGTATGGGCATTAGAGGCCTATGGAGCATCTAGTATCTTGAGAGAAATTTTAACTGTAAAATCTGATGATGTCATGGGAAGAGCTAAAACATACGAAAGTATTGTTAAAGGTGAAACTATGCCAGAGCCAGGATTACCAGAATCTTTCAATGTATTAATGCATGAGTTGAAAGGATTAGGTTTAGACCTAAAACTAGAAGAATAATTTTATAGTATTTTCTGGATGTATTATATATACATCCAGAAAATTACTTATCTAATATGGGTCCATGACCCCAATTTTAATTCGATACCATTACCATGGCAAGAAAAAACGAGAAGTACACCGTAAAAAAGTTTAACAAAATCTCAATTGGTTTAGCATCACCAGAATCTATTTTAGGAACATCTAAAGGAGAAGTGCTAAAACCAGAAACTATTAATTATCGTACACACAAGCCCGAAAGAGACGGTCTTTTCTGTGAGCGTATTTTTGGTCCTGTAAAAGACTTTGAATGTGCTTGTGGTAAGTACAAGAGAATTCGATACAAAGGAATTGTTTGTGACCGATGTGGTGTAGAGGTAACAGAAAAGAAAGTACGTAGAGACAGAGTAGGACATATTAATTTAGTAGTTCCTGTAGCACACATCTGGTATTTTAGATCGTTACCAAATAAAATGGGATATCTTTTAGGATTACCATCTAAGAAGTTAGATATGATTATCTACTACGAAAGATATGTAGTAATTCAACCAGGTATTGCAAAAAACATTGAAGGGGAGCCATTACAAAAAATGGATTTCTTAACTGAAGAAGAATATTTAGATATTTTAGAGACTCTTCCTCAAGAAAATAATTATTTAGATGATTCTGACCCTAATAAGTTTATCGCTAAAATGGGAGCAGAATGTTTGATAGATTTATTAGCTCGTATTGATTTAGATGAATTATCATATGAGTTAAGACATAAAGCAAATACAGAAACTTCAAAACAACGTAAAGCTGAGGCTTTAAAAAGATTAAATGTTGTTGAAGCTTTTAGAGATTCTCACAAGAATAGAGAAAACAAACCAGAGTGGATGATTATGAAGGTAGTTCCTGTAATCCCACCCGAGTTAAGACCATTAGTACCGCTAGATGGTGGTCGTTTTGCTACTTCTGATTTAAATGATTTATATCGAAGAGTAATCATCAGAAATAATCGTTTAAAAAGACTAATGGAGATCAAAGCTCCTGAAGTAATTTTACGTAATGAAAAAAGGATGTTACAAGAATCTGTAGATTCATTGTTTGATAACACCCGTAAATCATCAGCAGTTAAAACAGAATCTAATAGACCATTAAAGTCATTATCGGATTCTTTAAAAGGTAAACAAGGACGTTTTCGTCAGAACCTACTTGGTAAACGTGTAGATTATTCTGCTCGTTCTGTAATTGTTGTAGGACCAGAGTTAAAGTTGTCTGAATGTGGTATACCAAAAGAAATGGCAGCTGAACTTTACAAACCTTTTGTAATTCGTAAGCTAATTGAAAGAGGAATTGTAAAGACAGTTAAATCTGCAAAAAAGATTATAGATAGAAAAGAGCCAGTAGTTTGGGATATTTTAGAAAATGTAATTAAAGGTCACCCAGTTTTATTAAACCGTGCCCCTACATTACACCGTCTAGGTATTCAAGCTTTTCAACCAAAATTAATCGAAGGAAAAGCAATACAGTTACACCCTTTAGTGTGTACAGCTTTTAATGCCGATTTTGATGGAGATCAAATGGCCGTTCATTTACCTTTAGGACCTGAAGCTATTTTAGAAGCTCAGCTATTAATGTTAGCTTCTCATAATATATTGAACCCAGCAAATGGTGCTCCAGTAACCGTTCCTTCTCAGGATATGGTTCTTGGACTGTATTATATGACTAAAGAAAGAAAATCAACTAAAGAAGTTCCTGTAAAAGGTGAAGGGTTAACTTTCTACTCACCAGAAGAAGTAACAATTGCTTTTAATGAGGAACAAGTTGAATTAAATGCTGGAATTAAAGTAAGAACAAACGATTTAGACGAAGATGGAAATTCTGTGAAGAAAATCATAGAAACTACTGTTGGTAGAGTCTTGTTTAATGAGGTAGTTCCTGAAGCTGCAGGTTATATTAATGAAGTACTAACTAAGAAATCACTTCGTGGTATCATTGGAGGTATTTTAAAAGCTACAGACATTCCATCTACAGGAAAGTTCTTAGATGAAATCAAAAACATGGGATACAAGTTTGCATTCCAAGGAGGATTATCTTTTAGTTTGGGAGACATTATTATTCCAGAAGAAAAAGGATCTATGATTTCTGAGGCTAACAAAGAGGTTGATGGTATTGTTATGAATTATAACATGGGAATGTTAACACAAAAAGAACGTTACAATCAAGTAATTGATATTTGGGGTAGAACCAATAATCAATTAACTGAATTATCAATGAAACGTTTACGTGAAGACCAACAAGGGTTTAATTCAGTATACATGATGTTAGATTCTGGAGCTAGGGGATCAAAAGAACAGATTCGTCAGCTAACAGGAATGCGTGGATTAATGGCAAAACCAAAAAAATCTACAGCAGGAGGTGGAGAAATTATTGAAAATCCAATTCTTTCTAACTTTAAAGAAGGTCTATCAATTTTAGAATACTTTATTTCTACTCACGGTGCTCGTAAGGGGTTAGCAGATACAGCCCTAAAAACAGCTGATGCCGGGTATTTAACTCGTCGTCTGGTAGATGTATCTCAAGATGTTATTATTAATGAACAAGATTGTGGTACATTAAGAGGACTAGATGTAACTCCATTAAAGAAAAACGACGAGATTGTAGAATCTTTAAGTGACAGAATAGAAGGAAGAGTAGCATTACAAGATGTATATCATCCGCTAAATGATGAACTATTAGTTGGAGCTGGAGAAGTAATTACTTCTTTAAATGCAAAAGCAATAGAATCATCAGGATTAGATGTGGTTCAAGTAAGATCTGCATTAACATGTGAGTCTCAAAGAGGAATTTGTGCTAAATGTTATGGACAAAGTTTATCTACTCTTAACAATGTTCAGATTGGTGAAGCTGTAGGAGTTATAGCAGCTCAATCTATTGGAGAGCCTGGAACTCAGTTAACATTAAGAACATTCCACGTTGGTGGGGTAGCTGGAAATATTTCAGAAGAAAATAAATTAATAGCTAAGTTTGATGGAAAGGTAGTCATAGAAGACCTTAGAACTGTAGAAGGTAAAGATGCTGAAGGTAAAGTGATAGATATAGTAATATCTAGAACTGCAGAGATGAAAGTTATTGATAAAAAGACAGATATAACTCTTAGTACAAACATAATTCCTTATGGTTCTATTATTTTCAATAAGAAGATAAAATCTATCAAAAAAGGCGATGTAATTTGTCAATGGGATCCATTTAACGGTGTTATTGTATCAGAATTTGCTGGAAAAGTTAAGTTTGATAATCTTGAACAAGGTGTAAATTACCAAGTTGAAGTTGATGAACAAACTGGTTTCCAAGAAAAAGTAATTACTGATTCTAAGAACA
>Ga0233393_1000422_pt1 | contig 16346 bp, 10 predicted proteins | sample 21DmetaG_FD_183170 | JGI IMG/M metagenome (GOLD analysis project Ga0233393, IMG submission 183170) | Seawater microbial communities from Monterey Bay, California, United States - 21D | ecosystem: Environmental > Aquatic > Marine > Coastal | place: USA: California | collected 2016-10-24 | reverse complement strand
TTGCCAATCCTTTAATTCGTAATTATGAATTTCTGCATAGTTTTCATCGTCCAATAATTGGTATTCTGGCCCTACCACTGAAGAGCCTTCATAGCCTTCTTTAAGGTGATAAAAAATACCACTATTACCACCTTTAGGAATATTCCACTCAACATACAATTCAAAGTTTTCAAATTTATCAGCTCCATAAATGATGTCTCTACTGCCCGTATAATCATAATCTTCCTCCAAGATTTGAGCGGTAGTAAAAGTCATAACGTTGTCCACAATTTTCCAACCGGGTGGCATTTGATCGCCATTGTAGGCCCTCCAACCATCCAGTGAACTGCCATCAAAAAGGGTGATCCATTCATTTTTTGTTTTTTTAGAGGCTTCGGTGCAAGACCAAATAGTCAGTAGGGCTATAAATAAAGTGATTTTTTTCATTTGCGTATTGAATTATTTTTAATTTGAAGAAAACGAGGATGCAGGTAATCCTTCTTTATTAAAGAGTGAACCTACAGTCCAATTTTTCCATCCATATCTCACATGTTTTGGATACTTAACTTTATTAGAATAAACTCTTATTTTATTATCAATTATTTCTGCTTTAGCTGTTTTATAAATCATATTGTCTCCTGCTACTTCAAAATCTTTTAAAGCACCTTTAGACATAAGTCCACTACCTTTATTTTCAAAATCAATATCAATATAATTACTAAATGTTTTATGACTCTTATATAGCGGCCCTGACGATATTATATCAAATTCATAATCTTTATCTAAAGCTAAAAGGGCGAGTCTTTTTCCAACATCTTGTTTGTTGTGAGGATGGATATCTTTTTCCTCTCCGATCTCCATTATAACGGCCATTCCTGTTTTACTGGTTGTTTTTAAAGTCTTTCTCTGAGCATCTCTTAATTTTTGTGATTCTTGAAATGGAAGATATTCAAATGGCGCGATTTGGACATAATAAAATGAAAAGTTATAACTCCAGCTTTCTCTCCAATCTTCAATCATTCCAGTGAATAATTCCTGATACTCAAAGCTGTTGTCAACATTAGATTCACCCTGATACCATATCGCTCCTTTTATACTGTAAGGGAGAACAGGTTTTAGCATTTTTTCAAATAAAATTGAGTAACTATTGGGATCATTAATAGAATCCTTTAATTTAATCGATTCTTTTTCAAACAAATCGTAATCATCATACTTAGGAACTTTGTTTTTGGTAGTTGAAAGAGAGCTCAATTTACTATTACTTGTCCACGCTTCCACTCTAGTCCCACCCCAACTTGTATTGACTATCCCAATTGGAATTTTAAGTTCTTTATTAAGTTTTCTCGCAAAGTAATATGCAGCAGCACTAAATCCTTCTGCATTTTTTGGATTAGCAACTAGCCATTTGCTTTCTTTAATAAGTTCTCCAGACAAATCCATTGGAACAGTAAACATTCTTATCTGATTGTTATCCACACTGGAAATTTCTTTGTCTTGGTCATAAATACAATTAATGCATTGATTCATCCTCCATTCCATATTTGACTGTCCAGAGGATAACCAAACCTCACCAATCATAACATCCTTTAACAAAATACTATTACTAGCTGTTTGAATAGTTACAGTATAAGGGCCCCCAGCTTTGGGTGTTGAGAGCTTTAGCTCCCAATCGCCTTTTTGATTAGATTTTACGGATGATTCTTCACCCCAACTACCCTTTACAGAAACAGTTTCATTTGATTTAGATTTCCCCCAAAATGAAGCATCAAAGTCCTGTTGTAAAACCATATTGTCCGAAAAAACAAAAGGAAGTTCCAATCCTTGATTTATCCCTAGGTTTGATTTACAAGAATAAATTATCATTGTAAGGATTAATAATAGTCCAAATATTTTATTGTTTATATATTCTTTTTTTTTCACTTTAAATAAAGTATTTAAATGACATCATTTTAAAAACTCATTTATCAGGATATAAAATTTTTGTTTCCTTCCCAAAGGAAAGGTCATTAAAAATTTTGTAGTCCGTCCCTTTAGACAACTTAATATCAAATATATTTTCTTGAACGTTTGCTGCAGAAATATTAAAGTTTTTCAAAATAAAACGTTCAAAATTTTCAATTTCAAGACCGTTGGTATAAAACTTTGAAGTAGGCTTCTTCCACTCTAAAGTAATATGATTGAGTTCAAGACCTTTAACTCTTTTTGCATAAAAGGCGGGAATATCATTTTTAAATAAGCCTTTTTCCAAAGAAAAAGCCGGGCGTAAATCAAAATTACCACCGTATTTCTGAGAAAACTTACCCTCATCAATTTGGAAATGCACCCGTGTCATTTTAATATTTTCAATTAGATTTTCATCTTCTCCATATAGGATTACCCCACTTTCAGAATGTGCTTGAATATCAGAAAAAGAGATGTTTTTTATCTTACCAGGGGCTCCATTTGGGGAAGAAGGGATTGCAGAAATATGAATAGGTTCACTCTTTCCCCACCATCCATCAGAATGAAGCCTGAGTTCCATTTTTATATTGGAAAAAGAGACCTCACTTATAGCGCTATTATCTCTTGAAAAAACACCAATCCCTCTGTTAGAATCAGTAATAATAATGTTGCTAAAGATTATATTTTTTATGGGCTTGATTCCATATCCCACTCTTATACCGGCTGATTTGGATGTAATAATACAGTTATCAAAAATTATATTTTTTGCTTCGTTAGATTGGTTCCCATAAGTATATTTTTTGTTCCCAGAAATGAAACCAGTGACAATCAGTGCGTCATCTCCAGCAATAACTGTCGAGTTTGAGACCTGTACATTAGAAGATGAGGTAATGTGAATTCCATCACTATTTGCTATAAGCACATTATTTTTAATGGTTATTTCTGAAATTTTAACATCTTCACAACCACCCACTCTAAGGGTCCATTTTGGGGAATCTAAAAAAAGAAGGTCCTTTATTCTTATGTTCTCTGCATTGCTGAGGGTTAATATATGCCCGGGTCTTTCGATAAATGTTAAAGGACCATCTTCAAGTTTTGAAGGATCGCGAAATTGTTCTTTTTGACGCGTATATTTTCTTTCTTCCGCAGAAGGAGCAAAACGTTTGTTTTTTTTCATAAAAAAGGTTCCTCTCCCATCTATTGTACCTGCACCGGTAAGGGAAACATTTTTGACATCGTTTGCAAATAAAATACCCATGTAATTTATACCTGAATAGTAATATCCCTCAGGCATTAAATTGTAATGACTCATGTCGAGGCTTCCAACCAAAACAGCACCATTTTCTAAATGGAGGTTTACATTGGAAAGAAGATGAATGGTTCCTGTTATAAATTTGCCTTTCGGGATCAATACTTTTCCTCCTCCACTTTCACTACATTTTTTTATAGCTTCGTTTATAGGAGCAGTATTATTAAAATCGGGGCCAACTTGAGCACCAAAATCTAATATATTATAAGTTTGAGAAAAAGCTTGAGAAACACCTAAAGTGATGAAAAGTAAATGGAAAAAAAATTTAGTCAAGGCATACTTCATATAAGCAATATACAAAGAAGTCTTGTATTACTATAGACTTTTTTGTGCACCACTAGGCGAGTTAAAATGAGATTAGATCCTTATTGAATTACTTTTTTGAACAGTTTTATACTACGTATTAATTCAATTCTTTAAATCTTTCTTTTTAAGTCATTTTTGATCGATTTTGACTCATTTTAGACTTTTTTTGATCATTTTTGAGTGATTTTAGACGTTTTTGGATGTTTTTAGTTCGTTTTTTAATCCTTTAAATTATTCTAACCTGCTTAATCCTTTTGTCAAATTCATTCCTGCTTGTTTCAAAAACTGATGATTTTGTTTTCAAACTTCTTTGAATTTTAAACTCGAGATGATTAATAGTTTTTTGAGTCTTTTTAATATTTGACTCGTATGATAAATTAAAGTCTAATAAAATTGAGATTTCAGGATACGTTAACTCTCTGGGATAAATATCAATTAACTTATCCTTTAACTTCTTTTCAATTTCGTCAAGCTCTGAATCCAATCCTTTTTTATTTTTTATTAAATCATAAATACTCTTTTTTCTGAAGAAAAAGACAACATAGATTATAATTAAAATAATTGCCCCTAAAGCATAGTATGCATAATACTTCTTCTTGTGTAAATTGTAGGTGCTGAATTTTTCACCTAAAAGGTCGTATTTTTTTATCACAGCAAAGTTTAGTTTGTTATTATAATTATTTTCAAAAGCAACAAAAAACTCGTTTTTTACCTCATTGTATATGATGTTCCTTCTATTTTCAATAATGTTATTATGGATATCATAAACTCTAAACTCATCATTTATAAAATCTATTTCAGAAAAATAATCTCTATTGATAAGTGAGGCTTCAGGATAGTTTGGAATTATTGTACCAGTTTTTTTTTGAATAAAATCCATAATTCTTTTATCAAGTTCGCTAACTTCAATCCAATTAAGAGTTTTAAAATCAAATTTGACTGTTTTATAATTATAGAATTCAATTCCATTTCGATTTTGCGTTCCAAATGTTGTATAAAATACATCCTCTATTGAATCATATTTACTTAGACGCGAAGTATTGCTTAAAGGATTAAGGTTTTTCTGTTTTAACATAGACCACTCTTTTGAACTAGAGTCAAAATAAACTATATTGTTTTTTGATGAATAGAAACCATAGCCCCCATAAGAATGTATAACACCCTTTCTTATAAAAAGAGAAGAAGAATATCTTGATTTCCATTCAAATGAATTATCGATTGAAAAAACTGTGTCTTTTTTTGCCTTATAGACTTTACCTAGACCACGAATTATAAGGTAAGTTTTTTCTTTATCCTTAAGCTCATCTAAGTTGTATGATTCTAGTTTAAATGAATGTTTTCTCGAAGACCATCCCCTTTGTTTGTTATAAGAATAAAGAGAATCAGCTGTAAGGATAAAATTTGTATCATCAATTGAGTACATAGTATATTTTGCTTCACGAGCTAATTCTGGTCCATCATACACTCCTTGAAGATTTAGTGAAATAAATAAGCTGATTACAAATAAAAACATAAATAAAAATAGTGTTTATTTAATTTAAAAATACTGTAATGATAGTGTAAGGAATCGTTTTGGTAAATATTTAGAGGAATTTAAGCTTAAATTTAAATTAAAATTTACAATGCTGAGTTTTAAAGAAAGTTTTAATCATACTAATCCTAAGTTCTTAGAAAATCTTTTAAGCAAACATCCTTTTCTAACCCAGACAGAAATAACTATTTGTATGTTTCTTAAATTGAATTACTCAAGTACAGATATTTCCAAAAATCTCAGTGTATCAAAAGCTAGTGTTGATTCTTATCGCTATAACATTAGAAAAAAAATTGGTTTAGAAAAAAAGATGTCTCTGGTAAGTTATTTTAATACCATCTAAAAGTTAATAGCTTACCCCAACACATTACAAACTTTCCCAAACAACTCCACCCTAAAACCAATACAACGAATCTTGCTTTAAGGCAATGATATCAATGGATTAGAAGGAATTTAGATTGTCTTTCTTTGGTGTAAAAGAAAACCCTCCGCTTGGGAGGGTAAATACCTATTCTAGTAAGCGATCATTATAATATAAAGTTTCTAAAACAATCATCCCTTTTTCATTAAAGTCATGCTGTGAATGAAATTTCAGAATAATATTTTTTCCAGTCTTTATATTTTTTACAGTCATATTATACCATGATAGTACAACTCCACCATTACCCTCGTAGTCTATATAGTCTGGATAACCAACTTCATCTATTGAAACAAATTCAAATTTACTAAATACTTCACCTACATACTCTTGATGATCTTTTAAGCTTTTAGAATTTTGGTCAATTGAATTTGAATCATTCACTCTAGCATTTGGAGAAAAATCTTTCCAAACTTTATCAAGATTGCCTTGTGCAAGGTTATACCAAATTTGACGAACCTTTCCTATGTATGGATGGTCCTTAAAGATAGTTCCATTTTTAATAGTTTGCCTTGATAAATTCCATTTTTGCCAGAGTGCTCTGTTATCTGCCCACCAAAATCTTCTTATTTTTTCACCTTTTTCATCAAAAACAAAAATTGCATTGAAAGGAGTTTTTATTTTAAAACCATTGTTTTTATCCCAAGCAATAAATTCCTGAAAAGTCTGAACAAATAGACCTGATCTTTTATACTCAATAGCATCGGGATATGCCTGACCTTTATTCTTAAGGGAAATATTTACAAAATTATTTGTCATGAAATTAGATTGACCTATCAGATCGTTAATATCTCCTGCTTTGTAATTTGGATTAGTATTCATGCCACTTCCCATACGGAAATCTTCTCCCACTAAACTCTTGAGGGTTTCAGTATCACCGCTTATCCATGCTTGTCCAAATTTTTCAGCTATGTCAAGTGCAGGATGCTTATCATAAACTTTTCCGTTGTTATTCTTTTGGGCGATAAGGGATATAGGAAATAAAATTAGGATAAATAATAATTTCTTCATTTAAGTTTGATTTATAGTTAATAATACATCTAAGTTAGAAAGATTAAGTTGAAAAGAAAAAGCCTCCACTAGGGAGGGCTTTTGAATTATTTCTTTTATTTACTTGAGGCTGCTATTTCATTATTTAAATGCGTGGCATCATAAAAACCAACTACATTTTCTACTTGATTATTCCCATTCCATTTGTATGCTAAATGAACAAGATTAGTTTTTTTGGTTTTAGTAAAATTTCCTGTGCCTGTCCACTCACCCCAAAAATGGGTCCATACGTGACCATTTTCATATTCTGTTGTAATTACAGCCCAAGTATTAAAGGATATGTCTGAATATAAATTATGATGACCCATTTCAGCCTCTTTTAGGGTATTTTTATTCATCTCAATTTCATTATATCTTATTGATGCATCGTCAGATATGATTCTCTCTAGTTGGCTGTAATCTTGATTTACATACGATTCGATATAATACTTTATCATATTTGATTTTTGATTATCTCCATCAGAATTTCCTTTCCATTGCGCAAAAGAAATTACAGGAAACAACAACAGTATTATTGATAATTTTTTCATTTTGATTGATTTATAGTTAATAACACGTCTAATATATAGAGAATGGATGTAAAAGAAAAACCCTCCATTTGGGAGGGTTAATTGATTCTTACAATGATTTTAAAATATAAACTTTCTTATTTGCCAAATCCTCACCTAATGATATTGCAAATTTTTCAAACTTTGGATCTGCCATCATTGCTCCAAGTTCTGACATATCTACATCAAATAAATAAACCGAAACCATATTTGGATTTTTAACGTCTCGTTGAACTAACGTTCTAGATTCATCACAAAAACGCTCTCTATTTTTTTTATCACTCATAAATCCTTTATACCAAAATTTATATCCTTTTTTCAAGGGAATTAAGGCAACCACATCAACTAAGGAATTTTTGTCTAAATCAGTTGTATTATACCATTCACTTTGATGATAAATTTTTCCATCATCATTAAAGAAAAGGACAGCATAATAGTCCATCTCAACTGGCTTTTTGGTTTTAGCATTTAATGATGTCCATGTCCCATAAACTCTTACGTCTCCATTTGGTTTTTGATTTTCGTCTAATCCTGCAAAATAAAGTTGCTTAGTGAATTCTATGTTGTCATATGCACTATTAAAACCTTTCATAGCTTGATACCATGTGTCAATATCAAGTGAATCAACACCTGTAGGTGGTGGTGACCAAGTATAATCTTCAGTTACAAAACCTCTCATTTCTTGTAAATTTTTATCTGAAAATGATTGGTAAAACTTCTTAGCTGTTACAACGTTTTTTTCATAGTTAGTCATACTAACTGAATTTGAATCACAACTGATTGCAAAGACAGAACAAACTATGAGCATTATTATTTTTTTCATTTTAATTGATTTATGATTAATAATGTCTGTAAGGTAGAGAAAATGGTTTAAATTTCAAATCTTCAACCCCCTGTTCCGATAGAAAAACACTCTTGTGGAGTCTTAATTCAAATTGACTATATTTGATAAAATGCTGTTATGAAAAAATACATATTTCTATTACTTCTTTTATTATGGGGAAATCATATTATTTCCGCACAAGAATTTCAAGGTAAAGCCTTTTATTTTTCTAAATCAAAAATGGATCTGGGAAGCTGGGGAGCACGAATGAGTGAGGCACAAAAAAAACAAATTAAAGAGCGATTAAAAAACCGATTAGAAAAAACATATGTTCTAAGCTTCAATACTACGGAATCCGTTTTTGTTGAGGAAGAGAAAATTGATGCAATTTCTGGTGCAACAGATAGTTGGGGTGCTAATTTTGCAAGGGGAGAACAGTACAAAGATGTGGGGGAAAACAAACTGGTTCAGTCACAAGAATTTTATGGTAAGCGTTTCCTAGTTCAGGATCAACTTCAATCCATTGAATGGAAGATGGAAAGCGAAATTAGGGAAATAGGAGGGTATACTTGCTTTAAGGCAACAGCTGTAGTTCCTTCGACAGATTTGTCTTGGTTTAATTTTTCTTGGGGGGATTTAAATAGTAATTCCGATTCTTCTGAAGAGACTGAAATTCGTTTGACTCAAATTGAGGCTTGGTATACATTACAAATTCCTGTTAAACACGGTCCTGCGGAGTTTTGGGGTTTACCTGGACTAATTTTAGAAGTCAGTGCAGATGACACCACAATGTTATGCTATGAGATTACTATAAATCCCAAAGATCGTAATTCTATTGAAGCTCCGAGTAAAGGTCAAGTAATTTCAAAATCTGACTACCGTGCCACTATAATCAAAAAAATGACGGAGATGCGAAATAGTTACGGAAGACGAAGAAGAAGTTAACCTGACTAGATTCCTGCATCCTATGAGAAGAATAATCTTCCTTATCTCCCTCTTAAGTCTATTTGGGTTAAAAGCACAAAAAATCACCTTTTCTGGTGTGGTGCTTGATAGCTTAAATAAGCCTTTAAACACCGCTAGTCTGGTAGCTATTAATCAAGAGACTAAGGCTCTAGACTCTTATACTATTACGAAAGAAGACGGCGTTTTCTCTTTAAAACTTCAACCACAAAAAAAATATAAAATACAGGTAAGTGCTTTAGGTTTACAAACGATTAACGATCTTCTTGAAACCCAGGAAGGTGATATTCAAAAAGAATATGTCTTGCGTGCAGATATTTTATTGGATGAGGTTGTTGTAAAAATGCCTGTTGTTGTTCGTGGGGATACTCTCATCTATGATGCGGACTCGTTTAAAAATGGATCAGAAAGAAAGTTAGAGGATATTATTGATAAGTTACCTGGTGTGGAAATTAATGATAATGGTCAGATAGAAGTTGAGGGGAAGGTCGTTAATAAGCTCATGGTTAATGGGAAAGATTTTTTTGAAGGTGATACTAAAATTGCCACTAAAAACATTCCCTCCAGTACCGTAGACAAAATTCAAGTTTTAAGAAATTATGGAGATATAGGTCAGCTACGAAGTGTAAGGAATAATCAAGATAATATCGCAATAAACATCAAATTAAAATCTGGAAAAGAACGCTTTTGGTTTGGCAATGTAACCCTTGGAGGAGGAAATTCCCCTGAAGAAGCATTATACCTGCTTCAACCTAAGCTTTTTTATTACAGTCCAAAATACACGATTAACTTCATTGGTGACATCAACAATACGGGGGAAGTTGCCTTAACCCGCAGAGATATTCGTGGGTTTACTGGGGGTTTTCAAGCACCGAGCAGCCAAAGCGGAACAAACATCAACCTTGGAGATAACAGTCTCAATTTTTTGACTAATCAACGAAATGCGTTGCGTATAGAAAACAAGTTAGCAACTACAAACTTTAATTATTCTCCCAATAAAAAAATTGATTTTACCGGATTTTTGATTTTCAATTCTAGTGTAATAGACGCAAAAGAAAACAGCTTTATACAATACACAAATGCTGGAATACGAATACCAGACGAAACTACCGAACAAACCAGTAATGAACTTTCCAATCAAGCGCTTTTGAAATTTAACACCTCGTATAAGCCTGATTTAAATAATCAAATAGATTATGATTTGTTCCTCCGTGGGGCTAATGACTCTCAAAGTCAAAACGTCTTTTCATCGGTCATTGGCAATACTTCCCAAACAGAAGAATTAACTCCCTTTTCTATAAATCAAAATTTGAATTATTACTATACTTTGGATGAAGATAATGTTTTTGCTTTAGAGGCTCAGCACCTTATTAAAAACGAAGATCCTTTTTACAATGCGATTTTGATGAATGATTCAGATGATCTAAATCCATTTATTCCAACCGCTACAGCTCTGGGTTTAGATCAATCAATGGGGGAATTCAACTTAGGTCAGAATCGTAAAATCTTTTCCAATCAACTGGATGCTAAACTCGACTATTATCACATCATTAACCAAAAAAGTAACCTTAATCTTACGTTGGGTTCTATTTTAAGTTATCAGGCTTTTGATTCATCTATTTTTCAATTTTTATCGGACGGCTCTTCCATAAATCCAACACCCATTATTAACGAAAGTAGCGTGATCAATGACGTAACCTACAACTTCCGCGATTTGTATTTGGGCACACACTATCGATTCAAAAGCGGAATTTTTACCATTACACCTGGATTTTCAATACATGCTTACGGGAATAAAAATGAACAGAATAATACTTTGGTTGAAGAAAATTTTATTCGTTTACTACCCGATTTTGAAACTCGTATTCAACTAAAGAAAAGTGAATCAATAACATTCAATTACCGAATGCAAAATCAATTTACTGATGTGACACGTCTGGCGCAGGGACTTGTACTCAATAATTATAATAGTATACAGTTTGGAACGCCAAATCTTCAAAATGCACTCTCTCACAACCTTAGTTTACTTTATCGAAGTTTCAATTTATTTAACTATACTAATGTGTTTGCTAGAGTATCCTACACGAATAACATTGATCAAATAAGAAGCCTGACAAATTTTGAAAGTATTATAAGGACTAGTACCTTTTTTAATTCCAACTTTGCTGATGAAAGTTTTAATGCATTCGGAAGAATACAGCGCACTTTTGGAAAAATTAGAGCCAGTTTCAATAGCGCCTTTAATTACAGTAAAATCAATCAATTTGTACAAGGAAGCCAATCCTTAAATGAAGGATTTACCCAAACATATACCCCAGAAATAAGAACAAATTTCAAAGTTGCACCTAATATACGCTTTAGATATCGCTATAGTCTAATTAATAATAATCAAGGAAATAGAGAAACTCAATTTATTGTCAAATCTCCTTCAGTAGAATTTGATGCCTATATTTTAGAGAAAATTACTCTAATCTCAGAGTACAGTTATACTCAACAAGATTTTAGTAATGAAAAACAATCTTTCCAAACTTGGGATACTAGTATTTCCTATAGAAAAGATAAAGATGCTAAATGGGAGTTTCAGATTAAAGCGACTAATATTTTAAATATTGACAAGCAGGTTCGTAATAGTTCTAATAATTTATCAGTTTTCAATTCAATCACCATTATTCAGCCGCGTTTTATAACCTTTAGAGGGGTCTTTAATTTATAAATAGAAGATAGGTTACATTATGTAAGAGAAACCAGAAGCCCTTAGAATGACTTAACGGGTGAACTGCTTACCTAGACAAAATGTATTACATATCAAATTCCATCCCCCTGTTTCAATAGAAAAACCGTTTCCTAAAAGCCATTTAGCTTAGTTTGGATTAATGCTGGATGAAACTTTTAGCTTTTAAATAAAATATCATAGTCCACATCTTTATCTATATTTTTAGTTACAGACTTACACACTGATTCACCATCATATATAGACTGATAGTCCCCCACTTTATTTAAGGAATTAAAAAATAAATCTTCCACAAGCAGATGATTTAAATACCTATATAATTACTTTTTTAATACTTTTAATTTACTATTTGACTGTAGTCGAAGTTTCTCAAACTTTAAATAATAATTTAATACTACATTATTACTTCATTTCTTTAAAATCCTTTGTCCTTTTCAATTATGAAATTACTTTAGCAGAGATTTAAATCTACATTCTTATGAGTACCAATGATGATTTTGAATTGATGTTCGCGGAAACTTATCCTAAATTTTTAAAAAATTTAGTAAAAAAGTACAGTAATCTCTCCTCCAGGGAAATTCAATTATGTATGCTCATTAAAATGGGTTATCCATCTAAAAAAATATTAGAAATTCTAAATATATCGTCAAGTACTCATGCAAATTTAAGGTCCAGGATTAGAAAAAAAATGGGGCTGACTAGGGATCAATATTTAACTAACAATATTTTATGTATTTAAATATGAATTCTAAGAGTAGTAAGTGGCCCAAATTAATTGGGTTAGTTTTTTTCTTAACTCTAAGCTCTGGATTTTTATATTCACAAACCTCACCTACAGTAACTCTAACTGATACCGATGCGGATAACCTTTTATCTGCATCAGATACAGTAACCATAACAGCAACATTTAGTGAGGCGATGGTTGCAACGCCAACAATATCTATTTCAAGTTCTGGTTCTACACCAGTAGATCAACAAACCATGAATTTTGCTGGTTTTGGTTTTGGTGGGAGTAGTATTAATGATGAAACGTCTTATTCAGACCCTAGTGGGGTTTGGAGAGCTGCAGCTGCTGCAGATGGCTCCCCTTCGAGTTCTTTTTATGAATTAACAGAGGACCTTAAGAGTATCAGTTCAAGCGGTAAAAAACTAATCTACACTAGATTAGATGAACGAATTAATGGTAGTTATAATGGTAGTGTTGTGATTTTAGATAAAGTAAATGGTCAATACTCTCTTACGACAACTTTAACATCTGGTACAACAATTCAACACCATAGATTTGGTAAATCGGTTGTGCTTAGTAAAGATGAACAAACATTGGTCATTTTAGATCAAAGGGGAAGAATGTGGGTCTATGACATCAATCCTATTACAAATGCTGTGTCATTAATTCAATATGATTCTAATAATGATTATAACAACATAACTCTTGGAAATAATGATGGTACTACCATAGAACAAATGTCTATGAGTGACGATAAAAGAATTATTATTTACGCTGTGTCCGATCGAAATGGAAGTTCTTCCTATTATAGTTTTCTGTTCTATCGTTTAAGACAAAATGATGGGACATATTCAGCTCCTATTGAATTACAAGACTATACCGACAAAAGAGTTCTTAACAATAAAGTATTGGGCCGAGATCCTAGAATTGCTCGTTTAAGCGGAAATGGGAAAGTAATTGTAGTTACTGGGGGTAATAATACTTGTGAGTGTATAGCTGTTTATAATGATACTTCTTCAACATCAACCCCTAGTTTTGTTTTTAAACAAGCAATTAGACAAAATGAAACAGCAGCGAATAACGTTACAATTGATACTGATGGCTTCGGAACTGATAACATGCAACCAGGGAATGGTCCTAATACGAATTATGATGGAAGTATAATAGTTACATCAACTGACGGTGATGCTACAAAAAATTATATTTTATATAGTACGGATTCATGGAATACTTATAACGCAGTCGATACTGGGATAGCCACGTCAACTTATGCAACTGCAATTACTGCAAGTGGGACCATAGTATTTTTAACTGCAGATAAAAAATTTAGATTGTTTTCGAAAAATCCAAATAGTTATAGTTGGGAGGGCGGCTCTGAAATTTTAGACAACAACTTTAAAACGTCTTATGGCAACAATGATCACTTATTCGGGTTTACTGATGATAATAAACTTATGTATTCCACACCTGAAGAAGGTGGTCTTAAATTTTTAACACTTGGAGAAAAATATAATTACAACTGGGATGTAGATAGTGGAACTACACCACCTGATGGAGATTATTTTGCCACTGTAGCTGGAACAGCTTCTGAAACCTCTATTGCCTACTCAGGTACAGATAGTATCACCTTTACTTTAGATACAACAGCGCCTACAGTAACTTTAACTGATACTGATAGTGATAATTTGGTTTCTACCTCCGAGGTAGTAACCATTACAGCTGGTTTCTCTGAAGCCATGACCGCTACTCCTACAATTTCCATCACAGGAATTGTTACTAGTGTAATTATGACTCCTGTATCAGGAACAAATTCGTATACTTTCTCTTGGGATACTTCTTCAGGCACCCTTTCTGATGGTGCCTATTTTGCCACAGTAAGTGGTACAGATCTAATCGGAAATGCTTATGTATCCGGCACACAAAGCATCACTTTTACATTAGATTCTACTGCGCCAACTGTAACCATTACATCTAGCGATTCAGACAATACAGTAAAATCTGCAGATAGCAATATTACCGTTACTGCCACTTTTAATGAGGCGATGGCATCGGCTCCGACCATTACAATAGGCTCTGCGGTAGATAACGTAGTTCTTACTGCAACTAGTAGTACCACTTGGACCTACAATTGGGATATCTCTTCAATAGCTGAAGGAAGTTATACGGTCACTGTTACAGGAACCGATCTGGCCGGAAATACATACGCAGGAACCGATAGTATTACTTTAACTGTGGATAATACTGTTCCCGGGGTTTTGTTAGTTTCAGATAATACAGATTCTATTATTGGATCTACTGGTGTTGTTTCTATCTCGGCTTATTTTTCAGAAACACTATCCGCTACTCCTACACTCTCGATATCTGGATTAGTTAGCACAGTTATGAGCAAATTCTCAAGAACACCTATAAATCAAATTGGTCAGCTTATCAATGATGGTGCTGGAGCTAAATTAGGCTGGACTTCAGATATAAGTGAAAGCGGAAATCGAATAATTGTTGGAGCCCCTTATGGTTCAACAACTAGTTTTGCCAGGGTTTATCAATGGAATGGAAAACAGTGGGAACAATTAGGAAATGAAATTACAGGCACTTCTACTAACAAATTGGGAAGACCAGTGGGCATAAGTGGAGATGGTTCTGTAATAGTTGTTGGTGAAAAAGGTACTGGGAATGATAATGATCTTATATACAAAATATACACTTTAAGTGGAAACTCTTGGGCTCTGAGAGAAACAATAAATGATGATAATGTAGGGGTTACTGATAATCCTAGTATCTATTTTGAATCTGGATCTGTTGATTTGAGTTATGACGGGAGTATATTTGTATTTAGTCATTCATTAAATGATGCTAATCAAAGAGGACAGGCGAGGATATTTGAATTGAATGATAATACAAATAAGTATGTCCAAAAAGGATTAGATATTCTAGGAGATACAGATGGTGCTTATCTGGGCTCTGGTTATAATGGTATAAGCCTTGCAAAAGACGGAAAAAGAATTGTTGTTGGTTTAAGGACTAAAGAAAATTCCGTAAATGGAAAGGTTAGAGTTTATGATTGGGATGAGGATAATTCTGCTTGGGAACAAGTCGGAGGTGATATAACTGATCCTGCAGGCACAAACCGAGCTATGTCTTTTGGAACATCAGTATCAATTTCTAATGACGGACAAACGATTATAGTGGGCGCACCTGATGTTCAAGTCGGTGCAGGAAGTCCTGGGAAAGTCTTAATTTTTTCATATCAACTTATTTCTGGAACTGCTTCATGGACTTATAAAGCATCAATTTCTGGAAGTAATAACGAGGACTATTTTGGTTATTCTTCATCAATAAATGGAAATGGGGATAAGATTATCATAGGAGCTTACAATGCAAATAGTAGGACTGGATATGCTCGTCTTTATAAATGGGACGGGACGACTGCATCACAAATTGGTTCGGATATTGTTGGCGGTGCTAATGGTGATGCTTTAGGTGCTCATGTTGAATTATCTGCTAACGGTATAGCCATTATTAGCGCACCATTAAGTGCTAGTGGTGGCTCAGGTTCAGGAGAGGTAAAAGTTATTGGAATAGATCGTTATGAATATTCTTGGGATGTGGACAGTGGTGGAGTCCCTTCTGATGGAACCTACTTCGCAACAGTTGCAGGTGCTGACCTTGCAAGCAATAATTACGCGGGTACAGAAAGTATCACTTTTACTTTAGATACAACAGCGCCTACCATCCAGTCGATTTATTCTTCTACCAACGCAAGTTATAATCAAGGAGATACGGTAACTCTATATTTAGTTGCTGATGAGGCCCTTACAGTAGATACCAGCTCTGGCACACCAACAATAAGTTTTGACTCTTCGGGTACAGCTAGTTATACCACAGGTAGTGGGACAAGCAGTCTTACTTTTACCTATATCGTTGACACAGGTGAAAATTCATCAGATCTGTATGCTACTGCAGTTAGTCTTAACTCAGCAACAATTAAAGACAATGCCGGTAATAATCTAGATCTTACTCTAA
>Ga0233393_1000407_pt1 | contig 16811 bp, 10 predicted proteins | sample 21DmetaG_FD_183170 | JGI IMG/M metagenome (GOLD analysis project Ga0233393, IMG submission 183170) | Seawater microbial communities from Monterey Bay, California, United States - 21D | ecosystem: Environmental > Aquatic > Marine > Coastal | place: USA: California | collected 2016-10-24 | reverse complement strand
TGCTGTGTCTGAAGCCTTCCAACCTAATTTATCAAGTTTTGTTGCGGATATTCCGGGAGTATCTCTATCTATAATAAAAATTGACATCCCATTGTGCTTTGATGCTAGATCTGTTTTAGCTGCAACAATTAAATAATCTGAATAAACCCCATTGGTGATAAAAGTTTTAGATCCATTAATAACATAAGAATTTTCGTTTCTTATTGCCGTAGTTTTCATTCCTGCAACATCAGAACCCCCAAAAGGTTCTGTGATACATAAGCAACCTATTTTTTCACCTGAAATACTTGCACTTAAATATTTATTTTTAATTAAAGCATCACCTTCAACATTTACGTGTGTCATTGCTAAATAAACATGTGCCCAAATGGCTGCAGCAAAACCTCCGGAATTAATTTTCTGTAACTCCTCAAGAAAAATGACCATGTAAAAAATATCCAGATTTAAACCACCATATTCCTCAGGGTAACTTAATCCAAAATATCCCATATCCCCAAATTTTTTCCAAATGAAACGGTCTATAGAACCTGTCTTTTCCCATTTTTCAATATGTGGAACAACTTCTTTTTGTAAAAAATTTTTGAAACTTTCTCTGAAAACTTGATGCTCTTCAGTAAAATACATGTGCGACATACAATATTTTATTATCTAAATCTTATTCTGCTTGTAAATATAAAACTATTCTAGTGTATTTCTCAAGTGGAAAATCTTCAATGTTTTTGATTTCAGAGATGGATTGTAGTTCTGCTACCTCATCTCTATAATCAAATATTTTTAAACATAACTCATAATCTATATAAGGATTAGACAAGACCTCTTTAAATGATGCTGTATTAATATTGGTCTTTTCAATTACTGGTTTATTATAAATTGAAAATGTCTCTAAAATATTTATTCCTATTTCCTTGTCTAAATCCCATACCTCAAAAATTTGATCTGGTAACGAAAATCCCTGTAATTTAGAACGATACTTAATAATTCTATTAGCTAGATATTCATCTACTCCATTTACAAATAAGAAATCATTTAGAGTTGCCTTATTAATATTTGTTGAAGATATTACTAATTGATTCTTTATATGTTCACTTTTAGTGAGAAATTTATTTTTCTCTCGATTCTTTTTTTCAACCCAGTCTGGAAATTTAAAATAAGGAGCTATCTTTTTAAGTAAATGATCTGAAACTTTTGTAACTGTTTGAAATTCCTTGGGCGAATTCACAAATAATCTTTTTTCTCGGTAAGACAACAAACGATCTATTTCTTGAGTTTTCATTCCTAATTGATACCCTTTATAATCCGAAATATAATTAGGATTAAATGGATAAATTTTAAACTCCTTATCCTTTGAGGATGAATTTCTCAAACTATCTAATTGGGTTTGGTAGTTTTTTATTTTTGACTGATCTAGCGCAATTAAAAGATTGTCATCAAAATTTATGAATTGAAACAATAATTGAAATCCTATGATAATTATAATCAAAAATAAAATCCCATTTCGTTGGTTTTTTGTGTACCAGAAATGGGATTTCATTATTTTCATTATTTCTTTTTCTTAGCTAACCAATAAATAATCGTAAACTTATTTAGATATTATACATTACTTTCTTTAATGGCATCAGTATATCTTTTTAATTGTTTTTTTACTACGGGGAATAAAAAGTACAATCCAACCATATTTGGAAATACCATAGCAAAAATCATTGCATCAGAGAATGCCCAAATTGAACTCATACTTGCTGAAGCCCCTATAATAACAAATAACAAAAACAACAATTTATATGCCATGTCTGCAGCTTTTCCTCTACCAAATAAAAATTTCCAAGATTGCAACCCATAATAAGACCAAGATATCATTGTAGAAACTGCAAATAGTACTACAGCTACTGTTAAGAATACATTAGAATAAGGAATGTATTGAGCAAATGCTTTAGAGGTAATTCCTGCTCCTTCATAGGCTACTCCATCAATCATTACAGCACCTACTCCATCTCCTCCATATTGAAAAACAGTTGCACCAGAGGCGTCTCCACCAAAATTAAAAATAATAATAACTAAAGCCGTCATGGTACAGATAACTACAGTATCTATAAACGGCTCTAACAATGCAACCAATCCTTCAGATGCAGAATATTTTGTCTTAACAGCTGAATGTGCTATGGAAGCTGAACCGGCACCAGCTTCGTTTGAAAATGCTGCTCTTTTAAATCCAACTAATAAAACACCTATAACTCCACCAACACCAATAGCTGTAGGATTAAATGCTTCTTTAAGAATTAAAGAAACTGCATCATCAATTAATGAAAAATTAGCTCCTAATATATATAGACAAGCCAATAAATATAAAAGTGCCATGAATGGAACAACTTTTTCAGTTACTTGAGCAATTCTTTTTATTCCTCCTATAATAATAACACCAACTACTATCGCCATAATGACTCCAATCCAAAAACCTGCACCTGTACTTTCAAGCCCCATAAGCTCTTTTAACACAACAGTCGCCTGGTTAGATTGAGCTGCATTTCCTCCTCCAAAAGATCCTCCAATACAAAAAACTGCAAAGATTATAGCTGCTATCTTTCCAAGCAATCCAAAACCTCTTTCTTTTAGTCCTTTACTTATGTAATACATTGGCCCACCGTATACAGTTCCATCATCTCCAACATCTCTATACTGAACCCCAAGAGTACATTCAACAAACTTTGTAGACATCCCCAAAAAACCACATACAATCATCCAAAAAGTTGCTCCTGGCCCTCCAAGTGCTATTGCTAAAGCAACTCCGGCTATATTACCGTTTCCAACTGTACCTGAAACTGCAGTAGCTAACGCTTGAAAGTGAGTAACTTCTCCTTCTTTACTTTCATCTTTAATTGTGTCTGTAAGGTCTCCGTCAACAGCTAACTCTGGATTTACACTAGCATGATCTAAATCGTCATATTTTCCTCTCACAACATTGATTGCTGTTTTAAAATGAAAAATATTTGGAAATTTGAAAAATATTGTAAAAAACAATGCACTACCAACTAATAAAATCAAGACAAAAGGAACATCCATTCCCGCTAACGGTATGGTAAAGAAAATTACTTGACTAAAGAAATCTGATATTGGCTTAAAAGCTTCATCAATTTGTTGATCTAATCCTTTTTCTTGAGCGAATGTTACCAAAGGAATAAATAATAATAGTAACGACAGAAGTATTTTCTTCATGAGTTTGTTTGTGTTTAAATTTAAGTGATTTGCAATATCATAAAAAAATGAACCCTAAACAACTTTTAATGATTAAAAATTTTTTTATGTCAAAGTTTGTTTAAATCTTTTTAAACCCTCTAAAAATGAAGTAGATTGAAACTCTAAATCTCTTGTGGTTTTAGATAAATCAAACCCAGTCTTCAAAGGTCTAATAGCTTTTTGATTTAACGTTTTAGTAGAAATGGGTTTAATTAGTTTTTTATTCAATCCAAATACAGCAGCTATTTGATTTGCAATTTCAAAAATACTTAACAATTTATTACTAGAAATGTGAAAAATTCCTTTGATTTCTTTATCTAAAATTAACTTACAAGCCAAAGCTAAATCTTCAACATAAGTTGGCATTCTAAATTGATCATTTACGATAGTAATTTCTTTATTGTTTTCAAGCATTTCTTTTACCCAAAGAACAATATTATTCCTTTTTGAGTTCTTTACTTTTCCGTATACAAGAATTGTTCTTAAAATAGAATAGTTTACTCCAGAACTTTTGATAATATTTTCGGCCTTTAATTTTGAATTCCCATAAATACTTAGTGGATTTGGAAGGTCTGTTTCTTTATAAAACCCATTAATTCCATCAAAAATAAAGTCGGTTGAAATCTGAATAAAATGAATATTAAATTCGGTACAAATTTGGGTTAAATATCTTACAGCTTCTGTGTTGATTTGATTACATTTATCGGGTGTAACTTCACAAACATCTACATTAGTCATAGCTGCAGTATTTATGATAAAAGAGGGTTGGATAAAAGATATAAGTTCTTTCAGTTTATCATAATTAGTAATATCTATATCGTAATATGAAAAATCACTCCTATCCATTCTATTTTCTCCTCTAGACAACCCTATTGCAGAATAATTTTCAGGTGCTTTCATCAAGAGATTTACAAGGGTTTGACCAAGAAGTCCATTACTTCCAGTTATTACAATTTTTTTCATTTTACTCTACATTTATAAAAATTGATTAACAAAAAACTAAAAGAGAGCTCTTAACTTAGAAATTTGCTCTGGCCTTCCTAAAACAATTAGATGCGAATCTTTTTGTAAAACTATAGAAGCTTCAGGGTTTATAAGATAGCTATTATCTGGTGCTTTGAAACCTATAACTGTACAGCCTGTTTTTCTTCTTAAATCTAAATCTAAAATTGTTTTGTCTAAATATTCATTAGGGAGATCATTCACTGAAATCTCCTCCAAATTTGCAGTAGTTTCACCTTCAATCGTTAACCTTCCAACAAACTCAATAACATCAGGAGTTACAACTAATGAGGCCATATGATCTCCCCCTAATTTATCCGGCATTATTACATTATTTGCTCCTGCTATTTTTAATTTACTGTAAGAGCTTTCATTGGATGCTCTACTAATAATTCTACAATTAGCGTTTAATTGTCTTGCAGACAACACAACAAAAAGATTATCTGCATCAGATGGTAATGCTGTGATTAGATTATCTGCAGCTTCAATACCTGCTTTAATTAGAGCCTCATCTGTAGTAGCGTCGCCTTTAACATTTAGAAACCCCTCTAAATCAATTTCATTGATAATCTCATCTGCTTTTTCAATAATCACAAAGTCTTTTTTATAATTTTGCAACTTTATCATGGATTGTTTTCCATTTCTTCCAAAACCACAAATTATTGTATGTCCGTTTAATTTTTCAATGTTTTTTTGCACCTTTTTCAATTTTAATTGTTGAAATAATTGACCGCTAATAATGTATTCTGTAAATGCTGAAACTACATACACAAAACTGATAATACTAATAGTAATCAAAAATATAGTAAATAATTTTTCTTGGTCATTCAGAGGGGCTACTTCACCAAATCCTATGGTAGACACTGTAATTACTGTCATGTAAAGAGCATCTACAAAGGAATACTCAGATAATATCATATACCCAAAAATACCCGTAGCTAAAACAAAAGCTAACAGAAATAAAGCTTTCTGAAATTTAGAGTTAAAAATAGTTTTCATGAATTACTCTTAATTTTTCTTACTTAACTATAATCAAAAATAAATACTAGTTTATAAATCAAAAACAGAACTTCTCTTTGTATAAATCATATCTTTTAATTTAAGTAGAAAAGCCATTGTCAGATAAAATCCAAAAGACAAGCCCACAGTTACAAATGAAATGTAAATAAAAAACAATCTAACATTTTGAGCTCTCATACCCAAGCGATCAGCTAAACGAGATGATACATGGTATCCATGTCTTTCAAAATAATGTCGAACTGAGTTTACGAAAATAATATTTTAAATTTTATGCAAGATACTTTTTTAGTTTCTGGAAATAAAAAAGGAATAGATGAAACTTTAAGAGTTTACTAACAAGTTTATCCTAAAAAACAATTTGGTTTCTGTAACTTTGTAAGTTTCTGAATACATATCAATATTGAAAGCGCAAGAATACATTGAAGTTTATGGGGCAAGGGCTCATAATTTAAAAAATATAAATGTTAAAATACCAAGGGAAAAATTAGTTGTTATCACAGGCTTGAGTGGTAGTGGTAAATCTTCTTTAGCATTTGACACAATTTATGCGGAAGGGCAACGACGGTATATTGAAACATTCTCTGCCTATGCACGACAATTTTTAGGAGGTCTAGAACGGCCAGATGTTGATAAAATAGACGGATTGTCACCGGTGATTTCTATAGAACAAAAAACAACAAATAAAAGCCCAAGATCTACTGTTGGAACCATTACTGAAATTTATGATTTTTTGAGGTTATTGTATTCCAGAGCTGCACATGCTTACTCTTTCAATACTGGAGAAAAAATGGTAAGCTACAGCGATGAGCAAATAAGAAATTTAATATTAGAGGAGTTTTCTGAAAAAAGAATAGCCATACTAGCCCCTATTATAAAATCTAGAAAAGGGCACTACAGAGAATTATTTGAACAAATTTCTAAACAGGGTTTTGTTAAGGTTCGTGTTGATGGTGAAATTGTAGAAATTGAAAAAGGCATGCGTTTAGACCGATATAAAACGCACGATATAGAAGTAGTAATAGATAGACTTATTGTTAGTAAAACTTCTGAAAAACGCTTAGAGGAAACTATTAAAACTGCTCTTTACACAGGGAATAATATTTTAATGGTAATTGATGTAGATGATGAAAGACCACGTTATTTTAGTCGAGAACTCATGTGTCCTACCTCAGGAATTGCCTATCCAAACCCAGAACCCAATACATTTTCTTTTAATTCACCCAAAGGCGCATGTTCTAAGTGTAATGGTTTAGGAATTACCAATGAAATTAATTTTAAAAAAGTAATACCAAATCATAGCACATCTATTAAAAATGGTGGAATAATTCCTCTTGGGGAAGAAAAAAATAGTTGGATTTTTAAGCAACTACTGCTAATTGCTGATAGGTATCATTTTAAACTTAGTGACCCTATAAAATCTATTCCGGAAGAAGCTCTTAACATTATTCTTCATGGTGGTAATGAAAAGTTTTCTATTGCCTCTAAAACCATGGGAGTTACTCGTAAATATGAAATTGACTTTGAAGGAATCACATCTTTTATAGAAAACCAGTATAAATCAAGTGAAAGTAGATCTATCAAACGATGGGCCAAAGGATTTATGGACGAAGTGGTTTGTAGCTCTTGCGAAGGAAACCGATTAAATAAAGAAAGTCTACACTTCAAAATAGATAACAAAAATATTAGTGATCTTGCTAAATTAGACATTAATGAATTAGCTGAGTGGTTTAAAGATTTAGATGCAAAATTATCAGAACGACAACTCACCATTGCTACTGAAATTTTAAAGGAAATTAAAACTAGAATTCAATTCTTATTAGATGTAGGCTTAGATTATTTAACATTAGACAGAACCTCAAAATCACTTTCTGGAGGTGAGGCTCAACGCATTAGGTTAGCAACTCAAATAGGGTCTCAATTGGTGGGTGTCTTATATATTTTAGATGAACCTAGCATTGGGCTTCATCAACGAGACAATCAAAAACTAATAGATTCTTTAATTAAATTAAGAGATATTGGAAATTCTGTTTTGGTTGTTGAGCACGATAAAGATATGATAGAAAGTGCAGATTTTGTATTTGATATTGGACCTGGTGCTGGAGTTCATGGTGGTAAAATTGTTAGTAAAGGAACTTGTAAAGAAATTAAAGATTGTAATACTTTAACCGCTGATTATTTAGGAGGAAGAAAGCAAATTGAGGTTCCAAAAAATCGAAGAAAAGGAAATGGAAAGTCTATCAAAATTAGTGGTGCTACTGGAAATAATTTAAAAAACGTAACCGCTGAATTTCCATTAGGAAAAATGATTTGTGTAACTGGGGTTTCAGGAAGTGGAAAATCTACGTTAATTAACGAAACCCTCTATCCTATTTTAAACAAACACATTTACAGAGGTGTTAAAGAGCCAATGCCTTATAAAAAAATTACTGGCCTAGAACATGTTGATAAAGTTATAGATATTGATCAGTCGCCTATAGGAAGAACAACTCGTTCTAACCCTGCTACCTATACTGGTGTTTTTAGTGAAATAAGAAGTTTATTTGCCAAAACTCCAGAGGCAGCAATACGGGGCTACAAACCAGGACGATTCTCTTTTAATGTAAAAGGTGGACGCTGTGAAACCTGCCAGGGTGGTGGTGTAAGAATTATTGAAATGAATTTCTTACCTGATGTTCATGTAGAATGTGAAACCTGCCAAGGAAAACGGTTTAATAGAGAAACACTAGAAATTAGATACAAAGGGAAGTCTATTGCTGATGTTTTAGAGATGACTATTGATCATGCTGTAGAATTCTTTAAAAATATTCCTAAAATACACAGTAAACTAAAAACCATTGAAGATGTTGGACTGGGTTATATTACCCTAGGACAAAGATCTACAACATTATCTGGTGGTGAAGCACAACGAATTAAATTAGCCACAGAATTATCTAAACGAGATACTGGAAACACATTTTACATTTTGGATGAACCTACTACAGGTCTTCATTTTGAAGATATTAGAGTATTAATGGAGGTGCTCAACACACTCGCTGATAAAGGCAATACCGTACTAATTATTGAACACAATATGGATGTGATTAAGTTGGCAGATTATATTATCGATATTGGCATGGAAGGTGGTAAAAAAGGGGGTGAAATTTTATGTAAAGGCACCCCAGAACAAATTGTGAAAGACAAAAAAAGCTATACGGCTCAATTTTTGATTGATGAATTAAGTTAACTTTGTAATCATCAAATAGATAATAATATGACAAATGACGATAGAAAAATACGAGAAAAACTTCAGCAAAAAACCTGGAATGAAATAAAAACTAATGACTCTTGGGCTATTTTTAAAATTATGGCAGAGTTTGTTGAGGGTTATGAAAAATTAAGTAAAATTGGACCTTGTGTATCTATTTTCGGATCTGCCAGAACCAAACCAGGTGAAGAATATTATGAACTTTCTGAGGAGGTGGCATTTAAATTAACACAAAATGGATACGGAGTTATTACTGGTGGTGGTCCAGGTATTATGGAAGCTGGTAATAAAGGAGCACACAGGGGAAAGGGAACTTCTGTTGGTTTAAACATAGAGTTGCCCTTTGAACAACATGACAATCCATGGATTGATAAAGACAAAAATTTAGAATTTGATTACTTTTTTGTAAGAAAGGTAATGTTTGTTAAATATTCTCAAGGATTCGTAGTAATGCCAGGAGGCTTTGGGACCTTAGATGAGTTATTTGAAGCCATAACATTAATTCAAACCAAAAAAATAGGAAGATTCCCTATTATTTTAGTTGGATCGCATTTTTGGAGTGGACTAATAGATTGGATAAAAAACACCTTACTTGAGCAAGGTAATATAAGTGAGTCTGACCTGAAGCTTTTTAGAATTGTAGACACCGCTGATGAGGCAATTGAACATCTCAATAAATTCTACAATAAGTATAGCCTAAAACCAAATTTCTAAACAATTAATGACAATTTATAGATCTAAGAAAATTTTAATCTTCTTAATTCTTAACCTGCTTGTAAGTGTAAGTTTTGGACAAACACGAATTAAAGCAATGATGTATAATGTATTGAATTATTCAAATTCTGAGGTTAGTCGAAATAAAACACCTTTTTTATCCACCATACTAGACGAGGTAAAACCAGACTTATTTATGGTTTGTGAAATGATTGATGAAATAGGATCTAACTACCTTTTTGAGAATGCTATTATTCCTTTCAATGAAAACTTTCAAAAAGCTCCTTTTGAAGAGAATCAATCTGGTAATTCTGACCTACAACAAATGGTCTATTACAATACTAAAAAGTTAATTTTAGAGGAAACTAGAGTTATTACTGCAGACACAAGAGACATTAATAAATATACTTTTAAAATCAATACAGAAAATGCAAGTACTCATCCAATTTTATTAGAAGTATTTGTTACACATTTAAAGGCTTCTTCAGGATATAGCAATCGTCAAAGAAGATTAAACTCTATTCAAAGCTTTGTTAGTTTTACCAATAACATTTCAAATGAAAGTCATGTATTATTTGCTGGAGATTTTAATTTTTACACCAGTAATGAAGAGGGGTATCAGTATTTGATTGATGACTCAAATCCTATAGTAATTATAGATCCTATAGATAGGCCAGCTCCTAATTTTCCTGATAACGGTGTTAACTATTATGAAAATTATGATTCCACTTATTTTTGGAATAACAGTACTTTTGCAGACGTTCATTCTCAGTCAACAAGAACCTCTAATTCAGGACTTATTGACGATAGTGGCGCTACAGGAGGGTTAGATGATCGATTTGATTTTATCATGATGTCTGAAAATTTCAACACCAGTTCTGAGCTATACTATATTCAGGACAGTTATCAAACCATAGGAAATAATGGAAACTGTTATAACTCCTATATAAATAATGTTAATTGTTCAGGTGAGTTCTCTCAAACCCTGAGAGAGGCCTTAATCGAGTTTAGCGATCATTTACCGGTAGTGATGGAAATAGAAACACCAGAAAACACATTATCTACCAGTTTACTTGAAGAAATTAATTTTATTGGATCTAACGTTACAGAAGACTATTTAAAAATTACAACAACAGAAAATATAGATAGCTTTAAAATATACTCTAGTACAGGGCAACTAATCAAAGTAATTTTTAAAGAAAAAACGGGGAATAATAGTATTAATATAGATGTAAAACATATTTCAAAAGGTATTTACTATCTTTCACATCAAAAATTGAGAAAACCGTTAAAATTTATTAAGATTTAATTGAAAAAACATACCTGTATATTATGGATTATTCTATGCTCATTTAACCTCATATATGGACAAGAGCATAAAATCACTATTGAAGCTCAATTAGATGATCAAAAAGATATACTTCAAATAAATCAAAGTATTATTTATCACAATACTTCAGATTCAATTCTAAATAACATTATTCTTCACAACTGGATAAATGGATATAAGAATAATAAATCTCCTTTAGCCAATAGACTTATTGAAGACTATGACAAATCGCTGTTTTTTGCCAAACAGAAGGACAGAGGATATTCAACCATCAATAATTTAAATGTCGATTACGAAAAAGTGAAATTTTTTGAGGAAGAAGACAACAAAATAGACATTATAAGAATTGTTTTAAACACCCCTTTAAAACCAAAAACATCAACCCTAATAAATGTTACTTATACAGTTAAGATTCCAAATTCAAAATTTACCAGTTATGGAAAAACAAAATCAGGATATCATTTAAGATACTGGTATTTAATCCCTGCTGTTTTTCATGATAATTGGAAAGTGATGAGTAACTTAAATATGGATGATTTATTAACTAATAGCACTAATTATAATATAAAAATTAGACTTCCAAAATATTACCATTTAAGTTCAAATCTAAAGGAATACAAAACTGAGAAAGCCACAATGAATGAATTTTTGTTAAATGGAAAACAAATGACAGAAGTTCTAATGAATATTGATATTGAGGATAAATACAGGTCTTTTAGGACTAATGATTTTGAAATTAAAACCGATCTATTTAACACCAATATTGACAATAAACTAAGTACAAATATTTTAAATAGGCAATTAGAATTTATTCAACGTTTTTTGGGGACTTATCCTCATAAAAAATTACTTATTGATAAGGCGACACAGTCAAAAAATCCAATTTATGGTTTGAATCAATTACCTAAGTTTATAAGACCATTCCCTGATGTTTTTGAATGGGATTTAACCTTACTGAAAGCCTTATCAAAAAAATATATAGACAATACACTACTTTTAGACAAACGAAAAGATTATTGGCTTACCGATGGTTTGCAGACGTATTTAATGATGAACTATGTAACCGAATATTATCCAGAGATTAAACTAACGGGTAATATTTCAAAAATTTGGGGTTTGAAAAATTTTAATTTTTCAAAATTAAAATTTAATGATAAGTATCCTTTTATATATCAATACACTGCTCGTCAATTTTTAGATCAAGCATTAAATACCAGAGCTGATTCGCTATCAAATTTTAATCGTAAAATCGTTGGTAAGTATAAAGCAGGTTTAGGCTTAAGATATCTTGCAGATTATATAGGTGATTCTATAATTAGTTCATCTTTTCAAGAATTTTACTTCAAGAATAAACTTAAATACGCAAAAAGCGATGACTTTAAAAAAATAGTTTCCTCTAAAACTAATAAAGATATTAGCTGGTTTTTCGGAGATTACTTAAAAACAAATAAAAAAATAGACTATACTATAAAAAAAGCTGTTACTGAGGGTGATTCTGTTTATGTAACCATAAAAAATAAAAGAAACATTACCGCTCCTGTTGCATTGTATGGCTTACAAAACAAAAAGGTTAAATTTAAAAAATGGCTCACAAATATAGATAGCATAAAAACTATTGCTATTCCTAGAAACAATTTCAATAGGGTATCCTTAAATTTTGAAAACTCATATCCAGAGTTTAACTCTATGGATAATTGGAGAAAAGTTGGGAAAAATATTCTAAATAAACCGATTCAAATTAAACTCTTTAAGGATATAAACGACCCTTATTACAATCAAATATATATACAACCCAATATAAAATATAATTTTTATGATGGAGCCTTACTAGGTTTAAAAATTCATAATAGACCTATTTTATCTAGAAACTTTCAATTTTCTATAACTCCCCAATATGGAACAAAAAGTAATGCTTTAAATGGAACATTTAATACTCGTTACACTCAATATTTTGAAAATTCATCAATAAATAAAATTTATTATTCCTTATCAGGAAGCAATCTTCACTATGCTGAGGACTTATCTTACAATACGTTTAATCAAAATATCACTGTTCAATTTAGAAGAAAAAACTTGAGAGATGTTGGTGGCAGCTTCTTGTCTGCCAGATTATTAAACATAAATAGAGAATTAGCACCTAATGATTCTCAAACAGACTCAGATAAATATCGTGTGTTTAAGTTAAAATATTATTATAATAAACCTGATATTATTAGAGGTGTCAAATATTCATTAGGTACAGAAATTGCAAATAATTACTCAAAAGTTTCAGGGGAATTTAGATATAGAAAATTAACAGCTAAAAACACACAACTTGATTTCAGATTTTATGCAGGTTCATTTATAAAAAACAATACAAATACAGATTTTTTCAGCTTTGGACTTGATAGAGCTAATGATTATTTATTTGAATTGAATTATATTGGAAGGTCTGAAAGCACAGGATTTTTAAGTCAACAGTTTATTATGGCTGAAGGAGGTTTTAAATCTGTATTAGAACAACGTTTTGCCAACCAATTTTTAGTCTCTTTTAATTCCAGCATTGGAATTTGGAGATGGCTTGAAGTGTATAATGATGTTGCTTTTCTAAAAAATAGGGGAAATACTGTTTTTTTTGCATATGAAAATGGAATCAGATTAAATTTTATTCATAATATTTTAGAATTATATCTCCCTGTATATTCAAATAATGGTTGGGAAGTAAATAAAAATGCATATGCTAAAAACATAAGATTTGTTTTAGTAGCTCAGCCTAGAGCAATTTTTAATTTTTTCAGAAGAGGGTTTTTATAAAAATAAATCCAATATTATTTCTTCATTTCTACTCTAGTATATAAATTATTAATTTTCATCTATTAAAGCTATCTTTGCAAAATCTTAATATTTTTTGATATATGCCTAAACTAGCTACTGATAGTAAGACTTCAAATATCTCATTTAACGATTTTAAAAATGAAATTTTAAATGATTATAAAATTGCTCGAATTAGTAGGGAATGTAGTTTATTAGGTAGGCGTGAGGTTTTAACTGGAAAAGCAAAATTTGGCATATTTGGTGATGGTAAAGAAGTACCTCAACTAGCCATGGCAAAAGCTTTTAGAGATGGAGACTTTCGATCTGGATATTATAGAGATCAAACCTTTATGATGGCTATAGGTGAACTATCTGCCCAACAATTTTTTGCAGGTTTGTATGCTCATACTGATATTAAAATAGAACCTATGTCTGCCGGTCGTCAGATGGGGGGGCATTTTGCAACGCATAGTGTTCATGAAGATGGGAGTTGGAAAAACTTAACTACTCAAAAAAATTCAAGTTCAGATATATCACCTACTGCAGCACAAATGCCAAGACTCATAGGGTTAGCTCAAGCATCTAAAGTATATAGGAACTCAAAGGATTTACTCGATCAAACAAAATTCTCTAACAATGGTAATGAGGTGGCTTGGGGAACTATAGGAAATGCAAGTACAAGCGAAGGAGTGTTTTTTGAAAGTATAAATGCTGCTGGTGTTCTTGAAATCCCTATGGTAATGAGTATTTGGGATGATGAGTATGGTATTTCTGTTCATGCTAAACATCAAACAACCAAAGAAAGTATTTCAGAAATTTTAAAAGGTTTTAAAAAAGAAAAAGATACTAATGGGTATGAAATATTTGTTGTTAATGGTTGGGATTATGTACAATTAATAGACGTTTATTCAAAAGCCTCTAAAATCGCAAGAGAAAAACATATTCCGGTTTTAATTCATGTAAAAGAAGTCACACAACCACAAGGACATTCTACATCTGGCTCACATGAAAGATATAAAAATATAGAACGCTTAAAATGGGAGAAAGAATATGATTGTATTGAGAAGATGCGTAAATGGATTTTAGATTTTGATTTAAAGGATGGAAATGGTAATACTTTGAAATTAGTAAGTGGAAAAGAGGAGTTAATTTCACTAGAAAAAGCAGCAAAAAAAGAGGTTAGTGCCGCAAAAAGAAAAGCCTGGGAATTATTTATTAATGAAATAAAATTAGAGGTTGCATCTTTATCAAGCATATTGGAAAAAATTGCTCTTAAAAGCAGCAATGGAAATTTCATCACAAAACTAAAAGATGACTTAACAAGTATTGTTGAACCAATTAGAAAAGATATTCTATCAACAGCAAGAAAAGCATTGCGGTTTGTTAAGGATGAAACTCTTATTGAAAAAAATGAACTTCAAAAATTTATCATCAATTCCATTAAAGACGCTGAATATAATTATTCTTCTCACCTAACCAGTGAGACCAATTCTGCAGCCATTAAAATTGATGAAATTTCACCAATTTACAATACTGAAAACAAGAATGTTGATGGTAGAATTGTAATGAGAGATAACTTTGACGCAATTCTTAAAAAATATCCAGAAGTATTAATTTTTGGAGAAGATGCAGGACAGATTGGAGATGTAAATCAAGGCTTAGAGGGTCTCCAAGAAAAATATGGAAAACATAGAGTGTCTGATACTGGTATTAGAGAAGCCACTATTATAGGCCAAGGAATAGGAATGGCCATGAGAGGTTTGAGACCAATTGCCGAAATTCAATATCTAGATTATCTATTGTACGCCTTACAAATTATGAGTGATGATTTAGCTACGCTTCGCTACAGAACTTTTGGAAAACAGAAAGCACCTTTAATTATTAGAACTAGAGGACATCGTTTGGAGGGAATTTGGCACTCTGGATCACCAATGGGAGGTATTATTCACAATATACGTGGCATACACGTATTAGTACCCAGAAATATGACTAAAGCAGCGGGGTTTTACAATACTTTACTACGTGGTGATGATCCAGCATTAGTCATTGAATGTTTAAATGGATATCGATTAAAAGAAGAATTACCCGTAAATTTTGGTGAATTCACCACTCCAATAGGAGTTATTGAAATCATAAAAAAAGGAAAGGACATGACAGTAGTTTCTTATGGATCTACTCTTAGAATTGTTCAAGAAGCTGCAAGAGAACTATTACAAGTTGGAATAGATATTGAAATTATAGATATCCAAAGTTTACTTCCTTTTGATATTAAACAGGAGACTGTAGCGTCTGTTAAAAAAACTAATAGATTATTAATTGTAGATGAAGATGTTCCAGGAGGAGCCTCCGCATACTTATTACAAGAAATTATAGAAAACCAAGATGGATATCAATATCTTGATAGTAAACCAGCAACACTATCTGCTAAGGCCCACAGACCAGCCTATGGGTCAGATGGTGATTACTTTTCAAAACCCTCAGCAGAAGATATTTTTGAGAAAGTTTATGAAATAATGCATGAGGCCTATCCGAATAAATACAAGAGTTTGTATTAAAATTCTATTACAAATATTTTTTATACAAAACAATCAGTATTAAAGGATCATGCATAGTTGTTTATTATTTTGGTTAGTTAAATAGCATTACAATACTTGTTTGAAATAATTTAAATAAAAAGAATAAAAACTTACAAAAAGTATTTATCTATATAATAATTGATTTTTACAATAAAAAGAAATTGATGAAATCACAATAGGCTTGTATTTTTGTAAAAAATAAATGTCAAGTATGAATAGTATTGATAATCTTAATTGGCGATATGCTGTGAAAAAGTTTGATCATCACAAAACCCTTAGTGAAGACCAAATTAACATCTTAAAACAAGCCTTTAACTTAACAGCTACCTCCTATGGTTTACAACCTATAAAACTGGTTGTTGTTAACAATAAAAATCTCCAAAAAGAACTTGTTTTGCACAGTTGGAATCAGCAACAAATTTTTCAAGCCTCTCACCTATTCATTATTTGTATAGATACAAAAATAGATGAAACTGATGTTGAAAAATATTTTAAAAGAGTAAAGGAAATTAGAAACACACCTGATGAAATTATTCACTCTTATAAAGAATATCTTAAAACTACCATTTCAGGAAAAACTAAAGAAGATTTACTTTCTTGGAGTAAAAATCAGGCCTATTTAGCATTAGGAAATCTATTAACTGTTTGTGCAAACGAAAAAATAGATTCCTGTCCAATGGAGGGTTTTATTCCAGAAAAGTATGATGAAATTCTAAGTTTAAAAGAAAAAAATCTAACATCTGTACTTGTGTTACCTGTTGGATTTAGAGCTGAAGACGACATCATGACCCATCAAAAGAAAGTAAGAAAAAACATAGAGGAAATTGTTATCGATATTCATTAATTCAGCCCTTGTTTTTACTTACTTTTACACAAAATATTTTACTTTATAACACCTATGGAA
>Ga0233393_1000395_pt1 | contig 17169 bp, 11 predicted proteins | sample 21DmetaG_FD_183170 | JGI IMG/M metagenome (GOLD analysis project Ga0233393, IMG submission 183170) | Seawater microbial communities from Monterey Bay, California, United States - 21D | ecosystem: Environmental > Aquatic > Marine > Coastal | place: USA: California | collected 2016-10-24 | reverse complement strand
AAATAATGGTGGTATCGGGAACAGCGCGTCTTTAATAACGTGTCCTTTTTCTAAGAAATGTAAGATCTTCGTTTGTGCACCGCCTGAACAATGTACCATACCGTCAATTTTATCGCGATACTGGTCCAGGATTTGCTTAATAATAGGCGCATACGTTCGCGTCGGACTTAGGACCAGTTTTCCTGCGTCTAAACTCGTCTCCGTAGACTCCGTTAGCGTCTTTGTACCTGTATAAACCAGCGACTCTGGAACCGCGGGATCAAAGCTTTCAGGATACTTCGCCGCCAATGCTTTTCCGAACACATCGTGTCGGGCGCTGGTCAATCCATTAGACCCCATCCCACCGTTGTATTCGGATTCATATGTGGATTGACCAAAAGATGCCATACCCACAATCACATTCCCAGCTTTAATATTTGCATTGTCTATTACATCAGTGCGTTTCATTCTTGCGACTACAGTGCTATCAACTATAATGGTGCGCACTAAATCACCGACATCGGCCGTTTCTCCGCCTGTACTGATGATGTCTATACCGTGTTTTCTGTATTCTTCTAGAAGCGATTCAGTACCGCCTATGATTGCACTAAGTACCTCGCCTGTAATTAAACCTTTGTTACGACCGATCGTGGAACTAAGCATAATATTCTCTGTAGCACCCACACAAAGTAAATCATCGATATTCATGATTAATGCGTCTTGAGCGATACCCTTCCATACACTTAAATCGCCAGTCTCTTTCCAGTACATGTAAGCAAGTGAACTTTTAGTACCTGCACCATCCGCATGCATAACTAGACAATAGTCGTCATCACCCGTTAAATAATCCGGGACAATTTTACAAAAGGCCTTTGGGAACAAGCCTTTATCGATGTTTTTGATTGCGTTATGGACGTCTTCTTTCTGGGCACTCACGCCTCGTCCTGTATAGCGGTCTGATGTATTATTCATGCTGCAAAAATAACGAGAAAGCGCGCACGGGAGACCCGTGCGCGCTTTTCATTTTAATAGTTTATGCTACTTAATCTGAATCCAGGATCCAACGATCAAATCTTTATCACTCTTAAACCCATTTAGGGTACGAATGTCCTTGACACTTACGCCAGCTTTTTTAGCAATACCTCGCATATTGTCGCCGCGCTCAATCTGATAATGATCTTGATCAAAGGCGGAATAATCACCGTTAGGTGTCACTTTAATGATCATACCGGGCATGGGACGTGCGCCGCGTAACCCTCCATTCAGGTTTTTCAGCTGTACAACATTCATTCCGTTGTCCATTGCAATTTTACCTAATGAACGGTCTTTAGGCCCGAGCGTCATGGTTTGACCAATAGGATTCACATTCTTCTTAGGTTGAACTGCTCCGCCTTCAGACGTTTCACCATCTGTTGCAGTTGCGGAAGGAACGTAGTCATCACTTAATACCTTGAAATCCGTGCGACGATTGATTTGATTTGCTATTTCCTGGTCCTCTTTATTGAGTCGCTTAATGAACGTTTCCGTTAGATTGTCCCCGGCTTTGAATTTATCTGCACCATACCCCTTGTATTCTGTTGAGATAACAAATGGCTCTTTCTCACCCATTCCAACTGCCGTTAAACGCTCAGCGGTAATTCCTTTTTGAATGAGATAATCCACACAACTCTGTGCACGTGCCTGAGATAAAACATCATTTTTAGCATCTGTATCACGATAATCCGTGTGCGAACGCAGACCAATGGTGATTGTAGGGTTGCGCTGTAATATGCTGAATACAGTATCTAATGCTACTTTACTCTCGTCACGCAATTCAGATTGCGCTAAGTCGAAAAATACGTTCGGAAGTACAATAGGCACTTCAATCGGATCCATTTCAAGACGGAGACTGTACGACTTAAGATAAGCGCGCTCCTCTTTTACCTGCGCATAATCATTCAAGGCCAATCCTTTCGTAGTGATATCATCAACTGCGTTTAAGAAACGCTTACGACTCATATTCAGCTTGTACGACTTATCCTCTTCCATTTGTCCACGAGGAATACTGAATTGACCGTTGGCATTGGTCGTTACTGTGAATGTTTGGCCTTCTTTATTGCTTACCTCAATGGTAACGTCGCTTACTGGCTTACCATTTTTAGTACTGACTACTGTACCTGCAGCCTCGAAGAATTTTTTCCATTCAGTCACGTACCATACATCATGTCCCCCGCGTGTTCCCTTACGGTTACTTACAACAAAACCTTTTTTGGTATTATCGCCTGGCACAAAACGCAATGAAATATCGTCGGCTTCTGAATTGATAGGACTCAGCATGTTTTCTACATCGCCGACCGGTGCGCCGTTTTCATCAAGCTTTACGCGGAAACAGTCGAAACCGCCCATTCCAACGTGCCCGTTAGATGAGAAATACAAGTATCCATCGCCATGCGCAAACGGATAAAGTTCGTCTCCGCGTGTGTTAATGTTTAAGTTTGTTGGTGCGGCCCACTCACGCTTCCTGCGATCGTAAGTAGTCATGTAAATATCCTTACCGCCTTTTCCACCAGTAACTTCTCCGGCGAAATACAATACCTGGTCGTCTGGACTAAGTGCAGGGTGGCCCACAGAAGCACCGCTGTCCAGCGCAATCATTACCGGCTCCGGATTTGCCCAATCTTGACCAATTTTCTTAGTGGTATAAATGGCACATCCCATCTTCATATTTTTCACTTGCATACACTTCGTGAAATACATTTCTTTACCCCTTGAGTCAAAAGTTACAACGCCCTCATGGTCTTTGGTATTGATAATATCGCTCATAGGATTCAATTCGCCCCAAACAATTTCATCATTAGCATTCGCCTCTTTACCCTTTTTCTTTTTCTTATTCTTTTTTCGTTCTCCCTCTATGATAAAAACATCAGAGAAACGCTGACCCATCCAACCGTCTTCTTTACGACCGGTTGCATCATCACGCATAGACGATATCATAAGGGTTAAATCTTCCTTACCGCGCTTTCCTGCAAAAGCTATTGAGTAATCGGATTTTTTCGAGTTCAGATCTTTAGCGTTATCCAATGCGAATAGCGATCCAGAAACTACCCATTGTGCAGCCTTTTGACAGCTTTCAATACCTCGGTCCGCACGAGCATCGCTAGGAATTAACTTTTTATAGGCTTCAAACGCGATAATTGCGTTCTCATATTCTCCTTGACATTGCAACATCTCAGCGTAACCTATGTCAGCCTGAGCACCATAACCCAATTTTGAAGCACGCTGGTAATAACTTGCCGCCCTTTTACATTGACCGGTGAACCTATATCCTTCGGCCATATTGAAGGAAATGCGCTGTTTTTGTTCGCGTGTTTTTTCTTTAGAATACGCCTTAGCATAAACTTCAATAGCAACAGAATACTCCTTTGATTCAAAATATTCGTCTGCTTTCACAGTAAGCTTATGAAGTTTTACATCTACCTCTTCAACAGTGGCGTCTTGAGCGAAAGCTATGATGGGCAAGAAGGCGAGGACAACGGTCCAAGTTCGTAAAATGCGTTTTTGCATGCGAGTCTGGTCTCTTGTGTTTAAGCACCCACAATATAGATAAAATAAAAAAAGAAACCCCGCACGGGCGGGGTTTCTCTCTATCAAAATTTGAAAAACAAAAATTATCTAGTGAAGAGCATTTCACGGAACTTAGGCAACGGCCATTGTTCGTCATCGATCATAAGCTCCAATTTATCGCTTTCGTAACGAATAACATCAAAGTAAGATTTTACGTTATCGTAGTATAAGATTGCTTTCTCGCGCACATCCTCTTGCGCATTTGCTTCCTTACGAGCCTGAATCATAGCATCTTTCGAAGCCAAGATTTTAGAAATACGAGCAGAAATATCTTTAATCATTTCTAACTGCTCTTTTGCCACGGTTTCGAACGTAGCCTTATCCATGATATCCTTCAAACGTTGAACGTTGTCAATCAAGGTATTCTGGTATTTGATAGCCGTAGGCACAATATGATTTCCTGCTAAATCTCCAAGCACACGGCTTTCAATTTGGATTTTCATAAAGTACGATTCTAATAAGATTTCGTGGCGCGCCTCAGCTTCACGTTTAGACATGACATTGAGATTTTCAAACATCTGAAGCGTTGTATCACTTACGTAAGCATCAAGTGCACGAGGCGTTGATGGCTCGTTACTCAAACCACGCTTAGCTGCCTCTTCTTTCCAAGCATCGCCATATCCATCTCCTTCGAAACGAATGGCTTTAGACTCTTTAATATATTGTTTGAGAACGCTAAAAATTGCCTCATCTTTTTTCAATCCATCTTTGGCAATAAGTGCGTCTACATCAGCCTTGAAGTCAATCAATTGCTCCGCCATAGCACTGTTTAAGACCGTCATAGGCTGCGCACAGTTACTTGCAGAACCGGCAGCACGTAATTCGAACTTGTTACCTGTAAAGGCAAACGGCGAAGTACGGTTACGGTCTGTATTGTCTAGAAGAATCTCTGGTATTTTACCCACCACATTTAGCTTGAGATCAGTTTTTTCTTGAGGCGTCATTTTGCCACCTCCGATATTTTCTAATTGATCCAACACCTTGCTAAGCTGATCTCCGATAAATACAGAAATAATTGCTGGTGGCGCTTCATTGGCGCCTAAGCGGTGCTCATTACCAGCCGAGCCGATTGAAGCACGAATCAAATCTGCATGCTTATAAACCGCTTTGATGCTATTTACGAAGAAGGTTAGGAACATCAAATTGCTCATCGGCGTTTTACCTGGTGCTAATAGATTTACACCTGTATTGGTTGCTAATGACCAGTTATTATGCTTACCGGAGCCGTTAATGTTCGCGAATGGCTTCTCGTGTACGAGCGCCCGGAAATTGTGACGTCGCGCCACTTTTTCCATAAGGTCCATAAACAATGAATTATGATCGACAGCAACATTCGCCTCTTCAAATACAGGGGCAAATTCGTACTGCGCAGGAGCAACTTCGTTGTGACGCGTTTTGACTGGAATACCCAACTTACGGCTTTCGTATTCCAGTTCTTTCATGAATTCGATTGCGCGTTCCGGGATAGAACCAAAGTAATGATCATCTAACTGTTGTCCTTTAGCAGGTGCATGACCTACAAGCGCACGACCGGCCAAGGTCAAATCTGGACGAGCATGAAAATAAGCCTCATCAACTAAGAAGTATTCTTGCTCCCAGCCTAATGTTGCGTTTACTTTATTGACATTTTTATCAAAGTACTTACATACGTCTGTTGCTGCTGCATCCACGGCTTGCAAGGCACGTAGTAATGGAGTTTTGTAATCTAATGCCTCACCAGTATACGAAACGAATACCGTTGGAATACACAAAGTTGTACCAAAGACAAAAGCTGGTGAAGTTGGGTCCCAAGCTGTATAACCTCGGGCTTCGAAGGTATTGCGAATACCTCCGTTCGGAAAAGATGATGCATCAGGCTCTTGCTGTACAAGCATTCCCCCTGAAAACTTCTCCATCGCCTCACCATTTCCAGTTGGCTCGAAAAATGAGTCATGCTTTTCTGCGGTTGCCCCAGTTAAAGGTTGAAACCAATGCGTGTAATGGGTTGCTCCCAAACTCAATGCCCAGGCTTTCATACCAGAAGCTACCTGATCTGCAATATCTCTTGAAATCTTTGTACCGTTCTCAATGGAGTCGTTTACTGCTTTAAACGCTTCAGAGGTCATGTATTGACGCATCGCTTTTTGATTAAAAACGTGCGAACCGAAGTATTCTGAAACTCGTGTTCCAGGTGCTTCAAAGTGTTGAGGCTTACGCCCTATTGTTTCTTCTAGTGCTAGAAATCTTACCGTTGGCATGTGGCTAATTTTTAATTTAACACAAAGATACCCCTATTTTTTGAGGGCTGCAATGAAAAATTATTAACCAATGTTAATATCAACCCCTTAAATAAATAGGTAGGTCATGAAAATGATGTAAGAAATAAGCAATATAGCCCCTTCGACACGATCCAGCCGGTCAGATTTCAGCACACCCATTAAAGGAATAAGCAAAAGTGTAAAGAGTAAACTTATCGGAAAGTCGATATAAAGTAATGCTTGATCGGAAAGTTCTATGGGCTGTATTAATGCGGTAAAACCTAAAACGCTGAGAATATTAAAGATATTCGACCCAATGATATTACCGATAGCTATGTCTGCCTCACCCTTTCGCGCAGCCATTAAACTTGAAGCTAACTCTGGAACACTCGTGCCAAAGGCTACAAGGCTCAATGTGACCAGTCGTTCACTCCAACCCCATTGCGATGCAAACGTTACGATTCCGGAAACAAATAGTTGCGCACCGTATTTCAAACCAACTGCACCAATAATAAGCAGCATCAAACCCTGCCATAGAGGCATGGCAGGAACGTCAATATCCTGAGCTAAAGTTGCCGATGCCCGCTCTATTCTTGCACTGCGTATTTTCAAAACATTATAAACTAATAGTGTTACCACCAGTAGCATTCCCTGTAAAAAGTTTATTCCACCTGAAAGAAGAAATCCACCCAGCAAGACGTTTGCGCCGAGCAAAAACAACCAATCCTTACGGTAAGTCAGACGAATCGCTTCCATTTTATAAAGCAGCGCTGTCAGTCCTAGTATAAGCCCAACATTCGCAATATTCGATCCCAGGACATTCCCTAAAGCAATAGCGCTCTTTCCTTTCATTGCGGCTATAACACTTACAATGAGTTCTGGGGCGCTCGTAGCAAAAGCAACAAGTGTTAAACCGATTATGACTTTTGAAACGCGAAGTTTAAGCGCAATAGCGACTGAGCCACGAACTAAAAATTCGCCGCCCAATAACAATAAACCAAAACCTGCTAATAGAAAGAGCGTCGTCACAACTTGGTACCTCTTTTGATGGTATCCGTAACTTCTTTGAATGCATCACGACCTTCTTCAACTGTTTTTTTAACGTCCGTCAAGGCATTATCCTCCGCGTTATCTAAAATCTCTCTCTTGATATCGTTGGTTGCGTTTTTAACTTGCTTAATAACCTTAGCGGCCGACCGCGCCATACCTGGAATTTGCTTTGGGCCAAACAAAAGCAAAAACACCAATGCCACAATGATAAACTCACCGCCGCTAATGTTAAAGAGTAGAAAAACGTATTGCATTACGCGAATTTACAATAAAAAACCCCCGACGCGCTGGCGCGTCGGGGGTTTTAAGAATTTTGCTTTTCGGTTGCTTAGCTCTCCTTGTCTGAAGCATCGAACATGACCGGAGTAGCAATAAACAATGAACTATAAGTTCCTACAAGTACACCTAGTAGAAGTGCAAACATGAAGCCACGAATGACTTCACCACCAAATAAGAAGATAACGAGAAGTACAAAAAAGGTAGTCAACGAGGTGTTGAACGTACGGCTCAATGTCTGGTTCAATGATTTATTGATACTAACGCCGTTTTGCTTACCACGAGACCCCATATTTTCACGAATACGGTCAAATACGACCACAGTATCGTTCAATGAATAACCAATCACTGTTAGAATGGCAGCAATGAATGCTTGGTCCACTTCTAACTGGAATGGTAAGAACCCGTCCGCTAAAGAGAATACCCCCATTACAAACAGCACATCGTGTAATAATGCAACTACCGCACCAAGCGAGAATTGCCATTTACGGAAGCGAATGAGGATGTACAAGAAGACTACAATCAATGAGAAAATGATGCTGTATACAGCACCAGATTTAATGTCATCTGCTATGGTTGGACCAACAACGCGTGAACCAACTAGACCTATGGCATCTTCCGTTTCGTCTGTAAAGAAATATTCTAGCGGTAATTCTTCTGCAAAGAAATCAGCAACACCGGCGTACAATTTAGACTGAATATCCTCATCAATTGTAGGACCCGTTTCACCAATGCGGTAGCTCGTCGTAATGATTACCTGGTTTGCATCACCCAAGGTTTTTACCACTGGAGTGTATGAATTACCCTCTTCATCAACAAAAGCATTGCTCAATGATTCGGCAACATCACTAACTTCTACAGGTTGGTCGAAACGTACCTGGAATGAACGTCCACCCACAAAATCAACGCCGAGATTCAAACCTTTTGTGAAGAGCGAGAATAATCCGATTGCAATTACTACCGTGGAAATACCATAGGCAACTTTACGCTTCTTCAAGAAGTCAAAGCTCATGTTGGTGTACCAGTTTTTCGTGGTTTTGGTAGAGAACTTGATATCTTTCTTACCTGCCAATCTTCTCTCAAATACAATTCTTGAGATGAACAATGCGGTAAATAACGAAGTTAAAATACCGATCATCAGTGTCGTTGCAAAACCACGGATAGGACCCGTACCGAAAGCAAAGAGAATAATACCCGTTAAGAAGGTCGTAACGTTTGCATCGATAATCGCACTGTTGGAATTTTTATATCCGTCAACAATGGCTGCACGAAGTCCTTTTCCAAGGCGCATTTCTTCACGAATACGCTCGAAAATAAGAACATTCGCATCTACTGCCATACCGATCGTCAATACGATACCTGCCATACCTGGAAGCGTCAATACTGCTCGCAAACTAGCAAGAATACCGAAGATCAAGAACATGTTAATCAATAGTGCCATGTTAGCCACAAGACCTGCACCACTGTAGTAGAAGTACATGTAAAGCAATACCAAAGCGAGTGCAATAGCAAACGAATTAATCGATGCAGAGATGGCCTCCTTACCTAAAGAAGGACCTACTACATCCGACTGAATAATGCGTGCGGGAGCATCCAGCTTACCTGCACGTAGAATGTTCGCTAAATCCGCACTTTCCTCAGCACTGAAGTTTCCTGTAATCTGAGTACGACCACCTGCAATTTCATTTTGAACTTGCGGATAAGAGTACACATAGTTGTCTAATACGACCGCGACAGAACGCTTCGGCGTTTGCGCAGCTGCTTCCGCAGTTAGGCGCTGCCATTTCTGTGCTCCAGTGCCGTTCATGGCCATGGTTACAATGTTGCGGTTGTATTCGTCCAAATCTGGACGCGCATCTACGATAACACCACCGTCCAATTCAGGTGTGTTTTCGCGATTGCCTTTGATTGCTAAAAGAGTTATGATATCAGAGTTTGGCTCAGGCTTGCTGCTCCAAAGGAACTTCGCATTGCGCAACTCTTGATTCATCATTTGAACGATCTCTGGACGTGCCAAAAACGCATTGACCTTCGCCGTATCACGAATGAGTGAATATCCGACACGCGGTCCTTGCATAGCCATTCCCGTTTCACTCACCATTGGGCGGAAAACTTCAAACAATGGATTGTTAGTAGAGAGCACATCTGAAGAATCCGTAGCAGAAGAATCTGCAGGTACCTCAGCATCTTCAATGGCGAAATCGCTAAAATCAGGTGCTTCTTCTACGGTCTCCGTAGTTGCTTTCTCACCTTCTACGAGATCGCGAAGTTTATCGTTTGCTGAAACTAAGAATGGAAGCACCTCCGCTCCTTCGTACATATTCCAGAATTGTAGTTCCGCAGTCGATTGTAAAAGTTTCTGAACACGGGCAGGATCCTTGACACCTGGCAATTCTACTAAGATACGTCCAGTACCCTCTAGGCGCTGAATGTTCGGCTGTACAACACCAAACTGGTCGATCCGCGCACGTAATACTGTGAATACGTTGGCAATCGCTGCTTCAACATCGCGACGGATTTCCGCCTGTACAGCATCATTTGCTGCGTTAAAACCTACTTTATCCGTCATTTCCGGCGTACCAAAAAGCGAAGCGTCGCTCAACAACAAACCGCCACCGGTTTCGGTGCTGATTTTATCAAACTCCGCAAAGAACGTGTTCAGATAGTTGTTTTGACCTTGGCTCTGTGCTTCGTCGGTATTCGCGATAGCTTGTATGAAGCGAGGATCTTGGGCATTTGCCACTAAACCTTTCAACACATCTTTTACGCTCACTTCGAGGATGACATTCATCCCTCCTTTGAGGTCAAGACCAAGGTTCATTTCCTTTTTCTTCACTTCGCCGTAGGTAAACCCAAGTACTGGGTAGACCTCTTGCGACATCATACTGTCGAGATAAGCCGACTTAACATTTGCATCTCCTGCGGCGAATGACTCTGCATCGCTTGCGACGTTATTCGCGACCCATGTGAACGAGAGCTGGTACAATGAAGCCAGACCTAGTGCAATCGCGAAAACGGTAATTAATCCTTTGTTCTGCATCCTGATGGATTGTTTCAGTTTTTCAATAACGCGCAAATATAGGCAGTTCGAGGTGCCTAACCTAAAGTTTTTTGTACCTGCAGGCTTCTAAGTTTATCCTATCTTTGAGTACCTATGAGAAGGACCTGTATTTTACCCCTAGTTTTTCTGCTTTTTGGCCTACTAAGTTATGGCCAAAGTAATCGATTGAATTTCAATTGGTCGGCGGGACCTACAGTGAATGTTGGAGGTTATAGCATACCCTACCCTTTTTTAGGCGGAGTGGATTTACCTCAATGGTCTAAAGTCGATTTGAATTTAGATGGTGTAGAGGATTTAGTTGCCTTTGATCGACAGGGCGGCAGATGGATCACGTTTATCGCTGAAAACGGCAATTGGGTGGGCAAACCGGAATATGCATCGTTGCTCCCTGCAGTAAAAAATTGGGCACTATTCAGAGATTACAATTGTGACGGGAAGAAAGATCTTTTCGCCTATGTCTTGGGGGGAATGGGCGTGTGGGAGAATACGAGCACCACAGATTCTGTAAGTTTCACTTGGGCATTGAACACTAATTACTTAACTACTAGTGCCGGTGCAACGACCACCAACCTGTATAACTTCAATAGTGATATTCCTGCCATTTCTGATATTGATGGTGATGGCGATCTAGATGTGCTAACCTTTGGGCAAAGCGCGACTGTAAATTGGCACGAAGGCCTCACCGCTTGCGGCCTTGATTTTACACTTAATACAACTTGCTGGGGCCGATTCGAAGAAAACCTCAGTTCTAACGACCTTACCTTGAATGGCTGCGCTGGAGTTCAAAAACTTGAATTCAGTCAGAAAACTTCAGGCGGCATGCATGCGGGTTCTTCATTGTTGGCGCTCAACCTAAATGGAGATACACTTCAAGATATACTCATCGGTGATGTAAGTTTCACCAACCTTGTTGCAGCTTACAATGGCGGTCATATCGATAGTGCTTTTATGGTTACAAAGGATACGCTCTACCCGCTGGTTCAACCCACAGCAATAGAATATTTTCCAGCGGCATTTTATGAAGATGTCGATTTTGACAGTATTCCCGATCTCATTGTAAGTCCCAATTTGAATGGATCCCAGAATACAAAAAACAATTGGCTTTATCCGAATAATGGGACCCTCAACAACCCTAGTTGGGGAACATTGGACTCCGCATTTCTAGTCAGCGACATGCTTGATATAGGTTCTGCCGCGAAGCCAGCCCTAGTCGATATAGACTTCGATGGGGATTTAGATTTAGTAGTTGGCGGCAAAGGATTGTATACTGCACCGAGCACCTACGAAAGCAGAATGTTGTTGTACAAGAACACAGGAACAAATACGGCCCCTGCCTTCACGTTGACAGATACTGATTTGGCGAATGCCGGTTATAACAACCTAGGAGCAAGCCTCAGTCCGGCTTTTGGTGATCTCGACGGCGATTTTGACCCGGACATGATTGTAGGTACAGAAACGGGTGAATTATTTTATTACGAAAACACAGGGTCTTTTACAGCCCACAGCTTCACGTATCGCGGCGACCTACAATCCATAGACGTTGGCAATTTTGCTACACCCGCACTGGGCGACATTGACGGAGATGGTGATCTCGATTTGTTAATTGGAAATGAACTTGGTGCCATTGCCTACTACGAAAATACGGGAAGTATGCCTAGTGCATTCACACTGGTAGATGCTACATGGGCAGGAATTGACATGACCAGCCCCCAAGCACCGGACGGGTATGCAGCTCCCGCATTTGTTTACGGGCAAGACACTACTCTACTTATAGGATCAGAAAGCCTGGGCGTTGTGCAGAAAGATAGCTTACGTACCATCATGAGCGGTGCGACAGCGTTGGACTTAGTTCTTGGTGGTGGTACAACAACATCTGCATCGAGAGAAGAAACGCCCTTTGGAGGTTCTAAACGTAATGGTCGGACCCAGATTGTATTTAGTAAGGACGAATTAATGAATGCAGGCGGAATCTATGGGCAGATAAAAACCATCGGGTTTGAATTGGGCACAAATACGAGCCTTTATCTGACACAGGGTTTTGATATCAAAATGACACATGTCTCAGATACGGCGCAGACTACTTTCATAATACAGAACCTACAAACCGTATATAGCGGTATCCGCGTTATGACCACCGGATGGAACGATATTGCATTAGACGTCCCCTTTACATGGAACGGTACTGATCACCTACTGGTGGAGATTTGTTTTTCGAAACATGCGCAAACAGGCGATATTCCAGTTCAACTTCAGAGTACCTCTTTTTCCAGCATGCGCTACGGTGATGTGACAGGCTGGAACGGCATTACAAATGACGGTTGCCAAATGCCTTACGGCGGGCGCATTTCGAAACGTCCTAACATGCGTTTTAATCTCCGCCCAACCTTGCGGAGTGCTGACACTCATTTTCTAGCTTCTGGATCTCGTTTGCACCCCGCCATTGGTGACTTAAATGCAGACGGCTATCCAGATGTGATTTTAGGAAACATGAGCGGCGGCTTGCATTATTTCCAGGGCAAAGCTTTTAACGATATTTCAATAGAAGAGACTGCATCTATTCCAGTAAAGTGTTTATTATACCCCAATCCGACCAGAGGATCTTTCCAATTTGAGTGTACAGACCCTCGTATTACTACTGCACAAATCTATTCCATTGAAGGGCGACTGCTCGGAGAAGTAACGGCAGGTACCAAAAATTCTATTCCTCTTGCAGAAGGAATGTACCTGGTTGTCTTTCAAATGGAAAACGGCAGCCCAAATGTGGAACGGTTGATTGTTCAATAATGCCAAATAAAGAATTCGATCGCAATGCTACCGTAGTTTTATTCGACGGCCCTTGTACCCTTTGTAATAAAAGTGTCGACTGGATTCACTCTAGAGATTTTTACGATACATTCTCTTACTCCTCATTGACAAGCAAGTGGGCCAAGGCACATTTACCGGAACACCTAAAACATGAAGATTCTGTCGTTTTGTATTTAGACGGCCAATTTTATATCCGCTCAAAAGCTGCCTTGCTCATCCTCGAACGACTTCCCGGCTACCGTTGGATCCGCGTTTTCCATCTTATACCCACCTTCTTACGGGACTTCGTTTACAAGATCATCGCTAAAACGCGTTATCGAATCTTTGGCCAAGGCTATTGCACCTTCGTCTCCGGCGAAAAAATGCTCAAGTGACCCCTTAATTTTTGGCATAAAAAAACCCCCGAGCGCTCCGCGCTCGGGGGTTTGAATTTTTGACCCTCTGGGTCTATAGATTTTCGTCTAATGCAGCATTCATTTTACGAACTGCAGTAGCGGAAGCTTCAAACTTCTCCTTCTCATCTGCGCTCAAATCGAACTCAACTACATTTTCCCATCCATTTTTACCGATGATCACTGGAACACCGATACAAATGTCGTCTTGTCCATATTCACCGTTAAGTAGCACTGAACACGGGAACATCTTCTTCTGATTGCGAACAATACTCTCAACCAATTCTGCACCCGCAGCACCCGGCGCATACCACGCAGAAGTACCTATAAGCTTAGTTAATGTGGCACCACCTACCATGGTTTCTTTAACTACATGATCTTGCTGCTCCTGCGAAAGGAACTGGGTTACTGGCATGCTGTTGTAGGTAGCATGGTTGATTAAAGGAATCATAGTAGTATCACCATGACCACCTATAACCTGCGCCTGCAAGTCGTTTGGAGAACAAGCCAATTGCTCCGTTAAACGGTATTTAAAGCGTGCTGAATCCAGAATACCTCCCATACCAATGATACGGTTCTTTGGAAGTCCCGAAGTTTTTGACGTCAAATACGTCATGGTATCCATAGGGTTAGAAATCACAACAATGATGATATCAGGGCTGTGCTTGATCAAATTCTCTGTTACCATTTGAACAATCTTCGCATTCGTACCGATCAACTCTTCACGAGTCATACCCGGCTTACGCGGAATACCTGAAGTAATTACTGCAACCGCTGAGCCGGCAGTTTTACCGTAATCATTGGTCGAACCGACAACCTTTGAATCAAATCCATTCAAAGTCGCAGTTTGGTTCATGTCCATGGCCTTACCTTCGGCAAATCCCTCCTTGATATCAAGCAGTACAATTTCCTCCGCCAATTCGCGACGAACTAAGTTATCTGCTACTGTAGCACCTACGTTTCCGGCACCTACAACAGTAATTTTCATATGTATCTGGTTTTAAGTTAAAATGGTTTTGTAAATGTACATCACAGCCGTCGGTTACCACAGATTCGTTCGAGAATTCCATTCGCGCTTGTATGCCTTAATAATTCAATACTGCGTTGTACCTTTGGCTGACGAAAAAACACGCTCACCATGGTTGCATTAAAGCTTATCGGAATTACAGTTGTGCTTTTAGGATTAGGATTTGCGGGAATAGCAATCAAAATTTGGGCAAAAAAAGACGGTGAATTTGCGGGTACATGTGCCTCTCAGAGTCCGTATTTAAACAAAGACGGTGAAACGTGTTCCTACTGCGGTAAAGATCCCAACCAATGCGAAACGAAGCTCGAACAGGCTAGTTAACGGTATAGCGCTTCCACCCTGGAGTCTCGATGACTTCAATCTCGCCAAATTTAGCACCTACAATAAAGTAACCTTCCACACCAGGAAAGCGGTCGAGCATGTTCGTAGCACCGACAATTCCTTTTATCATGCAAGCAGTGGCCAATGCATCTGCCGTCGTCGCAGTCGGTGCAATAATGCTTGCGCTCAAAAGATTACTGATGACAGGCCGCCCCGTCTCCGGGTCTATGCTGTGAACGACCTTCTGCCCTGTTTCGTCTTCCCAATATTTCCGGTAATTTCCACTCGTCGCTAAGGACATACTGTCCAGCTCGACAATGGTTTGAAACTGGCCGGTAACACGTTCTTCCGAGGGTTCTTCAATGCCAATGCGCCATTTCCGACCTCTTGCATTGACGCCATTACAACGAACCTCGCCACCTATTTCAATCATATAATTAGAAACATCTTCGCTTTCCAAAAGGCTGGCTACAACATCCACCGTATACCCTTGAGCAATGGCGTTTACATCAATCGCGTAGCCTTGTGGTAACGCATATTTTTCCAATCGCTTGCCCGGTCTATGAGCAACCATTCCCTTGTAACCAACGAAATTCATCAAACTGTCTATATTGATCGCGTCTTTTCGCGAGCCGCCAGAAAATCCCCACGCTTGAATCAATGGTGCAATGGATATATCGAAGGCGCCATCCGTCAATTCACTGAGCATAAGTGATTTCAAAATAACGTCATAGAAATCTGTACTGAGAAAAATCGAATCGCCGTTATTCAAAACCGAAATCTCACTATTCCCCACCCATAAACTCATTTGCGCATCCATGGCATCAAGCACAGAATCGATCTCAGAGCGGTAATCCACACCCTCTGGCACCAAATAGCTAATACTAAACGTCGATCCTTGAGCAGGACCCTGATTCGTCATTTGAACCAATTCTGGACGGCTCGAACACGAAGCCAAAATCGCGAGAGACAAAAGCGCTACATATTTCTTCATAACGTGAAAATAAAAAGCCGCTCCTTAGGGAGCGGCTTTTAGTCTAAATTTTTTCGATTATCCACCGAAATCATCGAAGCTTACGTTCTCTGGTGGCACACCGAAATCGTCTACCATTTTAAGAACTGCTGCGTTCATTAGTGGAGGACCACAGAAGTAAAACTCGATATCTTCAGGTGCATCGTGATGGTTCAAATAGTTGTCAATCACAGCCTGGTGTACGAATCCTACGAAACCATCTCCTTCATCTTCCATATTGTCTTTCGGGTCCCAATTGTCTTCTGGCAATGGCTCTGAAAGCACTAAGTGGAATTTAAAATTTGGGAATTGCTCTTCGATCTGACGGAAATCGTCAAGGTAGAACAACTCACGCTTAGAGCGACCGCCGTACCAGTAACTAACCTTACGTCCTGTTTTCAAAGTGTGGAATAAATGGAATAAATGCGAACGCATTGGAGCCATACCTGCACCACCTCCGATATACAACATCTCTGAATCTGTCTCTTTGATGAAGAACTCACCGTAAGGCCCTGAAATAGTTACCTTATCTCCTGGTTTTTGATCAAATACATAAGATGAACATACACCTGGATTTACATCCATCCATCCACCTTTCTTTCGGTCAAACGGTGGTGTTGCAATACGAATATTCAACATCACGATATTGCCTTCTGCAGGGTGATTTGCCATAGAATATGCACGGAATAACGGCTCTGGGTTGACCATCTTAAGGTCCCAAAGTTTGAATTTATCCCATTCTTCTTTAAACTCATCTGGTGCCTTACCCAATTTCGGATGAGATGTAATGTCAATGTTCTTAAAATCGACTGTAGTCTCAGGAACATCTACCTGAATGTAACCTCCTGCTTCAAAATCTAGGTTCTCACCTTCTGGTAAACGAACCACAAATTCCTTAATGAAAGAAGCAACGTTATAATTACTAACTACCTCACATTCCCATTTCTTAATACCAAAAATCTCTTCCGGCACTTTTACGGTCATGTCATTCTTTACCTTGATCTGACAACCTAAACGCCAGTTATCAGCGATCTCTTTACGGTTAAAGAATCCTGTTTCTGTTGGAAGAATCTCACCACCGCCTTCGGTGATTTGACACTTACACATACCACAAGTGCCACCACCACCACAAGCCGATGGTAAGAAGATCTTTTGGCTACTTAATGTGGTAAGCAGGGTTGTACCTGATTCTACCTCAACATCATCACCATTGATATTCAACTTTACCGGTCCGCTTGGAGACAAGCGTGCTTTCGCTTGCAATAAAATAGTCACCAACAAAAGGATCACTACTACGAAAACGACTACCGATGAAAAAATTACTGTGCTAGATAAAAACATAGCTACCTCTAATTATAATTTAATACCCATGAAGCTCATAAATGCAATCCCCATCAATCCAGTGA
>Ga0233393_1000382_pt1 | contig 17391 bp, 19 predicted proteins | sample 21DmetaG_FD_183170 | JGI IMG/M metagenome (GOLD analysis project Ga0233393, IMG submission 183170) | Seawater microbial communities from Monterey Bay, California, United States - 21D | ecosystem: Environmental > Aquatic > Marine > Coastal | place: USA: California | collected 2016-10-24 | reverse complement strand
AAATTAAATTTTTAATTAACAGATGAAAAAATATTAGCATATTTTTCCATCTTCCAAATCAAAATTTAAAGAAAATATAGTCTATGAAATTTAAAAATTAATGGTCTGAATTTTAGGGGGCATTTCTGTTACAGAGCTTGCTAAAATTATTGTAGAAAAAGCTCAAAATTTTAGTGAAATATCAACTTTTATTGACGGTGAATCCCGCAGAATTATTGGCATAATTGATAATTGCAAATCATATAAAGAGGCTTGGAAAACATTAGCAGATTTTGAGCAAATAATCCTAGATAAAATTTTATCAAACTAATTTAACAAAAAATAAAATGCCTGATCAATTTCTACATGGTGTGGAAGTCATTGAACTTAATGACGGAGCACGCCCTATAAAAACAGTTAAATCATCAGTAATTGGACTTGTTGGCACGGCACCACAAGGTCCAGTAAATACACCAACCTTAATTCTTGGCTCAAGAGCAAAAGCAGCCGAAATCTTCGGTGAAAATAATGATACCAATAAAGACTATACCATACCAAAAGCTTTAGATGGAATATTCGATCAAGCTGGTGCAATGGTTGTTGTGATAAATGTTGCTGATCCAAGTAATCCTGCTCATTTAACAACTGGCGTTCTTGATCCTGCAAATATTATAGATGCTGATGTTGTTGGCGGAGTTGATGGAGCAACTGGTCAATATAAAGGTGTTCATGCTCTTTTATCAGCAAACACAGAGCTTGCAGTAACTCCAAGAATCTTGATCGCTCCAAATTTCACGCATGATATGCCAAGTGGGAATGCAAATCCTGTGGTTAGTGAATTACTTGGAATAGCAGAAAACCTAAGAGCGATTATTATTGCTGATCTTCCAAACACCAATGACACAGATGCAATTGATTATGTTGGTGATTTTGGATCTGCCAGAGTCTTTGCGGTTTATCCTTGGGTAAAAGTTCTTGATACGTTAGGGTCTATTGCCTCCGAACCAGCATCTGCAAGAGTAGCAGGGTTAATCGTTAAATCTGATAATGAAAGAGGATTCTGGTGGTCACCGTCAAATCTTGTTATTAATGGTATTGTTGGAATTTCTAAACCGATTGACTTCGTTCTTGGCGATGTAAATTCAAAAGCCAATTACCTCAATGAAAACAACATCACAACCATAATTCAAGAAAGCGGTTTTAGGTTATGGGGTAATAGAACTTTATCAGCTGATCCTAAATGGTCATTTCTTCAAGCTAGAAGAACAGCAGATATGATTAATGATTCTCTTCTTAAATCTCACCTTTGGGCTGTTGATAGAAATATCACCAAAACCTACATCGAGGATGTTTTGGAAGGAGTTAATAATTATCTTCGTCATTTAAAAAGTATCGGAGCAATTATTGGTGGAACTGCTTTTGCTGATCCCGAGTTAAATACTCCTGATCAAATTGCTCAAGGAAAAGTAAGTTTTGATTTTGACTTCACTCCGCCATATCCAGCAGAGCATATTACCTTTAGGTCAAAAATGACCGATGATTATTTAAGCGAAATTGTTTAACTAAATTTTAAATTAACATGATTCCAAAAATATTAAAAAACTTCAATCTCTTCATTGATGGTAGAGGTTATGCTGGCAAATGTGATGAGGTAAATCCACCAAAGCTAAATATCAAATCAGAAGAATATCGAGCTGGCGGTTTAGATGCTCCAATTCCAATTGATATGGGAATGGAAAAACTAGAAGCAAGCTTCACTTTATCCGAATATGATAAAGATGTTTTAAAACAATTTGGTCTTATCAGTGGCAATGCTGTTCAAATTACCCTTCGAGGCGCTCTACAAGATGATGAAACTACCTCTCCAATTATTATCAAACTTCGTGGCATGTATACCGAAATGGATATGGGCAAATTCTCAGCTGGAGAAAAAGGAACTCTAGCTTGCACAATTGCTTGTAGATATTACAGCCTAGAAATTGATGGAGAACAATTAATCGAAGTCGATATTGATAATATGACCAGAATTATTGGCGGTGTTGATAAGATGGTTGAAATTCGTGATGCAATAGGAATTTAAGAATAAAAATTATGCAAAATATTAAATTAAATTATCCAATTGAATCAGATGGTACAAATATCACTGATTTGAATATGAGAAGATCAAAAGTCAAAGATCGTCTTTTGGTGGCCAAAATGAAAAATTCATCTGATGAGGAAAAAGAAATCAGGCTTTTTGCAAATCTTTGTGAAGTGGCTCCAAATATTATTGAAGAGCTAGACGAATCTGATTATGCCAATTTACAAAAGGCATATATGGATTTTTTCAAATCCGAGGGAATATAAGACGGGCCATCATAATTCTCTCAAAAATCACTCATTGGCCACTTTCTGAAATTTTAGAACTAACCGAAGAAGAGTTCTGCTTATTTTTTGATGAAGCAATCTTGATACAAAAAGAAACTAATGAAATTTAATTAAATTATGCCAGCTACTAATGCATCAGTTTCAGTCTTAATTGGCGCAGAGCTTGGCAAATCATTTAAAGGTGCTTTCGGATCTGCAAATAAGCAATTATCTTCACTTGGCTCTGCTATTAAAAAAGTCACTGATAGAGCAAATCAAATTGAGGCTTTTAGAAACTCATCAAGAGCTACAAAAGAAGTATCAATTGCCTATCGTGATGCTAGACAAAAATTAGATGCTCTATCAAAAGAAATTGCGGCAACTGATAGCCCATCAAAGCAGTTACAAAATAATTTTAGAAAGGCAAAGAGGTTAGCAGATCAAACAAAGAGATCTTTCATTGATACTGCTAGCTCAACCAGACAGATGGGTAAAGCCCTGCGTTCTGGTGGAATTGATATTAAAAATTTTAACTCTGAGCAGGCAAAATTAAGCAAAAATCTCAATGTTTTAAAAAGAAGGCAATCAGCTCTACAAAATAACCAAAATGCTAAGGATAAGAATTTAAGCAATAGAGCAAATTATCGCTCCCAAATGGTTGACGCTGTTGCCCTTGGTGGAGTTTTATATTCAGCAGTCAAGCCAGCAGTAGATTTTGAATTAGCAATGGCAAAAGTTGGTGCTATCACTAACGAGGCAGCAGATAGTAAAGGATTTAAAGCTTTAACAAAACAAGCAAGAGAACTTGGCAGAACTACTCAATATACAGCAAGTCAAGCTTCGGAAGCTATGCAATTTCTTGGTATGGCCGGCCTTAATACCAATCAAATTTTAGCTGCAACTCCATCCGTATTAAATCTAGCAATTGCTGGAAATATGGATTTAGGCAGAACTGCAGATATTGCCTCAAATATTCTCACTGGCTTTAACATGGAGGCGAAAAGAACTGGTGAAGTATCTGATATTTTGGCTCAGGCAAGCAGATCAACAAATGTTAATGTTGAAATGCTTGGTCAAACCATGAAATTTATCGCTCCTGCCGCAGCGGCAGTTGGCGGCACTTTATCTGAAACTGCAACTTTGGCAGGTGTATTGGGTGACGCTGGTATTCAAGCAACAATGGCAGGAACAATGCTTAGATCAACTTATTTAAGATTAGCAGCTCCTGCAAAAGCCGGAGCAAAAGCTTTGGGTCAGATGAGAAATGAAATGGGAATCTCTGCTGAAGAAATGCCAGATGTCGCTAAAGAAGCTCTGCTTGCTCAAAAAAGATTATCCGGTCTTGGAGTTAAAATCTTTGAAAATGGCAAGATGCGTTCAATGGTTAGCATTTTAAAGGAAATGCATCATGCAACCAAAAACCTAGCCGATGATGAAAAACTATCAATAATTAAAGATATTTTTGGTACTAGATCAACCGCAGGAGCACTCGCTATTTTTAAATCAGTAGAAACTGGAAGATTAGACGAAGTAGAAGAAAAAATTAATAATGCTAATGGTGCAGCTAAAGAAATGGCTGATCGTTTAAAAAATACCACATCAGGAGCATTTAAAGAATTTGCTTCAGCTATTGAATCAGTTGGAATTTCTATTGGTTCAGTTCTACTTCCTGCTTTTGCGTCAATTGCTAAAACTGCTGCAAATGTTGCAGGACGAGTAAGTATTTTTGCAGAGAAATTCCCAGTTTTAACCAAATATCTTGGTTTAGCAGTTGCTGGAATGATTAGCTTTAAAGTAGCTTCTATTGGCATGGGATTTGCATTTACATTCTTAAAAGGTGGATTCCTGTCAGCTAAAGGAGCATTACTTGCTTATAAAACAGCAATGACCTTAATGAGCTTTTCTATTCCAAAAGTGATTCTTGGCATTAAGGCTCTTGGTATTGCAATAATGAGCAATCCAATTGGGCTTATTATTGGCGGAATTGCAATTGCAGCGGGACTTTTGATAGAAAATTGGCAACCAGTTGGTGAGTTTTTTAAGAATTTATTTAGCGGAGTAATTGGCTATGTCAAAAAAGCCTTTGAATGGGTTAGTAAATTATTAAAACCGCTAGCAACAATTAAAGATGTTGTTGGTAAAGGAATCAGTTCTGTAAAGGGTATATTTTCTGATGATGAGGCAAATAATCAAAGCCAAATTGGTGATACGATTAAAGATTCAGAGTCAACAGATACTGATTTTAGCAAGATAATTGAAACCAGTAATATTTCTAATATTGCTGGTAGCAGCTCAAATTCCAACATCTCAATTTCTGCTCCAATTACCATTAATGCACATACCAATGCCGATGAAAAAATAATCGCTAATCAGGTCAGAATAGCAATTGATGAGGTGATGCATAAATTTGCAGTGAGAAAGCAGGCGTTAAATTTTGATTAGGAAGTTATGGCATTAGATTTTTTTAAAAATATCAGCTCCAAATTAACAGTTAATAATCTGCTTAAAGTTGATATGATGCTTTTACTTGGTGCTTACAGATTTGCCATCAAAAGCTCAGCATATCAAACACTTAAAAGACAAAGTGAATATCGCTGGCAAGAGATTAACCGAATAAATGCCAATCCAACTTTGCAATTTACTGGCTTTGGAGTTGAAACCATTGATCTTGAAGGAGTTATTTATCCTCACTTTAAGGGAGGATTAAAACAAATAACTTTAATGCGAGCCCAAGCAGGACTTGGTAAACCTCTTTTTTTAGTATCCGGCAATGGCTTTGCTTTTGGTAGATGGTGCATTGTTAAAATCACTGAAAACCAGAGCAATTTCTTAAATGATGGAGCTCCAAGAAAAATTGAATTTTCTATTAGTTTGAAAAGATATGGCGAGGATCAAAAAAGAGGAATTAAAGGAATAGTTCAAAATGTTGTAAGTGCGCTATGAGTATTATCTACACTACCAAGGACGGCGATGTTTTGGATCAAATTTGCCAAAATTATTATGGCAAAACTAGCAAAATTGTTGAGCAGGTAATTGATGCTAATCCTCATATTGTAGAGTTAGATACTACATTTGAAGCAGGAATCAAAATCACTCTGCCTGATATAATTGAAGAAAAAGAATCTGAAACAGTAAAACTCTGGTCTTAAAAAAAATTCATGAAACCAATATTTAAAATTGAAGCTGATGATAAAGATATAACTGATCTTTTATCTGCCAGACTGATTTCTTTAAATATTAGCGATGAAACTGGCTTGGTATCTGATAAAGCAGATATTCTTTTGGATAATAGAGATAATATTTTGGATATTCCGCCCAGAGGAACTACGCTTAAAATCTATCTAGGTTATGATAAAAATTCTCTATCCTTAATGGGTAGCTTCATAGTTGATAATATTAGCCTTTCATCTCCGCCAAGTAAACTGAGAATCATAGCTAAAGCAAGTTATGGTAACGATAAAAATCTAAGTAATAAAATCAGATCACCAAAAAGCAGATCATGGCATGAATATAGTTTGGTTGGAATAATTTCTAAAATTGCCAAAGAGCATAAATTTGAGAGCTTAATTGATGAGTATTTTAACCAAATCTATATCAATCATATCGATCAAACCAACGAAAGTGATTTATCATTTTTAGTTAACCTATCTCAAAATTACGATGCTTTAATCAAATTCATTACTGGCAAATTGGTTTTTACTAGAAAAAGCCAAGCTCTATCAATTAGTGGTAAAGAATTGCCAACAACAGAAATCTTTGAGAATCACATCACTAACTGGAGATTAGATATTCTTGATCGAGGAAAATTTGGTAAAGTGATTGCCAAATATCATGATTTTGCCACTGGAGAAGAGAAGCAAGTTTTTGCAGGAAGTGATGATCCGAGTTATGAGATAAGATTTACTTTCACTGACGAAACAAGAGCTATCAATGCAGCCAAATCAAAATTAGCAGAATTTGAAAGAGGAATCACAAAATTAGAATTATCCCTTGCTGGCAATCCAAACCTCTCTGCTGAAAAGCCAATAACCATTCCAGATATCAGATATCTAAAAGACAAAAATTGGATCATAAATTCAGTAAATCACGAGCTAAGTGATCAAGGCTATAAATCCACTATCAACGCAATAGAAAAACTTTAAATGCTTAAAAAAGACGAAAAAGAAAAACAGATATCCTTGAGCGAAATTGAGCTTGAGGCTCTTTTAGTAAAGGCTTCAAAACAAGGTGCTAAGGCTGCCCTTAAAGAAATCGGTCTAGATGATGATTTAGCCTATATGGATATAGCAAATTTGCGTGAATTACTCAAATCATTTCGCATGGCAAAAAAGCACGCCTTTAAGGTTTTTATCAGATGGATGGTTTTTGGTTTTATGACCTTAATTACCGCAGGATTTATAGCTCTCATTGGTGATAATATAAATTTTAAATAATCAAACAAAATGCCTCAATTTGGAAAAAGATCAAAAGAGCAATTATCAAGCTGTCATGCTGATTTGCAGAAGCTATTTAATGAAGTAATCAAACATTATGATTGCACGATTATTGAAGGTCACAGGTCAAATGAAGATCAGCTAAAAGCATTTAACGCTGGTAAATCAAGGATAAAATCAGGTGGCAAACATAACCACTTACCATCTCTTGCAGCCGATGTTGTACCATGGCCAATTGACTGGAGTGATAAAAATCGTTTTTACCATTTTGCAGGAACAGTTCAAGGAATTGCAAAAATGCTCAATATCAAAATCCGCTGGGGTGGAGATTGGGACTCTGATAATGATCTAAAAGACCAAACCCTATATGATTTACCGCATTTTGAATTAATAACCGATTAACGAATATGACAAATAATTTTTTACAAGACTCCAAAGGCAATAAATCCTCAAAAAGATTGTGGGGATCAATATTGCTTTGCTCTGGCATAATATTTTCTACCATATTATTTGCTTACTCACTTTATCGAGGTGCTGCTGATGCAGCAACCGCACTTGGAATTATTAATATGTTTTTGATTTCAGGTGGTGGACTGCTTGGAATTGGTGTGTTTGAAAAAGGAATAAACATAAAAAGAAAATGCTTGAAGGACTAATAATTAAATCAGCGATATTCCTAGCAGGAATTTGCGCCAGTTTTGGCTTTGGATTTTTTAGAGGCAAAAAATCGGAAAAAATTAAGCAACTCAAAAATAATGTTAGTGATGCAAAAAAATCTAAAAAGAGGCAAATTAATCGCAGGAATGATAGCATTTCTACTGTTAAGCGCCGGATGCAAAAATACGTCCGTAAATAATCTCTGCCTTTGGGCAAATCCCATCACAATAACTGAGTCAGAGTTAAATTTATTAAGCAAGGAAACGCTTCGTCAAATTGATAATTTTAATCAGGAATTTGAGGAAAGATGTAGCTAGAAAATCAGCATTTATTTAAGAAAAATAGCACTAATTGACTTGATAGACAAACCTTACGAAGCTAATATATACCTAGCTTTACAAGGCTTTTTAATAAAAAATATCAATCAAATTAGCTTATGAAAAATTCTGAAGTTTTAACATTTTTTAATAAATTTTTACCCGCAACAAATCCTAAATTTTGTGAAGATTTTTACAAAATTTTAAAAGAGGAGCAAACCAAAAATAATCAATCTTGGATGAAGGATTTAGTTCTACTGGTTGATGGAATTAACGCCGATAATAAATCAAAAAATTAAAAAATATGAGTAATTTAATTTACCAAGGCATCGTTGAAGATATTAGAAGCGATAAATGTTCTGATAGTGAAATTGAGAAATTGCTAGAAGTTTTTACAAGAGCGATTGGTTATTTTGAGCCAGATCTTAACGAAAAATCATGGGATAGTTTGGAGGGTTTTTCTGGATCTTGCCAATATGGAGTTGTTAATTTTAGCTTAAAAATTAACAAAAAGAAAAAAGGAGATATTTTCCATTATACTGGCGAATTCAAATCAGACTCAAAAAATCTAAAAATCTTTGCTAAATCCGACAATTAATCATTCGAGTTACCAACACTCAAGTTCTTCACTCTCCTTCTAAAAACCTTATCAAACTTCTCTATATTGGTTTTAAACCACTCATGCTGATTGCTCCAATCATCATTATTTGCTATATTCACATCATTTTTAGAAATAATAATTTTTGACTGAGTTTTATTGGGGTTTTCTTTCCATTCCAAATCAGCGCCAATTTCATTTTCAATAGCCTCTTTATCTTGCTCCAGAAGGTTATAAAAAGCCTTTGATTCATTTTTATCAGCAATACACAGTTCAACACTAATTTTGTTGTTAAGAGTGTTTAATGTAGCATTAATATAAAAGTGACTGCGACCAACTGCAAAAGTTTGCCAATGTCTTGGACGAGGGTCTTGAGTGCGAAGTTTTGAATTTGTACTCTCAAGATAATCAACTAATTTCTGCCAATAGCGATATTGCATTGCTTTAGTTTCTGATTCAATTCCATCACTGATATTTTTAGCTGCTTGAGATATTGTTTTGCTCCAATTGTTAGGTTTGCTGATAATATTAAATTTAGGTGCAGCTGGGGAATCTCCTATTTTCCATAACTCAACTTCTAATCCAAAAAATCTAAAATTATCATCAGTAATTTTATTGAGCCAATCAAGTGCCGCTCTATGTTCTTCTGTAAATTTTGATGCCACCCAAACAATAGTAACCGCTTGCAATCCAGCAGCATAGGTCATTAATTGACCAAGATGTTTATGATCTGTTTTTTCAATCTGATTTTCAATCAACACCCAAGAATCATCCTCGGTATTTTTGCATAAAATATCCGCCCTAAATGGCCCCACATCTTTTTCTTGAGCTTCTAATTCTAGCTCAATTCCAATAGTTTCACCCAGCAATTCTAGATTTTTCTCTTCCGCAAGCCAAGGAGTGAATCCTTGATCCTCGGTTTTCCATATTTTACGAAGTTCTACTTTTTCTAATTTTCCTAACATAATATTTTTAATTGTTAAAATTTATAATAAGTTGTTTTCACCATTATCTCGAACCTCGGTCAAAGCCTTACTAAAGAAGTGTTTTATCACTTGCTCTCTAGCTTTTGGATCGGTCATTATAATATTTTGTAATTCATTTTCACGCTGTGAAAGCTTAATAAATCCTTGGAAAAATGCCTGAGAAAATGCACCATAAACTACGTCTGGCGGATTATTTCTGAGCATTTCTTTTAAGTCAGGGCTCATAATTTCCCTATTCACCTTTCTATATTTCAAAAAATCATCTTTAGAAAAAGATGTTCCATGTCTTTGATTAAAACTTTCTATTATTTCAGATAGAGATTTTTCTTCATCTTCCGCTGGGTTATTAGCCCCAAAATCTTTAATAGGCGGCAGCTCTTTGCCCGATCCAACTGACAAGGAAGCGTTGCTTTGCTCTTTTTTCTCAATTCTAAATGCTTTTAACCTGATCATATCATCAGTAATTTCAACATCTGGCGGAACTTGTCTATTAGGTAATAACTTAACAAGCCAAGAGGAGTAAGAAAATAATTTTTCTAATCCAGTATCATATAAACGCATCACTTGAGAAACAAATGAGTAAAAACGCATATAACTTTTAAGAAGTTGACGAAACTCTTCTTGCTTGCCTTCATCTTCTTCATATTTAAAACGCTCAACAGCATTTTTAACCAATTTCTCTAATTCGATTCTATCAAAAGAATCAAGACCAATACCTTTATAATAAATATCAGCAAATCTATTGATCTCATCTTCATCTATAATTCCATAAGCTCTTATTCTTCCTTCAAGGTCATAAATTTGATTAGGATCAGAAACAGCTTCAACTAATGTTGTTTCAAAATATGGTCTAAAGGCTTCCTGTATATCAGTCACTTCATTTTGAAAATCCAAAACAAAAGTATTGTCTTTATTTGGGAATGTTCTGTTAAGACGAGATAAAGTTTGAACCGCTTGCAATCCATCTAATTTGCGATCAAGATACATCGCACATAATTTAGGCTGATCAAAGCCAGTTTGATATTTTTCTGCTACTATTAATAATTTATACTCAACATCACTATTAAATTTCTCAGGTAAGGCATTTTCAGAAAAATCATTTAAACCAGCCTCAGTGTAGTTGTTACCATCAATATTTAACTCCCCAGAAAAAGCGATCAACGCTTTGATGTTAAGATAATTTTTATCCTCAATATATTTTCTGATTGCTTGATAATATCTAAAAGCATGTTCACGACTTCCAGTTACCACCATAGCTTTAGCATTTCCTGATAATTCATCTGCTACATGGCGGCGAAAATGTTCTACAATAACCTCAACTTTCTGAGCAATTGCAGTCGGATGTAACGATGCAAATCTAGCAACTCTTGGATGAGCTTTTCTCCCTCTTAATTCTGGATCATCTTCTATTGCCTTTTCTAGCTGATAATAGGTTTTGTAAGTGATATAATTTTGTAAGACATCAAGAATAAACCCTTCTTCAATTGCTTGCCTCATTGAGTAGATATGAAATGGTTTCGGCAATCCATCGATATCCTTAGTTCCAAATCTTTCTAGGGTAACATTTTTTGGGGTAGCGGTAAAAGCAAAATAGCTAATATTTTTTTGTGGCCCTCTCTTTTGTTGATAATCGGCAACAATATCTTCTATTTCTGTTTTATCGTCATTTTTGGATAAAACGTTTGATAAGTGACCAGCTCTTTTGCCAGATTGTGAGCCGTGCGCTTCATCAATTAAAATAGCAAAATTTCTTTCATTTTGTAGACTAACCTCTTTTAAATGCTCAGTAGAAAATTTATGAATTGTGGTAATAATAATTTTAGCTCCTGCCTCTATCGCTTCTTTTAATTGGCGCGAAGTCCCATCTATCTTCTTTACCACTCCCTTAACTTGCTCAAATGAAGCAATCGTGTTTTGTAGCTGACGATCAAGAACTATTCTGTCAGTTACAACAATAACACTATTAAATATAGATTTATCCTCATCATTATGAAGCGTGATTAAGCGATGGGCCACCCAGCCAATTGTATTGGATTTTCCAGATCCAGCAGAATGTTGAACTAAATAATTTTGCCCAGATTTAAATTCTTTAGCGTGATTTAATATTTTTAAAACGCAGTCCAGCTGATGAAAGCGAGGAAATATAATTACTTCTTGGGATTCTTTTTTCTCTAAATGAATAAAACGACCAATAATATCTAAGAAAATCTCACGAGAAAATATTGCCTTACAATCCTTTAAATCATTATACAAATAAGCAATTCGAAACTCATTTTTAATATCAGGATTTCCAGCTCCTCCATTCAAACCTCTATTAAATGGTAAAAAGTTAGTTTTACCATTAACAAGCTTGGTTGTCATAGAAACATTATCCTCGTCAACTGCAAAATGCACTAAAGCACCTCTTTTAAAAGTTAAAAGAGCTTCTCCTGCTGGCGATCTATCTTTACGATATTGTTTTTCTGCATGTTTAAAAGTAGAACCAGTTGCTAGGTTCTTGCATTCCATCGTGGCGATAGCAATGCCATTAACAAATAAAGCGATATCAATTCTATTATCATTTTTGGCGCTATATTTTAACTCATCAATAACACTTAGAATATTTTGCTCGTAGGCTTCAGATAATTCCTTAGTAAGATTTGATGCGGGCTTAAAAAAGCAAAGAGAGAATTTGATGCCAGGAATTAGCTTAATGCCTTGCCTCAAAACATCTAAAGTACCACGCTGTTTCAATGCTTTTTCTAGCTGTTTAAAAAATTCATTTTCAGCAGAGGCAGAGTAACTTTCTTCTAATTTCTGCCATTCTGAGTTTTGAGTGTTTTTAATAAATTTAAGAACCAACTCCTTATCAAGAGCAATTTTACGATCAAAATCATCAGAGCTTCTTTTAATATATCCTTGGTTTTCAGCCAGCTTATCAATTATATGATACTGCAAAACATTTTCTCTATGAATTGCATATTTGCTATAAGTTCTTGTTTTCGAATCCTGTATATTAAAATTATTTGTCATGCCGTCATGGTTTTATTAATTTTATCTAACTTTTGATCTCCTAAACCTCTATTTTGCCATTCTTCTATATTTAGCTGACCCGTTATTGCTTCGGTAATTATTGAAGATTTAAATTGTAGCAGTAGCTTGATTGAATCCTCTGTCTTTTGAGAAATATTAGAAATATTTTTTAACTTTTCGTTGATTAAGGAAATAACTTTCTTTTGGTCAGTAATTGAAGGCAAGTCTATTAACTTTGACCCTATATAACCCCAAGATGCACGAGGCATCCTAGCGCCATAAGTAGAAGAGACAATATCTTCTATAAAGCCTTTCTCCAGCATCATATATTTTAAATATGAAGCTAAAACTTTTTTGGGTTTTAAAACTATCGCTTCTGTAGAGCAAACTCCATCAAAGTTAACTACAGCCACCTTAGCTAGGTTTGGACGCAATTTGCCAAATAAAACATCTCCAGAATAGAACTGGGATACTAAGCCATCTGGAGAGGATTCTGCATCAATTTTAATATCCCCAGTCCAAGATTTAATATTTTCTAAACCTATATAAGAGGCATTAGTATCCTTATATGATAATTTCATAGTTCTTAATTCTACTATATGCTTTATTTTGTATTTTTTTCTAGACTCTTGGTTTGACTCTAAAATCAAATTAGAAATAATATTATTTCTCTTTTCATGCAACAAGCCAAGTAATCTTTCCTTCCTTTCAATCAAAAGATCAATTCTCTCAATCTCCTTATCTAAAAAATTGGCAATTTGCTTCTGTTCTTCATATTTAGGAAGTGCAACTATAATACTTTTCAATTCTGAATACCTAGTTGTCCATAAATCAGCAACAATACCATGGCCATATTTATAAAACTCTTCTTGGAATGCGTAACTTTTTAATAGATGATGAATGAATTTTGGATAGCCATGTCTTGGCTCAAGCACTATATTTATCAATGATACAGATCCATTATAAATAGAAAGTCCACTGGATCCCCGTCTGTCTGACCTGCTATTTATTACAAAGTCACCAATCAAAACCTTCTTTCTATTATCTCCATCGTCAGATTTTGCAACATTGGCCATTTGTGGTACTATGCCATGTTTTGCAACGGATAGTGGTGAATAATCTTTGTCACTAACTTTTTCTTTTCGCTCATTAAAAAGTTGTCCTAACTTTTCAAGCTTCCAATAATTGGGGGTGTTGTTAATCATAATATTAATCATCCCACAACTCCTTTTAATAGTTCAGCAATCTCAACTTCCAATTCTTTCAATTCTTTATCAATCTCTAAGGCTGGACGAGGTGGAACATATTTGTAAAAATAGCGATTAAAATTTATCTCGTAACCAACTCTGCCAATTTTATCATCTTTTTTATCTTTATGTTTTTTATCGATAAAAGCTTCTGGAACAAACGGAATAACTTCGCGCTCAAAGTAAGTTTGATAATCTTCCTTTAATGGCACTAACTCTGTATCTCTTAAGTCAGCATCTGGCTCAATATTTCCTTTTGAATTTTTACAAATATCTGCCTTTTCATCTTTTTGGCTAAAGGAATTTAAAATAGCTTTTTTAAGCGGCGGAGTAATTTTGATACTTGTTTCTTTTAAAATATTAGTGAGGGCTTTTTCAAATTTATTACGATTTAAAAATAACTCATCTGATAAATTATTTTGGAATAGAGTTAGTAATTCTTTCTGCTCTTGGTCACTTAATTTTAAAAATGCCTTTTCTATTCTTAATTTTTCTAAACGATCCTTATTAATAGCAAAATTAAGCCTTAATGGTCTTTCAACTCTAATTTCACGATAACCAAATTCTGATGAATTAAAGATTTTAGAAAATTCTTTTAACTCTTCTGGTACATCATCATATGCTTGATAAATTTTAACTATTTCGTCACGAGCATTTTTTGGTATTTCCCTTCTTTTATCACCCAAACTTTTTCTCATCGATTGCCAGAATCTTTCACTGCCAGCATTGATTAATTGAATTTTGCCTCGTCTTTTTACCTCTTTTTTGTTGGTAAGTATCCAAACATAGGTTTGAATTCCTGTGTTGTAAAAAAGATCAGTTGGTAAAGCTATAATTGCTTCCAACCAGTCATTTTCTATTACCCATCTTCTAATCTCACTTTCGCCAGAACCAGCTCCGCCAGTAAATAGAGGTGAGCCGTTCATTACAATTCCAATGCGAGAGCCAATTTCATCATCTCTCATTTTAGAAACCATATGCTGCAAGAAGAGTAACTGACCATCTGAAACTCTTGGCAATCCTGCGCCAAATCTGCCATCCTCACCTTTAGTTTTGGCTTCATCTAAAATTTTATCTTGGTATTTTTTCCAATCCACACCATAGGGAGGATTAGAAAGCATATAATGAAATTTTTTATCATTATGAGCATCTTCGGTTAAAGTATTTCCATAAGCAATTTGTTCTGGATCATGACTAGTAACCAACATATCAGATTTGCAAATTCCAAAAGATTCTGGGTTTAGTTCTTGTCCATAAAGCTCTACATGAATTTTAGAATTAAATTCTTTCATTGCTTCTTCCATCAAAGCAAGCATACCTCCTGTTCCGCAGGCCGGATCATAAACTGTGCGAATAATTCCAGAACCAGTTATGGCATCAGCGTCATTTATTAGCAGTAGATCAACTATTAATTTTATTACTTCTCTTGGTGTAAAATGCTCTCCGGCAGTTTCATTAGAAATTTCAGAAAAACGACGGATTAAATCTTCAAATAAATAACCCATTTCAATATTAGAAACCTTATCTGGATGAAGATCGATTTGCACAAATTTATCAAAAATTTGCCAAAGAATCCCACCTTCTTTTAAGCGCTTTAATTGATCGGTAAATAAGAATTTCTCTAAAAATATATCCCTAACCGAGCTGTTGAATTTAGTTATATAGTCCATCAAGTTTTTATGAACATCCAGCGGATCTTGCTCCTTTATCTTGCTTAGGGTTAGGTTGCTATAATTATAAACTTTTAGATTATTACCAACTGCATTAAACATGATCATGTCTTTTGTATGATCATCACTTTCAGCAGGAAGAGTTTTTGAAGCTTTGATAGCCAGTTCTTTTGTTGGCTCCAAAATGCAGTCCAAACGACGCAAAACAACAAATGGCAAAATAACCTTACCATATTCAGATTGCTTAAAATCACCTCGCAATATTTCAGCAATAGACCAAGCAAATGAGCTTAAAGTTTGTACTTTTGAGTTTTTCATATTTTTCTATTTTGTTTTTTCTTGTTTCTTAATCCAATTATCAATTTCACTTTTTCTAAATCTCCAAGCATTACCAACCTTAAATCCGGGAATCTTTTTATCAGACGCAAAACGATATGCTGTTTTTTCGGCTATTTTTAAGTAATCAGCCAGTTCCTTCATCGTCATTATGTCGTTCTTTTCAATGATACTCATAAAATTTAAGCAATCTGTTGTAAGTTGAATTAAAAAACTTTCTATATAGAATAGGATAGAAAATAATAGAAAACAAGAGTAGTGGTAATTTTTTTGCAAAATGGACAAATTGATGCCTTAAAACAATCATTAATCGATATTTCTAGCTATTTTGTTGCTTTTTGTAGTCTTTTACTTTAAAATTCTAAGCTTTTCTAATCCTTGCTTAAAGGATTTAGATATTTTGCCACTAATATCTAAAAATAATTTATAAGAAAATTTGTTTTGTTTAATAAAGAAACTATTTCAATATTCAAAAATAAGGCGATTTAATAGAAAATCGTTATTGCTGCTTGCTGCCCTAGAATTATATATAATCATATCAAGAATCAGAGAAATTAACTTTTGTCATGTAGGTGCAAATATCATTAGATTTGTTCTAATAATCTCTCTTTCATTTTTTCAGCCTCTATCAATTGCAAATTCTTATGCCAACACTCTTCCTATCGAAGTTGATGGCACAACTAACACACAAATTGATTCAGCGGCCAATGGAGTGCCAATTGTAAATATTGCCGCACCTAACTCAGGAGGGCTTAGTCACAACAAATTTAATTCATATAATGTCAATCCATCAGGTTTAGTAATAAATAATGCTACTGGTAATCCAAACCAAGTAGTACAGACTCAAATTGGAGGATTAATCACAGATAACCCAAATCTTGCTAATTCTGGTTCTGCTAGAGTTATTTTAAATGAAGTAACTAGTACAAACAGATCAATTTTGAATGGTTACACAGAAATTGGGGGCAGACAGGCAGATCTCATAATTGCAAATCCTAATGGCATTGAGATGAATTCGGCGGGATTTATTAATATCGGTAGATTAACGGCAGTGGTTGGTAGTGTAAACCAATTTAATCCAAATCCAAGCGATTTATCTTTCAATCTAAATGGTAATAAAAATTCAGGCAATGGTTTTTTACCCAAATTAACAATTTCGGGACTCGGTCTTGATGTAACAAGAGTTACTGAAACTGATCTTGTTGCTAACATAATGGAAATAGTATCACCAATTTATGGTGGTGATAATAGGATAAATTTTAGAGCTGGTGATAAGGAATTTAATTATGCCACAAAAGAAGTTACAAGCGATAATGCAAATCCAGGCACAAATCAGCCAGACGAAGTTGCAATTGATGCCAGTAATGTTGCAAAAGTTCAAGCTGGTCAAATTTATATGATTGCCACCAAAGAAGGTTTTGGCGTTAAATATACAGGTGATATGCTTGCGAGCCGTGGTGGAGTTACCATAGATGCTAAAGGAAATGTTGTTTATAATAATATTGCCAGTGAATCAGGTGGCGTGAATGTCAAAACAACAAATGGTGATGTTACCACAACCGGAATAACTCATAATAAGGATGTAAATAGTGATATTGCTATTGAGGCAAGCGGGAATGTAAATAATCAAGGTCAATTAGTAAGTGCCAGAGATGTTAATGCGACAGCGGGAAATATATTCAATAATAGGCATTGTTAATTTACAATAGATTTTACTAGCAATTAACATCATTGAGCATAAAATAAGCATTTTAACTCAATAAATCAAACTATGAAATGTTTAAAATGCTCCAGTTCTAACGTTTGCAAA
>Ga0233393_1000362_pt1 | contig 17719 bp, 13 predicted proteins | sample 21DmetaG_FD_183170 | JGI IMG/M metagenome (GOLD analysis project Ga0233393, IMG submission 183170) | Seawater microbial communities from Monterey Bay, California, United States - 21D | ecosystem: Environmental > Aquatic > Marine > Coastal | place: USA: California | collected 2016-10-24 | reverse complement strand
CAGCCTATCTCATTTTGTCAAAGCATTTAACATTTTAATAATTTGGATTTCTAAAATCACCAACTACTTTAATTTCTAGAAAATGATTTGGGTATTATTCGTTTGCAAATTTCTATCTTCGGCAGGTAGTTAAATGAAAAATCATCTATGAATATAGGAGTGCCAAAGGAAATTAAACCTCAAGAGGCGAGAGTCGGATTAACCCCAGCGGGAGCATTGACGCTATTGCGTTCCGGACATCATGTTAGTATTCAAAAGGGCGCAGGTTTACTAAGTGGTATATCCGATAAGGCATATCTCCAGGTAGGTTGTGAATTAGTTGATGATATTAAATCCATTTATCTAAATTCAGAAATGATCATAAAAGTCAAAGAGCCTATTCAAGAGGAATATTCTTTAATTCGGAAAGGACAGTTGCTTTTCACTTATTTCCATTTTGCTTCAAGTGAGCAATTGACTGCAGCCATGATTGAGAGTGAAGCAATTTGTTTAGCCTATGAAACTGTAGAAGACAAGGGTAAATTACCTTTATTAATTCCTATGTCTGAGGTTGCGGGAAGAATGGCAACTCAAGAAGGAGCAAAATATTTGGAAAAGCCTTTTGGTGGATTTGGAATTTTACTCGGTGGAGTTACTGGAGTGCAGCCTGCAAATGTGATGGTAATTGGAGGAGGAGTATCAGGTACTGAAGCTGCTCGTATGGCTGCAGGTCTAGGTGCAAATGTCACAATTTTAGATACTAATTTAGATCGATTAAGAGAATTGGAGAGTATCATGCCTGCAAATGTAACTCCTGTTTATTCAAATTCTTATACCATAGAAGAAGAACTCAAACGCTCTCACTTAATTATCGGTACAGTTTTGATTCCAGGATCAAAAGCACCTAAACTTATACGAAAAGAAATGTTACCCAAAATGATGCCAGGAACGGTTTTGGTCGATGTTGCAATTGACCAAGGAGGCTGTTTTGAAACCAGTGAGCCAACTACGCATGATGCTCCTATCAAAATCAAAGAAGGAATAATTCACTATGCGGTAACCAACATGCCGGGTGCAGTACCAAATACTTCAACTACTGCATTGACAAACGCTACTTTGAGCTATGTGCTTCAACTTGCAAATAAAGGTTGGAAAAAAGCATGTTTTGAAAATACAGCACTTGCAAAAGGTTTGAACATTGTGCAGGGAAAAGTTGTGTATAAAGAAGTTGCTGAAGCATTTGATTTAGATTATATTGAGGCTTCTACTTTGATGCACTAATATGGATTTCACACCTTTTAGACTCAACTTTTTCACTTTTTTTAAATTGCCTTCAGCTTGGTGGTGTGGTGTTCGTGTAATAAAAATTGAAAAGCATTACTGTGAAACTAAAGTGGTACATCGTTGGGTCAATCAAAACCCTTTTAATTCCATGTTTTGGGCAGTTCAAGGAATGGCTGCAGAATTAGCTACCGGAGTTTTGGTAATGAAAGCTATCAAAGAGCACAATCATAAGGTTTCCATGTTGGTTTTAAACAACCATGCTAATTTTTCAAAAAAAGCACGTGGGAGAATATCTTTTAGTTGTGATGCAACTACAGTAATTGATGAGGCTTTTAATAAGCTAATAAAATTGAAAGAACCCCAAACTTTTTGGTTAACTTCCAAGGGTATTGACCAGGAAGACAATGTAGTTTCTACTTTCGAATTTGAATGGACCGTACTCCTTAAAAAATAAATTATGAATATCCCTTTTGAAGATAGATTGAGTTTACCAGCAGTAGCAGCTCCTATGTTTTTAATTTCTGGGCCACAGTTGGTCATTGAATGTTGTAAAAACGGTATAGTTGGAACTTTTCCAGCTCTAAATCAGAGAACAACTGAAGGTTTTGAAGAGTGGATAATTGAAATCAAAGAAGCGCTTAGCGCATTTGAAGAAGAAACAGGCAATAAAGCAGCGCCCTATGGAGTCAACCTTATTGTACATCCTACAAACCCCAGGGTCATGCCCGATCTTGAAATTTGTGTAAAGCATCAAGTTCCCCTCATTATTACGTCTTTGGGAGCAGTATCTGATTTGGTCAGTGCAGTTCACAGTTACGGAGGTCTAGTTTATCATGACATCATCAAAAAACGTCACGCTGAAAAGGCAGCTGAAGCAGATGTTGACGGTTTAATACTGGTTGCAGCAGGAGCAGGGGGGCACGCGGGTGCTTTAAGTCCTTTAGCTCTAGTCAATGAAATCAAGAGTTTTTTTGATAAAACAATTTTACTTTCCGGGTGTATAAGTACCGGTAGAGATATTGCTTCTGCCCTCCAAATGGGTGCTGATCTTGCCTATATGGGAACACGTTTTATTAATGTTAAAGAAAGTATGGCAGATCCTAAATATCAGGAAATGATCATCAATAGTAGGGCCGAGGATATTGTTTATACAGCTGCAGTTTCAGGAGTTAATGCCAACTTTTTAAAGCCCAGCTTGGAGGCTATGGGCATAACTGAAGAACTTTGGGGGAAAAGTAAAAAAATTGATTTTGGAAGTGAGTTGGATGCTGCAAAAGCAGAGGCTCAGGCATGGAAAACCATCTGGTCCGCGGGACAAGGAGTAACCTCAATAAGAGACGTAAAACCTACAGCAGCACTTATCGATCAACTGAAAAAAGAGTTTAAAGTAGCTCTAGAGGAACAGCACAATAACTACAAGAAATATTATTAGCTATTCCTTTGTCTAAAAGCAATTAAAACAATCCTTTAGAGGATAGATTTAACGTGTCAAACGATAGATCAATACTGCAGCACGTTGGATCAGCGCATTCATGGTTTTAAGATTCACGGTTTCCTGAGGAGTGTGGGCGCCATTCCCCATGGTCCCTAGTCCGTCAAGTCCATCGATGTAATCAGCTACAAATGAAATATCAGCGGCCCCTCTGCGACTGGGATCATAACCTGTTACCGGAACAAACCCTAGATCTTGACTGACATCGCTTAAAATTTCCAAAACAGCTTGATTCCCAGCAGTTGGACCCATAGCAGGATAACTATCCGTAAAACTAATGCTTGCTGAAGTTTGAGGTAAATTTTGGTTTACAATTTTTCTCATCTTAGCTCTTGCATTCTCTTTTTGTTCTTCAGAAATAAAGCGAAGACCACCGTTAACGACAGCTGTTTGTGCTACTACATTGGTCTTTCCAAAAACTTCTCCACTGCTAGTTTGCTTGTCGTATTCAACAAAAGTTCCTCCTAATAGCGTTCCAGGATTAAAGGTGAGGTATTCCTCACCGCGTACTTCTTCGTAAAACGCATTCAGTATCCGGCTCATTTCAAAGATTGCTCCAGCCCCTACACTTTCGTTAAATACTCCCGAAGAATGTGCTCGTTTTCCCTTGGTTTCGACTCTCCAACCTGAAGCTCCTCGTCTGGCAATAGTAGCATTTTCAAAGCTGGTTCCGGTTTCGAAGCCTAGGGCAATATCCGCTCTTTTACCAGCTTCAATTAATGATTTTCGGGAAATTGAAAGAGGTTTTCCCGTACTTTCTTCGTCACCGGTAAAGGCAACAGTAATATTGGCTCTTTTTAGCAAGTTAAGATCTGCTAACGCTTTTAGTGCGTAAAGTACGATTACATCTCCTCCTTTCATGTCATTTGCTCCTGGACCATACGCCATGCTGTCATTAAACCGTTCAAAGGTTTGAAAAGGACTGTTTTCTTCAAATACAGTATCTAAATGCCCTATGAGTAATAGCTTTTTTCCTTTGTCGCCATCTATAGAGGCGAAAAGATGTCCTGCGCGATTCATATCTTCAGGCATTTCAATCCATTCGGTTTCAAAACCAATTTGGTTAAAGGCAGTGCCAAAAACCTCACCGACCTCTTTCACTCCCCTCTGATTTAGAGTACCGCTGTTGATATTGACTACCTTTTCCAAAAAAGAAATACTTTCCTGGTCGAGACCTTTTACCTTTTCGACAATTCTACGTTCTGTTCGATTCAGCTTTTGACAATGTAGGCTTGTCGAAATAAATAGAATTAACATTAGTAAGCTTAAGGACTTGTGCACAAACATGGTTCTAAAAATTCTTAGTCAGTGATTTTACAATTTTATTTTCAGCTAGAAATTCCTGAGCAATTACTTTGATAGTTGTGTAGAGGGGTATAGCAATAATCATCCCCATTGGTCCGAGTAGTGTTCCAGAAGCAAGAATCACAATAAAAATTTCTAAAGGATGCGATTTGACGCTGTTTGAAAAAATAAAAGGTTGACTGAAAAAATTATCTACTAATTGTCCAATTACAAAACCAATCATCACATAACTAGTTTTTGGAAGAATAACAGAACTAAAATCGGCTCCTATAAAACTACTCATGGTTAGGAGTAACATTAGAACTCCACCAATGATTGGACCTAGGTAAGGTATGAGATTTAGTAATGCACAAAGAAAAGCTATGATAAAGGCATTTTCGACATCAAAAATGGCTAATACTATACTGTAGATGATCAGCAGTATGCTAATTTGGAGGAGTAATCCTAAAAAATAACGAGAGAGTAAACTTTTTGTTTTGTCTAGAGACTTTTCAACTCGATCAGTTACTTTATCATTTACAAGGGCTAAGATGATTCGATCCTGTAAATGACTGTCTTTTAAGAAAAAGAAGAGAATAAAAACTACAGAAAATAACCCAATAGTAAAGCCTCCCAAGAGTTCTAAGGTCTGATTGAGCAGTTCAGGCAAAAGCCCAAAATTGACATTCTTAAAGAGGTTGTCTACAGAAAATTGCTGCTGCCAAAAGCTGTTATCGAGATTGAAATAGATTCCCATTTCTTGGATGAGTGTTTCTATATTATCCTTAAGTTCATTGACTTCTAAAAGAGACAGGTTTTCACCTTGCTGAAGAAGTAGAGGAACAAAAAGTGAAAAAATACTAATCAAAATCCACATAAGAAAAACGATGGTAATTGAGGATGCGATGATATTTTTTAATTTTAAACGCTTAGTTAAAAATCGATTAATTGGTCTGCCTATTAAGCTTACAATCCCCGCAATAACCATGTAAATAATTAGTGTTTTGACTTGAAGGAGTAACCAAACAAGAATACAGATGCCAGTTAACTGAAGAACAGCTCTGACGATTCCGTTAGAAATATCTTTTGCATTCATAGGTTAAATATAGGAAAGTTTAAAGCGTCAATTAATCTGTTGTTGAAGAAATGCAGTATGGCATGCCAACAGTCCTGCTGTTTCCGTTCGAAAGCGTTGATTTCCAATGCTTACAGAACGAATCCCTTTATTTTCAGCAGCATCGATTTCTTCTCGACTAAAGTCTCCTTCAGGACCAATAAGAAAGGTTATACTGCTTTGATTTAGCGGACAGTCGGACAAATTGAGCCTGGGACTTTTCTGACAATGGGCAATGTAGGCGTTTTGAATATTATTTTTTAGAAAATCAGCAAAGGAAATTAAAGGATGAATCTCGGGAAGATAAAATTGTTGAGATTGCTTGAGTGCAGCAATGGCAATTTTTTCAAATCTCAAGGCTTTGGTTACTTTTCGTTCAGAATGTTGGCAGAGTAGTGGGGTTATGGACGCTACACCTAATTCTGTCAACTTTTCAATCAACCACTCCATACGGTTATTATTTTTCGTGGGTGCTATAGCTAAATGAATTTGTTTCTCAGGAACGATGTGTTGATGTGACTCAATTTTTTTTGCTCTGGCAGAGTTGGATGCTACATGGGTTAATTCTCCAATCCATTCCAACCCTTTTCCGTTTGTAATAGTGATATGGTCTCCCGCTCTTTTTCTGAGTACTTTGGACAAATGTTTGCTCTCATCTTTAGAAAAAGAAAAGTCTGATATCGAATCTTCTAGATGTATGTCATAGAATAATATCATAATCAATATTTTAAACGAGATAAAGACGCATCACTAAGCGATCCAAACTCTTGGTTTTGAATCTTATAATAGGCGGCAATTCCAATCATGGCAGCATTATCAGTGGTATACTTTAAGGGGGGTAAAAAGACCTGCCATTGTTTGCTGTCCTCTCTCGAAGCCAATTGATTCCTCAATTCAGAGTTTGCAGCAACCCCACCGCCAATCACGATTTGATTCAATTCATAGGCCTTGGCTACTTCTTCAATTTTATTGAGAATGATTTGTACCAAAGTGAATTGTAAACTAGCGCAAAGATCATTTAAGTTGTTACTTATAAAATGTTTGTTTTTACTGCTTTGCTTGTGAATAAAATTAGTGAAAGCTGTTTTTACACCGCTATAACTAACATCATAGCCTTTCATATTGGGTATTGGAAACTGAAATTTATAGGGATCACCTTCTTGTGCGAGCTTGTCAATTTGAGGCCCTGAGGGGTAGTCTAAACCCATGCGTTTTCCGCATTTATCAAAAGCCTCGCCAATGGCATCGTCGAGGGTACTCCCTAAAACTTCCATCTCAAAATGATTTTTTACCAACACGATTTGGGTATGGCCGCCTGAAACGGTTACACCTAAAAAAGGGAATTTAGGGGTTTGAATTCCTTCCTCCTCGATAAAATGAACCAACAGATGCCCCTGCATATGATTGATCGGTATCAAGGGAAGGTCTAAAGAAAGTGCAAAAGACTTGGCAAAGGCACTTCCTACAAGTAAAGAGCCAAGTAGTCCAGGTCCTTGGGTATAAGCAATTGCAGTTAGGTCATTTTTGTCGATATTTGCTTGAGCTAAAGCTTGATGGACAACAGGAATAATTTTGGATTGATGCGCACGAGAAGCAAGTTCGGGTACCACTCCACCATAAGCTTTATGAATCGTCTGATTGGCTATGCAATTAGAAAGTACTTTAGTTCCACTGAGTACGGCAGCAGCAGTATCATCACAAGAAGATTCAATGGCTAGAATAAGTTCCGAATTGGACAACATAGTGTTTTATAAAGCGTTACAAAAATAAACGATTCATATCAAAAAGAGGAATAAAATAATCGCGATCCTTTTGGGAAGTATCTTGCTCATTTTTGGGATAGGATTAATTTTGATTTCCACCTCTTGGGTACAATCTGGAATTTTAAAGCAGTTTACCCAGAACTTTGAAGAGGCCACTAATCAAAAGATTACTTTTGATAATATTAGACTGCAATGGAATGGTAAGCTCGTATTGACAGGAATTTTTATTGGTGATCATCACAGCGATACACTGGCATTTGTCCAAAAAATTCAAACTTCCTTTCAGGATTTTAAAAAACTTCAGCAAAATGATTTCAACCTTGATCGTCTAGATATTACAGGTGTTTACTTAAACATCAAAAAATATACTGACGAGGAGGTTCATTCTTTAAAGGTGCTAGTAGATAAATTAAAACGAGAAAATGAAAGTAGGAATAAAGCCATATTAAATGTAGGTCAGGTGGATTTGTCTAAAGCTAAATTTAGTTATAACGACCTCAACACAGGTCGTAAACCCATACTTGTTGATTCAATGGATATTTCAGCCGAATACCTCAATTTTAGAGCTGATAGTCTAACACTCCAATTGAATACTTTAGAAGGGAAACTCCAATCGCCTTTCCAAAAGCAGATCAAAACCAATGCAGCAGTAGTTTACAGCCCTGGAAGTCTTCTTTTAGAAGAATGGAGTTTGTCTTTCGATAAGAGTCGACTAAATGGAGCATTAAATCTAAAGGGCGAAGGTAATAGTTTTCGGAATTTTAATGACAAAGGACAATTTGAGTTAAACTTAGAGAGTAGTCTGATTGACCCATCAATACTAGGAGATTTTCCTTTATTGTCAGCTGATTCAAGTCTAATTAGCGCAAAGCTTATAGCACAAGGAGACTTTGACACATTTGAAATCCAAGGGATAGAAATCAAGCATAAAGAATTTGATTTGAAAGGTGATTTAGATATGCAAAACATTTTAAACCCAAAAATTGCAACCTGGCAACTTGAGGTACTTGATGCACATCTAAACAAAAAATACTTATTTGATGAATTAGATGAGCTCCAAAGATTCAAACCCTATTTTGCTGCAGACACCATTCAGCTTCAAGGAGTAATCAATACTCAAAACGAGAGAATTGCTTTTGAATTGAATTCTGAGAATACTTGGGGAAAAATAGTTAGCAAAGGAACACTAGGTCAGGGTTTAATTGATAAACAATTCGATAACAGAGCTTTAGAGCTTACAGCATCTTTACAATCAATACAGTTCTTTTTGCCTTCTCTAACCAGGAGTACCATGAGCATGGGAGCAAATGTTCAATTAAGTGGAGACTTAGCGAACAAAGAAAATAAAAACTTCAGTTGGGAGGTTCAAGATTTAAATTTTAGTGCTCCAAAACTTTCATTAGATAAAATCAATTTCGAAGGTAATTATAAGGATAAGCAGCTACTGAATACGCTTAGTGTCTCAAATAAACTTGTAAAATTAAAAAGCGATTTGCGATTTGATTTTTCAGATTCCATTCCCCAGTACATTTCAGCGACTAATATTTCTAAGTGGGATATTAATCGACTTGGACTTCAATTAGGGGCAGGTAAGCGGGAGTTCAAAGGTGTAATTTTAGGAGGTTTTAAAGGGAATAAACTCGATAATATTGAAGGAGAATTCAAAATATCAGCTGCTCAAATCATCAATGATAAGGGGGTCGTAAGTTTAAATCCTATTACGGTAGCTCAGCAATTTGATCAAGGGGAGACAAAGCTCAGTGTTTTGAATACTGACTGCATCTCAGGAGTTGCCAATGGGGCCTTTAAAACTTCTCAATTGGTAAATTTATTTCAGCAAACACTTCATCAGGCCTATCCATTTTTGCCTCAAAAGCGGCCAGAAAAAGGACAAGAGTTGAGTTTTAAGCTTAAGATCTATAAGAAACTTTTAGACGCCCTTTATCCAGAGTTTTCAATTTCTGAAAATATAAGCCTAAAGGGTAATATCTCCTCTGACTTTAAAGGATCTAACCTCACGCTTGATGCTCCTCTATTAAAGTGGAATAGCTTGCAGTTTGAACAGCTTCATTTTCAAATTGACACCAAAAACCCTATTTATAACACCTTCCTGAGTGTCGACCGAATTACTCAAGAATACATAAAAGGAAGGGCATTTAATATGATTAGCACCAAGCTTAAAGACACCTTATTCTTCCGATCTGAATTTACTAATGAAGCCAAAGAGCAGAACCCTTTCGAATTGAATTTTTATCATACAATGGGACAAGATGGTACTTCTTATTTCGGTTTTAAGAAATCCAAATTTCCCTTAGGTAAAGAAATTTGGGTATTGAATCCAGACGATACGCCCAATCAAAAAGTCAGCTTTAATTCAAATACTAAGGAAACGGTTTTGACTGACCTTTTAGCAGTTACAGAAAATCAATTAATAGAGGTTTCTGGAGCTTATTTGAACAAAAAACAATTCAATATAAATTTGGATGTAGACAATGTTGCTCTTGAAAATTTACTTCCCAATAGTACTGTCTTTCGGCAGTCAGGAAATGCAGATTTAAACATAGCAATTATAAAATCTCAAAGTGAAAATATGTTGAATGTTTCAGCGGCTATTGCTGATTGGAACATCAATGGACAGCAGCTGGGTCAGTTTGAGCTAAACTCAAATGGTAATACTCAGTTAAACACTTATGTGCTTGACTTTAACTTGAAAAAGGAATTTGACAGCCTAATGTCTGGTAAAGGAGTTTGGCAAGGCTTAGATAACCCTTCACTTAATTTAGACTTGGATTTTAATAATCTAAACCTCGATTTTTTATCCCCCTTAGGAAGAGACGCCGTACAAAACATTAAGGGAGCTATAACGGGTAAAGTAAATTTATGGGGTCCATTAAATCAGCTGAGACACAACGGAGTTCTTGGCCTCAAAGATGCCCAAATTGGAATTCCCTATCTCAATTTATTGTATCAGGCAGACGACACAAAAGTGGATCTAATTAACCAAGATTTTATATTTAGAGCGGTTAATCTCAGCGAACAGGCTGAGGGTACATCGGCATCTATGGGAGGAACTTTTTCTCATATTAACTTTAGGGATTGGAGTTTGGACTTACAAATAGAATCCGACAGAATGTTGCTGCTAAATACGATACAAAAACCTGAATCTCTATTTTTTGGGCAAGGATTTTTAAATGGAAATTTAAGTCTTACTGGACCTACCCGAAATTTGAGTATTTCGATGCAAGGTACTTCAGAAAAGGGAACCTCAATTAAGATCCCATGGGCTGAAAGTTATGGTTTATCCGATAATAGTTTTGTGAGCTTTATAGATAAAAATGTAAAGCGAGTTGAAGATATCGATATTGAAGCTAAGGAATTAAAAGAGATTAGAGGTGTCGAGATGGACTTTGAATTAGATGTAACCAACGACGCCTCAATTGAAATTGTTATTGATCAAGAAACAGGGAGTTATTTGAGTGGAAGAGGAGCAGGTAACCTTTTTATGGAAATCAACACCAATGGGAAATTCAATATATGGGGTGATTTCATCACTTATGATGGAATTTACAATTTTAAAAACCTAGGTGTTATCGATAAGAAATTTAATGTAAAACAAGGGGGTACCATCGTTTGGGAAGGTAACCCACTTGAAGCACAGATGGATTTAGAAGCGGTTTACAATGTTCCTGGTGGTGCCAACCCAGCATTACTGTTAGATAATCCAAACTTTAATAAGAGCATCCCTACAGAAGTTTTAATCCGACTGCAGGGAAACCTATTAAAACCCAATGACCCTGTTTTTGAGATTGACTTTCCCAATACCAGTGGCACAGTGGCTTCTGAAATCAATTATCGTTTGGCAGATCCTCAGCGGAGTCAGCTACAAGCTATTTCTTTGCTTTCACAAGGGATTTTTATCAATGAAGTAAGTGTTTCCATGCAGGGAATTACAAATAATCTCTATCAAAAAGCATCAGACATTGTCAGCAATCTTATTGGTGAAGAAAACGACAAGCTCAAGGTTGGAATCGACTACCTCCAAGGCGACAAAAGTGCGCTATTGGATATCGCCACCGAAGATCGGTTGGGCTTTACCCTGTCGACTCAAATTAGTGACCGTATTTTATTAAATGGAAAGATTGGTGTTCCTGTTGGTGGTGTTGAGCAGACTTTAATAGTAGGAAATGTTCAAATTGACTTTATCCTTAATGACGAGGGTTCTCTTAGGGCTAAAGTGTTTAACAAAGAAAACGAATTCCGATACATTGGAGATGAGCTTGGATATACCCAAGGAGTAGGACTTTCTTATGATGTTGATTTTAATACATTTAAAGAGCTGATTCAAAAGGTTGTAGCGAATCAATCCACCCGGAAAACAGTTGAACAGAGTAATTCTATACAAGCTGTTGATAGTCCTGTTCGATTTGTGAAAAAAAATTAAATTGTAACAATTCATTTCAATTTTGTAAAATTTCTTCTCGAGTTAGTCTGCTGTTGATATAATGTTTAAATTTGGTCCGAAATCAATTGAATGAGTACGAGTATCAAAAAAATCGGTGTGTTGACCTCAGGAGGTGACGCTCCAGGGATGAACGCCGCCGTAAGAGCTGTAGTAAGAACAGCCGTCTACCACAAAGTAGAATGTGTAGGAATTCATCAAGGATATCAAGGCCTTATTGATAATAAGTTAAAGGTGATGAATGCACGTAGTGTAAATAACATCATCAATAAAGGGGGAACAATTTTAAAGTCAGCACGTTGTTTAGAGTTCAGAACTAAAGAAGGTCGACAAACAGCTTTTAAAACTGTCCAAAAACACGGAATTGAAGCTCTTGTTGTTATTGGAGGTGACGGTTCTTTTACTGGTGCTATGATCTTTCAGTCAGAGTTTAATATTCCAGTTATAGGAATACCTGGTACGATTGATAATGATATTTTTGGAACTTCTCACACAATCGGGTACGATACAGCTCTCAACACCGTCATAGAAGCAATTGACAAAATTAGAGATACCGCAATTTCACATAACCGACTTTTTTTTGTTGAGGTCATGGGAAGAGATGCTGGTCATATTGCCTTGAACACAGGTATTGGTGCTGGTGCAGAGGAAGTGCTTATCCCTGAAGAAGATATGGGACTTGATCGCTTGCTCGATTCATTAAAAAGAAGTGAAAAATCCGGTAAATCGTCGAGTATTGTAGTAGTAGCTGAAGGAGATAAAACTGGTAAAAATGTTTTTGAAATCGCGGAATACGTAGAAAAAAATATGCCTTACTATGATGTTAGAGTTTCTGTTTTAGGGCATATGCAACGAGGTGGGAGTCCATCTTGTTTTGATCGTGTACTCGCTTCTAGAATGGGTGTTTATGCGGTGGAAGCTTTGCTGCAAGGCAAGTCTAATATGATGGTTGGGATGAAAAGCGAGGAAATAATATTTAGCCCACTAGAAAAAGCAATTAAGGGAAAATCAGAAATTAATAAAGATTTAATCCGAGTCTCGGATATATTAACAATTTAACTAAACAAACAATAATCAACTAAACTAAAGTAAAATGGCAATTAGAATTGGAATCAATGGATTTGGAAGAATAGGTAGACTTGTTTTTCGCTCTGCAATGAAGCAAGAGGATGTCACCATAGTGGGTATCAATGACCTATTGGATATCGAACACCTAGCTTATTTATTGAAATATGATTCTGTACACGGAAAATACGATGGAACAGTAGAAATAAATGGTAACAACTTAGTCGTTGACGGTCATGCAGTCCGTATTTCAGCTGAGCGCGATCCTTTAGCCATAGGTTGGGGATCAATGAATACAGATGTAGTTGCAGAATGTACAGGTATTTTCACCACCTTAGAAAAAGCACAACTCCATATTGATGGCGGAGCCAAAAAGGTTGTGATTTCAGCACCTTCTGCTGATGCTCCTATGTTTGTAATGGGAGTAAACCATAACGAAGCTGAAGCTTCACAAGCTATTGTATCAAATGCTTCATGTACAACCAACTGCTTAGCTCCTGTAGCTAAAGTACTGAATGATAACTTTGGGATTGCAGAAGGGTTAATGACCACAGTTCATGCTACAACCGCAACCCAATTTACTGTTGATGGGCCTTCTAAAAAAGATTTTAGAGGAGGGCGAAGTGCTTTGATCAATATTATGCCTGCCTCAACAGGAGCTGCAAAAGCAGTAACTAAAGTTATTCCTTCTTTAGTGGGTAAGCTTACTGGCATGGCTTTTAGAGTGCCAACAGCAAACGTTTCTGTAGTAGATTTAACAGTTAGACTGGAAAAAGATACTTCGTATGAGGAAATCAAAAACGTGATGAAAAAGCATGCAGATACTGATATGAAAAACATATTAGGGTATACTGAAGAGGGAGTAGTTTCTCAAGACTTTGTTGGGGATATAAGAACCTCTATTTTTGATGCCGGTGCAGGTATGGAATTAAACCCCCGCTTTTTCAAGATTATCTCTTGGTATGACAATGAGTGTGGTTATTCAAACAAGCTAATTGATTTGGCAAAACATGTCAATCAACTCTAATATCATTTATTTATGATTTTAGTTGTTGACAGCGGTTCTACAAAAACAGATTGGATTGCTGTAAATTCAAAAGGAAAGACGCTTTTTTCTACTCAAACACTAGGACTTAACCCTCAGGTACTGTCCAGTGCTATTCTGAAGGAACGAATCATTAATAACTTTGATCTCTATCAGAATAGAAATGAAGTAACTCACCTTTATTTTTATGGAGCTGGCTGTGGAGTTGATTCTCCTCAAAAAAGAATTCTTCGTGTTTTTGACGAAATTTTTATCAACAGTAAAATCGTTATTAAAGAAGACACCTATGCAGCGGTTTATGCCGCAGCAGACATGGGTGAAAAGTCTATTGTGTGCATATTGGGAACTGGATCAAACTGCACATATTTTGACGGTAAGGAAATAGAGCAAAGAGTAACCTCTCTAGGCTATATCTTGATGGATGAAGCCAGCGGAAATTTTTATGGTAAGCAGCTTATTCGGAGTTACTATTTTAAGACAATGTCAGAGGATTTAGCTAAAGAATTTGAGCAAGAATACGACCTTACACCGGATACAATTAAAGAAAACATTTACAGACGTGAAAATCCAAATACCTATTTAGCTACTTTTTCAAGATTTTTAATCAAGCACAAAAAGAATGAGGTGTTTCAAGATATCATCTCAAAGGGACTTGAGCGATTTATCAATCATCAAATCCTGCAATTTGAAAATGCTAAGAATATTCCAATTCACTTTATAGGCTCAATTTCATTTTATTTAAAAGAAGAAATTGAAAAAGCACTTGCCTTAAAAGGACTCACAATGGGAAGAATCGTACAACGTCCTATTGAAGAACTGGTGAATTACCATAAAAATCTAATTGAATCGGAGGCTTAGTCAACGGCAATCATTGATATTTCAATACGCACTAATTTTGGAAGTGTTTTTACTGCGACTGTTTCTCTTGCAGGTGCAGTATCATTATCAAAATAGCTTCCATACACTTCATTAACTTGGCCGAAATTGTCCATATCATCTAAAAAAATGGATGTTTTCACAACGTGGCTAAAATTCATTTCAGCTGCATCCAATATAGCCTCTAGATGCTGCATTACAAGTTGAGTTTCCTCCTTTATAGTACCGCTAAACAATTCCATATTTTTAGAAATGATTGGTATTTGCCCAGAAATATACAGGGTGTCTCCAGTCTTAACTGCTTGATTATAAGGACCTAATGGTGCAGGTGCATTGAGTGTGGTTATGATTTTTTTTTTCACTTAAATATATTTTTTACAAGTTAATAAAAATCATAAATGATATCTACCTTCTGTTAGGTAAGCTTTGTTTTTCGTATTTGATATCACTGAGCAAACCTGATTTAATTCCTATAAAAAAGTTCCATGATGTCCTGTCACTAAATGGAATCCAGCTAAAATTAAGACGCCAACTATTTAAATCTCTATTAAAACGCAATTGAGTATAAGTAAATCCTTGTCCTTTAAAATCATACCCTGAGGAAACCCCAACTTTCCATTTAGGAGTCAAATCAACATTTCCTGAGAACATCAACGAATTATTAGTAAAATCTTGTTGTCCTCTAGAATTGTTATAGGTTAGAGAATATGCAATCTTTAAATCCCACGGTATTTTTGAACGATAGCTAGGATAGGTAGGAGTGGGGCCAGTATTCTCAGCATCGTTCATTCGCCGATCAGTAAAGTCCTCTGCACGACCGAATAAATCGTCATCCCGTCCACCACTAGAGGTTGCTTCTCTCTGATTTCTTTGTTCTTGATCTTCTTGTTCCTCCTCTCTATTACCTTCTAATTGGCTGCTTGAAAATGTATAATTCATATTAACATTCGCACTAGTTAATCGCAAAAGTCCCCCACCTTCAACGATATTATATTTATTGACACGAACTTTGTTTTCATTCAACGCATAAGGGTCAAATGTACTTCCAAAATTAATACTCATTTTTCCTTGTAGAAGAGAAAAACCAGAAGACATTCGCAATGGACTCCATCGAAGTGAATCAGCTGCAAAATTATGTGAGGTTGTTAAATTTAAGTTATTGAGTAAAACTATCTTTTTTGGCCCTTTAGCTGTAGAGTCCTTATCTCTAATTTTTGCTTCAAAATTATTTCCAAGGCTTATACCCATGCTATTTGATAATGCTTTGGAAGGGATTCCAAATAAGCTATTCTGATACCGGGTATATTCAGCTGAGTTTCCATCTGCATCAACAATATAAGTATCATAATATTTTTCAAAGCTGGGCTTATTTGTATAGCTTATAGCAGGCCTAATAGTGTGACGTATGGACTGAATTTTTTTATCTTCTCCAAAATTGAATGTCCCATAAATAGTAGTTCCTAGCGAAGCACTAAGGTTATATTGCCTAAACGTTCCGATATTATTGATGGTATCTTTGACAGCTCTTCCTATTTCAGGATTGTAATCTGAAAAGCGCACTGTATTTTGTGTCCAAACTTCTTCATAATTTGCACTTGTAGACATGCTGATGTATTTGAATAGTTTAAAATTTGTACTCAATGGAATATTATGTTTCATTCCCATTTTAGCATTATCAAACATATTGGAGCCAAAAAGTGCATCTTCTGTTGTTATAATTCTATTTTCAGCTCTACTAGAATATTGAAAATTGATATTTTGAAAGAGCCCTTTTTTTGCACCTATCTTTGGTGCAAAAGGATATATTCGCTCCATATTGGCTTGAAAAGTAGGGAGTGTTAAATTTACTAATTTGGATTTTGAGTTTTGCGACATAGCACTTGTCATCGATATGTTAACTCGAGGGTATTCTGGAAAAGATTTGGAATAGGAAATTGAGGAGCTTAAATTATTATTTAAAAAGTTTGGAGAATTTAACTGATTTACAGACTGACGATAATAATCACTACTTCCAAAGTTTACTGAGGCTGAAAAAGTTGAGTTAGGGCTTGATTTTGGATCCTTGCTATGATTCCAACGGACATTAAAAACAGTAGATTTAGAATATTCTGGAAGTCCTCTTGCTTCATTGATGAGATTTTCATATCTAAAACTAAAAGATCCTCTGTATTTGTAGCGTACATTGTATTGAGAGTCTCCTCGAAAACCATAACTACCGTTTGTGTAATAATCCGCAATCAGGGTAAGGTCAAAATAATCTGAAAGCCCAAAATAATATCCGCCATTTTGAACAGAATATCCTCTTAGGTTACTTTCTGAAATCGAGGGAATAATAAAGCCAGATTCTTTGGTTTGTGAAGATGGAAAATAAGCAAATGGAAGCCCTACTGGTGTAGGTACATCAGCGATAAACATATTAGTTAATCCAGATATAATCTTACCTCCAGGGATGATCTTGCCCTTTCGAACTTTGAAATAATAATCAATTCCCTCATCTTCACCTCCAACCAATTTTCCTGCTGTACTGACTCGAGCATCTCTGATATAATAGACCGAATCGTTTTGTTTTTTTGTCAAAGCAGCAAAAATATCCATTCCATTTTGACCTGATTTCGAATTCCAAATCAATGCTTTTTGGGTGTCAAAATTAAAGCGAATTGAGTCTGGATTTACTTCATTACTATCTTGTTTAAAAAAGGGATATTGTACGAGTGTAGAGTCAAGCTCTATTCTTCCAGCATTGACCTCATTGGTTTGATAATCCAATATAATAATCCCCGCACGAAGCTCAATGTCTTGGTAATATAGCTCTGCTTCATTGTAAAGAATGAGTTTATTATTTTTTCGATCAATTTGGACGCAATCTTTGGCTTTGTATTTTACTTCAGCCAAAAGCAATGGTTTTTTTTCTACGGGTTTTGAAATACTGTCCAATAGGAATTCATCTGTAAGCGTAGGAGAGGATGTGGTTTGGGCGTGAATAATTCCTAGTCCGAAGAAAAAGAGGAAATATGCTATATGATAAAACTTTGATTGCAAAGTGATAAGCCCTAAATTTGTTGTGCTTGGTTCAAACGACCAAAATTAATGATAATTTTAAGGATGCATCAAGATTTTTTGTCTATTTATCTGTTTCGCCAGTCTATAGAATTAAGAAGTTTTATTTTCTGTTTAAGCTGTTGTACTGCACTAGTGCTATTACCTAGTCTTATTAACAAAGCTTCAGCCCAAGATAAGCCCTTTATTGTTGTTTTAGATGCTGGTCATGGAGGACATGATTCAGGAAATAGAGGAAATGGTTATTACGAAAAAAAAATTGCACTTAATATCGCACTAAAGGTTGGATCTCAACTTGATA
>Ga0233393_1000356_pt1 | contig 17909 bp, 22 predicted proteins | sample 21DmetaG_FD_183170 | JGI IMG/M metagenome (GOLD analysis project Ga0233393, IMG submission 183170) | Seawater microbial communities from Monterey Bay, California, United States - 21D | ecosystem: Environmental > Aquatic > Marine > Coastal | place: USA: California | collected 2016-10-24 | reverse complement strand
TCATCTTAAAAGCATCGCCAGCGAGGTATGCTGATGGGTTATTCTTTGCCGTCTTTCTCTTAACATCCTTGATGTTGTTATAAATCGGTATTGCCAGCCTGCCATCTCTGGCTTTCTTTTTACCTCCAGTTTGTTGTAGGCTAGCAAATGCTGCCATGGTATAAATCTGGGAGGTTAGATTTTTCTTATTAGCTGGCTTGATTCTAATACTACTTTCAAATCCACCTGATTTTTTACGAATATGAAATTCTTCCCTGATATGCTTTTTAACTTCCGTCTGTGACTTCTGTGCCACATTGGTCAGGCTCTTTGCGGCTATGAATGGTATTTGTCTGCTTGCAATCTGGCTTAGGCTTTTTATTGCCTGATTTTCCAAATGTAAGCTGATAATTGCCAAGATTTCAAAATATTAATTTTTTCCAATTTAACCTAGTCTTTGGTAAGATACCGGTGTTTTAAATCTCCGTTAAGATCTTAAATCCGCCTTGTAGTTTCTAGCTACAATTTTTTGAGGATGAAAAAAATATAGCCCAAATAAGCCTTAAATGTCCAATGGTTTTTTAGTGATTAGTAAACATAGGAAATCAATTTAGTTTGTGAGTAATTGTGAGTATAGCCTTTTGCCATCTCCAATTGGCAGTTGATCTAGCAACTCCTAATTTTACGCAAATTTCCTTCCAAGGTAGCCTTGAAGCTCTTAGCCAAATGACTTTGCGATCATCAATTTCATCCAAAAGATTTATCCATTTACAAGTTTCTTCCATATTCGATATGGCTTCAGCAGTTGGTGGCCATCTTTTTGGCTTTTGATCCATCATAGCGATTTCTCTTTTGGTGTAGATGATCTCTGGCCAAGCTGACATATAGCCATTGACCCTAACAGCAGGAAGTCTCCTCAAAGTTCTGACCGCTTCCTCAAAGCGATCAGCAACGATTTCTTTAGTCCATTTTTGATTTTCCATTTTTTTGCCTATTTTGATTGTTGTAAATTTTGTTGCCAATTTGCTTGATAAGCTCTTGCTCATCCCAACTCAGACGCTCATCGTCTTTTTTTACCACCAATATTCCGTCATTTTTCCAGCCATCTTTTTTGACTTTCTCAATGTCGATTTTTACTGGCTGCATTTTGCCCAGCGGGCTTTTATAATCTTTCTGCATATTCACCTCGCTTGATCTTTGATTACTAAATCCAAGAGAGCCAAAGCGTCAGCTTCATTGTCATCTTTGGGAGCGAATCCCATTTCGGTAATTTTGCTGATGATCTGACCTTTTGAGGCATTGCCTTTGCCAGTGATGTGTTTCTTGATCGTGCCAACAGGAATGCCAAGATATGGGATATTCTCCGCTTCGCACCAAGCGGTGAGATGAGCCAAAAAACCACCATAGGCATGGGCTGCATCAACTCCAATATGGCGTCTGACTTCCTCGAAGTAAATTTGGTCGATCCCATTTGAAAGCTTGTTCATTTCATCAAGCCAGTTTTTGAAGCGAAGGTATCGCATGCCTCCACCTTCAAAGCGTGTTGATTTGAAATTTTCAGTTCCGCTGAGTATTTTTTGATCAGCCAGACAAACTGCCCAGCCTGTTTTTGTTCCTAGATCTAATGCTAGAATTTTTTTGTTTTTCATAATTTTTTAAATTTCGTGTTGTTAGAAAAATGATGATGATTGTGAAATCCACGATCACCCAATCCCTATTACGGTAATTAAGAGAGCCCTTTGGCTCTCTATTACGTAAGTAATAGGGTGAAAGAGTTCCAACTTGAATTAGGGAGGTTGAGACCAGTAAAACCAGTAGTTGGCAGCCTTGCCAACTTGCCATTTTTGATGTCTAAAAATGAGCTCTTTGCCATCTTGCTTGTGAGTGCAAAATAGTAAGTGTGAGTATGTTTGTACCGCCAAGTTGGCAAAGCGTTGCCATCTTGCTGACAAGTAAGGCAACTTGCCTGATAGTAGATGTGAGTAAGTTTTAGTATTATTGGGTAATTCAGCGAAAGGCATCTTGAGGCAACTTGCTGTATCGTATAAATTTTTCATGATTCTACCTCCTCATGCAAAACCCATATTTTATTATTTTCTACAGGAAGAGCAGCTCCTGTATTTGGGCATTTAAAATGGGTTGGTAGAACGCTTTGCTTGCTTCCTGAGCTATTTGTGAATTCCATATTCTCAACGCAGATCAAGCCGTATTTGGAGCGACATCTTTCGTAGCCAAGGCTTGTTGCCTCATTAGTGAATTTGATATATCCTTTGGTTGCTAAAACAGATATGCGTTCCCTGATTGTTTTATTTCCGCCAAGACTTGCTTTGCTCTCGAACTTTTCTGCAAATTGATTGCTGGTATATAAATTTCCTTTGAGAGCTTCCTCAGCAATTAAATCCAAAACAACATCAGACTTTCTGTGCCTTTCAGCATCTAGTTTACTACCGTAATCTTGCTTGATTAATCGCTCAGAATATGGATTTAACTCAACCCATTTATTATTTTCTTTTTCAACTATTTTGCGTGGAATCGATGAGCCATTTCTCAGCTCAAAATATAGATTTATTCTTGAGTCTAGTTCGTCAGGACGATGAAGAATAAGTCCGCTTGAATAGAAGCTTCTTAAACTTCCAGCCCCAGAAAATGCTTGAAATGGATCTTCTTCAACTTCTTTCTTTTTAATCTTTTTAGTATGATGACAAAGAATAATACCCATATCTGGATTGAGCATTGAACGAAGTTTCTCAATTCTATTTTGCAGGAAAAATAACATGGCATTATTATCATTTTCGCTGGAGCCTGGAGCTCCTCCGTCAAAGAGATTTCTAATCGGATCAATGCATAAAATATCTATCTTTTGATTAGGAAAATTATGAGCGATGGTTTTATAAACTGTATCAACACCATCATCATTTAGAATCATCTGAATATTGGTGGTGGACACTAAATTGTTGGATGCTTTTCTTATTATTTCCTTTGAGACTTTGAGCTTCTTGATTCGCTCCCTCATATAATGGTAGCCAATCTCTGCTTGCAGATAAAATATACGAAGAGGTCTTGGTGGTTTTAATCCAAGAAATGATTCACCTGCTGCCATATGGATTAAGAAATTGATCAAAAAATCACTTTTTCCAACTTTTGGAGCGCCGCCAATTAGAAGTAATCCACCAGGAGTTAAAAGCCTTGGAAATATCAAATCCTGCGGCATTGGTGAGATATCAGATAAAAGCTCCGATATGGTAAATGATGGAAGTTTTTTGCTTAAATCTTTGGCTGTGTTTAAAAAGCTTCTGACATCAAAATTTTCTGCTACAGCGTCATAGGCATCCCATTTATCTTTTTTATCATTAGGAGGTCTTAAAACTGATATAAAAGAACATTTGCCGGATAGATAATCAGCTAATTTATTTGCATAATTTATTCCTGCCTCATCATTATCTGGCCAGATGATAACTTCCTTATCTTTAAGATATGACCAATCGGTTTTTTCTAAAGGAGCATTTGCACCGCACATTGCAGTTGTTGCGGTAAAGCCAGATTCAATTAAAGCATCTGCCGACTTTTCTCCTTCAACGATTATTACTTTCTTTGAAGAGATAATTCCTGGAATATTGTAAAGCGGTCTTATTTTTGGAGCTTGTGACTTTTTATTTTTTACATCCCAAATTCTAAACTGCTTGCCATCCTCATTATCATAGCGATAAACAACTGCTGATAAGCGATTATTTTGATCAAAATAATTCCAGCTTTTTGAAGGTTTGCCAAGAGTATCAATTGGAGGTGATTTTTGAACTGGCTGGTTTTTCCAGATAGTTGGACTAACTGGAATATTTCCAAGCCAATCATTAATCTCAGTGAGCAATTTTGGAAATTCACTTTTGCCATATCCTTTGACCTCAGACCAAAGATTTAAAAGATCACCTCCTTGATTAGTTGCAAAATCATGCCAACAGCCTTGCTTATTTCCTTGAAGCTGAACAACTAAGCTTTTGCCTTTATTTCCTTCTATATCACCGGCATAATAACAATGATTTTGAATATAGCCTTGAGGCAGAAGATGATTTAAAACCTCATTGATTCTATGAAGTAATGATCTTCGAATTTCCTCGATGTCAATTTGCTTTGAAATCTGGCTCTGATTATTGGCGCTGTTAAAATCTAAAAAATTATTCATATCCACTAAAATTTCAGGTTAAAACAACGCTCCTGCCATGGGCAGAATTTGCACTCAAAGTATGATGAATCAGATGAGATTCTAGGAAGTAGCTCTCCTGACTCAGTTGAGGTGACTATTCTGACTGCTTTATCACTTAGTTTTTGAGCAAGAGCCGGATCAAATTTTATGAGTTCAAAATAAAGCTCTGCCGTATCCTTATTAATTGCTGTAAAGAGAGTTGGATTTTGTGATATGCCATCAATGCCGCTTTCCATATAGGCTTGATAGATGGCAATTTGCGCTGCATAAATTGGCTTTGAAATTGCTAAGCCCTTTTTGACTGTGTCGTTAAATGATTTGTTATTGAGTGATTTACATTCCCAGAGCATTGGAAATGTTAAATTAAGATCTTCTGTCGCATCAATAATTACACCATCAACATGACCTTTAATTTTGCCATTTAGAGCAGAAAATCCAAATTGAGAGCCATCTTTTTTCTCAGTGATTAAATCAAATCCTGCTTGCCTTAACCATTTAATTGCTAGCTCTTCAAAAACATGTCCTGCCTGAAATATCCGCAGTGTCTTGCCTGTGAAATTCTGATCTTCATCCTTTGGCGTATTGGTATATTCAAACTGTAAAGCACGAGAACAACTAACTCCTAATCTTGAAGCGCCAAGATAATTTCTAGGCTCTTTCTGTTCATTTTCTTGAGTTAAAGATTTATCAATTAATATTGATATTTTTTCTGATAATTTAGGTTTCGAATTAAAATCTAGCATGGCAAATCCTCCATTGAATTTGAATCTTCTTCCTTTTGCCTCATTGAGTCCTGATAGGCGGTAACTGCCACTTCAATTAGACAAAGGACTTCTTCTCTAGAATAGTTGGATAGAGGACGATCCATCCCAATTTCTGCTACATATTCACCAACTGGTTTTAATGCTGATTCAATTGAATCTTTTTCTGCTTTTGTTAAATCGATCATGTTGTTTGACTTAAAATATTGATAAAAAATTTCCTGACAGTTTCGAGAGCAAAAATGCTTTCGCTGTTTCCGATTTCTTGGATCTCCTGCACGAAGTGGTGGTGGAATAAATCCAAAGCCCTGAGCTTGCCTGTAACAAATGCTGCATACTCTCATAAGGCATTACTCATTTGAGGTTGATCTAGAAGAAGGCTCTTTATTGCTGACTTGTTGAAGTGGAATTTAAGAAGATTGGCAGCCTTATATTTGGTGATGCCAAAGTCGCTTCTGTAGATATTTGGAAGTAAATTTAACTGCTTAATTGATGCTGGTTCATTGAGCCATTTTTTGGATTTATAGGCATTCTCGTAAGTCTCATATTCATTTAGAAAATCATCTGCTTTGGCTAGGCATATTTGCTTTGATCCCTTAGCAATTATCTTAATGCCAAAAACTTCACTACCGCCAATGGCATTCCAACTATCGTTTAAGAAAAAGACTCCAGCAAAGGCGTTAAAGCCAGATGCCATAAAAGAAGAACTATCATCAAATAAATCACACCATTTGAAATTTGATCTTTTGGTAAGCAGATCAATTTCTGTCATCTCAAAATTAACTAATTCTGACTTTTCTGCTTCTTGATTTGCTGCGAGATCAGCTCCGCACAAAGGACATTCTTTTGAAGCGCTAGGAATTATAGTGTTGCATTCAAAACAGTTTTTTTGTGAATTTGGCTGTTTTTTATTTTCTGACTTTTTGGTATTTTCTAAATTTGCATCAACCTCTAAACATCCGTGAGTTAGGCTTGAAGTTCCAAAATCTAAAATTACGCAATTTTCTTTGGTGATATTGGGATAAATCTCAGGATCAATTACTCTAAGCCCTCTACCAATCATTTGAATCATGGTAGATTTAAATGATGAGGGACGAAGTAGAATAACACAGGAGGTTGGCTGATAATCCCAGCCTTCAGTTAGAACTGATACATTTACAATTACCTGAGCATTGCCTTTTTCATATTCAGCTAGGGCAATTTTGCGTTCATTATCTGTTAATCCGCCATGAACTAAAGATGTTTTAACGCCATTATTATTAAAGGCTTCAGCAACAGAAATTGCATGTTTAACAGTTGAGCAAAATATTACTGTTTTTCTGTTTTGTGCATATTGTTGCCATTTGCTAAAAACAGCATCAGTAATTGGTGATTTATTCATGATTTTTTCCACCTCATTCATATCAAAATCACCGGCAGTCTTTTTTACTTTGCCTAAATCTTTTTGAGTGCCAACATCAATAATATAGGTTTTTGGCGGTACTAAATGACCTGACGCAATTAGCTCTGAAATTCTGATCTGATCAGCAACATTAGAAAAAACGCCAGATAGGTTTTTCTTATCACTTCTGTTAGGTGTTGCAGTTACGCCATAAATTAGAAGATTTGGATTTAGAGTTTTTGCTCTTGAAATTATCCTTTGATAAGAATCAGAAGTTGAATGATGTGCCTCATCGATTACCAAAAAATCAATTTTAGGAATCTCATCTAGGTTATTTTGCCTGCACAATGTTTGCACCATGGCAAAAACAGCCTGACCAGCAAATGACTTGGTTTTTGCATCAAAAATTGATGTAGAAATATCAGGATTAACTCGAAGAAATTTGCTTTGATTTTGCGAAGTTAATTCATCTCTATGAGCAAGAATTAATGCCTTTTGCTTTTTATTATTTATTACCTTTGATATTACCGAGGATAACATTATAGTTTTACCGCTATTGTGGGTAACGGTAAAATCGCCCAGTAGATATAAATGATCTTGATCTAGCCTAAATCCAAAATATTCTCCTTTTTCTAGCTGATGAATTGTAAATCCTGTGCGTAATGGATTTTTCTTTTGTTTTCTCTGGCTAGGTATTTTTCTGGCAACTCTGATTGGAATATCAGTAAAATCACCGCAAATAGAAAATCGATAATAAGTTTTGCCATTAACTATTTTGTTTTTCGGTATTGCTAAAAAACCAAGGCTTCTAGCAATGAAAGCAACATCCTGAGCAAGAGCAAGTGAAGATGTTGAATATTCAATAATATTATTATATTGATGGCCATCAGTATCAATTAACCCAGCTAATATTGCAGCTCTATCTTCTCTTGAGGCTGTTTTATATTTATGAGGAATAAATTTATTATGTGATTTTTTTCCTTTTAATCCAACTAGCTTTAAAGCATCTGATAGAGGATTAGTTGATTTATAAGCTCTGTTTCTGCCCATAGAAAAACAGTACTCATTGGACTCAGAATGACCTGTCTGCTCAATTCTTAAAATTAAGTTCCATTTATCAGCTATATTTTGGCAATATGATGCAATTTCTGGTTCAGGACTCGTTATACTAACTCCAATATTACAAAATGATCCGTCACCTAGTAAAACTCCTAAAAAATATGGCTCTATTGGAAGAACTGAATTATTATTGCCAAAGTCTATTGAAGCACGATATAGCTTATGTAAATGCTTAAAATTAGGTGATTTTTGCAAATAATCCTTAACAGAAATATTTACTATCTGCTGATAATCATTCCCTTTGCCTTCATTAGTTTTTACCAATGAAAGTATGTGATCAGAATTCACTATAAATGATTCTCCCTTGATTGGTCGAATTTCAAATAGCTGATCAATCCCATTATATAATTCTAGAACTTGTCTTGGCTTACTATCTGGCCCTATTAGCAATTCTCCAGCTTTAATGCTTTCAACTGGTTTGATAGTTCCGTCAAACATTAAAATTGAAGTTCCAATGCCATGGCATCCCGTTGGAGCTATGCCAAGAGTGTTGCCATGTTCCTGAAGTGCGACAACACTCTTTTTTACAAATTCCTCCTGTCTTGGTCTTAGTATCATTTGATATCCTTAAAAAATATTGAATGATTACTGTGCCCAAGCAGGACGATTATTTGGCTGTTGTGGCTGAGATACTTGACTTTGCTGAGATTGATGAGAAGCATTTCCCATTAATTTAGCATAATCCTTATGATCGGGAGTTATGGCAAATTTAATCTCATTTTTGTCATTACCATTTTGATCTTTAGCTACTGTGATTTTAGCTAAAAACTCAATACCATCAAGATCAGCAAGACCTTTAATTCTTCTGGCATTTTGAGCAGCTTCGCTCACATCAGATTCTTTAAATCCTTTTGATGAATTAAGAATGGCTTTAATAAAGCTTCTTCCAATATTTGCCCACTCAGGGCCTTTATTAGAATGAAGACCAATTAAGCTCCAAACCTTTCTTCTGGCAAATTCACCTTCCAAAACCACAAATTCACAAGAAAGGTAAATTGAACCTGTATTATCATTTTTAGTTGCGTATCCGCCATTCCAGCCTTGATTTGCATCATCATAACCACCTGGTCTGATTTGCATTCTAACCTTAGCTAGAGTGTTGTTAGGAATTACGTCAAAAGATTGTTGATTATCTGAATTATTAAAATCGTTCCACATAGTTATTTATTATTTAGAGTTAATATTATTGAAATTGTTGTATTGAAGATGCTCAGTGATTGGCTTGGCCTCAGATTTGATCTTTTGCATCAGCCTTCCTAAATGAGGTTCTTCAATTACTTCTAGTCGCCTTGATCTGTCTTTTGCTGGATAGCCATAAGGGTTGAGCGTTTGACAAATAAATGCTCTGTAAGGATTATTTTCCCCTTGGCCTTCTTCAGGAGTAATTTGGGTCATGGTTATGACCTGATCGACAATGCCTGGTAGTTCTAAACCAGTCTTCGATCCTTCAATTTGAGGCTGGAAATATTTGCGGTTGAAGTCGTCGAGCTTTTCATCCAAAATTCCGACAAACCAAATATTTTTGCTTCTGGTATGTTGTAGGTGAGTAAGCCAAGCAATCATCTCCCGACCATGTAAACCATAAGCTCCTCTAGTATCAGCTTTGCCTGTTTTGTCGGAAATACCTTCTGGTTGACCCTGGCAATATTGAAAGCAAAGTCTTCCTGCTACAGTTATTGAATCGATAAAAATGGTTTGATATTTATCTAAGGATTTAGGATCACCGAATTTTTGACAAACTGAATCGAAATGTGCTTGAGAGTATTTTTGATCAGGACGAAGTGCAGGATTTGGCCCACCAATGAATACTGCAAAATCACAACATTCTTCCCAGGTCTTGGGGCGAATTGTATCGCCAGACCATCCTTCAACTGCTAAGTCACCAGCTTCAAGATCAAAAAATAGAGTTGTTTTTGGGTCTAATGTCCATAAAAGAGAGGTTTTGCCACAACCTGAAGGGCCGAAGATGCAGCCCTTTATGCCACGATTTTCTTTTAAACGCTCATCGGCGCTAATTATTGGTAATTTACTCATGACCCACCTCCTTAATTTCTTCAATTTTGAAGGTCTCTTTGCCTGTTTTTAGAATTCTGGCAGGTCTGAAGAATTTCTTGATATGTTCTGGCCAAGCAGTGAATTTGGTTTCTGAGACTTTATAAGTTGCAGTGACATATTCGTAAGGATTGTCACCATGTTCTTTGATTTGAGAGATTGCCTCTTTAAGCTTTGATTGATCCCAATCAACTCTTTTGGCGATAATTGAAGTGACCTTGAAATTGTCGTCATTAAAATGGATGGTGCCAGTTACTTTATCTTGAAATTCTCTGGTTTGAGTCGCTTTATTTTGATATTTAAGTGATATCGCAGAATCTAACCAGTCTTTTAATCTCTTGGCTTTATCAAGATTATTATTAGCATCTCTTTGTAGAGAAACTAAAGTTGCTATTGGCAGCTCGGATAACTCACCTATTGGGATATTACGAGCAGAATCTATGGTTATCGTGTTATTCATAATTTTTACGCAATTGAAGTTGATATTGGAGACGTCGGAGAAGTAGGAGACCCATGAAGATTGCTATCTTCATATTCCTTGATTGAATCGGTGCTATATCTGATACGGCCACCAATTTTGATGTAGGCAGGGCCCGTTTTGAGCCAACGCCACCTTTGCAAAGTTTTATGAGAAATTCCCCATTTCCTCGCTAAGGATTTTTCTGATAGAAGTAATTGTTCAGTCATTTTGAAAAATAATTAGTTAGTTAATTAAAAACTGAGACAACCTTAGAAAATGGGGGATGTGATAATCGGTGTGTGTGCGGTGTGATTATCGGTGTGATTTTTAGTTTTTTCTTATAAGATGATTTTTTGACCCTGTATCTGCGATAGAAATGACTGAGTAATTAGAATGAGTTTATCTGAAGAATTTTTGAAAAATATTGATCTTGAGAATTGTGACTGGGCGAATGATTCAATAAAATCATTCCGCAATGAGGAAGGAGAAAAATTAGAAAAATACCACGATTTTGTTACTGAGAGAGAAGAAAAAAATCAAAGAGTAGCAATTGACTCAATCGTTGGAACAGAACATCAAGATTATCCGATGAGACCTTGGATATGGATGATAGCTTTTGGCAAAAGAATGAATTTTGCTTTGCAGGATTATAAGAAAAACCCTCAATATTATTTTTTAAAAGAAAGACAAAGAAGAGTGTCAGAAAACTTGCATTACTCGACTGTAAATGGAAAAGATTTCTATATCTCTGATGATGGTAATCACAGAACAGCAATAGCAAAATTTGTATTATGGCAAGCTAAAGAAAAATATTTATATGATGTCGATGTCAAATATCACGATATCAATTATGATTTTTATGATGCATATCAGGAGCTAAAATCATTTTGTAAAAATACTCCTAAATTTGATACATATAGTGATCTTAAAGATAATGTTTCATCTGTAGTGGTTATTAATGAATTTAATAATGATCGCCTAAGACTTTATAATGAAAATGAGATCAAAGACTTTCTTAGCCAAGAAAATTCTATATCTAGCAAAATAAAAAGGTTCTTGGGTTTTTAATATTCAATATTCAAGCCAGTAATAACCCTGATTATCAAATTTGATAATTTTATTCCATGCTGGATGATATTTTCCTTTGAGACGAAAAATATATTTTGGATCATCTTGCTCTGATTCTGCCGCAACCATCAATTCATGTTTGTGAATTGGCCTTTTTTCCTGATCAAGAATTTCAATAATAGCTGATTGTTTTTTGCTAAATGTATATTTGATGCCATCAATTACAGCACTTCTGTAGCTATCAGAAAATCCTGATTTTATATTTGATATTCCAAGCGAAGAATTGATGATATTTTTATCAATATGAAAATTCTTATTATCAAATGACAGTAGATCATTTATTGATATTAATTTGTGATTTTCTGTAAAAGAAAAGCCATTTTGAACTCTCTTGGAGGTAGTCAAAATTAGCCCTCTATTAATTCCAGATCTGTTTGATAGGGATTGATCAATTCTGTTAAAAATATCACTGTGATAAATTCTTCTGGCAAAAAATATCGGAATTTTTGCTGTGAGTGATCCTATTTTCCAAAAATGGTTTTTCACAATTTCTTCTGAATCAGAAAATATCTCAAGATCTCTGGCTATTACCAAAATCAGCAATTTTATATTTAGTCGATATTGCTTAATGCTATTACGATCAATTTGATGCCAAACCTGATTTTGATAATAGCCAAAATTATCATTATTAAAATGCACCAAAACATCATCACCATCTTGATTAGAAAAGGTTTTGCTATTTTCAATTTGACTAAAAAATCCAAGCTCCATTAATTTATCACAACCATGTTTTCTAAAATAGGGAATTAAGCTATGCGATATTATAGGTTCTTTTTGCTCACAAATTCTTGAGATAAAATTAAAACTATTTCGTGGTATCTGTTTGCCATGTAACGTCATATTTTAATTATTATTAACTCCTTTAATATTCCTCAATCAAACCCCATCTCTTCAAATATTTGATGATAATTTGTTGTTCTAGCTCACTAAATTGGGATAAATTGCAATGACAAGGATGTGATATGATAACTGGCAGTAAATCCTTTGAATAAAATTTGATAACCAGCTTTATTTGATAAACAATAAAGCCACCTTCAAAAGGATTATGAGTGTCAAACCAATCATGAGCTATTTCATAAACTGATTCTTGATATTCCTCATTTACAGCAAGGGTTAAACAGCATTTATTGTTAGTGGGTTTTAATTTTATCATTAGCAATTTTACCTTTTCTATCTTATCTTCAGGATCAGTGGGAAAGTCGCAGGGCTCTAAGAATTTTTCTAAATCATAATAGTATTTTTTCTTAAAATTTTGAGAATTCATCACCACTAAAAATAATAAAAATAGAAGAAAGGATTGATTCTTAGAATAATGTACACTATTCTTTTTTGAAAGAAATTTTTATTATATTTTTTAAATTATGCCAAGAGGTGGAGCAAGACCAGGAGCAGGAAGGCCAACAGGCCAAGGAAAGTTTGGAGTTAAAACCAAAGCCATTCGGGTTCCTGTAGGTATGGTCGATGAAATTATAAAATTAGCTCAGAGCAAAAATGTATCTGTACCATTATACAACATGTCAGTTGAAGCTGGTAATCCGATGCTTACAGATAGCGATGATCATGAAATGTATAAACTAAATGATAATCTAATTATCAGTAATCCTGAAGATTATTTCCTTGTTAAAGTATCGGGTTATTCAATGAAAGATGCTGGAATTTTGCCTGAAGATCTTTTGTTGGTTAATAGAAAAAGAGAAGCTCTTGATGGTGATATTATTATTGCATCTATTAATAATGGGGCGGTTGTAAAAAGGCTTAGTCAAAAAGATGGAGTAACTAAATTAGTTTCAGAAAATAAGGATTATCCCGATATTGAGGATGAAGATCAAAATCTTCATTTCTGGGGAGTGGTGACTAAAGTTATTCGAGATTGTTAATATGCAGAGCTACCAACTTCACATCCATCTAAATAAAAATATAGAAATTGAGATTGGCAAATTAGGTAAATTTACCTTTCCAATGGGCAATTATGTCTACACCGGATCAGCCAAGAAAAATATTGATGAGAGAATAAAAAGACACAAATCAAACTCATCAGATAAAAAACTCTATTGGCATGTGGATTATCTGTTAAATGATAAAAATGCTAAAATTATCGAAGTTCATAAATTTGAAAAAGAAGAATGCACCTTAAATCAGGAAACCTGTGGCGAAACTATTGTTACTGGTTTTGGTAGTTCTGACTGTAAGAATAAATGCAAATCTCATCTAAAATATCTTGGCTAAATTACCCTCATAGTAAACATTAGAACATATGGGTAATCAAGTGTCATTGTGCTTTCTAGGCCAATTCATATTCTAATAATAGAATTTTAGAAAATGAATAATGGCTTCAAATGACAATACAAAATTATCTTCAAAATAGCGACATAGAGGCAGAAAATACCAAGAACAGTAACATTGCAGAGATTGGTAAAATTCTAGCAACTGCCATTTGTCGTCTCCATAACAAAAATCTCCAGCAAATAGAGCAGAAAGAACTTGATTCTAACTCTCTTCGAAGCGTTCATACAGTCAATAATAACCTGAATTTACAAGGCTTATGAGCAAATCTATAGTTAAACAAATTATTGAATTAGAGAGTAAATCTTTGGAGGAACTAAAGGCAATTTATAATGACATAATGTCAAAACCTCTAAAAACCCATGTAAGCCGTGACTATCTGCGACCAAGAATTGCTTATCGCCTGCAAGAACTGGCATTTGGCGGACTTAAAGAAGAGATAAAAGATAAATTGCTGGAAGTTACTAATGGCGATCAAGCTCACAAAAATAAAATAGTCCCCAAGAAATTATTACCAGGCACTAAAATCTGCAAAAAATGGGGAGAAATTACTCATGAGGTCGAAGTTTTAAAAGATGGATTCTCTTATGCAGGGCAGAAATTCAAAAGCCTGTCAGCAATAGCCAAAGTGATTACTGGAACTAAATGGAATGGACTTAAATTTTTTAAAATTAGCTAAATATGATTGATAATTTCGATAAAACAAAAACCAAAAAAAGATGTGCAATTTACACTAGAAAATCTTGTGAAGAAGGGTTGGAGCAGGAATTCAACTCACTTGATGCTCAAAGGCTTTCAGCAGAAAATTATATCCTATCTCAATCTCATGAGGGCTGGACGCTAATCCCTGAAAATTACGATGATGGCGGATATTCTGGAGGAACATTAGATCGACCAGCACTTAAAAGATTATTTAATGATATTAAAGCAGGAAAAATTGACTGTATTGTTGTTTATAAAATTGATAGGCTAACCAGATCACTTGCTGATTTTTCTGAAATTATCAAAATCCTAGATGAATATAATGTTAGCTTTGTGGCTGTTACCCAAAGTTTTAACACTGCTAATTCAATGGGACGATTAATGCTTAATGTCCTATTATCATTTGCTCAATATGAACGAGAATTAACAGGTGAGAGAATTAGAGATAAATTTGATGCATCTTGTAAAAAAGGTATGTGGATGGGTGGTTATATTCCAATAGGCTATGATCTAAAAGATAGAAGGCTAATCATTAATGAAGATGAAGCAAAAATTATCAGAATTTTATTTAAAACATTTATTGAAACCACTTCTGTCACTGATACTTTTAGAGAATTAAATAACCTCGGTTTTAAAACCAAAACTTGGATTGCTAGCTCTGGTAAAATTCATAAAGGGCAGAGATTTAACAAATCTAGTGTTAGAAGAATTTTAACCAATGAGCTTTATATCGGCAAAATTAACCATAAGGGTAATATTTATGATGGTCTGCATAAAGCAATAATTGATGATGAAACCTGGAAAAAGTCCCAGGATTTACTGACCAATAAAACTCCCAAAATTCAAACTCCAAATAGCAGAATTAGCCAAGCACCGCTTTTAAAAGGAATGATGAATTGTGGTATTTGTGGCAACCAAATGACACCAACTTACACCTCAAAGAATGGCAGGAAATATCGTTATTATATCTGCCAGTCAAAATTTAAGGGTAATAATGAAGAATGTTCTGTGGGCAGAATTCCTGCAAAAGAAGCTGAAGAATTGGTAACTGACCAAGTTTTTAATATTTTACAAAAGCCGGAGATAATTTCTCAGACAATTAGCTGCAATGAAGAAGAAAGTATCAACCAAAACCAAATAATCGAATCATTTCAAAAAATAGACAAAGTCTGGGACGAACTATTTCCACCAGAACAGGCAAGAATTATCAATCTTCTGGTTAAGGATATCATCATCAATCCTGATGGCATGAATATCAATATTTATAAGCAGGGGATGAACTCACTTAATAATGAAATTAACAGATAAATATGGAAAATTTAGAAATAACAAAAAAGCAAATTGACGAAAATATAATTCAAATTTTTGTACCAATGAAAATTAGAAAAAGAGGTGGCACAGCAATGATGATTGTGCCTCAAGGTCAGGTTGCTAAGAAAAAGAGTTTTGATGAAAAATTAATAAATGCCTTTGCTAAGGCTTATCAGTGGAAAACCATAATTGAAGATGAGGAAAATGACATTAATTCTCTTGCTGATCTTGCTAGATCAGAAAATATCTCAACTCCCCATGTAACAAAAATTTATCGACTCAATTTTATCTCACCAAAAATTGTTGAAGCAGTCGTCAACGGAACTGCTCCCAGAGATTTAAGGCTAATAGATATTCTTGCTAAAAAAGCACCTGATATTTGGCAGGAGCAGGAGGAGATTTGGCTTGGTTAGTTTTTGTTAAGAAAATTTATAAAATCATATTTATTCCTAAATTTTTTTAAAATTTTAAGGAATTCTTCTATTTCTAAGCATTTTAGCTTTGATTTATAGTCTTTCAACCTAGATAGCATTGCATTTGTAACTCTTTCTTCATGTATTATTGGAGCAAGATATAAGGCAAAAATTTTATTTTTAGGATATCTACTTTCTATGAGCCTTATATGGTCTGGAACAGAAGCTCCTTCAGCTGACCATTGTTGAGATTTTGATTTAATTGTCGTTAATTCTAAAACAACTAGAGTATCTCCAATAAAAATTAATATATCTGGATCTCCATTTGGACCACCTGGGGCTGGTGAAGGAATTCCATACTCACCAATTTTGCCATTCCATATCACTTCATCAACTATATTAGTTTTTTCTAAATATAAACAGTACTGGTAAAATAAAAATTCCAACCTAGATCCTCTTAGATTTTTATTACCTTCTAGGTTTTTATTAATTAACTTACTTATTATATTGATATATTGCAGATATTGACTTGAGAAATTTTTGGAACTTATATGCTCAACAATTTCTTGTTCTAAATTAGTTTTATCTAAGTTATTAACATTTGTTTTTTCTATATCATTAATTTCGATTATATTTTTTTGAGAAAACTCATAATAATAATGGTTTAATTCAGATCCATTTTTCTTATCATAAATTACTATTTTATAATTATACCCCTCTATAGCAGGAAAGAATAATGATGAATTGCAACTTATTAAGTCACCTCCAATTATAGAATTATTTTCTAGAATAATAATTAGTTGTTCAAAATTAGATGTATTTTTAATTTCAACATCTTTAGGAGTTGATAAAACATCTGTATTACCTATGTATTCTAACCAAAGTTTTAAATTATTTTTAAAATCATAAGGTAAATAATTATGTTTTTCTAAAATTTCGTCAATTAATTCCTCTTTTTCCTCGTTAATTATAATAGAATTGACCTTTCTAAACTGATTATTATTTTTACTGCTAAGTTCTTTGGTAGATTTCTTAATTAATCCAGTATAAGAACAAAGTTTTTGATAGTAACTAACAGTTGGGGCTTGAACCAAAGAAATATTACCTAAATGAGTTTTTTTAAAAGCTTCAATGAGTTCTAGCTGTGATGTAAAATCAAGTTTTCTGAAATTTTTGATTTCCAGGATGGTTAAATCTAATTCACTCTGGAACCTACTTCTGAAAAGAAAATATGCTATCTCTTCATAAGTTAAATAACGTGTTTGCTTTAAAATTCTTAGAGTAAAGAGGAGTGGAAAGATAGATATATTTTCGCAATTTTTTATTATTACTGGGTTTGTAATTTGCAGTTTTAAAAATTGTTTTAAATATGTTTCTGAATAATTTATAACACCTTTTTCTTTTTCAGCTAATTTTAAATTAGGATATTTATATTTATCTAAAAATATATCCAACTCTTTAATCAATGAATATCCAGCTGGTGTTAAAACTAATGTATTGGGGGTGGTTTCTGTGTTTATAAAAGCAAATCCAAAATATTGAGGAATGCTCGCTAAAAGAGTTCTTAATGCTTGGGGAGTAATATTTTTACCATTATTTGTAGCACCTTTTTTTCCTAAATAAGAACCTAGCCGATCTTGTTTTGAACTATTCCAAGTTTTTCCATTATAATCTAAATCATCTATTCCTTTTATTAATGCAACTGATTGATGTAAGTTTGCTCTTTTTGGTATAAGCCAAAACTCTTTATTTCTACTTTTTTGTGCCATATTTATTTTTTTAGTATAACCACTCTATCATATTTTATTAACCCACCCCTATCTTTTCTTGGAATCCTTAAATATGGATTTTTAATTACATATGAAAAGACAAAAGTATCAGAGTAGTCATTTCTTTTTGCTAACTCAATAAAATATTTGTATGTAGGAAAATCTATATCCCTAATTTTACAATCTCCTACTACTATTATATAATAACCATCATCAGTTAAGTAGTTACCGATGTTTTTAATATTTTTCTCCATGTCCACAAAATATTTAAAAACCACATGAGATCTTTTTTTGTCAATACCATATAATTTTTCAATTTTATCATCTAGCTCTTTCAATCCTATTCTATTAGG
>Ga0233393_1000350_pt1 | contig 18049 bp, 17 predicted proteins | sample 21DmetaG_FD_183170 | JGI IMG/M metagenome (GOLD analysis project Ga0233393, IMG submission 183170) | Seawater microbial communities from Monterey Bay, California, United States - 21D | ecosystem: Environmental > Aquatic > Marine > Coastal | place: USA: California | collected 2016-10-24 | reverse complement strand
AGTGGCAGCCCTTCTTCATGATATAGGTCATTACAAAAACGAAATTCCTGAGTCATCTTTGGCAAAGGGAGTGAACAACTTTCATGAGGAGGCGGGCGCTAATTTTCTTGAGGAGTATTTCCCAGCATCCGTTGTCGAACCGATTCGTCAGCATGTTGCAGCAAAACGTTATTTGTGTGCAGTTAAAGCAGATTATTTTGAGCGCTTGTCACCTGCATCGGTCCACACTCTAAACCTACAGGGAGGCCCAATGACTGATAACGAAATCAAGAAATTTGAAAAGAACCATTATTTGGTTCAATGTATCAATCTTCGTTACTGGGATGACGAAGCAAAAGATCCTAAACGAAAAAACCGACCATTCAGTTATTACAAACCAATACTTGAATCCTTAGTGAGTCAATAGCTATGTTGAAACATGAGAGACATCATCATTAGGTGAGTATATATCCAAAATATTCCAGTGTCCTGTGGTTGGAGTTGGGTTGTTGATCATAGCTACATCAATTACGGTCGGCTTACCTTCTTGTATTGAGGCTTTGAGAGCTGGCAGAAGCTCATCTGCTGAAGAAATTCGGATGCCCTTTGCACCATAAGCCTTAGCTATATCTGAATAATTAGGACTCATTTCAGAGTTCCCAACTTCACCAGGAAACACTGTTCCGTAGGTTACACCATAATGCGCTTTTTGAAGCCCTGCAATGGTTCCAAAAGCGTTGTTGTTCATGACAATCCAAATGATACTTAGGTCTCTCTCGACTGCAGTTGCAAGCATTGCAGGGTTTTGTCCAAACCCGCCATCCCCCACTAGAGAGATGACAACTCGATCAGGATTCGCAATCTTCGCTCCTATCGCTGCTGGAGGTCCAAAACCCATCGTTGCAAAGCCCCCTGGAGTCAAAATACTCCCTGGTGTTAGTATATCAAACTGCTGGCCAACACCATTTTTATTCCATCCAACATCAGTTGTTATGATTGCATCATTTGGAAGAGCTAGCCTCGTATCAGCAAGAATCCGTTCTGGCATCATTGGGAATGCATCACTTGAGGCCATTTCTTCGTTACTCTTTTTAAAGTTTTCTCTGAAAGACTTAATTCTGTTTCTAACCTCTGGCCTATCAATTCCATTTGGATACAACTCTTTAGCAACTCTAGTTAAAACAGTTAAAGCAGACCTTGCATCTGCAATTACACCAACTTCGGTGGGGTAATTACGACTAATCTCAGAGGGCTCGATGTCAATATGTATTAACTTAGTTTCAGGAATATTAAAGGTGTAACCCGGGTACCATGAAGAGCTGTCTGCTTCCTTAAATCGAGTTCCAATGGCGAGAATAGTGTCTGCATTTAGGCAAGATTGATTGACAAGTTCGGTTCCCCAAAAACCTGTCATTCCGAGAACAAATGGATTACTATCTGATAAAGCACCTTTTCCCATTAGGCTGTGAGCAACAGGAATTTGAAGATGATTGACAAATTCCTCTAGCTCACTTGATGCTCTCGCTAAAAGAATTCCACCACCAACATACAAAACAGGGTCATTAGAATTAGCAATTGAAGAAACAATCTTTTTGGCGGTTTCATCATCAAGACTAGGTTTAATCAAAGTGTCAGTATTAAGAGAATTTTTTTGAAACAGATTTGAGTCAATCTCTTTTGAGAAAATATCCATCGGTACATTAACTAAAACTGGGCCCGGTTGACCACTCTCAGCAAGCTGAAAGGCTTTCTCAATAATCTCAGGCATTAGTTCAGCACTATCAACTCTCCACGCCCTTTTGACGAAGGGTCTATATATTTCATACTGAGAGGCGTCTGAGTGAAGGTTAACCTCCTGGTGTGGATGCTTTCCATAGTAGTGCGTCGGAATATCACCCGCAATAACAACCATGGGAGTGCAGTCAAGTGCCGCATTGGCTACACCTGTTGCACAGTTCGTAAGGCCTGGACTGAGATGAGATAAAACCACAGAGGCTCTCCCAGTGACCCTAGCATAAGCATCAGCTGCATGAGAAGCAATCTGCTCATGACGAACAGTTACAAAATCAATTGGGCTTTTATCTAAGGCTGACAATACTGCAATGTTAGTATGACCGCACAGTCCAAAGATATGTTCTACCTTTCGCTCTTCAAGGTAAGCAACGAGAAGCTCTGCAACTGTTTTAAGGGTTATCGAATTAGTCTTTTTTTTCATCTTACAAACCTTATGTATTGAAAAATTCACCAAACAGCTCTTCTTCAGAAGGGCGATCTTCTTTGATAGGCGTGCTGACCCATGTGTAATTCATGAGGTGCTTTAGAGTAACATTTTCGTTGGTGATATTGCCGCCCCATATGCCACAACCTAGACTAGAAGTCATGGGCATTCCATTTGTAAATGATCCGGCATTTGATTTTGATTGAGACTGACGAACCATCATCCTGCTAACAGGTGCAACCCTTGCTAAGGCATCGATGTTTGTATTGTCATGAGAATAAATTCCGCAAGAGTGCCCCTTACCTCCTGTCTCATAAATCTCTTTAACCATATCGAGAGCCTGATCAAATTCTTCGAAGTGGTAAAGAGACATTAATGTAGTCAATTTCTCTTTTGAAAATTTGTACTGTGCACCAATTTTTCCCTGGTTTTCAACCATTAAAAATTTACAATTTTCAGCTACTTTAAATCCCGCTACTTCAGCTAATTTTTGAGGTTTGCAAGCTATAGTTTCAAAAGTACGATGACCTTCCTCATCCCACATTATTTTTTCAAGCATTACCTTTTCTTGTTCGCTGCAGAGGTAGCCTCCTTCATGAGTTAGAGCGTTGACCATTGCCTTGTATATTGATGACTGGATAATAATATTGCCATCCGCAGAGCAGCCAGAGCCAAAGTCAGAAGTTTTTGAGATGCGAGTATTTTTTGCAGCAATCTCTATATCGGCTGACTCATCAATCACCATAGTTGAATTACCCGCTCCGACTCCATAGGCAGGTTTGCCAGAGCTATAAGCTGCCCTTACCATGGGCTGGCCTCCAGTAGCAAGTGTTAGATCACAGCTCTTCATTAAGTATTGAGTTGCTGGGACTGAGGGCTCAGAAATGACCTGAAATAGATCTTCAGGCGCACCAATTTTTTTGCAAGCCTCTCTCATGAGTTCAACCATCTCTCGGGTAGTGTTTTTGGTTCTTGGATGGGGAGAAAATATGACAGCATTTCTTGCCTTTGCTGAGTAAACTCCAGTAACTGGAGGAGTAAGAGCGGGATTTGTCATGGGAATAAGAGAGGCGATAACACCTGCAGGCTTTGCGTACTTAAGAATTCCTTTTTCAGGAATTTCTTCGACTAATCCAGTACTTTTTTGCCTCAAAGCATCTCTAAGAACGCCATGAATTTTAAACCTTTTTGCTGGTCGACCGTCCCTGTCTCCTACCTTGCTCTCGTCAACACCCATTTGTGCAAGGCGGGTAAAGTTTTTTTCGTTTGAGGTGTGCCAGCCAATCGATTGACAAAGTCTATCGAGTTGATCTTGGCTATAATTCTCAATTTCAGCCATAGCAACTCTTGCTTTATTCACCATTTCATCAATCATTGCAATGGTTTCTGAGCTTAGTTCACGATTTTTAATCATCAGGTTAAGAAGTAGTTATTTTGTCGGTTAAGTTTTCAAATGTTTTTTTAGTGGACTGAAGACACCTTCTTGCATGCTCTTCAAAGCCCAGTTCGGCAACTCTATTTTTATTAGGAAGTTCAATGCAATAATCTAATGGTGGAAGCCTCTGCAAAATGTCCAAAAAATCGATACAACCCTCACCAGGATATAATCTTGCATGCCTCGCAATATCAATCATTCCTTGGTGGTAGTCTGGAATGCCTGGCGCTACATCACATACTTGAATAAACTTAAACCATTCTGGCGGTAGATCATCAAGCTCGCTAGAATTGACTCGTGACATATGCATATAAAGCGTGTCAATTAATATTCCACCGTTGGATTGATTTGCCTTCTCTACAATGTCAATAGCTTCTTGAAGCTTTGAGAGCCTGGAAAATGTTGGAAATTCAAGTGCAACATGAAGCTCATATTTTTTTGAAATTTCACAGATTGTACTAAACTGATCAATAATAAAGTTTTGATCATTTCTCTCTGTTGTCCACGCACTTGAAATTAAATTTTTTGCTCCAAGATTTGCCCCTAGTTCAATGACGCGTTCGTATGAGGAGATGTCATGTTTAGTGGATATGCTGGCTAGCTCAATATCATTAACTTGGACTCCTGTGATTTCAAGAGCATTTCTTGTGGCCTGAATAATATCTTTTTCAATAGGAGAATATGAAAACTCTCCTCCAGTGCCCGTAGTAATCAGACGAGGACTGACCGCATCATATCCAGTTCGAGATGCAATATAAATAAGTTCAGGTATTGAGCAACCAAGAAGAGTTAAATGTCCAAGTGAATATGTTGGTGTAAACTCATTCTGAAAGTCTGCATCATTCAAAGACATATTATCTTAAATTAATATATTATAAAATTTATTTTATCATATATTTTTAAAAAAATAATAATTTAAGCTAATAAGACTTTTGAGTTAAAGATTTACCAAATAAATAGATAATAAAACTTTAATTAGACTTATATGTTGGGAGAATACTTGGCGGCATTGGGCCTTTATTGCGACCACCCATCTGCATTTGCTCCCAACCGTGAGCCAAGATTCCTACTGATCGAGATAAGCAAAATAGCCCTCGTGATAGAGGTGCAGGAAATCCAAGTTCGCAGAAAATAACTGCAGTTGCGCCATCAATATTCATGGCAATAGGTTTATTTCCACGTTGTTTTCCGATTTCTTCCTGAACTTTTTCACCAATATCTGCAAACACTCCACTAACAACATTATTTTCAGCAGCCTCTCGCACCTTAGACATTAGTAGCGGCGCTCTTGGATCCACAGGTTTATGAAATCGATGACCAAATCCGGATACAATTTTTCCGTATTTTTCTCTCCACTTATCAAGCCCTTGGATCACAGCAATATCAATATCCTCTTTTTCCATAATCTTGGCAACATCATAATAAAGTTCTGCACATTGTTCGCCTGCACCGCCATGAACATCTCCGAGCATATTGACCCCAGTAGCCATAACATTATTAAGTCCCACTCCGCAGGTAGCAGCCATTCTTGCAGCAGCTATTGATGGCGCTTGTGGTCCATGATCCACTCCAGAGACTAGGGCACATTCGAGAAGACTTGCTTCTGCGTCTGAGGGAAGTTCTCCGCGCACCATTAGCCAAATCATTTGAGGAAATGTAACTTCACCTATAAGATTGCTTACAGGAATTCCTCTGAGGTTGATCTTTCCAGGCTCCATATCAATAATAGAGTTTTGCCACCAACCACTCAATTCTGAATTGTCTGCTTTGTTATTCATCATTTTTCTCTATTGATAAGCAGAAACATACCCGAATTTTTCAGGAAGCCAAAGCACAATGTCTGGGAAAAGAATAAGCACCATTAATGAGGAGATCAGAACTGCCATAAATATCCATGTTTCTCTGATAATCTCTCTTAAAGGAATTTTTGTTACTGCATTAATTACAAACAGTAACATACCAAATGGAGGTGTAATCAAGCCAATCATTGTGTTAATTACGGCAATGACTCCAAAATGAATTAAGTCAATTCCAAGATCTGCACAAGCTGGAATAAATAGAGGAATAATGACTAGAATGATTGTCGTTGCCTCTAGTAATGTTCCTAAGAAAAGTAATAATAAGTTAACACAAAGGATAAAAACTAAAGGGTGAATGTCAAGGCCAACAAGATAGCTCGAGAGTTGACTTGGGATGTTTTCAGAGGCAACAATATAGTTTAGAATTAGTGCTCCTGCAATAACTAGGCCAATTGTTGCAGAAGATCTTGCAGACCTGACAAAAATTTCGTATAAAGTAGAAATTTTTAAAGCTCTATAGAAAAATCCTGCAAGCAAAAGTGCATAGGTTGCTGCGACAGCAGCGGCTTCAGTAGGAGTAACGACTCCTCCGTAAATACCATAAAGAAGAATGCCGGGCATCAATAGGGCGGGGAATGCATTAAGAGTAATCTTGGGCATTTCTCTTAAACTGACTGCCTCATCTTTAGGGAAGTTTCTGATTGTAGCTATAACAAAGTTCAATGTCATTAAAATGAGCCCAATGAATAGGCCTGGAATAATTCCTGCAAGAAAAAGATAGCCTATTGACTGATCAGAGACTAGGGCATACATAACCATTGGGATTGATGGAGGTATGATTGGACCTATAGTTGCTGAGGCGGCAGTGATTGCAGCAGCATAGCCTGCTGGAAAGCGATTACCCTTCGTCATCATTTCGATAATAATTTTCCCAATACCTGCAGCATCAGCAATTGCTGATCCAGACATGCCAGAGAATATTAACGAGGCTACAACATTGACGTGTCCTAATCCACCCCTAAACCGACCCACACATGAGACACAGAATGATAGAAGACGATCAGAAATTGTTCCTGCATTCATAATATTTGCAGCAACAATAAATAATGGGACTGCAAGGATTATGAAACTGTCATATAGGCCCCAAAGAGCAGTTTCAGCTGCTAGGGCAATATCTTGACCTGCTACAATCAAATACACTATTGATGCAAGGATAGTGGAGTAGCCAATTGGAGTGCCAATACCAGCCAGAAATAAAAGTGTAGATATGCACAATGCAAACTGCAGACTCATGAGATCTCCTCGTCAGCAATTTTTGCCTGTTCATCCAGATCTTCGCCTCTTGCAACCCTGATAAAGCGAACTAAATAGATTGTAAAAGTCGCAACCATAAAGATCAGGTAAATACTGAAGACAGTTCGCATAGGAATATAAAGTATTGTGCTTTTTTTAATTCGCAAGAAATCAATCCAATCCCAGGTTGGATAGATTGAGACTGCAATACCAATCATGATAGCAAGAGAGCCAATTAATGCAAAAACTCTTCTAATATTGGGTTTAACAGCAAAGTAGAGTAAATCAAAGGTGATATGTTCATCATGCTTAACTACAAATGAGTTAGACCAGAAAACTAACCAAACCCATATGGTAAGACAAGCTTCAACTGTCCATGATATTGGATCATTGAGGATATATCTTGAGAAGATTTGAAGAATAAAGGCAATGAATAAAGCTGCTAGCATTGCTGCTGATATGCTTTCACTTATTCTTTGAAACCAATTGAATGCAGTTTTCATTACTATTTATTTTAGACGTAATATTAAAAAATCCCGTGCTTAATAAAAATTAAGCACGGGATAAAGTCTCATTAAATCTTAATAAATTAAAGCGCGTTTATTTTATCAAGAAGACCTTCTGGCCAGTTTTCTGCCCACTCAGAAGAAAGGTATGCACCTTGAACTTGCTTGCGGAATGAATCAAGATCTGGCTTATAAACATCTAATCCTTTGCTTTCAACAAATGCAACTAGAGAGGCTTCTTTCTCTTCCACTGCAGCAGTATTTGCTGCTGCTGCTGCTTCAGCAGCATTGTGAATTGTTCTCTTTTGATCATAAGTTAGATCATCCCAAACAGATTTTGAGATTGCGATGTAGTTTAAGTCAGCCAAATGCCCAGTAGCAACAATTTGTTTTGTAACTTCATAGAATTTTTTATCAACTACCGTTGGAATTGGATTGTCTTGACCATCAACTGCTCCAGAAGCTAGTGAAGTATAAACCTCTGAGAACGCTAATGGTGTTGCATTAGCACCCAATGCATTACCTAAGAATTGCCATGCAGCAGTTCCTGGCATACGAAGGTTTACACCAGCTAAGTCAGCAGGAGTACTAACAGTCAACTCATCTTTTGATTGACGAAGGTTGACATGTCTGCTACCAAAGTAAGTTACTGCAAGAAGCTTAAGGTTTAATTCATCTTCAAATTTCTTTTTAAATGGATCCATAAGCTCATCATTAAATACTGCAACTTGATGAGCAGCATCACGATGAACATAACCAGCACTAAAAATTGAATATTCAGGGAAGAATACAGCAAGCTCTTGTGCCGAAGCCAAAGCCATTTCAAGGTTTCCTCTAGCGATTGCATCAAGTTCAGTACCCTGCTTGAACAGTGTTGAGTTCCAATGTGGCTCAAAGCTAGCAACACTAGAAACTGCTGGTCCAAAAACATTGATCATTGCCTGAGCACGAGTTCCAGTTTCAGAACCTGATGAGGCGAGTCTTAGTTGAATCTTATCGGCTGCAATAGTTTGTCCAGAAAGACCAAGCAAAAGAGCTGATGATAGAAGTGCAGTTAAAGCACCTGATTTAGATAAAAGTTTCATTTTTTTTCTCTCCGTTTTTAAAGTAAATATTGATGCAACACCAAGAATAACTTCTTGTCACACCAAAAATTTATTGTAATATCAACAACTACAATAATCTCAGTATATCATCTTTTTTCATTAATATCATATATTTTATTAAAATCTATGTAATTTTAAAAGTTTCTCCTGATTCTGCTGATTCATAGATTCCCTCCAATACCTTTAAGTTTTTAAATCCCTCTTCAGCTGAAATTAAAGGAGGCTTGTTACCTTTAATAACCGAGCAAAAATGTTCTATTTGATTCATTAATGGATCAGTCGTTATTATTGAATGTTTTGCAGAGTCAATTGGCTCCCACCAGCCACGTTTATCTTTGTTTTTCCATATTGTGAGATTAGGGACAGATAATGAGCCATGATCCCCACCAAATAGATAACAGCTCTCAGAGGTATGAGGGTAGGCGGGATTTTCATTAGCGGTTAACTCCCAGCTCCATGGAGAAACAATAGTATCTGAAACACTAATAGTGCCAACAATGTCACTATCAAACTTCAGCAAAACAGAGGCAACATCTTCATTTTCATGGCCTCGTCTAGATTTAATAGTTTGGGCTTGAACACTTACTACCTCACCACATATGTATCTCAATAAATCTATATCATGAACTAAATTAACTGAGACTGGCCCAGCACCCTTTTTTGTTCTCCAAATCGATTCATCAAAATATTCATCAGGCTTAAACAACCAGCAATTCGCATGAAATGATCTCACATCACCAATCTCACCGGAAGCAACAATTTTCTTTGCAGCTGTAATAATTGGATTATGTCTTCTATGATGACCAACAAGAACTGCTACTCCATTCTCATGAGCTGCCCTGTATATAATTTCGGCATCATTTGCTGAGGAAGCTAATGGTTTTTCAATTAATGATGGAACCCCTTTTTGAATACATTCAAGGCCATGCTCCACATGTAAGTTATTTGGTGTGGCTATAATCACCCCATCTAAAGATGATGAGCTAATCATTTCTGAAAGATTGCTAAAGTAATCTACACCAATTTCATTTGCATACTTTTCAGCAGATTGATCTGGATCAGCAACAGCAGCGAGTTTTGCGTTTTTAGATTGAAGAATAATTTCAGCGTGTCTCTTACCAATAAGTCCAACACCCAATAATCCAAGTTTAACTAATTTTTTCAAAATTTACCTTATTCGATTGACAAGCATAAAAATAATATATGCTTTGTACAAAAATATAATATAAAAACGATTATATATGCTTTTATTTTAAAAAAAATAACAATTTTTTATTTTTTAAAGGCTCATGGTAAACTTTTCAAATATCATATAAAATCAGTTTTTAACTATATTTATTCAAGCATTTTGGAAAATAATTCATCAACAGTTGGTCAAAGCACCTTTCATACAATAAAGGAAGACATTATATTTGGTGTTTTAAAGCCTGGATTAAAGCTCAAACTAGCTGTACTTAAAGATCAGTACAGTGCTAGCGTTTCTATTTTAAGAGAAACCTTAAATAGGCTTGCTTCAGAAGGGTTTGTAGAGGCCAAAGATCAGAGGGGATTTTATGTAGCTACCACCTCAAAAGAAGATTTTATGGAAATTGCAAATCTGAGAATACTTCTTGAATCTTACGCTCTAGAGTTATCAATAAATAATGGTGATTCGGAGTGGGAAGGTAATTTAGTTGCTGCTCACCATAAGCTTAGTATTGCAGAGAAAGCTATTCAGACAGATCATTATTTTGAAAAAAATATATGGAAAAAATGTGATCATGATTTTCATCAGGCACTGATTCAAGCTTGTGATTCAAAAAACTTGCTGAATCTTCATTCGACTTTGTATGACAAGTATTTTAGATATGAAATGTTGTTGTTAACCTTTCAAGGTAAGGAAGATACTGAGCATCAGGACTTACTCAATGCTGCATTGAGTAGAGATGTAAAGCTAGCACAGAGATTGTTAAAAAATCACATTGAAAGTGCTGAAACTTATTTAATGCATGCCTACTAGAGAGATCCAAAATATGAAAAAAAAGTTGTTAATTCTTAATGGCCCTGGCTTATCCGATTTAAGTGTTTATGATGAGTTTTATGGGAAGCTCTCTCTTCAAAAGATTGAAGAGAAGTCTCAAGCAGTATGTGATGAACTCAATTTAGATCTAGATTTTCGTCAAACTGATGATGAGGATGAATTGTTTGGATTTTTGCTTAAGGACTCTGAAAAATTTGATGCTGTAATTATTAATCCTGTTGGATATTCACATGCCCTTACTGCAGAGTTTGCTAGATATAGACTGGCCATTAAAACTTTGACACTTCAGAAAAAACCAGTAACAGAAGTCCATATTGCTAATATTTTTAAGCAAGGTTCAGATATTACAAAGCCACTTCAGGTTCCTGAAGGAGAGATGGGTTTTGTGAGCGGACTTGGTGTTTATAGTTATGTGATTGCTATTAATGCTATTTCAAAAAAACTAAATAAATTAGCGTAAATGATATGAAAGTATATGTAATTAATGGTCCAAATATAAATTTATTGGGAACTCGAGAGCCTGAAATCTATGGATATGAAACACTAGATGATATTTCAGAAAAGTGCATAGAAATAGGAAAGAAAAAAGGGATTGATGTGAAGTTTATGCAGTCTAATTATGAGGGCGATTTAGTCAGTTGGATTCAAGATGCGATCAAAAATAAAATTGATGCTATTGTGATTAATGCTGCTGCGTATACTCATACGTCTATCGCAATCCATGACGCTTTCAAATCCTTTTCTGGTTTCAAAGTAGAGCTTCATATCTCAAACCCTCATTTAAGAGAATCCTTTAGACATGTAACCTATGTGGGTCCTGCTGCAGATGCCGTTGTTGCTGGCCTTGGAGCAGATGGCTACAGTCATGTAATCGACCTCCTACCAGATTTACCAATCAAAGTTAATTAGGTCAGTTAAATAGATTTTTGTGCATTAAGTCAATATGTTCAGGGTGGACGCCACAGCAACCACCAATGAAACTTACACCTTTATTCTTCCATTGCGCAGAATATTCACAGTAGTCATGAGCTGAAATGACATTATTAAATGTCCAATCTCCATTCACTGATTTACCCGAATGAGCATAAACCCCAATCAAGCCAGTCCATTTGGTTTGCATAATCTCTAAACACCGATCAACGTACTCAACCTCTGTATGCATGATGCTAATTACATCCGGATTGTAAGGTTTAATCACATTAATAACAGTTTCAAGTCTATCTCCATCACGCAAACACATCTCATTTGACTCATTAGGCTCGCAGGTCAGCCCAACCCAAATAGGAAGCCCTGAAGATTTTGCAGCCTCAATTGTTGTAATCATTTGCTCGATGTCAATCATCATTTCCAGCATAATAAGATCAGCACCCGCATCTTTCATAACTTGCGCTTGTTTGGTTACTGATAATGTTAGCTCTTTCTGTGAGGGCTTATTGCCAGTCCAAGTCCAATATGATATTCCTCCAGCGACAAGAATGCTATTATTACTCAGCTCCTCTCTAGCCTGGATGGCAAGCTCCACGCCTCGCCTATTTAAAACTTCAAAGTTATGTTCTTGGTTGGCATCTCTGAGAGCATGCTTTGTCGTTGCAAACGTATTGCTGATAATGATTTCGGCTCCAGAATCGATATAATCTTTATGAATTTGTTTGACAATTTTAGGGTGACTTAAAGCTCCTCCTCCATTCCATGCATTGTCCAGTTGTGGGACGCCTCTTCTCTCAACCTCTGTTCCAGTTGCGCCATCAATCAAGATACATTCACCTTGCTGAGCTCTTTTGATTAAATCAATATACCGACTCATATCATCAATAGTAAAACTCTAACGTAGATACTGAAATGTCAGACACATGTTCTCTTCCATAAGCAACAATTCCAAAGCTTCTAATGTTTTTTGGATCTAAAACTGAGTCTTTTGACCATCTTCTTTTAAATGAACTAAAAGGTAGATCAACCATTTTCCAATCCGCATCAGCTTTAAAAGTTGTTGCATAGTAATCAGATGGAGACCAGCTCTCATTGGTTCTGATATGTATGTAGTAGGTTTCTCCATTGCCTCTTACATTAAGACGAACACCTTGAAGGTTTTTTCCCTCTTTTTCTGAGTTTGCGAATGAGACACTGGCCCGCAACTGTATGAAGCCACCATTATTCGCAGTGCTAACGTTCCCTGTAAGTCTCGCATAATACATTTCTCCGTCTTGCTCAAGTGAGACTTGACCATCTGAGACTCCACCCATCACGCGATCGCTGACATATTGCCAGTACCTCCCACTGTCAGCATTAAATGGATAAGAGAGAGTCTCCTCATCTGCAAAAGTCTTTGTATTGAATGCGAGAATTGATAAAGACATGAGAACTAGAGTTAAAAAATGATTTAATTTATTTTTATAAATGGATTTAAAGCGCATAAATAAGTAATGAATTTTTCAAGGAAATTTTATTATAGGTTTTTTATTGTTTCATTAAATTTTTTTGTTGAAAAAAGCCGGCAATTGCCGGCTTTTAGTTTCTTTAATTAAGAGTCTAGAGTTAAAGGTTGTAACCCGTTTCTCCATGGCTATCAAGGTCAAGACCTTGGGTTTCAGTCTGTGAATCCACTCTTAATCCAGTTACAACATCAACAATTTTAAGAATCACGAATGTCGCAAGAGCTGTATAGGCTGCAGTAGCCACAACAGCTGTTAATTGAATCTGTAATTGATCACTAATCACAATCGCTTCATGGCTCCAGCCACCTTGGCCTGAAAAAATTCCAAGCTCTTTCGATGCAAAAAATCCAACCAAAATTGTTCCACATATACCTCCAACGCCATGCACTGGAAAGACATCAAGAGAGTCATCAATCTTGAATTTTTGTTTGATAATGATGACTGCATTGAAACATACAGCACCAGCAATAATTCCAATAACTAAGGCTCCAGCAGGTCCCACAAAGCCAGAGGCAGGAGTAATGGTTCCAAGACCTGCAACCATTCCAGTTACTGATCCAAGAGCGGTTGGTTTTCCAAATTTAATCCATTCATAGAACATCCAGGTCATAGCACCTGCTGCCGCAGAGATATGAGTAGCAAGGATTGCCATTGCAGCATCTCCACCAGCAGAGAGTGCAGAGCCACCATTGAAACCGAACCATCCAACCCAAAGCATTGCAGCGCCTATAAAAGTCATAGTCATATTGTGAGGTGGAATTGGCTTTTTAAGAAATTCCTGTCTTGGACCAAGTACAATAGCCGCAACCAAAGCAGCAACACCTGCGGTGATGTGAACGACTGTTCCGCCAGCATAATCAAGGGTATCGCCAAGCCATCCGCCGCCCCATACCCAGTGAGTAATTGGAGCATAAACGACAAATAACCAAATGCTACTAAATAACAGTACAGCAGAGAACTTCATTCTCTCTGCAAAGCCACCCACGATAAGGGCAGGCGTTATAATGGCAAATGTCATCTGAAACATTGCAAAGAGCGACTCTGGAATTGAGCCACTGACACTGTCTATAGTGACTTGGGCTAACATAAAGTTAGATAAGTTTCCTATAAATGGGTTATCACCTGAGAATGCGAGGCTGTATCCAGCAATAAACCATAACATGCTAACAATTCCAGCAATGGCAAAACATTGCATCAGAACCGATAAAATGTTGTTTGAGCGGACAAGTCCCCCATAGAATAGTGCGAGTCCTGGAAGCGTCATAAACAAGACTAGTGCAGTAGATGTCATGATCCAGGCAGTATCGGCGCCATTTATGACGTCCGCAAAGGCCGTCATTGGCAATAAAGCCAATAGTATAAATTTTTTCATTGAGCTCTCCTAAAGTGCGTCGTGGTCCGTTTCGCCTGTGCGAATACGAACTACTTTTTCGATGTCAGTGACAAAGATTTTGCCATCACCTTTTTTTCCGGAACGAGCGATATCGCTAATTGTATTAATTAGCAGATCCAAATTTTTATTTGAGATTGCGATTTCAAGTTTTACTTTGTGAACAAATTCAACGGTAAACTCAGTACCACGATATAACTCCGTGTGACCTTTTTGTTTTCCAAAGCCTTTAACTTCAGTTACTGTCATGCCTGGAATATCGACATCACAAAGAGCCTCTCTAACTTTATCTAGGTTTTCGGGCCTTAAAATTGCTGTAACTAATTTCACTTTTATCTTCCTTGAACTATTAATATCTTCCGTAGACATCTTGGAATAATATCCGACATTGGCTCCTTGGAAGCTACATTGCTAAAAAACAGCCGCTTCATTGCAGCTGCAAGTCTATTATAGATTATTAGATTTTTTTTTGATGCTAAATCTGATTTTCAAATAAAAGATTTGGTGAAAGATCTTCAGTAACAAGGTGAGCATTACTAAAGTTGTTGTCATGAGCAAGTGCTCCAGGAAATGCAATACATTTCAAGTTTGCGTCAATTGCCGATCTCATGCTGACTTCGGTGTCCTCTATTGCAATACATTCATCTGCACTTAAGTTAAGTTCAGAGAGCGCTTTAAGGTAAATTTCAGAATTAGGTTTAGGCTGAGAAACAATCTTGTCATTTCCTATGAAGCTAAAGTCACTTTTTTTAATTTGATTATCAAGCGCAAAGAACATAGCATCAATGTTGGCCTGGGAAGTGCTAGTCACGAATGCTAAATGAATACTATTTTCATGAGCATAATTAATCAAGTGAGATACTCCAGAACGAAGTGAGATTTTTTCATCACTCATCAAGCTGTCAAAGATCTCAGTTTTTCTTAGATGAAGTTCATCAGCATTGACCTCGATTCCAACTTGATTTGCAAAATCATTGATACGATTTCGTCCACCAGACTTTTTGAGCATTGTTTGATATTCTTCAATTGACCAATTCCAGTCAAGGCCTGCTTCAGAAAAAGCTTGATTAAAGGATTTGAGCTGAAGCTCAGAAGTTTCAACTATTGTTCCTATAGATCCGAAGAGAATTGCTTTGTAATTTATTGTCATATCTATTAATTTTTCTTATTTTTCACAAACCACTCAAGGGATGAGGTAGTTTGTAATTGTTAAAATGAGGATGGATAAAAAAAGAGGCATTTAATGGTGGAGGGACAGGGATTCGAACCCTGGAAGGGTATTAGCCCTTGCTGGTTTTCAAGACCAGTGCATTCAACCGCTCTGCCATCCCTCCAAAAGATTGGTATGATACCGTTTTTATGCATAAAGTATATAAAATTTATTTAAAAAAACTACATTTTTTTGCGTATAATTCTCACTTTTTAGAAATTCATTAGGTAGTCGTAATGTCTAAAGTATGTCAAGTAACTGGTAAGAGACCAATAAGCGGAAATAACGTTTCGCATGCTAACAATAAAACGCGTCGCCGTTTTTATCCAAACCTTCATACACACCGTTTTTGGGTTGAAGCTGAAAACCGCTTTGTTAAGCTTAAATTATCAGCACGTGGCCTTCGTGTCATTGACAAGAAGGGTATTGATGCTGTTTTAGAAGAGATCCGTGGTCGCGGCGAAAAGGTATAAGGAGTAATTTATGAGAGAGAAAATTAAACTAGTTTCTTCAGCTGACACTGGTCACTACTACACTACAACAAAAAATAAAAGAATTCATCCTGAGAAGGTTGAGGTAAAAAAATTCGATCCCGTCGTTAGAAAGCACGTGATGTATAAGGAAGCCAAGATCAAGTAGTTATAAGATAGGATTTAAAAAAAGCCGCTTTACGCGGCTTTTTTATTACCTATTATTTAGCTTTGGAGAATTACTTCGAGTGCAATATTAGATGAAGACTCTTGATAATCTGCAATCTGATCAAAGTTTAGGTATTGATAAATTTCACCAGACAAAGGCTCAATATCTTTCATTAACGATAGGTACTCCTCAGGTGTAGGAATGTAGCCTAATTTTGCTGAGATGGCAGCAACCTCTGCAGAAGCCAAGAAAACGTCACTGTTGTCACCGAGCCTATTTGGGAAGTTCCTTGTGGACGTAGATACAACTGATGCACCTTCTTCTACCCTAGCTTGATTACCCATACAGAGGGAGCAGCCAGGGACCTCAGTTCTGTCTGTCAGGCGCTCAAATGTCTCATAAATTCCTTCTGCCCTTAACTGTTTTTCATCCATCCTTGTGGGCGGTACTACCCACAAAACAGTATTCAGCTCAGATTTATCTTTGAGAAGCTGAGCTGCTGCTCTAAAGTGCCCAATGTTAGTCATACAAGACCCAATAAAGACTTCATCGATAGAGGTTTTGGCTACTGATGAAAGAAGTCTGACATCATCTGGATCATTAGGACATGCCAATATAGGCTCTTTAATTTCTGCTAGATCTATTTCAATAACTTCTGCATACTCGCAATCTTCATCAGCCTCAAGAAGCTCTGGATTATCAAGCCATTTTTTCATGTCCTGGATCCTCTTTGCTATTGTTTTTTTATCGTCATAGCCAGAGTCAATCATAGAGCCAAGAAGTGTAATGTTTGAGTTGAGGTATTCCTGAATAGGCTCTTTATTTAGTTTGACAGTGCAGCCATTAGCTGAACGCTCAGCAGTAGCATCTGCAAGTTCAAAGGCTTGTTCAACCTTAAGGTCACCGAGCCCTTCAATTTCCAGAACGCGGCCAGAGAAAATATTCTTTTTGTTGGATTTATCAACAGTAAGTAGTCCTTTTTGGATAGCAACATAAGGAATTGCATTGACCAGATCTCTTAGAGTAATTCCCGGCTGCATTTCACCTTTGAATCTGACTAACACAGACTCAGGCATGTCAAGAGGCAGTACGCCAATGGACGCTCCAAATGCGACGAGTCCAGAGCCCGCTGGAAAGCTAATTCCTATTGGGAAGCGTGTGTGTGAATCTCCGCCAGTGCCAACTGAGTCAGGAAGAAGCATACGATTCAGCCACGAGTGAATAATGCCGTCCCCAGGCTTGAGAGAGACGCCACCCCGGGAATGCATAAAATCTGGAAGTGTATGTTGAAGTTCTAGGTCAATCGGTTTTGGATAAGCAGCTGTATGACAAAAACTCTGCATCACAAGGTCTGCTGAAAACCCTAAACAGGCTAACTCTTTTAGTTCATCACGAGTCATTGCGCCTGTTGTGTCTTGCGATCCAACGGTGCTCATTCGGGGCTCACAGTACGTTCCAGGTCGAATACCCTTAACGCCACAAGCTTTACCCACAATTTTTTGAGCCAAGGTAAATCCTAATTCGCTATTCTTTGGGTCAACCGGACGAAGAAAGACATCACTGACATCAAGCCCTAGTTCAGATCTCGTTTTGTCGGTGAGACCTCTACCAATAATAAGAGGAATCCTGCCGCCTGCCCTGACTTCATCTGGCATCGTGCTTGGAGCAAGATCAAACTTTGAGACAACTTTTCCAGAGGCATCTTTAATAACCCCCTCATATGGAAATATTGTAATTTCATCCCCCATATTCAGTTCAGAAACATCGCACTGTATTGGAAGCGCCCCAGAATCTTCTGCAGTGTTAAAAAATATTGGAGCAATCTTTCCACCAAGCACTATTCCACCACTATTTTTGTTTGGGATATAGTCTATTGGTTCTCCCATATGCCATAACACTGAGTTAATGGCTGATTTTCTTGAAGAGCCAGTACCCACTACATCGCCTACATAAGCTAAAGGAAGACCTTTTTGCTTAAGTTCTTCAATTTTTTCAAGAGGCCTATCCATTTTTTTGATGAGC
>Ga0233393_1000339_pt1 | contig 18272 bp, 19 predicted proteins | sample 21DmetaG_FD_183170 | JGI IMG/M metagenome (GOLD analysis project Ga0233393, IMG submission 183170) | Seawater microbial communities from Monterey Bay, California, United States - 21D | ecosystem: Environmental > Aquatic > Marine > Coastal | place: USA: California | collected 2016-10-24 | reverse complement strand
GAAGCCCTTTCCATATGCTTTACATGGCGTGTGTATAGGTGTGGTTTAATAGCTTTCACGATAGGTTTAGTCATCTTCTTAGTTCCTTTCTAAAGGTTACTTAGTCATTTCATTTATCAAGTCTTGGCTTACTACCCTGCCAACATCTTTACCACCTAAATATTTGTTGATGTGTTTAGATGTGGTAGGGGAATAATTCTTATCTGTACGGAATGCACCTTGGTCATCCCACCCCGCAACTGGTGTTTCATAACTGAACAGAACTGATGTGCTGTTAATTGTCAACTCCGTCATGTTTGAACCTATTTGTTTAAGTCTCATCTTGTTCTTCCTTTCACAAGTCTGGTATTACCCTTGAATCTTTTTAACAGTTTGTCAACCTTTATTCTGCTGTTGGTTGAATAGTAACTGAACATGAAGCCTTCATCGTCATAAAATGCTACGGTATACGCCATCACAAGTAATGCTCTTTGATGACAAGAACCTTGCTAGTTATGTCCTCTGAGTATGCTGTATTCTTAGACACAGTTATATTGTAGTATGGGAAAGGGAACTGTGCGTTAAGATCAGCCACTAACTCATTTAAAGTGTGATCATGCTCGTGGTATATCCTGAAGTAAAATTCATAGTTGTATTCTTCACTACGATATCTACGTTCTTTCGTTCTCTTGGCTACGTTTATTTTAAACTTTTCCATTAGCTTATTCCTTCTGATGTATTCAGTAAGACACAGCCCAACCCATATGTCAAGCATAAGTTTAGGTTGGCCTAAATTAGCTAGGCTGTGCCCTGACAAAAGACATCCAAGACCTTGTGACGGACTGATGTATTTTACCGTTCTGCCCCTTGTCGGTGCGGCCCATGCTTATAGTCAAGTGATCCTAACTTGTCGTGCTATGCGCTTGTCTTTATGTTGCGCTTGCTTTCAGTTCTGTGTAATCTTCGTTCAGTCTGTTTTATTTTCGTTTGGTAGTCAAGTCTTTATTTTAGTCTGTTGATTGGTGGCTCATATGTCTCACCTATGCAGGACTTGCTCACACCTGCTGAGCTTGTAAAGGACAAGGCAAAGGATCAAGGCCTAGGGCTACTCTTTGCGTTTGACTTTCCATCATAGCACCACGTTAGCGATGCTATCAAAGACAGTCAAGTGAGTTTAAACTAATTCAATCATTAATACTTCAACACCAGCAGGCTTTACCTTATCTCTATAATCTTCTTTTGTTGCGTAGATAAAGTAACCTTTTTTGCGTGGGCCGTCTGAAAAAATATGCCAATTATTTACAGCTAAGAAGTTATCTAGATTTTCTATTTGTACTTTTTTCATTTTGTTTTCTCTTTCTGTTTTTGTTTCGATGATTAAAGATTGGCATAGGTAAATGATAAAGACAATGGCAATAAAGTATAGGATAGATAGTCCATAAGTATAGTTTATTTAAATACCCTAAAGGATATATTAAAAAATACTAAAGGCTCTAGGGATTATACGTTGGTATATACTACTAGTATCAATGGGTTAGAATATTCTCTAAGGTGGTGGGGGTATTTCCGAACGGGTATATTTGTGATCACAAAAGGGATATTCCGGCAGGTAAACTCTATTTGTGATCACATTTAGGGTGGGGGGTTACTTTTTGTGATCACATGCGAGGGTCGATGCGGGGGTTAGGGGGTGCCTTATGTATGTACAATGCGTAAAGAAATTTTCTCAGTAAAATTCCCAGCATGTAAAATTTATCTGATTAACTGACAACAGATAAAACAAAACCCCCTGCTAGGAAAACAACCTAGAGGGGGTGAATCTGTACTTGATTACTTAAAGTAATTACTTAAAGTAAGGGATATATATTATAGTTGTAGTAATCCCAAGAGGGATAATGAAATTATACATATTAATTCACCCTGTGTCAATAGAAAAAGAAATATAATTTAATTTATTTTATATGTTGACAATATTAGCAAAGGTGTGCTACTATTACAATTAAATCGAATCACTATGGAAACAACCATGTTTACATTTGAGCAACTTAAAGGTCCGAACGGCAAAGTAAGAACTAAAAGTTTATTCTATGAACTATCTTACTACGATCCAAAGCATGCTATCTTTACAACTAAAGAACAGGATATAGTTGCTCACGGTGTAAAGTATACATCACTTCACCAGCTATACTTGTCAATGGTTCCTCACGATCCAACTGAGTATGACTTTGCTCAAAGGGTCTTTGGTTCATGGGATGTTTGGGATACGATAACTAAAGCTCCTCAGGTAAAGCCTCACGTTACCCGTTGGAGAAATGAAGTTGAGATTAAAGTTAAGTCTCAGGCTATACAGGCTATAGCTTTAGAGATGAAGGAGGGTGGACGTAGTTCTTTTTCAGCAGCCAAACTACTTCTAGAAAAAGGTTGGTTAGATAAAGACAACAGTTCACAAGCTAAGAAAAAATTAGCTGTTAAAGAGCAAGAAGACCAGAATAAACAAGCTTTAGCTCTTTTGTCAGAAGATGCTCACAGGTTAGGTATTAAGGTAAACTAATGGCAAAGAAACCTACACTTACTTCTATTAGTTCTGGCTATGCCTCGACTACAACCCTTAATGATAACTTTACAGCTTTAAGAGATTCCTTTGACAACACTTTGTCGAGGGATGGTTCAACCCCTAACACAATGAACGCAGACATAGACCTTAACGGAAATGATCTGTTAAACTTAGGGGGTATTTACGTTAATGGTCAAAACGTATTTAATCTCCTAGACAATGTCACAATTAGTACATCGGCCCCTTCAGGTGGTAATGACGGTGACATTTGGTTTAAATTATCATCCTAGAAAAGGAAGTAACTCATGTCTGCTTTATCAGATCACGCAGAAAATCTAATATTAAATTTTTTAATGACTTCGGGTACAGCTACCCGTCCTACCGCATGGTATGTAGCTTTATATACAGTAGCTCCGTCAGATGCAGGTGGTGGTACTGAAGTTTCAGGTAATGGCTATAGCAGACAAACTGTAGCTTGGGATACAGCCACAGGCACAGGCGGTACAACCGATAACACAGGTGCTGTGTCATTTACAGCAACAGGTGGTAACTTTGGTACAATCGTAGCTATTGGTATTCATGACGCTTCATCAGGAGGCAACTTGCTTTGGCATGGGGCTTTGTCAGCTAACAAAACTGTAAACGATGGGGATACCTTAGAGTTTGCCGCAGGTGCTATTGACCTAACTATTGCATAAGGGTTTATAAATGGCCGTTCTTAAAAATCGGGCAAAGATGTCCACCAGTACAACGGGTACTGGAACTATTACGCTTGGCAGTGCTGAGGATGGGTATCAGACCTTTGCTGATGCTGGGGTAGCTAATGCAGATGTAGTTCGTTACATTATTGAAGATGGTAATAACTTTGAAATAGGCACAGGCACCTATACAAGCTCTGGCACCACCCTATCACGCACCGTAAGCGAGAGCAGCAACTCAAACAATGCCATTAACCTTAGCGGCTCAGCGACTGTGTTTATCGGGGCTACGGCTGAAGATATCCCTGCGCTTTATGCTGAGAATACTACTCTTAGTGTAGTTGCTCCAATTGCTACAGGCAACGACTCTATATCCCTTGGTTCAGATGCAAACTCAAGCGGAACAGATAGTATTGCAATTATGAACGGTAATGCTTCTGGGATGAGTAGCCTTGCCGCCGTTATAGCAAATAACACAACAACATATGGGGCGCAGGGATCAGGCTCAATTTCGATTGGAACTTTGTCGAAGGCCACAGCCATTGCAGGTACGGCTGTTGGCTATGGAGCCACTTCCACCCATGTGGCGGCAAGTGCTTTTGGTACTTCGGCTACTACGACAGCAACTAATCAGATTGCATTGGGCGGTAGCGGTATTACAGCAAGAATATCTGGTGCTTATAACCTGCCAACATCAGACGGTACTAACGGGCAGGTACTTACCACAAATGGTTCTGGCGCTGTTACCTTTGCAGATGCTGGTGGTGGTGGTGACCCTGATCTTTACAGAGACAATGCCTCCTCTGCCACAACGCCCTCGGCGACTGGTTCAAATGCCGTTGCTATAGGATCTAATTCTGTAGCTTCTGGCACAGATAGCTTGGCTCTTGGCGCTTATGCTAATGCGACAGGCTTTAGAGGCATTGCTGTTGGACGTTATGTCTACGCCACCTCGACAGGGTCAAATGCTTTTGGGGTTAATGCCTACAGCGCAGAGCAGGACACAATAGCTCTTGGTAACTCCAGAGCATTTGGAGGTGCAAACGCATTTGCATCAGCCATTGGTAATAACACTACAACTTATGGCGCAGGGCAAGCATACGCCTTGGCTTTGGGGTTTGTTGCAAAAGCCCATAACGCCAACTCAATCGCAATCGGGCGAAGCGCTACTGTGACACATGACGATAGTGTGGCTCTGGGCCGAAATGCAGCTTCATCGGCAGCTAACCAAATCACACTAGGAAGTTCATCTGATAGTGTACGCATATCTTCAGTCTTTACTTTACCAACATCTGCTGGTTCGGCCAATCAAGTGCTTACAACTGCTGGCGATGGAACGACAAGCTGGGCGGCTGCTAGTGGTGGTGGCTCACCTGATTTGTTTGCTGAGAATTACACTAGTGGCACAAAGCCAGCTACTACAGGAACGAATGCGGTTGCGATTGGGAAGGGTAGTTCAGCGGCGGGAACTGAGGCCATTGCCATGGTTGACGGGACAGCAGATAGTCAAGACAGTTTTGCTGTTGGAGGCATCGTTCAATCTGCTATTGGTGGTTATGCGCTAGGCAAGTCATCACAAGTTTACAGCCAGTATGGCTTGGCGCTTGGTAAATCAGCTTTGGTTACAGCAGCAACGGATGGAACAGCTGTTGGTGTGTCTTCTGTGGCAGGGGCCAACTCAGCTGTGGCGTTTGCTAAGTCAAGAGCATCAGGGGCTGATAGTTTGGCTGGGGCTATAGCCAACAACACAACATCCTACGGCGCTACTGGTGCTAATAGTATCGCCCTTGGCGATCGATCCAAAGCCAGTGGCTCAAGGGGAATTGCCATTGGCGGTTACGGCGCATTGGCGAGTGGTACATCGTCACTAGCCTTTGGTTATCAGGCGACAGCTAATCAGACTTATGCCTCTGGATTTGGTTATGCCTCGAAAGCCTATGGTGCGTACAGTTGGGCTGGAACTGAAAGCCATGCGTCAGGTTCTAAATCAGTAGCCCTTGGTCTTGGTGACACAAGCACATCGTATGGCGCACTGCACGACAACGGCGTGGCCCTCGGCTATCAAGCTACAACAAGTGCGGCGAAGCAGATTGCTCTTGGCTCAAGCACAGCGCAAGTCAAAATTAGTGGTGCTTACACCCTACCAACATCAGACGGCACAAACGGTCAAGTGCTGACCACAAATGGCTCAGGTGCTGTTACGTTTGCAGATGCTGGCGGTGGTGGTGGTGCAGACCTTTATATTGCTAATCCTGTAAGCGCCACTAACCCAACGGCGGCGGGTGATAATGCCGTGGGTATTGGCGATGGGGCAGATGCTACGGGCAATGATAGTATTGCCATTGGGACGGGCACTATTGCTGGTTTAGATAGTGTGGCTATTGGTTTAAATGCTGCTAGTGGTACTACCACAGGTTCATATAATACCTCGATTGGTAGATCTGCTGCTATATATCTGACAACGGGCAGCAATAATACTGCTGTTGGACGTAGTGCATTGCAGGGTTCTAACCTAGATAAAGTAACTGGCAGCAATAATACTGCGGTAGGTCACGGCGCAGGGTCTAAAAATGCAGGTGGTAATAATAATACATATCTTGGTACAGATGCGGGTAATGCTATTACTTCAGGCAGTAGTAATACATTTATTGGATATAATGCTGATGGGGCAGCATCTACAAGCCAACAGACAGCATTAGGTTATCAGGCAGCAACCGCTGGTACAGAAGCTATAGCTATAGGTAACTCTCGTGCTGGTGGAATAGGTACTTTTGCTGCACAAATTGGAACAAATAGCAGTTCTTATGGCGCAATAGGTAACTCAGGCACAGCTATTGGTGGCCTTACAAAAACTACAGGTTTAGACTTTGTGTTTGGCAGAAGCAGCATTGCTTCAGGTGGGTCTGGCTCTTTGAGTTTAGGCATGGACAACACTAGCTCTGGCGCAGGGGCTGTTACACTGGGCAAAGATAACACCGCTAGTCACACAGACGCCGTAGTAATTGGTCAGGGAGCATCCTCTTCAGCCGCAGATCAAATTACTCTAGGCCACACAGATCAGACAGTCAGAATTTCTAGTGCTTACACCCTACCAACGGCTGACGGCTCTGCTAATTATGTACTGACCACAAACGGCAGTGGGGTTGCCTCTTGGGCGGCTGCGAGCGGTGGTGGTGGTGGTGACCCTGATCTTTACAGAGACAATGCTTCAAGTGCTGTAACGCCAACGGCGAGTGGAACAAATGCAGTAGCTATTGGCTCAGGGGCAGTAGCAAGCGGTACTTTTAGTTTTGCCTTTGGCTCAAGCGGCTCAAATGCTGCAATTGCCAGCGGTTCACAATCGATCAGTATGGGTTCATATTCCAGAGCCTATGGTTCAACGTCGATAGGTGTAGGTTATGCAGCAGAAGCAAGTAGTGGGGCAAGCGGTGGAGTAGCACTTGGTCAAAATGCTCGTTCAGCAGGAAGTTATGCTGTTGGCCTTGCAAATTCCAGAGCATCTGGTTCAAACAGTTTCGCAGCAGCCATCTCAAGTAATTCATCAAGCTACGGGGCTACTGGTTCTGGGGCCGCTGCAATAATGAATTGGGCAAAAGCAAGCAGTAGTAACAGCGGTTCATTTGGTTTTGGAGCAAATGCCACTAATTCAATGGCTTATGCTTTTGGCGCTCAAACATTCGCCACTGGAAACTCTTCTGTTTCTCTTGGTCGTAACTCTTTAGCTTCTGCAACGTATTCAATCTGTATTGGGAACGCTGGTCAGAATAATATCCAGTCATCTATTAAGTTTTCTGGCAGTCAGCATGCCAATCAGGGTGATGCTCAAATTGGCTTATATCCATTGATGGCTGATACAACTGATGCCACTGCCACTGCAATGGTTACAAATCACCAAACCACACCAGGTGCGGGTACTGCTAATCAAATCGTTCTACCCAACAACAGTGCTTACGCTTTTCACGGCACTATCGTAGCACGTCAAAAAGCAGGGGATGGTACAGCTTGTGCAGCATGGAAAGTAGAAGGTTTAATACGTAGAGAAGCTAATGCTGGCACAACAGTTTTGGTCAACTCAGCAACCACTGTTCTAGACAATACACCTAACTGGGGCATGGCACTATCCGCTGACACAACTAACGGTGGTTTAAAAGTACAAGTTACTGGTGCAGCATCAACCAATATCAGATGGACTACTAGCATTACCACATCTGAACTAACTTACGCCTAAAAGGAGAAATCAAATGGCTATTCAACACAACATCGAAGAAGGTGCAAGTCAGTACGGCATAGCCTTCAACAACGCATACTACCGCATTGTGACAGCGTCTGTCAGCCGTCAACGTGGAACTGATCCAAAGTTTATGGTGATGATTGACTTGTCAGCATATGCTACAAGCTCACCTGATGATGACACTCGTGAGGTGGCGTTCTTACGGTTCAACGCAAACCTGACTGACATCGAAGCTGCATCTGGCTCAACATTCTTAGACAAGTGCTATGCTTGGGTAATGGCTCAGGATGACATGTCAGGATCTACTGCCGTTTAAGGAGTAACACATGCTAGGTTTCAGCCCACTAGCGTCTGCCCCACTAGCGGATACTGGGGCTGTTGCAGGAGTAACTTTACAGGGTAGCTCTTCTTTAGTTGCGTCGAGCACCCTTTCTTCTGTAGGTACAATAAAAACTTTTGGATCTGCAAGTCTAGCTTCAACAAGTAGTAAACTATCTGTAGCCTTTAAAAAACTAAATGGTAATTCAAACTTAGTTGCTTCAAGCACTATATCTTTTGATCCATTAGTAAAAAGAAATGCATCAGCTAATTTAATTAGTTCGAGCAGTTTACAAGCAGAAGCAGTTCATAAAAAACTTGCTAGTAGTTCTTTAACTGCTTCATCTACTTTAAGTTCTTCTGCTAGTAGAACTATTAATGTTAGTTTTACAGGGGTAAGTTCAACTAGCTTACTGTCATCAGCCACTGTTCAAGTTTTTGGCAGTGAGATGTACATTAAGCAAAACGGTACATGGGTTCTTGTTCAGGCAGCTTATGCAAACGATAATAGTTCTTGGGTCGAACCTCTTGCTATTTACTACAAGGACGGTTCTAACTGGAGACGAGTTCTGTAATGTCAACACTTATTGATATTCGTACAGCGGCTGAAAGTGATTTAGTTACATTTATTAAACTTGTAGCACCTGAACAAGTCTTAGGTCAGTGTCACGAGGATGTCTGTAACTGGTGGACAAGACCTGATTATAAAAGTCATCAGCTTCTTTTGTTTCCCCGTGACCACGGAAAATCAAGATTAATTGCGTTTCGTGTCGCTTGGGAGTTGACAAAGAACCCAACATTGCGTATACTATACATATCGGCTACAGCCAATTTAGCTGAGAAACAATTAGGATTTGTCAAGGGTATTCTAACATCTGAGATTTATCGACGCTACTGGCCTGAGCATGTTAATGCTGATGAAGGTAAACGGATTAGATGGACTAACTCAGAAATTTCTTTAGACCACCCTGCACGTAAGAAAGAGAATGTTCGTGACCCTTCTGTATTTACTGGTGGCCTCACTACTTCCCTTACTGGAATGCACTGCGACATTGCGGTATTGGATGATGTGGTTGTTTATGAGAATGCCTATACAGGAGAGGGTCGCAATAAGGTAAAAAGCCAGTACTCTCTGTTGTCATCTATTGAAGGTGCTGAAGCTCGTGAGTGGGTAGTGGGTACAAGGTATCACCCAGCAGATCTCTACAATGATCTACTTCAGATGACAGAGGATCTGTATACTGATCAGGGTGAAAAGACAGGCGAAGAAAATATCTATGAGGTATTTGAGCAACCAGTAGAAGCAAGAGGGGATGGAACAGGGGAGTTCCTTTGGCCTCGTAGCCAACGTAAAGACGGTAAGTGGTTTGGCTTTGACATGAAGATCCTTTCTAAGAAGAGAGGCCAGTACTTAGACAAAGGGCAGTTCAGAGCACAGTATTACAACGATCCATCAGATCCTGACAATGTTCCTGTAAGTCCAGATAAGTTTCAGTACTATGAACGCAAGCATATCCGTGAAGAAAACGGTTATATGTATTACAGAAATAACCGACTAAATGTATTTGCAGCAGTTGACTTTGCATTTAGTTTAAACAAACGTGCTGACTATACAGCTATAGTAGTGGTAGGAATAGATGCCGACAACAACATCTACGTCTTGGACATCGATAGATTCAGGACTGACAGAATCTCTGATTACTTTGAACACATCTTACACTTGTCCAACAAGTGGTCCTTTAGAAAACTCAGAGCAGAAACAACCGTTGCTCAAATGGCAATCGTCAAACAACTCAAAGAACTTATCAAGCAACATGGACTAGCCATTAGTATAGATGAGTTTAGACCTAATAAAAGTCAAGGTAATAAACAAGAACGTATCTCATCGATACTAGAACCTAGATACGATAACATGAGCATATGGCACTACCGTGGGGGTAATGTTCAAATACTAGAAGAAGAACTATCTTCACGTAATCCACCGCACGATGATGTAATAGATGCTCTTGCTTCAGTAGTAGACATGGCTGTTAAACCAGCTAGGAATGCAAGAAGAGCTAACAACAGTAATAACATTGTGTGGGCAAATAATAAATTTAGGGGTAGTCGTTAATGGCTGGCGAAACATTAGACTTAGACAACATTATTAGTCCTGACAACATGGCTGTTCAGATTTCTGAACGGTGGGTTGAATGGTCTACTCTGCGTGATAAAAAGGTTGAGGAGTGGAAAGAACTCCGAAACTACTTATACGCTACGGATACTACGACAACTAAGAATGCTATGCTTCCTTGGTCTAACAGTACCACTACTCCCAAGCTAACTCAAATCATGGATAATCTCCATGCTAATTACTTCTCAACCTTATTCCCTCAGAAGACATGGTTTAAGTTTGAGGCTAAAACTCGTGAAGATAACATAAAGGTAAAACGTGATGCTATTCAATCTTACATGGAAAACAAACTTGCCCAATCTGATTTTGTCAACATTTCCTCAGATCTGTTATACGACTACATTCAATATGGGAACTGCTTCGCCACAGTCACATGGGAAGAAAACTACCAAAGTAAAAAAGACGACAGCCTCGTAGTAAACTATATCGGACCTAAGTTAGTCCGTATCTCACCCTTTGATTTATGCTTTAATCCAACAGCATCTTCATTTGAAAAATCTCCTAAGATTATTAAGTCAATTAAAACCTTAGGTGAAGTTCGTAAGATGATTGAGTCAGACCCTAGCAAAGAATACATGCAAGGGGTCTTCCAAAAGATGGTGAATGCTAGGGCTGCTGTCAAAGGTTCAGAAGAACAAGCTAAGTCTAACGCCTACCTTGCTGATGGGTTCTCATCTATTCAGCAATACTATGATTCAAACTATGTAGAAATCCTTACTTTTTATGGAGACTTCTACGATAGTCTGACAGATACTCTTTATGAAGATCGTATCATTACAATCGTAGACAGAGCATACGTTTTAGATAATCAGGAGAACCCTAGCTATCTTGGTCATGCTCCTATCTTTCATGCGGGGTGGCGTCCTCGTCCTGACAACCTCTATGCTATGGGTCCACTAGATAATCTTGTCGGTATGCAGTACCGTATTGATCACCTAGAAAACCTAAAGGCTGACGTATTCGATCAGATCGCTTACCCTATTATTAAAATCAGGGGTGATGTAGAAGACTTTGACTTTGCACCTGCTACCCGTATATACATGGGAGAAGAGGGTGACGTAGGTTACTTGGCTCCTGATGTAACAGCCTTGAACGCTGACCTGCAAATTAGGGCACTAGAGGACAAAATGGAAGAGATGGCTGGTGCACCCCGTCAAGCTATGGGAATACGCACAGCAGGGGAGAAGACAGCCTTTGAGGTACAAACCTTACAGAATGCATCCTCACGTATCTTTGAACATAAGACAGCACACTTTGAGAGAGTATTCTTGGAACCTATTTTGAATGCTATGTTTGAAGTATCAAGACGTCGAATGAATATAGCTGACACAGTTCGGGTATTCGACAGTGCAGCTAATGCTATTATCTTTAGAACTATAACTAAAGATGACATTACAGCTAATGGTAAGATCGTAGCTATGGGGGCTAGACACTTTGCTGAACGTGCTCGTAGAGTACAGAGCCTTACACAGCTTTACCAATTAAAACTGCAAGACCCAACAGTTGCAGCCCACATGTCAGGAAAAGAGTTTGCCCGTATACTCGCAGAAGAGTTAGGCGAAATGACATTGTTTGGGGAGAATATCTCAGTTCAAGAACAACTAGAAACACAGTTACAAGTCCAAGAAGCTGAGATGGAAAACCAAGAAGTATTAGCACAAGCACAGGAGCTAGGATTATAATGCCAAAGAACAAACCTTACGGCGGTAAAGCCAAGAAAAAAGAACCAGTTAAAACTATGAAAAAGATGGTAACAAAGAAGAAAAAGTAATGAAATCTTCTTGGTTCAAAGATTGTAAGACAAAGGAAGAAAAAGCTAAAGTTAGTCAAGTGCTTTCATCTAACAGAGAAAGCCTCCTACGTCTTGAAGTAATTCTTGAGTCTATGCTTGAGAATAGACCGACTACGATGGACTACGATTGTCCTTCTTGGTCACACAAAGTAGCTGATCGTATCGGTTACAACAGAGCACTAACCCAAGTGCTTGACATTATCAACTTAGACAAGGAATAAAATTATGGTATTTACTGACAGTGCTGCAACCAAACAGCCTGAACAGAACGCAGAGCAGACACAGACAGAAGCCTCACCACAGACTTCTTTTCTGGATAAACTCGTAGAGACAAAGGGTGAGAATTGGCGTGACCCTGAGACTCTTGCTAAAGGTAAACTTGAAGCAGATGGCTATATTAAGAATCTTGAAGATCAATTAGTCCAAATGCGAGAGGATATGAAGAAGCAAGATTATCAAGCCGATCTTCTAGCCCAACTCCAAAATAAGGCCACTGAAACTACCACAGTGAATAACGGAGAGTCCAATAATAATAATGGTAGCATTGACACACAGAATACCACTGGAGTTGTTGATGAGGATACTTTGAAGAGCCTTGTTGAAAAGACACTTACTCAACGAGAGAAAAATAGCACTGTACAGCAGAATCTTTCTCAAGTTGATAAAGAGTTAGAAAGTTCTTTTGGTACTGAAGCGGCGGCTACAGTCCAGAAAAAAGCTGAAGAACTAGGTATGTCAATGGATCGTTTACGTGACATTGCATCTGAATCTCCTTCAGCATTCTTTACTCTTATCGGTCAACCAGAAAAAACCTTTAGCCCTATGGTTCAAGGTTCGGTTCGTACTGAGGGTGTCAACATGCAAGCCTCGGCTGATAGGAACTGGTCTTACTACCAGAATCTACGTCGAGAAAATCCTAATCAATATTATTCACCTAAAATTCAACAACAACTTATCCAAGATAAGATGAAGATGGGTGATAAATTCGGCAACTCATAGAAAGGACTAGCAAATGGCTGGTATGATTTCATCAAATGCGGATATGCAAAGGCTTATCCGTTCAGAGGTTTACTCCTCAGAACTAAAAGACATCCTTCGGGATGAAATGCAAGCACAACGGTATGTCCGTATGCTAGAAGGTTTTCCTGACGGAACAACCTTTACAATTCCAACCATCGGAGAAACAACTGCGTCTAACTATACAGAAGACAATGCTGTTTCATACGTTCCTATGGACACAGCGGAGTTTCAATTCACGATTGATCAGTACCTGCAATCAGCTTCTTACCTTACTAAGAAAGCTTCTCAGGACTCATTCTATGCTGCTCAATTAGAAGCTCGTTTTGTTCCTGAACAAGAACGTGCAATCATGGAGCACTTTGAGGCTACTACATTTGCCTCGCCTGAAGTTGGTGTTGCAAACAACGCACAAGAACTTCAGAACGGTATTGCTCACCGTATTTCAGGCGGTAATGCCGGTAAGTTGGAACTTTCTGACTTTGCGTATGCTCGTTATACGTTGAAGAAAGCCAATGTTCCTGATCGTGGAATGGTTGCAATTGTTGATCCATCTGTTGAATACCAAATCAATACACTGACGAACCTTGTCAACGTGTCTAACAACCCAATGTGGGAAGGTATTGTTCGTGATGGTGTAGCAACAGGTATGCGTTTCGTAGCTAACGTATATGGTTTCGACGTATATACATCTAACTACTTAAAAGCAACAGTAGCTGATACAGCCTTGAAAGAAAAGGACAATTCAACTACTAACGCCTTTAACTCAACCAATGGTGTAGCTAACTTGTTCTTCTCATCAGATGCTAGTGCTAACCCATTCGTAGGTGCATGGCGTCAAATGCCAGAGGTAGACTACGAGTACAACAAGGACTACCAACGCCACGAGTATGTAACTACTGCTCGTTATGGTGTTAAGAAGTATCGTCCAGAAGGTATTGTTACTATCGTAACTAAGCCTGGTCTATAATAAAATTAAAGGTGGCTCCTTCGGGGGCCATCTTTTCTCTTGACAACACTTATATTTATATGTATAATACTTAAAACACTGGCAGAGGTCTCTAATGGTTAACGTACAACATAATGCACTTACAGGTAATGACTTACATGAACCTAAAGGATTAGCAGGTACTTCCCACAGTGGTCGGGTATACGTTTCTAATGGTAGTGCTTCAGGGGCTTGGACAGCTAGACAAGATTTAATTACCGTTCACATCCACGATATTTCAACAGCAACAGACATTTATGTTCCTATTATAAATGCAGGTACAGTTTCTAAACTTCAGACAGTAACTTCTGCTGCAATAGCTGGGTCAGATTTAATTATAACAGCTTATAACTCTTCTAGTGCTTCGATGGGAAACTTAACGGTTACTCAGTCAGGGTCTGCTGCGGGGGATGTAGATGAAAAGTTACCTACTTCAAACAACACAGTAGCGGCAGGAAGTTACATTAGGATTAATAGCAACGGTGGCCCTTCAAGCCACGTTGATGTAATGCTTATTATAGCCGTGGATCGTACATCATGAAGACAACTCTTTTACAAATTGTACAATCTATTTTGTCAGACATGGATTCTGAAGATGTCAATAGCATTTCAGATACCGTTGAGGCTCAACAGATTGGGTCAGTAGTAGAGGATACCTACTACAATATTATTGCTGCCCGTGAGATACCTGAGCACAATAAGCTGATGACATTGACAGCTATGGCTGACTCAGCTAAACCCACTCACTTCAAGTACCCTACTAACACAAAGCACATTGATAGAGTAGAGTATAACGTAGGGACTGTGTCTAAGAAAGACTTTGCTGAAGTCGCCTTTGTTGATCCAGTTTATTTCTTAGACAACATGGATGAATCAGGTTTACTCGTAGAGACTTACGATGGTAACTTAGACATCTTTGTCGGAACAACCACAGTCCCTAGCTATTACACATCATTTGATGATGAGTATGTTATTATGAACTCTTACGATAGTGCTGTGGATACAACCCTACAGTCATCTAAGATAAGAGCCTTTGGTTCTGTGTACCCTACGTTTAGTCAGACAGATTCTTTTGCACCTGACCTAGACAACACATTGATGCCCTTGCTTTTAGCTGAAGCTAAGTCAACTTGTTTCTCACTGTTCAAAGGGGGTTCAGACCCTAAGGTTGAGCAGGCTGCTCGTCGTTTAAAGTCTTACGTTATGAATGATCAGTATAAAACTAAACGTCCTAACATTAGGAATTACTACGGAAGACATTAATGATTGAGTACGAACACGATACAGAAAACCAATACTGTTTGTGTAAATCAGATAAGTTACTAGCTGAAGTATACATTGAAAAAGAAGTTGGTGGTTATAGGTTTTTCACTATTCGTTATCAACGTGGGCCAGTTCCCAAAGAACTATCAGGTAGATACACGAACATACCAGCAGCACAGAATGCCCTAGAACGGTACTTGCGGAACAAACCTGTTTCTAAAACTAAACGGGTAAGAGAGTACGCAGACCAAAGAGAGATGGAACGAAATGCCGCAAAGTCTAAATCAAAAGGCAGTTAATAACTTTATTAAAGGTTTGATCACTGAAGCTGGTGAGATGACTTTTCCTGAAGGTGCCTCTACAGATGAGTTGAACTGTGATTTACGGCGTGATGGTACTCGTAGGCGTAGACTAGGCGTTAAGCTAGAGGATAGCCACGTTTTAGAACCTGCTACCCAAGCTGCTTTAAATGGCACTAAACCTTTGTCTAGCTTTACTTGGAAGAATGTTGCAGGTAATCCTGACATAGAATACCTTGCAGTTCACAACGGACAATTTGTTATCTTCTACGATCAAAGTGCACCTCCTTATTCTGGAAAGTACTTAGGGTTTGTTGATTTAGCTGATGTTGATACTAGTCCAGCCTATACGGGTATGGACAAACAAGCAAACGCACTTTCATTTTCTTCTATTAATGGTTTATTAATAGGAACACACGCAACTATTGGAAATAGTTTTACAGTATCAGAAGAAATAGCTGCTCTTGTTGGCTCAACAGACTCTTCAGGTTCTGGCACACCAGCCGATATACACATAAGGGTTGAAAACCCTGTTGTAGGTTCTATTTTTACTATTACAGGGACGAACGCATCTGGACAAGTTATTACAGATAGTGTTACTACCCCTAGTGGACACAACACTCCTTGGACGCCAGCAGTTCAGACCTTTGCAACTGTAAGAAGTGTAGAATTATCTGGTAATAGTATTCTAACGGGTTATGTAAGAGTAGGTACTGCAAGCGATACAGATTCTATTGTTAATTTAACAGCGGGGTTAGGCATTGGATTTGCTAAACTTAATGGTGTTTCTACAGGAGTTAATGGTCAAGATTATTTTAAAATAGAAAAAATAGATTTTAAGACAAGAGACTTTAGGTACTTTACGACTGACTTAAAATCTTTATACAAAGAAGAATCTTCAACATATTCTATAGAGATAAGTGATGCCCGTAGATATGATACATATAATTCAGGGTGGGTATCTAAAAGTACGGGAAGAACTTCTGGAAGTACTGAACTTACAGCTTATGACTACTACAGACTTCAAGCCAACACGTCAACTTTATTTCCTCCATTAACTCACCCTTGGTTTTCAGGTAAGAATACTTCGGATCAGTTTGATATAGCTGAGTGGAAGAAAATAGACGGGGGTACTTCTCTTTCAGGAAATGGACACTTTGTATTAGACTTTTTTGACAACGGTTCTAGAGAAAGGGAAGTTATTAAAGCAGACACAGGTATTACAGGTAATTTTATTATACCTCCTTCAGATTTATCTGGGCCTATTACAGAGCCTATAAATTCCCGTTGGAGAGCTTGTGAAGCTTTTTCAGGAAGAGTTTTCTTTGCAGGTTTAGATGACCCCGAATACGGTGGTTCTATTGTATTCTCTAAACTTATTGACTCAAGAGAAGATATAGGCGTTTGTTATCAACAAAACGATCCCACCTCTGAACATTTATCTACTTTGCTTCCTACTGATGGTGGCATGATTACCATACCTGATGCTGACAAAATACAAAGACTGTATGCTTACCAGAGTTCTATCTATGTATTTGCTGAGAATGGAGTCTGGCAGATAAGTGGTGTTGATGGGGTATTTAAAGCTGATGCTTATTCTGTCAACCGTGTAAGCCGTGTGGGTATTCTTAATGCTCAGAGCTTTGTGGCTGCTGATGGTGCACCTTTCTGGTGGTCACGTTACGGTATCCACACACTTAGCACTGATCCAGTGTCAGGTCAAGGTGCTGAACAGAATATTTCTGTAACAACTATACAGAGTTTCTGGGATAGTATTGATGCTGATGCTAGAGAAAAAGTTATTGGTAAGTTTGATCCTATTAACAAAAGAATATACTGGGGCTATCCTAACAAGGATGCTTCCCCTGAGTATAAAATAAACAACTTTTTAATACTTGACATAACTCTTGGTGCTTTTTACCCTTGGAAAATTGAAGACAAAACATCTCAACAGTATGAATCATTTATTGTGGGCTTTGAGTTTTATTCAGGTTTTGGTTCAGATGAATTAGTTAGAGATGTTAGAAATGGGACTGATGGGGCAGATGATGTTGTAGTAGGAAGCGATGATGTTGTCTCAACAGCTATAAACTACCACAACACAGGTGATCCAAATATAATTCTACTTGTTAGTGCTACTGCTAACCAAATACCTAGTAACAGACTTACTATGGGTTCTTTTTCAGGTGGTGACTATAAGGATTGGGGTGAGACTGACTACACATCCTTTGCTGAAACAGGCTATGATTTCGTAGGGGATGCTGTCTTAAAGAAGAATGCACCTTACCTTGTCACCTACTGTCGGGTAACTGAGACAGGATTTACAGGAAACCCTCAGGCTGGATACGAGGCTGTTAATCCTTCAGGTCTTCTTGTCTCATCTTCCTTTGACTTTAGAGAAACCTTTAGCCCTTCTCAACAAGTATACAGAAAAAAGTATCCAGTTGTTGTAGATCCTAACAATTTAGACTTGTATGATTACCCTGAAGATGTTATAACTTCTCGTGTAAAGCTTCGTGGACATGGACGTTCAATGAGGTTAAGATACGAAAGTGAAACTGGCAAGGACTTCATACTTATTGGATGGGGTATTGTCCAAGGTAGGAACCCTAGGTATTGATAAACATTAGAAAAGCGACAGAAGAAGATGTCTTTGACATTCTTGTTTTAGCTAGAGAGTTTTCAAGAGAAGCCCCTAAGTCTCATAAGTGGAACAAAGATAAGACAGAACAGTTTATACTTAGTTCAATCTTAAACTCTGTGTCAGACGTTTTAGTTCTAGAAGAGGACGATGAAGTAAAGGGTGCTCTTGTTTGTATTGTACACGAAATGTACAACTCTCTTACAGTACTTGCAACTGAACTAGCATGGTTTGTTTCAAAAGATTACAGAGGTAAAAAGGGTTCTCTTTTACTTTTAAACTCTTTTGAAGAGTGGGCTAAAAACAATAATGCAGACTA
>Ga0233393_1000332_pt1 | contig 18608 bp, 18 predicted proteins | sample 21DmetaG_FD_183170 | JGI IMG/M metagenome (GOLD analysis project Ga0233393, IMG submission 183170) | Seawater microbial communities from Monterey Bay, California, United States - 21D | ecosystem: Environmental > Aquatic > Marine > Coastal | place: USA: California | collected 2016-10-24 | reverse complement strand
TCAAAAACGGGCAGTCCATCGCTGCCGTCGCCAGAACCTTCAACGTCCATCCCGCGACTATCTATCGATGTCTCGACGAAAAGCAGCCCTTATGAGGGTATACCGTTCCGCTCAGCCGCACGTCCCTACATGCGGACGGCTTTGCGGGCTTCAATGGTCTGTTCGGCGACGATAAGGCCGACGAGATGGCCTGTATGGTGCATGTGCGTCGCAAATTCTTTGAAGAGGCCGAGCGCACCGGTGCACCCATCGCCAAGGAAGCCGTCAAAAGGATTGGTACGCTTTACGACGTAGAGAGGGAAGCCAAGGGCAAATGCCCTGAAGACCGCGTCGCCCTGCGGCAGGAGAAGGCCAAGCCCGTCTTTGATGAGCTGGAGAACTGGTTACAGGCGCAACTGCCCAAACTCTCGGGTAAAACCAAGCTGGCCGGTGCGATCCGCTACGCGCTGAGCCGCATGCCCAAGGCGCGGCCCTATCTCAGCGATGGTCGCCTGGAATTGGACAACAACATCTGTGAGCGCAGCATCCGCCCCATCGCGCTTGGTCGCAAGAACTACCTGTTCATGGGCTCGGTCGGGGGCGGTAAGGCTGCTGCCATCGCCTACACACTCATTGAGACCGCCAAGATGAACAACGTCGATCCTGAGGCTTGGCTAACATGGGTGCTCGAACGCCTGCCGGATCACAAGATCAACCGGATCGATGAGTTGATGCCGTGGGTCTGGAAGGCTGAAAACTCACAGACCGCGGCCTGAGCGGACGCTTACTATCAAAGACGGACGCCACGTTGATGCTGTCCGGCTTGTTTTGCAGCATAAACCTGACCTGTCAGAGACGAAGGCAGAGCTGGGCAGGCCAAAGGTAGGTAGAAAAGCACGTCGAGAAGGATCAGCTGAAAAACCTGTTGAGGCCTTCCCTCCAACTGGGGGTATTCGATACTCAGAGCCGTGGGCTACGATTGCACGGTCGAATGGTAACGGCAAAGATATTAACATGATCGCGGATGATTTCAGATCATGGTGTGCTGGTAGGAGTATTCCGCTTGATGGTCCAAGAATAGCTCAGATGTTTAAGAGTTTTTGCTCAAAGGCAAAGATTTGAATGTTGGAATTTTTTAGAAAACATGCGATGTTTTCGCAAACGGCACAAAAAGAACGAGTGTAAACACCATGTCGTACACACTTGGACAGGCAGCGGTTGCTGTTAAGAAGTCAAAATCTACGATCTCTAAGGCCATAAAAAATGGCCTTATATCGGCAGAACGTCAATCTAATGGCAGCTTTAAAATCGAACCCTCTGAGTTACATCGAGTGTTTCCTGCGAACAACATTAACGAACAACCGCAAACACTTGATAAAACACAAAAAGACACCCTCGAAACGCTTGTTAAGATGGCGCAGCTTGAGGCTAAACTTGAGGCTTCCGAAAAGCGTGTTGATGATCTTGAAAAAGATCGAGACGTTTGGCGGCAGCAAGCAACAGCTCTATTGAACGCGCCAAGGCCTAAGGGTTTTCTTCAACGAATACTGAGACAATGACGGGAACATATTTAATGATCGGAATCATCCAATGACCAAACCGTCAATTTTTTCATTCTTTTCAGGCGCTGGATTTCTTGACTTGGGCTTTGAAACAGAAGGTTTTGATGTTTGTTATGTGAACGAATATCACACACCGTTCCTTGACGCATACAAGCACTCTAGGAAGGTTATGGGGATACCTGCGCCACGTTACGGGCATGATGATACCAGCATCGAAGACCTTGTTTCAGACAACCTCGCATCAAATGTCGTGACTGAAATGGAGCGCGGCCGACTTGTAGGATTTATTGGTGGCCCCCCGTGCCCGGACTTCTCGATTGGTGGCAAAAACCGTGGTAAAGATGGCGAAAACGGGAAGTTATCAAAAGTCTACATTGACTTGGTTTGCGAGCACAAACCTGACTTTTTCCTTTTTGAAAATGTCAAAGGACTGTACCGCACAAAGAAGCACAGAGAATTTTTTGAGAAGATGAAGCGTAAGGTCAAACGCGCTGGATATACCCTGCATGAACGCCTCATAAACGCCATTGAATATGGTGCACCGCAAAATCGGGACCGGATTATCCTGATAGGGTTTTTGGATAAAGCCCTATCAAAAAAGTTTGCCTGGACTGGGCAGGTGTATCCTGACGGTAAAGCCTTTGAGTTTGAGTGGCCGACAACAGATACGTTCGGGCCGAACAGCGTTAGAGAGCGGAAAAGTACAATTCCATCAGAGCTTTGCGTTCAATATTGGTTCGAAAAGAACGAAGTGGACACACATGCGAACGCTTGCCATTGTTTTCAGCCCCGCGCTGGTTTGCAACGGTTCCAAACGGTGGCTGAAGGTGATGATAGCAAGAAATCATATAAGCGATTGCACCGTTGGCGTTACTCACCGACTGCCGCCTATGGGAACAACGAAGTTCACCTGCATCCCTATCGGGAGCGGCGAATTACAGTGGCTGAGGCTCTTGCAATTCAATCACTTCCAAAAGAGTTTGAGCTGCCGCCGACAATGACACTTTCAGATATGTTCAAGACCGTTGGAAACGGGGTCCCTTATATGGCGGCTCAGGGCTTGGCACGATCCATTGCAGAACACCTAAGGACTAGAGATGCGAGTTACCGCCCAGAACATCGTGAGAGCCATCAATCAGCTGCCGCGTGACCGCGAATATCAGTATGTGAACCCTCGCAACTCTGGACGCATTATTATTCACAATGTGTATGAACCTGAGGGACCTATTGAGATTAGGCGCTATGACCCCACTAAGGGTGAACGGCTTGCTGACAAGCCCGTCGAGAGCATTTCGGTTCAAATGATCTGGCGACTGGCTAACGCCATTTTGCCCGATAAACCTGTCAACGTTGACCGTGTGTTTGGCGGCAGCTACAACACACGATCAGTTTTCGAAGCCTTGCTGGCTCACACGCCCCTGTTCTATGGCTGTAAGCCGGGACGAATCGAGCAGATGAACGCGTACAAGAGCGTAAAACCTGGTCACAAACACCTCATTTATCTGCCCGAAGATCCTCACGAAAACGGTCTTCTTGGCTTCAAAGACATTAACATGGAAATCTCGGAAGTTGTGGTGGATGTCGTCTATAAAAGTGTAGGCCTTGATGCGACCGCACCTGCGCCAGGCATGTCGATTGAAGAGAAGAGGCGTCATGCTCAAATCCAAATTGCGCTTGTTCTAATAGGTCAACAACTTGGGTTTCGAACGTGGGTGGCATCTAACGATCGAAGTATCGAATACGAAGGCAGACGGATCGCAGAGTTAGATACCGTTGTTGATAATTTGGTCGATGAGCAAGTGCTGCAGGCCTACCCAAGTGCAGCGAATGCAGCTCGGCTAATTGATTGCGTATGGTTCAAAAATGGGCGGCTAATGCCCGCCGTGATGGAGATCGAGCACAGCACGGGAGTGACAAGCGGCCTCACACGAATGAAGGGCTTTTTCGATACCGGACCACAGCTACGGAATATCCGATGGACCATCGTTGCACCTGACGAAGATCGTCAGAAAGTCATAGACCAAGCCAATCGTGAGCAGTTCCGTGAAATGGAAACCAAGTTTTTCCCATATTCAGCTGTTGAGGAGCTTTACTCGCTTTGTGACCGTCGCAAGCCTCGCGGTGTAACAGATCAATTTCTAGACTGCTTTATGGAAGATTGCGTAGCTTAGAATGAGCAAAGAGAGCAAATTCCTGTCGCGCGTTTTGCGCCATGAACCGGAGCTGGTCGGCTTGACCCTCGGCACTGGTGGCTGGGTGCTGGTCGATGACCTGTTGCGCGGCATGAAGAAGGCGGGCCTTGCGAAACCTTCTTGCCCAACACTGTCAAACCAACGAAGGCGACGAGCGCCATTATTCCGATAAGATAGTACATTTCGGTTGGATAATTCATTTGTCACACCTCTTCATTGACAATTTTTCGAACACGGCTCTTCATGTCCTCACGTGCAAAATAGACTGCCTTTGAGGCTAGGATGGGGCGACAACGGCGGGTTAAGATAATCGCGCCATGCGATGGGAAATCAGCAATTTCCGCAGTTGTTATCAGCGGTGCCTCGCGCATTTGCTCAGAATATGAGCTTGAGGACTGACCACGCATCTCAAGGTCTCTTTGAGATCGTGAAGAGCTGTTTGTTCTGATCCGCAACGTGTCCTTGCCAATGATATTTTGAAGCGCCATCGCTTTTTGTGAATCTTGAGTTGCACCAATGATTCGGGCATCAACAGAGTCTTCCCATGCCGATGCAGCATCAGGGCCCCAAACGTTCTTCAGCTGCCCCCAAGTTTGATAAATCATCATGAGGTGCAGCCCAACCGCCCGCCCCTCGTCTCGGATAAGCTCTAAGACATCCATATTGCCAAGCCCTTTGGCTTCGTCGAGAATAAGCAAACGGCGCGCGGAGGGACGTTCAGGTGTTTCTTTCAGTTGAGTGGCCGTCAAGATCGAGGCCAGCAATAAATGAACCATGGGGCTGAAGCTCTTCAATACGCGCGATGGTACGTTGATGTAGATGTCCGTCGTTGGCTTGAGAACGTCTTTGTATTTCGTGCCGCCCGGGCGTTCATGAATGAAGCCCTTGACGTCCGGATACTCAGCAAATTTGAACTTGTTTGAGATCGATCTGACCAAGGATTCAAAACCCTTTGAATCGACAGCTTGAAGGCGCTTGAGGGGGTTGCGCACAAACTCATGCTCAGAACTCTCGCCAAGGAACACTGCGCTCTCCAGCATTTCCTTAATAGGCATGGACAGAAAGACGGAGATGCTCTTCAGCACGTCCGGGTCATCTTGCTCAACGAAATGATACAGAAGGCCTGAAAGCAGATCCAACCCACGATCACGGAAATATTTACTGTTCTCTGTTGAATGTGGGCCCTCGGGTATGAGGTTCTCGGCGAGATGGAAAAACACCGATGGGTATTCTTCCATCAGCGGTTTCAGAATCCGCAATGGATCGATCCCGTCATCGTGAGAAATGCTCATGGGCTTAAAGCCCATTTCACGCCGCGCATCCGCCGTGGCATCAAAAAGGTAGTTCTTCGGGTCAAGTGTAAGGGTCGGACCGCGATAGGTCAGCAAGTTCGGAATGACCAAACCCGCTGTTTTGAAGCCGCTTGATTCACTGACCACCAACACATGACCATTGCCAATCTCAGGGTCCAAAGTGATCAGACGCCCCTTGCCTTGCTTGCCCCATGATTTGATATTTTTTGGCGTGAAATTAGGACTGTCTGTGCGCGGGTTTGTTGTTTCACCAAGCACGATGCCGCCGGGCGCAGAATACTCACGTTCGATCTCCTGCTTTGTGGCCCAGCGTGCATCCGCAAGACGCGCCGTTGTGTCTTTGCGCCCTGAACCTTTGTTTCCACCCACGAAAAACTCAAATTTCTCGCCTCGAACAATTGGCGCGATCGCAACTGCAAAGAGCACAAGAGCTATGGTATCCGCCACGAGATAGCTGATTTGGTAGTTTGTCAGAACCTCGGGGTACATGACCACTGTCTTTACTAAACCCCAACGAGTGCTCACAATATCGGTATTATAGGCCCATATGGAGGCGGCATTGGGCTGAAGGTGTATGAGCGTGAACCACATTATTGGGGTTACGGCCCCCAGAGTGCGAAGTGTGGGTAAGCTCACCTTCATCTCGAGATGCGGGATCACAAGCGCAAACCACCACAGGTTGTAGCAGAGAAATAACGCTGCCACCTGCAAAGCGGAGGGCGAAATGTACAGCACTATCGCAGAGGCTACAGAAATGCTCAGCGTAATAGCCATCGCGTAATACAATAAGAACATTCCAAGCGTTTTGAGCGTTTCGAGCTTTTCAGTCATCGGCTTTTGCCTTGGCTTGCTCACTTGGGATAGCGCCCGTCGGCAGCCACTTCTTCAGAAGCTCCTTATTGCGTTCTGCAATTTTGGGCTCTTTGTGCAGATCAAGAAACTGCTCAAGTTCACTGGCCATTTCGATTTTGAGGGCTGGCTTATGCTCCATTTGAGCAATGAGGAAGGATCCGAGCAGAATTTTGCGTTGCGCATCTTCCCGGCGAGCTTGTTCACTCTGGCGTTTCTTTGTCAGTTTCACATCATTCTCCAATCTTAGTAATTGCGACTGCCTTTTCGTATCGGCCGCCGCCAAGCCGTCTTTCAGAAGAGTCTCAAGTTGCGCACTGCTCAAACGCCATTGAAAAAGCCCTGCTTTCTCTGCGAGCTTGATCAGTCTTGCCTCTTCGCGCTTGCGGACCTTTGCAACACGGGCTTCTTTTTCTTCGAGGGTGTTCACTTGAAAGCTTCCTTAATCCTGTTGATAGGGATCGATGGTGTAGACGATCACCTTTGAGGGGGTGATTGCGCCGCCTGTCACAGCCGCCTTTGGCGTCTCGACACGATGAACCTGCCGCAGACTGAAGGAGCCGTTATCTACAGAAGCAATGCGGCGCGCGGAGCGCGACAGCTTTACTGCACGCAGAACGGTCTGGGCATTTGATCCGTTTTTGAGAACGTCCAAGAATATAGCAGGGCTTGTTTGGGCTCTGTTTTTTGCGCCCTTCGTGTTGTGATGTGCTGACTTGCCCTTATTTGGGCCAGAAACCAGAGGCAAAGCAGCCCACTCATGGGCGATACTGTTGGCCATTGCGATATAATCCGTGCTGTCTGGGTGCCATCCGCGCCGCTCAAGTAGCAGCAGAGCCAGTCTGTTCTGGGTGTCTTTGTTAAATCGCAGATTGGGGTCAATGCCGTGTTTCTTAACGATATCGCGAAGGGTGTAGTTCATGATCTGGAACCGACCCGCCGCCTCTGACTTGGACGTAGGATCAATTTTATCCTGCCAGGCTAAAACTTCCGCAATGCTCATCTGCGTGAGCGGCTTAGGCGGTGGAGCTGACGCATAGTATGAATAGCTGTCATATCCATCAGGCGCTTCGAGCGTTCCGATGAATTCAAGCAAGCTGGCGGCTTTTGGCGAGAGCGTTGTCGCAGGCATTGAATTTGCCGCAGCGTCGGTTGCGCTCGCGCTCAGCACCAAAATCACTGACAAGACTTGCAGTGCTGCACTGATGCCAGTTGAACGCAGGCAGACGCTTGCGATGTGAGATAGGTCTGTGAATAGAGTTTGCCTATTTTCCACGAAATGCCCCTCCGCTTCTTATGAGCTTCATTGGTGTGCCACGGATTGCGGCGCTTAAAGTTTCAGCTGAGGAAATAGACACCGCTCCGACAACCGCTTGTTCAACCGCTGAGGGCACTCTCAGAATGACGAAGAACAAGACAACCAGTATGCCCGCAAGAAGCATGTGATCACCATCTTCAGGGGCAAGCTCGGCAATCAACAATACTGAGAGCAAAGCCCCGCAAAACAGGGCTGTGAACAGCCTAAAGACGCGGCCGACTGCCCGCTTCATATAGTTGACGGCGATATGTTGTGTTTTGGAAAAGCTGCCAAAGCCAAGCGCCACAAGACCAGCTCCAAAAGCAAGATAAACTTCCATATAGGACATGATGATCAAACCAATGATCAGGGTTCCCAAGAAGAGAATGACAACCGCTGCAAACTTTTCATCGACGGCAAAAGTGCTGCGGCCAAAAAGCTCAAAAGTAGTCCCAAGCAAACGGTTAAAGAGGTCGATGACGTTAATGGAAGCGTCTTCAGATGTCTCCATGAGCAAGGCGTCAGAGCTGCGTATGACGAGGTCGCTGAAATTGCCCAGATTGATGAGAAACAAGAAAGCCCCGGCCACAACCGTGCGTGCAGCCAAGGCGCTGAACAGCTTCCCTATCCCAACACCGTTAACAACCTGACGTGCCGTTGTCCAAATCCATTCTATGAGCATCAGGCTCAAAAGAAGCGCGCCCGCAATTGTGACAGTCTTATCAGACAAGTCATAGAAGGCATTCTTGTAACTCGATATGAAGCGATCAAGAATGTTGTTGACCCTTGCGCGTCCACCCGTGCCAGAGCCGCCGACGCTGGATTGCGTCAACGCCCAGGCAACCACAGAAGGATCATCTCCATTGGCGAGAACCTCAAGGTAGGCCTCACAGCTTGTCAGCGAGTGATTGCCTGCCAGACCATCATAGGCGGACTTGCCCGCCTTGAAGCCGCTGCAAATCGGGAGCGCTGCCCATTCATAGGCAATCGCATCTCCCATGTTGACGTAATCTGTGCGGGTAGGATCCCAGCCGCGTCTCTTAAGCAGGATTTCAGCCAGCTCATCCTGTGTTTGGCCGTCAAAGAGCCTGTCTTGATCGATGCCTTCAGAGCGCACCAAGCCACGCAGAGTATCCTCCATAATCTGATAGCGGCCCGCCGCTTCAGATCTTGAGGTGGCATCGATACTGTCTTGCCATGCAAGCACCTCACGAATGCTCATCGTTGAAAGCGCGCGCGGCGGTGCACTTGAAACACCACGATAATAATCATCATAACCGGCTGGGCCTTCAATCGTACCGATGAAGTCAAGCATACCTCTTGTCTTGGGATCGATCTCCGAGGCATGGCTAGGCAGCGAGCTAAAACAAAATATGAGGCCCACAGCAAAGAAGGCCCAGAGCCACGGCAGGCGCATGTTGAGACAGGAACGTGCGGCTGAGTGGAACGATATACCCTCATAAGGATTGGTTTGCGCCGAGACATCGATAGAAGCCCGCGAGGTGGACGTTAAAAAAACGCGCGCGCACAAATTCCCCAGAAAAGACTGAGCAATGTTGCTGCGCTTTTCTGAGAAAACTGCCATTAGGACGGCTCAAGAATGATGTCTTTGGACACCATGATGTTGAAGCGGTAGCCAGATCTGATCTGGAGAGTTGGCTGAAGCCGCGATTGCTTCTCGTTGAACACACTGGCGGCCGTGGTATTGCCTCGGCCGAACTGGCTGCCCAGCCCGGCAATAGCACTGCCGATTGAGGAGTCATCCGTGCTTGATCCACCAGTGATACTGTCTTCAATTTTGCTTTGAACGGCCGTCTCGCCCGCACCCAAAATCGAGTAAAGCAAGTTGCCGCCCAGATTGGCTAAGAAGTTGCCCTTGCGTTTATCCGCGAAGCCCGCGCGCCCCGCGACATCCATTGCCTGTTGGTCTTCAAGAACCAAGGTATCACCATCCGGGAAGATCAGATGCGTCCAGACAACATTGATGCGCTTTTGAGCGTAATCAACATTGGGATCATAAACACCGAACAAACGGCTTCCAGCGGGTATGAGCAAGTGTGACCCTGTAACCGTATCATAGACATCAAGGCGCACCATGCCGACAACATTCCCTGGAATGTCGGAGTTGATTTCGGTCACGAGTGTGCCTGGAATAACGGTCCCCTTTTTGATCTCATATGGAGACCGCGCGCCACTGCGTGTGTATTTTGAATAGCCAACAGGATCTCCATCCGAACCAAAGGCAGGGTTTGAACTGCGCACCACAGCATCAGCAGCTTGAGGTTGCTCAGTCGGTCTGGCCAAAACCAATGATGGGGAGATAGCCGGCAGAGCAGCCTGACCCGACGCGCCAGCAGTCTCGACAGTGTCACTGCCAGTTGATCCTGTGCCCTGTGAGAACCCAATCTGTGACGGGCCGATTTTGCTGCTCATGGCTTCGCTGCGCAGCTTTTGCGTGTTTAACTCTTCAGTGAGTTCTGCTTCCAAAATTTGCTCAAGTCTTTTCAGCTCCATTTTTTGGCGAAGCGCTTCTTCAGGTGAAAGCTGCACCGCGCCTGATTCAACAGGATCACTTGGAACCTCTACAAAACCAGTTGTTATGGCCGCTTGATCATTCGTGAGCGCGACCACCTGGCCAACATTTTCACCGCTCGATAGACCTATACTGTCTGTTAAGATGTCATCGGTGGCAGGGCGATCAACGCCGGGAAGTTCGTTGCGCTCGACTTCTTGCTCGCCCCAAGTTCCAAATACCACAAGCAGGACCATTATGACTCCAAGCCCAGCCACGGCGAGGCCCTTATATGTCATTGAAACTTTATTCATTGCCAACTTCCTGCACATCTAAATCGACTAAGAAGAGACCGAGCGGATTGTCCTTAAGGATTTCGCGGGATTTCGGTGTTCTGAACTCAATTTGCACAATTCCAACAAAGCGCTTCGCGCCCCGCGCCCTACCAGATTGACGCGCATAGGCCGCCTCAACCCACTCCACGCGCCAGGACGAACCTGAAACAAAGTTGACGCTCTTAATCTCAACAGAAACTGTCTCAACAGCTGCACGCTTGACCGGATCATTCGCAGGCTGGCTCATGTGGTTCCTGATTTTTTCCACGGCCGCAGACCCTGAAGGTAGAAACTTCTCAAGAGCATGGTGGTTTTGAGACACAACGCTCAGGTCAGGGCTCACAGTACGATAGCGTTGGATAAAGAGCTCAAGCTCGCGCTTGATCACATGCGCTGGCCAATTGCCCACGCGCACAGGGTCCGCTGCAATCTCTGTGCGCCCCAGTTGATCAACCTGCACAATATAGGGAATGTACTGTGTGCGCGCGCCTGTCCATATGCCATAGCCAAGGCCAAGCGCCCCAATCCCGAGTGAAAGTATCGTTATGGCGCCTAATGCACGCACTGTCTTGCGCTGAGACGCAAACCGATCATCCCACTCCAATCGCGCAGCCATATATTCACTCTGAGCATCATTGGTCATGTCTTATCCCTTCTTAATATCGCGAATACGTGAGGCCAGCGCTGTGCCCGCCTTAGTGGCACCAGAGCCTAGAGCTTTGCCCCCAGCAGAAAGCGCTGCTTTGCCAGCGCCTGCGGTTGTGTTCGCTACACTCTTGGTGCCCTTTTGTGCGGCTCCGGTGATTGAGCTTGAAACGGCTGCGTCACTTGAAATGGCTGGAATGCCGGAAATGATTTGCTCCACGGCTTGAGGAACCGAAGTCATGAGCATGGCAAAAATCAGAACAATGCCGATGGTAATCAAACCATCTTCAAAGCTGCTCAGCGTTCCAAAGGCCTGAATGGTCAATGAGATAACTGAGGCCATCAGGATCATGGTAAACAGCTTGAAAATCTTCCCCACAGCCGAAAACAGGAAGTTCTTGGCAAACTGCGCCGTTACCTCCCAAACACCAAAGCCAAGCGCAAGAATGCCAACTGTGAAGACAACATAGATTTCAATGTAGGTCACAATCATAAGGCCCACGACCACCGCCCCAAGGATGCACAGAAGCAGCCAAACAATTGTTCCGCCAATTTTGCCCGAGAAGCCTTTGGAATCGTCAAATATCTTTTGACCCGATTCAAACATTTGCCAGAACAGATCAGATGGCTTGATGCTCGCCTCACTCTCGGTGGCATCAACAAGACCCTCGGCCGATTGAATCACAAAGGTCGCGATACCAACGTTTCCGGACCCCGTCGGAATGCCTTCAATGAGAGCCAGAAAGAACCCTGCTATCACGATGCGCGTAAAGAAGATTTGCATCAACTGGCCAAAGTCATCGCCCGCTTTGACCGTTTTTCCGAGCTTCCAAATCAATTCAATGGTCAACAAGCTCAGGAGAAGGTTTCTCGCGATGGCTGCAAGCTTAGTCGCAATACCGTCCACCGCTTGCCGAAAACTATCAGAAACCTGATCGATGCGTGCTGCACTTTCCTGCGCTTGAGACACTTCAGGAACGAGTATCAAGATCGCGAGAAGCGTGACGCCCATGAGGGCTAGATGGCCCGAAGCTGCATATTTGGGCTTTTGAAAGAACAAATCGCGCACAAAAGCTGCGCTGGTTTTTGAGACTGCGATCATAGAAAGCCCGCCTGTTTGTGATTAGAATTGGGGAAGGTCCATATCGGAACCAAGACGTGCAGGATGTCGCCCTTTGACAGAGGACCAAACACACGCGAGTCAAGCGAGCGTGGATCATCTCCCTGAACGGTATAGGCACCCTCTTCAGCGCTGATCTTTATGATCCGCTTCAGGAGGGGCGCGCCCTCTTGATCAACTGTGCAGGGTGGCACATAAGTCTCATCGAGAGGTGGAAGCTCTCTGCGCGCCACTGGGGCGCAAAACTCGGCATAGAGGCCTACGCGTGGCTCAGCATCGATGCGCATGTAGAATCCAACAGGATGAGACGCGGTTCGGTTGATACGCCCACCAGCCAATCCAAAGGCGCTGATAGCCAGAACCAACAGGACGAGAAGCCCAAAGCAAGCCTGAATTGTATATACTGTATATCTCATTTTGATATACTCCGCGCAGCACTCACAAGCATGGCAGTGCCTTTGCCAGCATGGAGGATCTCGATGTCAAAGAGCCGCGCAAACAAGCCCGCCACTTTTTTACGCATCTCTGACGTTGGAAAGGGCGCTGTCAGCTCATCGTTTGACACAACAATCGCCAGCTGCGCGCCTGCGCCTGCGACGCCAATCCAGCGCAATACTGAGAAGCCCTCAAAACAGGCAACCCACTGCACGGGATCTGAGGACGCTAGCAAACTGCCCCAGCTGCTAAGGCCCGCACCCACTGGGCCTGTGATGCCTGGAATGGCGACATGAGCCCTATAGACCTGTTCTGGCTCAGGGCAGCTTGCCGGATCAAAGCGCCAGATCTCTGAAGCACCGCCCTGCCCTTCAACTCCGATGAAGATTTGAGCGTTCTTGCTCACAGCCACTCGGCACCAGTGGTTTTTGCCAGCCCCGTCGTCAAAGCGGAAAATGTTTTCCCCAAGCACGGCTGTTGAATTTTCGGGAATGTGGGTTGCAAGCATTCGCCATTCGCCGCTGCGCGTCAAATAACCCTCGCTTGAGGGCTCAATAGAGTGAAATTCAGACCCCTGCGTTGACTGGCTCACATCATGACTTGGAACAGAGAACACAAGGTAAAGAGTGTTTGCTATAAGTGTGGATGCGATAAAGAGCGCCGCAAGCCCAAAGGGCATTTGCTTCTTGCGACGCAACTCAATCAACCCCGCAAGAATGGCGAGCAGAAGCAGCCCTATGATGCCCATGCCAGGATAGATGGCTCCGGTGACCAGCAATGGATTGGCAGGAAACCACGCAACGAGACATAGCAGAAGACTTGAAAAGCCGACTGTGCCAAATACCATGAAGAGACTTAGCACAACACCCGCTCCGAGAGCCGCTGAGAGGCTGTAGAGACCGTCATAACCCAGTGCCGATAAGCCCCAGGCACTCACAAGGGCAACCCAAACAAAGTGACCCGACACGCAGCCAAATTTGAGGCTGGATGACTTAAACAGAATAGCAGCTCCAAACGGCAGGTAGGCTATAACCAAAGGGACCGTCGGCACAAAAAATCCGGCGGCCGTAAGAGCCGCACAAAGAAGAAACACTCCCAATGCCGACATCGATCTGCGCGACATGGGCTTCCTTGAAAAATCAAGCCCTTTGACACGCGCAGCTGCGCCAAAAATCCTATGGTATAGAAGTTGCGTCACCTAATTGCCCGCGCCCTTTGTAAAACTCCCGATGAGTTCACGGCCTTTTGGCTCACGCTTAATCAGTTCGGCGCCACCTCTGGCTGTCTTGCGATGGGCCGCTTCCTCAGCATCCATCTGAGCCAGCCAACGCCCCTGGAAAATGGCCGTTTGCTCGTTCTGGGCGGCTGTAATCGTGCGCAGCTTTGTCAGCTGATGGGCAACCGAGGCTGCCAGCTCATTTCCGACCTGAATTGCCTCTACTTGCCCTTTGACAGTCTTACCCTGATCTTGAATGCGCCCCAATGCTTGCGCCTCTGTTGCAACGTCATCAACTGTCATGCGCGAGGCTGCGAGTGTTGTCTCAAGGGCGGACGTTGAAAGCTCGCTCCAACGATCGTAGCGCCCCTCAAACTCGCCCTTGGACAATCCGCTAAATTCAAATAATGGATCTGAAACCAGATTTGAGCGCAAAAGCTGATCCAGTTTTCCGCCATCAAATGCCAGGCTTTGAGCTTCGCTCATAGCGCCATGGAGCTCCATCAAAGAGCCCTCTACATCACGCCAAATCGTATCTGGCAAATTCTGCGTGTTCTGTACCATGTTTTGATAAGCAGCAAGCTGAGTACGCAAGGTCTCTACTTGTGTGAGTAACTGCTCAGAATTTAGCGCGACGTTTTGCGTTTCCTGCCCCACCAGAGCAACAAGCTCCGCGTTGTTCATGAGCTGCGTCCATTCGCTCGCGCCACCTGTTGCCGGTCCAGCTAAAGCTTGATGTGTGAAGACACTGAAGGCACATGTTGCAATCAGCGCAGCCTGAGCGCTGGCTCGTTTGAATGGCACTTTCGCAAATACTTGTTTGGTCTGTTTCATCTCGCGGCCTCCTCTACAATTTGACGCCACCAAGTGTCCGGGTCTTGCTTCCAGAGCCGCTTGATGCGCGTGCTGTCGTCAATATCCGTGGCCCCCAGAATGCTGAGTGCGCGTTTACCAAGACAAAAGTTTACGATCCGCCGTCCTTCCGGCTTGATCACGTAGTAGTCTTGGGCTGGCTTCATCTGGGTCAGAATGTCGATCTGGGCGTGGGATAGGCCTAGCTCGAGATATTTGTCGGTGATTTTGGAGTTCTTTGCATCAGGATCAGGCAAAAAGATGCGCGTCTTGCAGTTCTGTAAAAGCGCATCGGCCATCTCTGTATTCACAGCGTCCCCGGCAAATTGCGTGGCAAGTAAAAGGCTTGTATTGGACTTGCGCAGCTCACGGAGCCATTTCTCTATCCGCTTCGCAAATAGCGGGTGCCCGATAAAGGACCATGCCTCATCAAGCACGATCAAAGATGGTGCACCCTTCAAGCGATGTTCAATCATCTCAAAAAGATAATCAAGCACGGCAACACAGACGCTCTCACCCGCATCAATCAGCTTGTCGGCTTCAAACACTGTGAAATTGGAGAGCTTCAAATTGTCCTTGGGCGCATTTACGATCCCATCATAGGCGCCGCCCTTGATGAATGCAGCCAATGCGCTCTTCACATTCTCTTCCTGAATTTCCGCATAGAGTTCTTCCAAGGGGGCGGCAGAATTGGGATCAAGCGTTTGAAGCGCCTTTGTAATCTCTCTATCCATAGCCGTAGTGACTTCGACATTGCTCAGCTCACAAATCTTTCTAACCCAATCAAGCCCCCAAGTCGTGCCTAAGACAGGTAGAGCGCCAAGCGGGTTTAACCCTGCCTCATCAGGGCCAAGCTCAATATGCGTGCCCCCGATCGCACGCGTGAGCGCATACATCGAGTGCATCTTGTCAAACACGAAGACTTGCGCATTCGGGTATTTCATAAAGTTCGACGCGATCAAGCCAAGCAACACAGACTTGCCCGCACCCGTGGCCCCAAAAACCATAGTGTGCCCAACATCACGCGAGTGCAGGTTGAAAAAATAGGGCTCCCCTGAAGCACTTTTGGCGCGCAGCAAGGCCGGGCTATTGCTGGGGAATTTATTGCAAGGGTTGATCGGCAGGCCTGACCATATTGATGATATCGGGATGAGGTCTGCAAAATTGATCGAACTCACAATCCCGCGTCGCACGTTCTGTTTGCGATGCCCTGGCAAGGTCGAAAGAAACGCTTCAAGCGCGTTGTAGGTCTCGCGCCGCGCTGAAAACCCTTGCTGTGCAAGCTCTTCAACCACTTGCATTGTGATCTCTTCAAGCTGGCCAACAGAGAGCGAGCCGTTCCCGAAGATTGTGATAACGGATGTAAAGTCACCGTAGCTTAAGTCTCCGCCATCAACTGCATTCAACGCCTCTTGCGCCTCAAGAGCCATGTTTTCAGAGAATGCGTTGACGACCTCACTGCTTTGAGACAGCTGAGCCTTGAGGCCACTTTTGCTAAAGGCCCATTCCTTTTGTTTGTCCTTAATGGCAGTCGTGGCTTTGCCCTTACTCATCGGCAAGAACCGTGTCGTCCACTGGTATTCGATGGGCAAGCTCTCAAGCAATGAGAGCATTTCCGGTGTGCTGACATTTGGATAGCCATCGATCGCAATCACCGCGACGGGGCGACCTGACATGGTGGGGAGCGCTTGTGGCGCGTCATGTATCCATTCAGGCGCAAAGACTCGATCCAAATAGACAGGGATGCGCGGGACGTTGACCTTACAAAAGCGCCCGGACAACCCTGACGCCAAGCGCCCAAGTAACTCATCGCGCAGGAATTCAATCTCATGATGGTCATCCGTGTCGCGGCGAAGACCCATGCGCGTCAACTCAAAGAGGCTGCTAAACCGCGTCTCTACAAGGCGACAACGCCCCTTGAAGGCTTCAAGCGCATCCTCAACACTTGTAAGCGTCTTAGGCGGCATCCAGTGATAGCAAAGCGTGATGCGATTGGCGTAATTGTCATCTTCAGCTTCAAAATACTCAGCGCGCTCGCGCTCAAATATCTGCAACACTTCAGGATCGAAATCTTTTTCGGATGTTTTGTAGGAGCGCAACGGCCGCCGCGCGAGATCAATCCAAAAGCCGTCTTCTTCGCGAAAATCCTTAATCGCACGCGCAAGGTTTCCCGTGCGCGCTTCAATCGCTTCCATATCCATGGGCTCTGTATCGATACCCTGCAAATACCATCCCGCAATCAAGGAACCATCTTTGCAAAGGACAGTGCCCTCATCGACAAGGCCGTACCAGTTGAGCAGATGTGAAAAGGGTTCAGCCATCACGCCCTCCCTTTGAAGAGGTGTAGGATGGGTAACTATCCTGATAGTTTTTGCGCTGGATAATGACCTTAAAAAAGGCCGCATCATATTCGGTGATGCGCCGCAGGACGCTCACCCCTACGCCCGCAAGTGCAACGAGAATGAGTGTCGTGATATAGGCCTTGGCATACATGAACCCCATCAAGCTTAGGATCGCCGTCATAATGATCCAAAGAGCCCCAGGCACACGCTCCATCCCCATCCACGTCACAGGGCGATAGAGGCTCTTGCTAATTGGTGCGGGCCGCATCTTTAGAATGCCTCTTCACGAACAATATTGACCGAAGACAGCGGATATACGCCAGTTCCACCGCGTCGGTATGAACGCGACAGCCGCAGTCGCGGCAAATGCGCGGTTGCAAATACACCGCCCGTATCTTTGTCTTCATAAGTCTCTATTGAGAAGTGATGGGGTTCAGCCTTTTTGGCTGTCTCATCGACACCATACCCCGCTTTGCGTAGATACTTGACGGCATGTTCCCCACACGCGCCAAGCCTTGGAGAAACCTTGATGACCGTATCCGTGACTTTGACTTGCCGATAGACTTGCTCTGCAAGGTCATAGCCAATTGCGCATTCTTCAGCTGGTGTAAGCTTGACTTGTTCACGCGGCGGCTGACCCCAGTTTGGCCCGGACATGCTCGGGACTTCAGCGCAGCCCATGAGAAAGGCAAGACCCATGAGACTCAAGGTCCGCATGGCAGCCCGTGGAAGCTGTGATTTTGAAACAGTTATAGGCATCAGCGTCTCCGAGTAATTTTGATTTTTTGGGCACGGCCACCAACGCCTTGAACGAGTGTCCCCGCTTCGACGACGCGATCAATCGTGAGACGATTGCCGCTCCAACGTGAGTTCACGATCTCATCTGAGGAGCTTGTGCCAGCGGCAAGAAACACGGGCCGCTCCCCTTGAAACCCTTCAGGCAGATCAACGTAGGTTTTACGGCCATCATTAAAGACGCGTATGGGCTTAAATTTTGTTCTGCCCGTGATGCTGTATTCAAAATCAAGCTTCCCAACGTAGACGGGCTTTTTATCAACCGTCACAGATTTGCGCGCGCGCTCAGCCGTTGTCTTTTTACGTGCGGCCGCAGCCGCGGCCGCTTTGGCTGCATTCAGCTTCGCAATGCGCGCCTTGTTCGCCGCCTCAACGTCTTGTGGGTATGTGAAGGCCAAGACAGTTGTGTAATCCGTGTCGCTCTTGAGAAGTTGCACGTCATAGAACCGTCTGTCAGTCGCAACAACGAGGCTGGTTTGCGTGGCCTTTGCATCCGGTTTGATCAAAACCCGAACGTTCGGATTTTCTTCACTGCCAGACACACGAACCTCTGCGTCCCAAAGCGTTGAGTCGCCAAGCGTTATATCTTCAATCGGGATTTCCCCTGGCTGAAGTTGCAGCGAACAAAAGTTCAGAGGGCGACATTTTAGGACCGGGATGCCAGCACCATATTGCACAACAACCGAGCTGTTTTTGCCCTGAGCAACGGACTGGTCACGCTTGCGCGCAGCCTCGCTCAGCTCATCAATCGTCGTTTCACAGTTCTTATCACAAGCGGACGCCTCTGAGCCCAAGCAAGCGACCAGAAGAGCGGCACTCAAAACTGTGCGCATATTCAAGCTCACAAGAGACGCAAAAGAGCCTCGGGACAAGGCGCTGGAAAAGCTAAAGCTCCCAGCCCTGCCCCCGCGTTTTGCGGATACGATATGGCTTGTCATAGTTTTACCTGTTGGTGCTGGATGACACTGCATGATGGCTCCTATTTAAGGATGAGAGCAGATGAGACGCCGAAAAGACCTGCAAGAAAGTCGGCGGCAAAAACCAAGAGCGCAATGCCTGCCACAGCCGTCAGCAGCGAGCGCGTCATAGAACCCATTTCTCCACCAAAGACCCACCGCACACCAAGGACGACCATGCCGCCGAGCGCAAAAAGAAATGCTACAG
>Ga0233393_1000326_pt1 | contig 18740 bp, 21 predicted proteins | sample 21DmetaG_FD_183170 | JGI IMG/M metagenome (GOLD analysis project Ga0233393, IMG submission 183170) | Seawater microbial communities from Monterey Bay, California, United States - 21D | ecosystem: Environmental > Aquatic > Marine > Coastal | place: USA: California | collected 2016-10-24 | reverse complement strand
CATCAAGGATCATATTCGCGCCCTCGGGGAACATGAACGAGCGGTCAAGATAGTCCCAATGCTCCTCAAGTGACTGGCCCTTGATCGCAAACACAGGCACACCAGATTGTGCAATAGCCGCTGCCGCGTGATCTTGTGTTGAGAAAATATTGCATGATGCCCAGCGGACATCCGCGCCAAGCTCGACCAGCGTTTCAATCAAAACAGCTGTTTGAATTGTCATATGAAGCGAACCAACAATACGCGCACCCTTGAGCGGCTTGTCTTCGCCATACTCCTTGCGCAGAGCCATAAGCCCCGGCATCTCAGTTTCTGCAATATTGAGCTCTTTGCGGCCGAAGTCCGCAAGCGCGATGTCTTTTACAATGTAGTCGTTCATAGTGTCGGCTTTCCTAAAATTTTATCTGAATTCTTATGGCTCCAAGCGCGCCCACTTAAATGGTTTAGATGCTTGGAGGTGACTTCCCATAACACCCCATTATCGGTCGCCCTAAGCACGCGTCCCGCCAAGCAAATTCGCAATCGCGCTCACGTGTGCCGCAAGCGCGTCCGCATTGCCCTTGCCCTCAACATTCAACCGCACGAGCGGCTCCGTGTTCGAGCGGCGAAGGTTGAAGCGCCAATCCTCAAACGCCAGGCTCACCCCATCTGTTTCATCTAGGGAAAGCGCAGCTGCGCGGTAGGCTGACAAAACATTCTCAATCGCCACGCCCGCGTCAGCCACCGTGAAGTTGAGCTCACCCGAACTTGGGAAGACCGCGAAGCGATCTTTCACCCAATCCCCAAGCGAGCGGCCCGAGCGGGAGACAAGTTCTGCAACCAAAAGCCAAGGGATCATCCCACTGTCGCAATAAGCAAAATCGCTGAAGTAGTGGTGAGCTGACATCTCGCCGCCATAAGCGGCCTCGCGGGAGCGCATGGTCTGCTTGATAAAGGCGTGGCCCGTCTTGGACTGAACGGCGATGCCGCGCTTTTGAGCGACAATGTCTTGCGTGTTCCAAATCACTCTGGGGTCGTGGACAATCTTGGCGCCGGCTTCTTTCTCTAAGAAAATGGATGCTAGGAGCCCCACGACATATTCGCCGGGAACAAATTGACCTGTCTCATCGAAAAAGAAGCAGCGATCAAAATCGCCGTCAAATGCCACGCCAAAGTCTGCCTTCTCGGCCTTAACCACGTCAGCTGTGGCTGCATGATTTTCCGGCAGAAGTGGATTGGGGATGCCATTGGGGAACGTGGCGTCCGCTGTGTGGTGTACGCGCACAAACTCAAGCGGTGCCCCAAGCGCCAAAAGCTGGCCTGCAATGGCGTCAAAGGTTGGTCCCGCGGCGCCGTTGCCAGAGTTTACAACGATTTTGAGCGGCCGCAGGGCAGGGAGGTCAACAAAACTTAACACACGCCCCACGTAAGCCTGCCGCGCAGCCTCTGAGCGCTCAAGCTCATGACCAACGTCCGTCACATCACACCACGCCTGAGAGCTTGCAAGCGCCTTGATGGCTTGAAAGTCGCCCAAATCCTCCAGGGGCTGAGACTGGGATTTGACAATCTTCATGCCGTTATAATGGATCGGATTGTGTGACGCGGTCACTTCAATGCCGGCGCAGGCGCCAAATTCCGTCACCGCCCAATACATCTCCTCAGTGCCAGCCATCCCAATGTTAATTACATCCGAACCAGCATCTCGCACGCCTTGTGACGCGGCGGCCGCGAAGGTTGGGCTGGTTTCGCGCGCATCAAATCCGATCACAACAGATGTGGCGCCCAAATGTTGGGCCACGGCGCGACCCACGCGGTAGGCGACGCCCTCATCAATATTGACGCCAATTTCACCGCGAATGTCGTAGGCTTTGAAGCAGCTAAGGTTAGTCATGTGGATTTGTCTCTTCGCGGCGAGGGGATCGCCTCTCCTGCAAGGCCCGCCTCTTCTTCAAGGGCTTTGATTTCTGCCTTCAAAGCCTCAAACTCTTCGCGCTTTCGCTCAATAAAGCTGTGGGTCAGCAAGGACTTCTCGCGGATCCCTTTCGGCGTCAGCAAATGGGCATACTGACCCTTGCGCGGATTTTTCTTGAAATTTCCAAGCTTCACAAAGCCTTTTTCAACAAGCGCGGTGAGAACGTAATAGGCAGACCCGTTTGAAATCCCAACTTCATCCGCAACCTGCCGTGTGGACATTTCAGGGTTTTGCGAAATCAACCGCATCACCTTCAAACGGATTTCCGCCTGCTGTTCTTCGCGTCGGCTAGCCAAAATGACGCTCCAGAACGGCTACCGCACCGAGCTTTGCGTTGCGCGCAGGCTCAGGTGTTAGATTCCAGCAATGTATGTCAAGGATGTTCATGACTGTTCAGATTTGATGGGTAGTCCAAAATCTCTCTAACTACAATCAAAAAAATATCAGGTTGAGACGAAGTGCGTTCCTCCCGGCAGGGTTGCGGGGGGGGGTAACTAAAGTATTTAATTTCAATAATTTATGTCATTCCTACGGTCGTGGATCACCGTCAATTTAGACCAGGATAGGGAGTTTCAGCACGACAATTGATAGGTTTGCAAGATGTTTCAAATCTGTTACGTTCGTTCAATAGTGAGCGTTAAGTCTGATAGGTGTCAAAATGAATCAGTGGTATTTGATACAGTTCAAGCCAAACAGCCATCGCCTGGCGGAGCGCAACTTGCAACGGCAAGGGTTTGAAACGTTTTTACCCATGCAGAAAATCACCCGTAGAAAAGCCTCCCGCTTTGTGAGTGATCTAAAACCTCTTTTCCCAGGATACATGTTTGTCAGCGTAAACCCTGAATTGGCCCCTTGGCGCTCAATCAATAGCACGATTGGGGTATCAAAGCTTGTGAGCTTTGAAGGCAAACCAAAGCCGTTACCACTACAGCTGATTTCTGGCCTTATGCTCAGATGCGATGCTTCTGGTGCATTGCTCCCACCCAAAAGTCTGAACGAGGGAGACAGTGTAGAACTGCTCACCGGGCCTTTTGCCAATTTCATTGCAACGGTGGATACAATTGATCCTGAGCAGCGTATTTGGGTCCTTATGGATTTCATGGGACAAAAAACACGCATGCAGGTCAGTGCTGATCAATTGCAACTCGCTAAATAATCTCTGCCCAAATTTCCTAGCCTTTTCAATTCATTGAGATCTTTTCGGTCGTCCAAGTGCACGTCTGACCATACGCTTTTTATGTAAATACATAAGGAGCACAACATGGCACCACTGTCTAAACTTACATTGACGTCCTATCGACGCACGCAGCCCAATCGGGATCCTGTTGAAGAACGGCGTAGTAAAACCCTAGCAGCACTTGAGCAGCAAAAACTTGTTTTAGCAGCCGCACAAAAAGGGCAAGAGCATAGGGTTACAAAGCCAGGCTGGGCACGGGATACAAATGGTAACCGGCAGCGCGTAGAGAAAACACACGCTGTGCGCCCTTGGTTTTTTCAAGATGGGCAAGGCTGGGTTGTCCAACTCAAATATGGCGCACGCGTTGTCCCGCTTGATGCAGATAACAACGCTGTCATTGTTCAAAGCTTAGATGACGTTGCTGCGGTGCTAGATCTATTCGCCAAAGCCGTTGAGGGAGGCGAATTAGACACCGCACTCGCTACACTAGCACAACGCAAAAAAGACCCGTCGGAGGCGCAACATGCTGACGACACATGATCCAACAAAAATAGCAGCGCTTAATGATGCGGCGCGCAAGTCTTTCTCAGGGTGTCGCGTTTACATGACTCCGGGTGTTCAGGCGCTCTATCAAACGCAGGCCATTTTCGCACGTGTGCAAGCTTATGATGCTTTCACAGAGCGCAATGACCCTTATGGTGAGCACGATTTCGGCAGTTTTGAATTTTGTGGCGAAACCATCTTTTGGAAAATCGAGTATTACGATCTCGATTTTCAAATGCACTCATTAGATCCGAGTGATCCAAACATCACGGCACGTGTTTTAACAATTCTGCTGGGCCATGAATACTGAAGCCCAGCATATAAAAGGTGCTTTCAAAGCTGCCCAATACGTACGGATGAGCACAGAGCACCAGCAATACTCCACACAAAACCAAGCGGATAAAATCCAAGAATACGCAGACAAGCGTGGAATTGAGATTATCAAAACCTATGCCGACGAGGGCAAAAGTGGCTTGAGCATTGGTGGGCGGGCTGCACTTCAACGGCTTATTTCGGATGTAGAAACAGGTATCGCGGAGTTTAACGTCATTCTTGTCTATGACGTCAGTCGCTGGGGGCGGTTTCAAGATGCCGATGAAAGTGCCTATTATGAATATATCTGCCGTCGCGCTGGTATCCAAGTGGCCTATTGTGCAGAGCAGTTTGAAAATGACGGCTCCCCAGTTTCCACAATCGTCAAAGGCGTCAAACGCGCCATGGCTGGTGAGTACAGTCGGGAGCTGTCTGCAAAAGTTTTCGCCGGTCAATGTCGCCTGATTGAATTGGGGTTTCGCCAAGGCGGGCCGGCTGGATATGGATTACGCCGTGTTTTGGTTAATGAACGCGGGGAGGTCAAAGGCGAATTAAAGCCTGGAGAGCACAAGAGCCTTCAAACAGATCGCGTAATCCTCATGCCGGGACCCGAGGAAGAAATTGCTTGGGTCAATCGCATGTTCTGCTGGCTTATTGACGAAGACATGAGCTTTCGAGAAATCGCCGATCGTCTGAATGAACATGGGATCGCGACAGATCTGGAGCGTCCCTGGACGACAACATCTGTGCGGACAGTTCTCACAAATGAAAAATACATCGGCAACAATGTTTTCAATCGTCGAAGTTTCAAACTCAAAAGACATCATGTGGAAAACCCGCCAGAAATGTGGATCCGCAAAGAAGGCGCCTTTGAAGCAATCGTCCCTATCGAAATGTTTATGACGGCCCAAGAGATCATCACCGCACGCTCAGCCAAAATGTCTGATGAAGAACTATTGGAGCACTTGCGACGTCTTTATGCGGAACATGGCCAAATTAGTGGTGTGCTTATTGATCAAAGCGACGCGCTGCCTTCGGCAAATGTGTACCGCACGCGCTTTGGATCTTTAAGACGGGCCTATGCTTTAATTGGCTATCAAACGAATTTTGATCACGAACGCGCCGAGATCAATGCGCGCCTTCGGGCAATGTATCCTGAGATAGTGCAAGACACGCTTTCGCAGATTAACACCATGGGCGGTGCTGTCACGCAGGCGCCAGACACAGGGCTTTTGAATATCAACAACGAGCTTGCAGTCAGTTTGGTCCTGTCACGGTGCCAAACATCAGGCGACGGAAGGTTTCGTTGGCGTGTGCGCTTTGATCCTGAGCGCTTCAAGGCTGATCTCTCACTGGTGGTGCGGCTAGATCACTACAATGAAGGCGCGCTCGATTATTACCTGTTGCCTTGGTTGGATTTGCCTAGAAACCACCTCGCCATTGACGCACGAAGCGCCACTCAATTTGAAGCTTTTCGATTTGATGATCTGCAGTTTTTCTATCGCATGGCCTGCCGGGTCAACATCTGGAGGCAGGCGTCATGAAGCGAAATCATCATACACAAAATATCCTAACCCAAATTTCCAATAGGAGTTGCTATGAACACTGACACACCAGAGCGGGTGACGCTCATTCCAATAGAGCGCATTGAGGTCCTGAATTCCCGAGACCGCAATGCCAAAGTCTTTGAAGAGATTGTCGAAAACATCCAAGATATTGGTCTTAAAAAACCAATTACAGTCACCGAGCGTGAGGGTTTAGACAGTGAACCCAAGTATCTGCTTGTGTGCGGTGAAGGGCGTCTAAATGCGTTTCGCATATTAGGAGAAACTCATATTCCAGCGCTGATTGTGGATGTCTCAGATGAAGATGCATTCATCATGAGCTTAGCAGAAAACATTGCGCGCAAGGGGCACCGACCACTGGAGATCCTCGCAGACATTGAACTGCTGCTTACAAGAAACACTGGCATCGACGACATTGTTGCAAAGACGGGCTTGTCGCAAAAATATGTACGCGACATCGTGTTTCTCCTGGAAAAGGGCGAAGAGCGTTTAATTGAAGCAGTTCAACATGGCACACTTCCACTGAGTGCCGCCATTCAAATCGCACGCGCCAAAACCGATGACGATAATTTAGGCGACATGCTGGAAGAAGCCTATCAATCGGGTGAGCTCAAAACCACACAGCTTTATGAAGCAAAACAGCTTCTCGCCAAACGCCGTGACCAAGGTCCAAAGGCTAACAATCGACCCAAACTACCAAACTCTGCGCATTCGCTCGTGAAGACATACCAGCGCGAAGTAGAGCGGCAGCACAAGATGGTTTTGAAGGCTGAACATGCCCAGCAAAAACTGCTGCTTGTAGAGCAAGGCCTCAGAACACTTTTTACCGACACAAATTTTGTGACGCTGCTGCGTGCAGAAGGTTTAGAAACACTGCCTCAATACCTCGCAGAACGGATTGAACTTAACACACTGAACGGAGGTGTATGATGAACGAACCAATGTCCATTCAAGAAATTTTCCCGGGAGCAGCAACTGAACTGCCAGAGGAGGACGCATTCGGCTTTCCAAAGGCGCCTCTCAATCTCACGCTGGGATTTAATTTGGAAACGCACCAGATCCCCATCGAACATTTGATGCCAAGCAAGAAAGTACCTGACGGTGTGATGACCACGCGCAAATTCAAACAGATCCTCTCTTCCATCAAAGAAATTGGATTGATTGAGCCGCTTTCTATAATCCCAACAGATGACCAAAACGAAACCTTCCTCCTACTCGATGGGAACCTACGCGTGCTCGCACTCAAGGAATTGGGCTAAGATCAGGCCCCTTGTCTTATCGCCAAAGATTTTGAGACCTACACCTACAACCATCGCATAAATAGACTGTCTACGGTGCAGGAGCACTATATGTTGCGTCGCGCAATCGACAAAGGTGTCAGCAAAGAGCGCTTAGCACGCGCGTTTAATGTCAATCTCTCAGCCATTAACACTCGTGTGAACTTGTTGCATGGTGTGTGCCCCCAGGCCGTTGAGCTCTTACAAGACCAACAGTTCAACCCAGAGGTCACACGTTTCCTGCGCAAAATGAAAGCTGCGCGCCAAGTGGAGGCCGTCGAGTTGATGATCGCGGCAGATAAAATCACAGGACCCCACGCTGAAGCCCTACTTAAGGCAACACCGCCAGAACAGCGCACAGACACGGCGCCCTCCAAACCAGACATTCCTCAAGGAGATCCGTTAGAAAAGATCGTTAAACTGGAAAAAGAAATGAGCCAGGTGCAAACCAAGTACAAAGATGCAGAGGCCAATTACGGCTCAGACCTCCTTAATTTAGTCGTCGCGCGCGGGTATTTAAGCAAACTGATCTCCACACCAACCGTGAAAGATTACCTAACACAGAACCATCCTGATATTCTCGATACCTTTGAGCTTGTGGTGAATACTGTGAGCATGGACGAGGCCGTCAGCGCAGAAGAACGGGATCCAAATACAGGCTCAGACGATGCGGATGCTGACAACGATGACCCATCAGATGAGCCTTCGGACGATGAATAATAGCATATGTGCTGAAAACCATTCTCGCTATGCCTGTCGTCTTCTTGATTGGGTAAGTCTAAAACTGACGATCTTTATGCAAATAATACACATTTTTCACTTAAAAACAGACACTTAAGTGCGTAACAAATCAACTCTCGTTTGCGCTCAACGCTCCCATTGGGCGCATGGGCTTTACCTTGTCATAGTCGGCTTGTGAAATGCTGGTGCTGGTAGCTTGAGGCATACCACTCACAGAGTCCTGCGGTTTAGGTGTGTTACGGGACTTTGGAATGGGAGGTGGCGCTGGTTTCGATAGCCCTATCCCCTTGCCAGACTTTGCAGGCTTTTTCTTCTTCACCTCGCCTGCCTTCAGCCTGCTATCGAGCTTGTTTGCCAAGAAGCTGGCCGTATTCGCAAAAGTCTTTAGATCATCGACTGCCTGCTCAATCGTATTGGATCCTGCAGACTTTTCGATCATGTCAATGAGGCGGCGCATTTCTTCACGATCATCCATGAGCAGCTCCTAGGTTTACATACTGGGGTGGCGCAAAATCACCACCCAGAACTGATAAGTACTTCCCTAGAAAAAACCGCAGTGTAAATTTTTTAGCTACAAGACCCATTTCGAGAGCTGTCATAGACCCATCCTCTCGGGCTGCATCCACTTATGACGCGCTTTTTGGTCTAGGGCGCCCTCGCTTAATTTTTGATGTTTTCTTAGCAAGCGTGCCAGGGCTAGATGGTTGCTTTCTCCAGTCTGCTCAAGACGTTCTGCATAATAGCGTAATTTACTCGCAAAGGTTGAAAGTGCGTCTGCGCTTGGGTCAATGTTTTGAATGCGCAAAGTTCGCAGGTAACATTCACTTTTCCCAAGCCAAGCGAGGCAAAACTCCGTGGAATGCTGCACAAGTCCTGCAGAGATAAGTTCGCGGCGCGCTGTTTCTAAAATATGTCGTGACATCTAAAATTCCTCAACTGTTGGGCAGGAGGACCTGCCTCACAGTTATTTATCACTTAAACATCTGTTTTTATGAGGATTACACCTTAAAGGTGTGCTATGTTCTACTTATTGATGTGCGGGCAAACACTGCATGTTAACATGGCATTTATTTACAAGTGACCCAACAGTACTGTTTGAGCAAAATGGGCAAACAGTACTGTTGCAAACACAGTGTTTGATTAGCGAACCTGTGGATAAAATGCACCCTAAGGTTGTTTATACTTGTTTTAACGGCCCACAGATTTTGGAAACTCACCCTTGCCGACATTCTCAATATACTGCCGCGCTGTGCGTAGATATCGACTGGTCTGATTGGCAATGCTTGTGCGCGCACGGTGATTGTGTGCTTTGACCTGCATCGCCTGTTTGGTCCGCCGTTCACCATATTTGGTCTCAGGCATAAGATTAGGCTTAAGCCCCGCTTTTACACCTAAGTCATATTTTGACATATCGGGATAATACAGGTGCAGATCCCAGAGTGTCAGTGTTTTGTGCAGTGTGTGTGAAGAGACATTTTTATAGATTGGGTAACGTGCTGAGGAAGCACGCGTAGATTCATTATTTTTTAAAAGTGAATGTGCGCGTAAGTGCAGTGCTTTAGTCTCTTCGTGGATCTGATTGAAGGGTTTGCGAGGATCAAGCCAGTAGTTCAGGCCAATACCTGCTTCTTCTGGCATTACTTTATTCTGTTCTGCAAAGAGCAATTGATGACTTCGCCACCAAGATAAGAAGTCATTGCCAAAAACATTCCCAAAATCATTATAAAGCCACCCCAGTCTTCCATTGCCACTTTGGCGGCATGTGCGTTTGTATGCGGTGTTGCGCCGTAAGAAAGCCCACCACCAGTAATAAAGCGAGGCCATGAAGGCAGGTGCATCTTTATAGGGCGAATTTCTTGGCTCACGGAATCTCGTGCCTTTCAAATCGTCTATATTTGGCGGAGCTGTCATAAAGCTCAGTGGCGATTGCAGCTCAATGGTCGCGTCGTAGACCATAAAACCATCTCCTTCATGATGTATATGGTTTTAGTTTTTCAAGGTTCAAAGTCGATAGCGTGAGTCTCATTCTGTGCTTGTTTGAGCCTACATGCCCGCAAATGACTGTTCACCTTAACTTTGTGTCATGAAGCGTCATCCAGCATCAGAGTTTGCAACCACCCCTGTGTTTTCAGGGGTTTCAATCAAATGTTCTGAAAGGAAAAACCAATGTCAGTTCAATCTCAAATTAAACACGACATCCATACGCGCCTCGAGCAAATGTCCGCCGCGCGCGTGGTCTGGGAAGAAGGCACAATGCGTGCCGCCACAACTGAGCTCTATGCAATCTTGGAGCAAATCTACGCACTTTATTCTGAGTTGAAGGCCGAAGTAGGCAAGCGTCGTGCCTTTGCCTCACTGCTCACAGATTTGGATCTAAAAATTCAGGCAAATACCAGCTTAGCACTGAAGGTCATTCGCTATGTCTTTGGTAAAGCAGGTCGGCGTGAGGACTCTTACGCCCGCGTGATTGCGATCGCCCATGACATGAAAGGCCCAGATCAAAGCTTCACCAGCTATGTGCAAGAATGTGGCGGCATTGAAGAGGTGCGCCGCGTTCCTAAAGCACAAAAAGCCAGCACAATGAGCAAGGATGATTATAAAAAGCTAGCGCTTGATGGCCTGGCAGATGTCCAGGTCGGGGTCAGCACATTTGAGCTTCCTACCTTCATTCAACCAAATACAGACTATGAAGAAGATTACGCGGTTGCTCTTGTGCGCTGTCACGATGATGGCACAGGTACAATCGTCTACGGTTGCAATGAAGCCGGTGTCATTGACGCAGTCCTAGTATCTTCCGGCAAAGACCTAGATCAGCGCGCTCAGGACAGCAAAGCGCAGGTTGATGCTGGTGATCTTGCAGAACGGCGTGCACGCGATGTCCGCGAATTCACCTCCAAAATGATCACTGTGAGCTCAATGCCGAATGCAAGTGTTAACGGTGGCGCACTCCGCACAAACGGGGCTGCAACCCCGCATTACGGCTAAGGCGAAACGAAAGGGCGGCTTTCGGGTCGCCCTTCTCCCTTTCTCTCGTGGAGGCAAACATGTCCTTTGATCTTAAACACCTTCCATCCGCATTTAACGATCTCGTTATCGCTGATCCGCTGAACGCAGGCATCATAAAGCAATACTGTACTGTTATACCCTCAAAGCCCCTAATACTCGTGGGACCGCCAGGCGCTGGAAAAACTGAAGCCGCGCGTGTGATTGCACAGACTTACTTTAAAACCAAAAACATCCAGAACATGACCTGGGAATTTAATGGGGGAAGTTCAGGAAAAGACCTGCAGTCACAAATTATGGCAGAGGCTAATTTCCAGCTCTTTGGAAACCCGGACAAAGCTCTTGTTGTTATTAACGAAATCGACACGCTAGATCTTCGCACGCAGCAACCCTCATTTCGCGACTTTATGGACGCAAAGCGCTCTTACATCCGCTTCATTGCTACGACCAATCACAAATCGCGGATACTCGGTGCCATCCTAAGCAGGTTTCGCGTTGTAGATCTTACCCCACCAACAAACCAAGACTGGGTGCCTCGTGCAAAAGCTATTCTCGAAGACGAAGGCATGTCGCCATCCACTCAAGACGTTGCACGCATGCTCCAAAGTTTTGAAGGCAGTGCTCGAGATTTGATCGATTTGTTGGAGGAGACCGTGATCGGATGGCGCACCGCAAAGTCACCGGCGCCAATCACATCACATTCTTCAGGGAGGGCACTCTGATGAAAGATTTATTTGACGAAAAAGGTCTCTACGAGCTGGAGATGTCGCCTGAACAAACTGATTTCTTATGGTTTCTCGATCAGTGTGGATTTGATGTAAAGGTTCGCGCACTACGACACACTGACGTTTTTGATCGCGTGCGCGGTTTACTAATGCACAAAAATGAGCAGGAAAATCTAGCTCTCGAGACGAGTCTCCATCACAACTTCCTATTAGACGGATACTCTAGAAATCCTTCCCCTGGACACCCAGCCGTGCGAAGACATTACAATCGCTTCTGGGGGTATAAATTCCCCAGCAATCAAAAGAGCAATTTAATTCATGTAAAATTGCGCCAAATTGAAGCCGGCTTCACACCCGTACTTCCACATGAAAAACTTACTTTGCCAAAAGGAGTGCAAGATACGGGTAGCAAACGTGCACTCATGCTGATGCTCGCATTGCCCGATCGTATTACTGACCGCTATCATGAATGGGCTCAAAACCTGTGCTTTATTGATCAACTTTTAGAACTAAAGCCAGACTATAGCCTACTGCATGAATTGCGCGATGAATATCATGCAGAGTTTCTGAAGCTTTATAAAAGCGAGCTCAGGTATGCCAAACAGCCAGAGTATGGTAGGCGTAAGGATGGGGAAGCACTGGCGTTTTACAAAAAGCTCTTCAAGTTTCAGTATCCGGTAAAGCGCGATATTATTCGGTGTCTTTGTGAAGCAAAGCTGAACGCGTGATGGAACATAATTCAGACAGAAAGGCTTTTGAGGCTTGCATCGTAGAAATTGTACAAAGCTTAGCAGGTCTGTGTGATACTGAAATTGGGATCTACACTGATCTTAACCAGATTGCATCTTTATCTGATGAAGACGGGAGCCAAATTCTAGGCTATGAAGTCGCACCAGCGCCTCAGCATTTTCAATTTGATTGCGATCTCGTTCCTATTGAAGCCGCATATTTAAAGCATAAAGAATATGACCATTATGTGGCGCGTGTTGGGCTGCGTATTCATCTACCTAGTCAGATTGAGAACATCTTGTGTGCGCAGTTCTCAAGCAGTCTCATGGACCAAGTTGATTACGCGCTCACAGGACATTCAGACCTAGAATTTGAGATGGTATACGATGGTCTCTTAGTCTGTTTTTTAACAACGGGATTTGATAATTTCACTGTTGATGGCATGACAGATACGATGTTGCGACATTCTTATGCGCAAATTGTACAAGACCTAGACCCTGTTATGCCATGGCTCAAGTTTGCGAGGTTTCTCTCACAACCGCACTATAACCGCGAGCAAATGGAAAATATCCAAAAACGACTGCCCAGTATTCTAGACAATGCACTGCAAAACAAGAGCATTGCAGATGCGCATGTTTTTACGCTTTGTGAACTCAGTGGATCATTTGATCCAGCGCTGCGCTTATTCAAAAAGCGTTATGATGATCTGTTTGTGAAGGAATTGAAATAAGGCTTATCCATAAACGTTTTTACGATGCCCTATCTTTATTACCTCAATAATGATTTCCTGCTCATTGATGGTATAGATGGCGCGATATTGTCCCACGCGAATTCTCCATCCGTCACGCCCTGTTAATGGCTTTGAATTTATCGGGCGCGGATCTTGAGCAAGATGCTCTAGAGCATTTAATATTCGTAGCACATCTTGCTTTGGGATGGATCGTAAGTCTTTCTTGACCGACGACTTGAAACGGATGCTATATAATTCCGTCATTCTTCAGTTCACTTACAAAGCTCGAATAGTCCATTGACGGCTCATTTTTGCGTGCATCATATTCAGCGATATCTTCTGCATCTTCTGCAGCAAGCAAGCTCACAGCTTCATTAACGATATCCGATACAGAGCGGTTCTCTTGCGCAGCCTTGAGTCTAAGTGCTTTGTGCATGTTCGGGTCAAAATAAATGGTTGAACGTTGTGATAATTGAGCCATGAGGATGTCTCCTAGTTGTCACGAGCAACATAGCATCAAAACGTTATAACGTCAATTTTGTGTTTAAACCACTTTTGAGCCGGTTTTCTGCGTCTCGTGATAAATAAACGTGTAGGATGGAAGAGTTGGGCATTCCTCACATATCGGTAACAGGCTTTATGCATCGGAAGATGCCCCAAGAAGATCCGAACACAGGTCACGCTGTGGCGGTGGATGTTAGGGACGCCCAGCAGTTTACGCCGAGCTGCTAATAAAACAACTGGCGCTTTTTGTCGTATAGCGCCCAAGCAAGAAAACGGCAGGAGTGGGAATACAAGGCTCAAATGAGAACCCCACGCCCGCATCCACTGTTTGTCATGGCTTTGGATGCACTAGGGTGCGTTGCTGAAAAGGTGGCGCGTAAAGCTGACAGAGTAACCCCAGCTTCCTGTAACAAGGTTGCGCTCATGACAGACGGTAGCAACTCGGATGAGGTCATCGTCATACCAAGGCCGCAGTAAGCCTTGGTATGACTACACAATCTGGATGAGATCCCAAGTATATAAATTCAAAATCACAAAAGCTGTTTGAGCTTATTAAGTTGGAAATACATGACTGAAGGTGTTTGTGATTGAGCGCAAGCGAATGAACAAACAGCGATAGTCAGCTCGGCGAAGCTGAGCTTGATAGATGACAAATACTATAGGGTTGGAACAGCTCTGACTAAATGATCAGCGCGTTCTACGATCAGCCACATGCATGATGGCATCCAAGTACCCTTGTACACTGCCACAATCAAACCGGCGTCCATTGAGTGTGACGGCTTCCACTGCATCTTTAGCGGCTTGTGTGTTGATGGCATCTGCCAGTTGGATTTCTCCACCAGCTCCTGCGGGTTGATTGCGCAAGATATCAAAGATGTCCGGGGTCAGGATATAGCGGCCAATGCTAGCAAGGTTCGAAGGCGCTTTGTCAGCATCAGGCTTTTCCACAAGACCTGCCACTGATCCTGGCGCGCCATTTGGCACAACAACCCCATACTTGGAAATATCAGGACCGTTGACTTCCATTACACTGAGTTGGGTCTTGCCAGATGTTGCAAATGCACGTGCGAGATCAGCTGTTACACCTGAACCTTCATAGGTGAGAAAGTCATCTGCGAGCAGCACTGCAAAGGCATCATTACCTACAGCACGTTCCGCAGAAAGCACAGCGTGGCCGAGACCAAGTTGTTCCGGCTGACGAACAAAGATGCATTCCACACCTGCGGGCAGTATGTTTTTGACCATGTCGGCTTGTTCATTTTTGCCTTTGGCGCGCAGAGCCATTTCGAGCTCTTGGTTGTTGTCAAAATGATCCTCAATGGCGCGCTTGTTGCGGCCGGTGACAAAGATCAGCGTGTCAATGCCCGCAGCAATGGCTTCTTCAGCGGCGTATTGGATCAGAGGTTTGTCCACGATGGGCAGCAATTCTTTCGGCATGGCTTTGGTCGCAGGTAAAAACCTTGTGCCAAAACCAGCGACGGGGAAAACTGCTTTGCGGAGTTTGGTCATGGAAAATACTCAGAAGTTAAAGGGCTGGTTGGATGCTCGGTACATAAAGAACAGCAGAAGTTCAATTGCACTGCTCCCTAAAAAATGTTCTCCCCCTGCGTATTTTATAGTCTTTCAGTTTCTCGTTAGATGCTGAGGAATATCCATCGTGTCATGTAAAATCCTGATTATTCTCACTGTAGCATCCGTTGACTCGAAAATAACGATATGTCGGTTTACACGCACCTTCAGCATTCCAGGCCTTGGAATGTGCAGAACCTGCACAATTGCTTCGCCATTAGCAATTTGATGTACTTTGTCCCGAATGTCTTTGAGATACACCTTTGCCTGATTGGCGCCCCACATTTGAGCGGTGTAATCAGTTATATTTTCCAGATCCTTTAGGGACTCTTTCGAGTATTGGACGTGCTTCATCGTGCTTTTATATTTTCAGCACGTTTTTCCAGAGCGTTCCAATCAATTTCGTCCGTAAATCCGCTTTCGAACCCTTTATCTACTGCATCGCTCAATCTTTGCGTCGCAACTTGTTGTTGTTCAAAGAGACGCAGTGCATCTCGCACGACTTCGCTTGCGGTGCTGTAGCGCCCTGATTGCATCTGTTGAGCAATCAGCGTGTCAAAGTGTTCACCCAGTATGATAGATGTTGCGCGGCTCATAGTACCCTCCAAATATGAGATTATAATATGCTGTTGAACAGGTCGTGTCAATTTTATGCCTACCAACGTGCACTGAACTCTAGTTCTTTGAGCTTACAAACAGATGTGCCGTTTGAGCCGAAGTACAGCGTTCAAAACCTCATGAAACATACATTATATGAGATTATCGCGTAAGTTATTGATTTTATTGATGTATGCAGCGGTGCTTCAAGTTGCGTCAAAATCAAATCTCACGATTTGCATTTAATCTAAACAAAACATGAGATTTTGGCCGAATTGGCCTTTTAAAATACAGTAATCGTAGGGGCAGAAACCGGTCGCCCAACCCAAACCTCAGACTTTATAGTGTTTATAGCGATAAGATGAGATTTAAGGGTTTTAAACCATGAGACATGCACAGACATTAAATGAAGCGCAGTTTCGCAAGGTGCTGCACTACTGCCGCACAAGGCGACATGCCAATCGTGATACAGCAATCTTCATGGTAAGCTTTTTTGCGGGATTACGCGCTAAAGAAATTGCAGCGCTCAAGTTGGGGGACGTGTTTGACGCCGAGGGTCGAGTGCGTGAACAGTTTACGCTTGAGAGCGACCAAACCAAGGGTGGACAACGGCGCAGCGTGTTCATCAACAAACGTCTCGCAAAAGCATTAGAGGACTACGGATTGGATAAAAACTTTAGCAATTTAGAGCGTCCTTTGTTTGAAAGTCAGAAAGGCGGTCACTTCTCGCCAAACACAATGTGTCAGCTGTTTTTAGACATTTTGAAAAACTGTGGCTTCAAAGATGCTTCAAGCCATTCGGGGCGCAGAACCTATATTACCAGATTGGCAAACAAGGGAGTAGGTGTGCGCTTGCTGGCTGCACTTGCGGGGCATTCTCATATCTCGACCACACAACGTTATATTGATGTGAATGCGGATCAGATGAAAGAGGCGGTGGAGCTGCTGTGAGCGTCTTTTTTGGCGTCACCGCAATGTCAGGCGATATGCCAACTGTCCCACTAATTCTCGAATTAGAATGTTGAGATTGCTTAAATTGCGTTCAAAGTTCCAACCAGTATGATCCTCAAATGAGGCGGTCCGATAATCGACAGGGTAAGCCGTCACGTTTTGCCAGCCTGCTGTTTCAAAGCTGCGCATCGCGCGCGGCATGTGAAACGCGCTTGTAATCAACACCCAGCTTTGAGCTGCCTCAGGTTGGATTAGATCAAAACTCAGCCGAGCGTTTTCTGCTGTATTGCGTGAGTGCCGTTCGATGATCAAACGGGGTTCAATAATATCGTGCGCCGCAAAGAAGGTTTGCGCCAAGTCACTTTCAGATTTTTCTGTGCCTAATGCGTCTCTTAAAGCGCCACTGCCTCCGGTGAAGACAACAACCGCTTCTGGATGCCGCTTAGCTAGTGCGAGTGCCGCGGTATAACGGTCTCCGCCCTCGCTCAGCTCTGGTTGCCCCCAGCGTCGAAACACATCTAGGTCGCCACCTCCGCCAAGTATGATGATGCCATCGATCTGACCAAGTGTGGGATTTGCTGGATAGGTCTGCTCAATCCGGGCTAGCAAAGATCCACCAACTGGAAATACGCAGAGGGCGACCACACAGACGAAAGTAATTGTTGTGACCCAAAGTGCAGTGCGATGTTTCAGACGTAGCAATGCTATGATCGAAGCAGCCAATGCGATCACCAGCCAAGTTTCCACACGCAGAAGTGCTCCAACCAGTTTGGCAATTATAAAAAATGCGGTATCCATGCCGCTTCTTAGCAAAAACAGCTTTTGTCTTCCAGTAACACGGCGCTGATTAACTCAGCAGTTTAATCATCGCATCCTCTGACAGGCGTCCGTCTTCAAAAGCTGTGAGCGTGCGCAAGCGTAGGTCTTCGGCAAGTTCAAACCCACTGCGCTCTGCTCCAACTGCAATCAGCAGGGCTTTTTCTGAAAGCTTGCCAACATCAAAGAGATCGAAAGCTTTGTCATGCGCTGAAGTTTTAGGGGCATCGGGCTGATCTGAAGTGCCTGCGGCTTGTGCCGGCACTGTTAGATTGGCAACTGGCGCTTCTTGCAGCTCTCGGTCGCCCTCGGCCTTTGTTACCACTTGCGGAGGCTCTGTGACGGTCTTTGCTGCATTACGCTGCTCTTGCTGATCACGACCTGAGTGCAGACCTGGGTTCATGAACGGCGACAGCTTTGAGTAAAAACGGTCTAACACGCCCGTGCTGTTGCCCATCTGCCTGCTGAGGGCGTGGGTGCTGATGCCGCGCTGCAGATCCAAAGTGGCGTAGAAATGCCGCCAGCTGTAAAGCGTTCTCTTTTTGCCATCAGCGCCATATACGATTTTGAGAGATTTAAGCAGCGTTTCAAAGTTGCGCGAGAGATTGGGCCGCGCTGCCCGCTCGCCGTAGCGCGTGACAAACACATAGTCTTCGCATTTGCTTTCAATTACTTCATCCAGCGTTTTACCTTTGAGATTGGGATTGAGCTCTAATTGGCGCTCAAGGGGCCTTATAGCGCGATCTCTGGCAATTAGTGGCCTCTGACCCGTCTTGCCTGCCACAAACAGCCCAAGATAGGTCTGATCCTCTTCTTTGATCCACAGCAGGTTTTTCCATTTGAGGTTCAGAGCCTCAGTTCCATGCCGCATGCCGGTGTTGGCAAGAACCAGCACGTAGTTCCTAAGCACTTCTCGTGTGGCCTGTGTGTTGGGATTGTCAGACGCCTTGTGAAACGTCCGCAGCGCTTCATAGATGGTTTTGTATTCTTCTTTGGTAAAACTGCCACGGCTTTCTGTTTTAATACCGTCATTGATGGGCTTGGGTCGAATGGCATGTGTGATCCAGCCACGCTGTTCCGCTTCATCCAGCACTCGGTTCAATGCCGTGTTATGCGTGTTGATTGTGCTGTGATGCGCTTTGCGCCCCAACTGTTCTGTGCGCCACTTGCCAAAGTCCACCAGGGCTTTGGCATTGATATTGGCAACGTCATAAGAACCGAAGAACGGAATGAGATATTTATCGAGGGCAGTGATGTAGTCTTTGTACACGATGTGACCGCTGCCAGAGCGTAGTTCTTCTTGCATCCTGTCTCGTGCAAATTCTGCCACTCGACGAAACTTGCGTGTGCTTTGCGGTAGGTTGTTTTTGAGACGATCTTCGGATGTGTAGAAAAACTTCATCGCGACTTCTGTGGCGCGTTCCCCTGTACACGACTCACGTGATTTTCCTCCTGATTCTGGGCCAATGCTTAAATGCGTTTTCCGGTTCGGTTCGCAGCAGCCTTCTGATTTCGTCGAGGCCGATGCGGAACATGGACTTGGCGTAGCG
>Ga0233393_1000257_pt1 | contig 21584 bp, 18 predicted proteins | sample 21DmetaG_FD_183170 | JGI IMG/M metagenome (GOLD analysis project Ga0233393, IMG submission 183170) | Seawater microbial communities from Monterey Bay, California, United States - 21D | ecosystem: Environmental > Aquatic > Marine > Coastal | place: USA: California | collected 2016-10-24 | reverse complement strand
AACCTGCAAACCAAGCTAACTATCCAAGGTAACTATGATGACTGCACAAACACTTCGCGCAAAAAAGCACCCTCTACACAGCACAATTCTGGCTGTAACTATCGGCATTCTTCCTGCTCATGCTGTTGCCCAACATGCCGTTTTGGAGGAGGTTATCGTTACGGCGACCAAGCGTGCCGAGAGCCTGCAGGATATTGCCATGACGGTGAACGCTTTCGATGAGCAGACTATCCGGGAAGCGAATATCACAAATGCCGACGATCTGGCCATCCTCGCTCCCACCCTGACCATTACCACGAATACCCAGCCCAACACCGCAGCGTTCCGGATTCGCGGCATCGGCACTTCCCAGACGGACATTGCCCTGGAACCCTCGGTGGGCATATTCGTAGACGATGTCTACCTGAATCGCTCCGGGCTGGGCATGTCCGACCTTACCGACATCGAACGCATCGAGATATTGAATGGACCACAGGGCACCCTGTACGGCAAGAACACTAACGCCGGAGCCATCAGCATTATCACCAAGGGCCCTAACCGCGAGGAGCGTGAGGGCTACGTGGAGGCTACACTTGGCGATTATGACCTGCAGAAGTACGTAGCCGGGGTCAGCGGACCGATTACCGAATCGCTGGCGTACCGCCTGTCCGGCTCCGTCCACCAAAGGGATGGCTACCTTAAGAACAACGGGCCCGGAGATGACATGAACGCCGCCGACGACTGGAATATCATCGGCAAATTACTGTGGGAGGCCACCGATGATCTGAGCATCAGCCTCAAAGGCACCTATGTGGATCGCAATCCGCGCTGCTGCGCCCCCGACGCCAAGCAAGGCGCTTCCGTGAATCCACAGCTGGTAGCCAAAGGTCTTAAACCGGACAATAACAACCCCTTCGATCGCGAGACCGCGGTAGACGTAGAGCAGAACTACGAAAGCGAGTTCTACAGCTTTTCAATGGTAGTCGACTACGATCTTGGATGGGGCTCTTTCAAGTCGATTTCAAACTATACCGATAACGAGACCACCAATAGCTACGATCCCGACCGCTCCCAACTGGACGTCATGTCATATGAAAATGCCTACAGCGCGAGCGACACCCTGTCCCAGGAGTTTCGAGTCTCCTTTGATGCAGGTGAAAGCTTTCAACACATGCTCGGCGCTTTCTACTTCGAGTCCACCACCCAGGGCGGTAACGGCGAACCCCATCTTTTCCTTGGGCAGGACTTCGTGCCCCAGGCCAGCCAACAGCAGGGCATAATCAACTCGTTACCAATGGTTCCTAATCCTATGACAGGACAAATGGTCCGATTGCAGCCATTCATGGTTGCCAAGGAAGACGACAATCTGCGCGCTGATTCATCGATCGACACCACCAACGTGGCAGTCTTCGGCCAGAGCACCTGGAATATTACCGACGCCTGGCAGGTCACCGGCGGCCTGCGCTGGACCGACGAGAAAAAGGATGCCGACCTATTCACCGGGATCAGCAGTACGGCAATGTCAGCGTCAATCCCCCCTGCCTACTTCTCCTTCCTCACCACGGTCTCCACCCCTATTGACCACTCCTTCACTCGAAGCACTGAGAACGTAAACTGGCTGGTCAAAACCCGCTATAACATTCAGGACGACACCATGCTCTACGCCAGTGTGGCGACGGGTTCCAAGTCCGGCGGCTTTAACACCGTCAACGGCACCGCCGCGCAACGGGAGTTTGATGACGAGGAAACCATTAGCTATGAGGTCGGGGTGAAATCCACTCTCCTGGATTCCCGCCTGCGCGTGAACGCTGCACTGTTCTCCACCGAGATCGAGGATTACCAGTTCCAACAGCAGTTGCCAACGGGCATCGGCAGCATTGTATCGAACCAGGCCGAAGTGGAAACCCAGGGACTTGATCTGGAGATCCAGGCGCTGCCCCTGCAGAACCTGACACTGGGTGCCAATCTGCTCTACATGGACAAGTACGAAATCACCGCCGGCCCCCAGAAGGGTGACAACCTGCCTTTCACCGCCAAGTACAGCTACAATCTCTCCGCCACACTGGTCTTCCCGCTGCACGATGGCGGCATCTACCTGCGAACGGACTACAGCTATATGGATGACCATGCCATCAGTGCTGCTCCGGCTGCGCAACTTCGCGATGACCAGTTTGATGACCGGGAAGACTTGAGCGCCAAACTAGGCTGGCGGAACGACAACTGGAATGTATCGGTCTGGGGCAGGAATCTGACCGATGATACCTACGTATCCTTCGCTGCGACGACATACCCCGTCACAGGCATGAACGCCTACTGGCTGGCACCGCCCAGAACTTGGGGTGCCACCGTCCGATACGATTTCTGATTTAAAAATGCAGGACAACCTGCCACTACCACTCAGCACCAAAGTCGCTTACGGCTTTGGTGCTGTCGCCTATGGCGTCAAAGACAATGCCTTCTCGGTGTTTCTTCTGTTCTTTTACAGCCGTGTTGTTGGCATGCCTGCAGAGCAGGTCGGGCTCGCCATTATGCTGGTTCTAATCATCGACGCGATTTCCGACCCGCTGGTTGGCCACATATCCGACAACCTGCACTCCCGCTGGGGCCGTCGACATCCGTTTATGTATTTCTCGGCGCTACCCGTGTCTGTCAGCTTCTTTTTCCTGTGGAACCCGCCAGTTCTATCCGCTGACGCCATGTTCTTCTATCTGCTGGCTATGGCGGTACTCGTGCGCACCTTGATCACGCTGTTTGAAGTGCCCAGTACCTCGCTCATTGCTGAGCTCACCCCTGACTACGATGAGCGAACCAAGGTGATCGGATATCGTGGCTTTTTCGGTTACCTGGGTGGGATAGGACTCACTATTGTTGCCTATGTGTTTTTCTTTCCGCAGACACCGGAGTACTCGGTAGGCTTAATGAACCCGGAGGGTTATACGAAGTACGCCTTGGTGGGGTCAACGATGATGTTTATCGCAATTATCGTTTCATCCATTGGTACTCACAATCGCATCCCAACCTTCAAGTCACCCCCGCCGAAGCGACCTTTTAACGCGCGGCAGACGACAACAGAGTTAAAACAGACACTCTCCAACCCCTCCTTCCTGGTAGTGATGGGCGCGACACTATTCGCCGCCACCGCCAGCGGGCTAGGGCTTTCGTCCGCCAACTTTCTGTTCACGCTGTTCTGGGAATTTACCTCTGAACAGATCGGCCTTCTGAATATGTTCCTGATTATCAGTGTATTCATTGCAGTGATCATTGCGCCAAGGCTGTCGCGCCGAATCGGTAAGAAGAAAGCGGTGATCTTTTTTTGGTTTACGGCAGCATCGCTGGCGCCGATGCCCTATCTTCTGCGCGTGTTTGGCTGGTTCCCGGACAATGGCTCTCCTGCACTGTTGCCGTCGGTGCTCGCAATCTACACCGTTGACATGGCTCTATTCATATCCGCAAACATCACGATCTCGTCCATGTTCGCCGATGTTGTGGAAGACAGTGAGAAAACGACAGGACGGCGTTCGGAGGGTATCTTCTTTGCCTCGCGCAAATTCCTCGAGAAATCCGTTTCGGGGCTCGGGATATTTATGGCCAGCAGCGTGCTGGTTATGGTGGGTATTTCAGAAACTGCTACACCGGGGTCACTGGATCAAGCGACCTTGTCTCGCTGGATATTTATTTACGCCCCCACGTATGTCTTCCTGTACATGCTCGCAGTTACGCTGGTATTTCGATACCAGATCGACAGAGAAGTACACGAGAAAAATCTGCGCCAGTTGGCCGAAGAATCGTCACCCTGAAGGAGAAAAAAACCTATGAAAAAAGTACTTGTGATGATTGGCTGCCTGGCACTCGCAGGCGTAGTCACCTACAGCCAGCGCACAACCCTCGTCGCACGCCTGATGGAACGTGGGTTGGAAGCACGCATGGGCGCCGACGTCGTTGCGGAAATGGAGGACGGCCTGCACCTGGCACTGTGCGGCGCCGGTGGCCCGATGCCCGCCCCCAACGCCTCCGGCCCCTGCGTGGCAGTCGTTGCGGGCAAGCAGTTGTTCATCGTGGATGCGGGTACGGATGGGGTACGTAACCTGGGCCGCATGGGCTACCAGGCCGGCAATATCCAGGGCGTATTCCTCACCCACTTTCACTCAGACCATATCGACGGCCTGGGTGAGATGGGCACCCTGCGCTGGGCCGCCGGAGATAACGACTCACCGCTGCCTGTCTACGGGCCACACGGTGTAGAGCGTGTCGTCAACGGCTTCAACGAGTCCTACGCACAGGACTTTGTTTACCGACACGAGCACCACGGAGACATGGTCGCCCCCATGAGCGCGGCCGGCCTTGAGGCCATGCCCTTCACGGTACCGCAGATGGGGGAACTCGAACTCGTATACGAAGGTGGCGGACTGACAGTGAACGCACTGGCCGTGGAACACTCTCCGGTCGAGCCAGCAGTGGGTTACCTGTTCAGCTACAAGGGCCGCAAACTGCTGATCACCGGCGACACCACCAAACAGGACAATATTCAGAAATTCTCCGAGGGGATCGACCTGCTGGTACACGAGGCCCTGGCGCCAAACCTGCTCATGATGATGCACGAGGCGGCAAACAAGATAGGCAACAAGATCATGGCGAAAATCAGTGTCGATGTGCTGGACTACCACGCCAGCCCGGTAGAGGCAGCAGAAACCGCCCGTGATGCCGGCGTCGGTCACCTGCTGTACTACCATATCGTGCCACCCCTGGTCATTCCCGGGCAGCAAGAACTTTGGCTGGGCGGCGCGGGGGAGATATTCCCCGACTACACCGTCGGCCAGGACGGCGTCAGCTTTTCGCTGCCTGCCGATAGCGATGAGATCATCCTGACCCGAAAGAGCTTGTAACCAACGCCGGAAACGTGCCACAAGCTGTGACGAAGAGCTCAAACACTAACCATAGTAACTTTCCATATTTGGGGTCAGAGTAGAAATTATCAGATGATTTCTACTCTGACCCCATGATCCGCCGCAAATCAACACCTACCGGGTTAGGAGGCGTCGAAAAATATTGTCGTCGGACCTGCCAGCAGTACGCATTGTCAGCATTTCAAGCACCAGTGACTCTATGCTGTCGGCGGTCTGCTTGCGAACAGATTTTTCGATACGCTTGCAAATTCCTTTCTTCCCTAAAAGTCAAACTGCGCCGCTTCCACAGGCCCATGGCTCTGTGCAAGTCGCTGTTAGGTGGCATAGGCCAGACTGGGCATTCGCTGTTTGAAGCGCAAAAACAAAAAGGCGTAAATCAGCATGGCCATTAGTGCTGCCCCAGAGCACATCAGGAAGACTGCGCTGTAACCCAGCTCTAAACCCAAAATCGAGGCCGCCAGATTGGGGCCAATAATCTGGCCCAATCCCTGAGCTGCAGGCATCAGTGCTGCATACTTGCCCGCCAGATCCAGATTGGCAATGGTCGATTATCTCAACAGCAGTGGTAAAACGGTGGAAACCCTTAAAAAGGTTGTTGCCGGCGGTTCTGCTTGTCCACTGTCATTGATGCAAGCGATGGATAAATATGGCATCTATATGCATGTGGGTTGGGGCATGACAGAAATGAGCCCATTGGGTTCCTACAACAAACCATTGGCATGGATGACCCATTGCTCAGAAGAAGAGAAAGATGCCTATCGTGTTCGCGCAGGACGGATTGTTTACGGCGTGGAAATGAAAATTGTCGACTCTGAGCATAACGACTTACCTTGGGATGGCATTGCATCAGGATTACTGTTGGTAAAAGGTCCCTGGGTCTGTGAAGGCTATTACCGTTTAGAGGACAAGCCGGCACTGGATGATGATGGTTGGTTTGATACCGGTGATATGGCCTCTATTGATGAATATGGCTACGTTACGATCACCGACCGTGTTAAAGATGTGATCAAATCAGGCGGTGAGTGGATTAGCTCTATTGATGTTGAAAATGCGGCGATGGCCCATGCGCAGGTGCAAGAGGCTGCGGTCATTGGCGTGCCCCACCCAAAGTGGACGGAGAGGCCCTTGCTTATAGTGATTCCTGTTGCGGGTGCCACACCCAGCAAGGAAGATATTCTCGCGTCTCTTAAAGGGCAGATCGCCAGCTGGTGGATACCAGAGGACTGTGTCTTTGTTGATGAAATACCCCACACTGCAACAGGTAAGGTGAGTAAGAAAGATTTACGCGAGCAATTTTCGGACTATCAGTATGCTTAAAGGCATAGGTTTATTTTACCATATAAAAGATTAAGTTATGGTCGAAATGCTTTATTTGGTTGAATTATCAATCAACATGAAATAGCTTTCAAAGGAGAATAAATCAATGAATTTCACTCAGTTTGCCCAGTCGCGAAAAAGTACTCGCGGCTTCCAAGATAAGCCTGTTCCAAAAGAGGTCGTTGATGAGATTATCAATACCGCTAAGTGGGCACCGACTTCCTATAATACACAAACCTGGCATATCCATGCCGTAGCTGGTGAGGTGCTGGATAAAATTCGTGAAGGCAATACCAAAAATACTCTGGCGGGAAAGCCACATGTTCGCGACTTCCCCTATAAGGAAGAGTACGAAGGAGGGCATCGGCAAAATCAAATTGATGTCGCTGTACAGCTATTCGAGGCCATGGGCATTGAGCGCGACGACAAAGAAAGGCGTATGGATTGGATGCTGAGGGGTTTTCGCCAATTTGATGCCCCAGTGTCACTGGTTCTTACCTATAACAAGTATCTCGAACCGGCAGCAATTACTCAGTTTGGCCTGGGGTCTCTGGCTTACGGTATTGTTCTCGCCGCCTGGGAGCGAGGCATAGGGTGCGTCATTAATGGCCAGGGCATTATGCAGTCAGATGTTGTCCGCGAACATGCCAAAATACCGGATGACCAGAGCATTATGATCTGTATCGCAATGGGCTACCCAGATGATAGTTTCGAGGCCAACCATGTGCGCTCGACACGTGCTGAAAATGACAGCTTTGTTAAATACCATGGTTTCTAATTAGTCGTGGTCTGATATCTGATTTAGGAAACTCTTTTATGGAATTTAAGCGTACTCCGGATGAGCGGTTTGATAACTTGCCCGATTACCTCTTCGCCCCCAATTATCTCCACATAGACGATACCGAGGGTGGTGAGCTGCGGATCCACTATCTGGATGAAAGTCCGGCCGACGGTGATGTGGTGTTATTGATGCACGGCCAGCCGGCCATATAGTACCCTTGAGAACTATCGCAAATCGTTGGTTGATGGTTTGTTTGAGGGCAGTTTACGTTCTAATACTTAATGTTCTCTAATGCGCTTTATAACTTGAAAAGAGTTTGACAGGATGTAGATTAAAGTAACACAGGATGTAACAAAAGCAGTTTTCTAAACCCATTAAAGTTATATTAATCAATAGCTTACAGTCGGAGTACAGTTCCCGCCGCCTCCACCAATAACAAAACCTCAACCCGATAGGGTTGGGGGTTTTTATTGGCCGTTCGATGTTGGAATGAAGACGCGCAGCGGGTTCAGCCGAACCACGAAGTGGTGAGACAACGCGGGAGCGCAGCGACGGCGGCCCCGAAAGGGTGAGGGCAAAGCCCGAATAATTCCCGCTGCCTCCACCATCTATAGATAATCCTGTGTTTTTTTAAGGGGTTTTTATCTCTATAGCTTTCAATTGAAGTCACTTTGTCACACATGGTGTCACACAATGAGAAAGCTATCAGTTCCCTGGACGATCAAAAGACGTGGCGTTTACTACCTGAATCTTAGGTGGAGCGACCAGATTATCCGGCAGTTATTAGCTACTAAAGTCCCAATGGAAGCTTTTAAAAGGGTCAACTAACTAGCCTCCATCCTGTCCAATCCACAGTCATCCGAGCAAGCTACGATTTACAAGCGGTTGCCCACTTGGCTGAGTTCTGTGCGTTCTCGACTAATAGGTGATTCGATAGCCATCGCGCCCCTATCTATTTTCTAATACGGTGGCACCACCAATAGTAGCCGGCGCCATTGAGGCACTTAAGCTGGTCACCCAGTCCAATGAATTACAGGAAAAATTAAAGTCCAATACGGCGATTTTTCGCAAAGGTCTTGAGCAACTAGGGTTTACATTACTGCCCGGTGAACACCCCATTGTGCCTATTATGCTCAATGATGCCGCTCTGGCCAGCCAGTTTGCCGAGGCTATGCTTGACGAGGGTTTTTATGTGGTGGCGTTTTCCTATCCTGTGGTGCCAAAAGGTAAGGCTCGCGTCCGCACCCAGATGTCAGCTGCTCTCAGTAAAGAGGATATTGAGTTTGCCCTACAGGCCTTGGGTCGTGTCAAGCGACAGCTCAAACTCTAGAGGCATTGATCCGCAAAAGCTAGTATTTTGATGATACCAAACGTTGTATTGATGCCCCTAATATCCCTGCAGCGGACAAGCATAAGGTGTTTGAATTAAATGCTCGGCGGCTGTATCCGCGGTTAGATACATCCCTGAAAGCACGCGGCAAATAGGGGCTGAGCAGCGAGCTAAAAACGCTGAAGCCTTCGCTCTGCGCCTGAGTTAAGCTGGCCCACTATTGGTGTATGCGCTGCGAGATTACGTCCTCAAGAGCTATTGCTTTCAGCAGGTCTGCGTCCAGTTTTCACTAATCGTTTCTGCTCCAGACTTAAGGTACCTCGGCACCTAGCCGAATTTTTACGCTTCAATGTATCAACAGGAATATTGTCCAGACGACCAACATAACTAATGCTATGGATTAGTAGTGGCTTATAAAACATAGTTTTCTTTGTATCTACCCGAATCTTTCAGAAGCTACCTTTTTATCATCTATAACTAAATTCACATCACCTTTTTTAATTGGTATTTACTCTAGTCCATTTGGTAAAAGGTGTTAGCGGTTTGATAAAACATTTGATGCTGCTCCGAGGAGGAATATTGCTTAACAGCCGATCGGTAACAATCCCAGTAATTATCGTAACTACGATAAAGTTTGTCGACAGGGAAGTTAGAGCCGAACATGGTTTTTTCGGGACCAAATGTATCGATGATACGTTCAATCAATGGGCGTAAATCCTCGTCATGCCAATGGTTATTGAACATACCTAACCCAGATACTTTGCAACAAACATTGGGTAGCAGGGATAACTTCTTTAGACCTGCTTGCCAGCTATCGAGCCCTGACAGGGATTGGTCCCAGGGCGAGCCACCGTGGCATAGGGCAACCTTTACATGGGGTATGGTTTGTAATGCTTTATATACCGCATCGACTTGTGGCGGAATTATTTGTAAGTCAAAGCTTAAGCCCTGCTCCGTAAGATAGATCATGGCCTTACGCCAATTAGCGTTTGCGAGTAACGCATGGCTACCATGTTTACTGTCTTCATCGGCGTGGCGCCCAATAATTTGACGAATACCCTTTACTTTTGAAAAGGCTTTTTGAGCATCGATCTGCTGCTCATAGCTGTCAGCACTTAAATCGCAAAAGGCAACAATGGCATTGGGAAGTGGGTTTTGCTCTTGAAGCCATTGTGTTTCTTTAAGGCTATCAGATTTAGTTGTTCCAACTTGGATATGTACCGACTTCTCAGGGCGGTATTGGGCGGACTCATTGAGAAAATCGCTAACGAGGTAGTTCTTCTGAATCGGGCTAGGGTCACCAAAAAAGCGTTGCTCCCCCTTAGCCATTAACCAGGGGTAGTCGCAGGCCTTTAAATCCCATAGGTGATGATGGGCATCGATAAAGCGAAACTGATGGCTATTCATATTTATCTCTTAAGTAACGGGATTCGTCGAGCTTTCATACCCTATTGAAATTCAATAGGGTAACAATGGGTTGATCCCTAACACATCCTGATTCAACTAAGAACCAATAAAAAGGCAGGCTCTACTTAACTAATCTGGATGCCCGCAGTGACAGGCTGTTAAGGTTGATTAAATATAAACGGTCACCTATAGGCACGACTGATTAGCACATAGCGGTTTTGAGCGCAGCGAACTCCAGAGTTTGGTGTATAGATTGGCCACAGTTTTGGGAGCAGCGTCCGGCCTAATTTCTGACAGCCTAAGGGCACTATAGTCTAAAAATTCGCCCGGGCAGATGTAACCAAGTTTTTAGCACCCTGCTTTATAAAGCTATGGTCTGAGGACATTAGAAAAAGTGTAACACCTCGACTTCGCCAAAATTCTATACTGTCTATATTAGGTACAAAGATACCGAGTTTCTTATTATTTGCCTTGGCGGCAATACAGATTTTTTCAGCCGCTTCAATGACCATCTTATCAGTCGCAGCCGTCGCGCCAAGAGCAACGGTTAGGTCCATCATGCCGATAAACAGGCAATCAATGCCTTGTTGAGCGGCTATCGCATCAATGTTATCCACAGCAGCAATATCTTCAATTTGCGCTATTACCGTGGTCTCTGAATGATTGAGACTGATATTATCAGCAACGCTGGCTGCGCCATAACCCGCCGAACGAGTAGAACCTGCGTATCCCCGTCCTGTCCTGCCATACCTAGCCGCATTAACACAGGCCAAGGCTTTTTCAGGCGAATCAACATGTGGAATCACCACACCCGTAGCGCCACAATCCAGCGCATTGAGTATTTGATCCGCTGATGACGAGGCTACCCTAACCAATGCGGGTTTCTGCTCTGAGCGAAAAGCCAGCAAACAGTTGTCTATATCGCGACGATCGAATGGGGAGTGTTCGGCATCGAAGCAGGCAACATCTAAATCGGTACTTGCCAATACTTCTGCAACCATCATCGATGGTGTCTTTACAAACGTGCCGATTAAGCAGTCCCCTGATAAGAGTTTCTGTCTAAAGTTATTATGTGGGTTACTAGCAGCCATAATTGATATTTCTCTTAAGAAAAGGTTACGAATTAAGCCAGTCTTGTAGAGCGCTATTTACCTGTTCGGGCGCATCAAGGGTACTGAGGTGACCGGCCTGTTGAATAATCTCCAATTTGGCATGTTTTATTTCTTGAGCCATATCGCGATGGAGCTTTTCGCTGCACAGTGCATCATGGATACCACATAAAATGAGGGTAGGGCAGCGAATATCTTTTAGCGTACTCCAGCTATCAGGTCGACTCGCTAAAGCACGCCATTGATTAATGAACTCATCAGCACCAACCTCCAAGGCCATTTCCATCACTAAAGGCTTGAGCTTTAATAGCCGTTCTGAGTCAAAAGCATATTTCGGCATTAGCTGCTGACTCACTAGAGTTCTCAAACTATCAACACCGCCTTGAGTAACGATGTTGATCTGCTGTTGACGGACAGGCATATTTTCTGGCAATTCACCCCGTGGGTTGGTGTCTAGCAGAGCGATCCTCTCAATCCGCTCGGGTGCCTGCCTAAACATTTCAAAGGCCACAATACCGCCCATCGATAGGCCTGCTAATGCAAACTCTGCAGGTGCTTCCCTGAGTACCTTGGTAGCCATAGCCTCAATCGAATCGCAATTGGAAAAGTCGGCTACTAATACCTCCCTATCGCCTTTAAAAGCCGAGATTTGCGCCTGAAAAAGCGTGCTGGTACAAAGTGAACCAGGTAAAAGTAACAATGGTAATGGCATTAGCGATACTTCGATCAAATTTATCCTATTTGAATACTAATCAAGCTGGGCTGTGGAACCATGCCTGATGCTACCCGCAAAAAGACGTTTCTCGGAAGGCAGTTCCGGATTCTCAATACGCTCCAAAAGCATATCTACAGCTGCTTCTACCATGCGTTCTAAAGGCTGTAGAACTGTTGTTAAGTCGTAATTGAGCCAAGCAGCAGCATCAACTCCATCAAACCCAACCACAGATATATCTTTAGGGACTTTCGCCCGGTACTCGATACGCAGCGTGTCTAGGCAGCCGAGGGCCATAATATCGTTAGTACAAACAAACGCATCTGGTTTGGGGTTAGCGGATTCCATAACACTGCGCGTTAAGGTGCATGCCAATTGATAGCTATAATCACCTTCCAGTTCGACGATATCAACAGGCAGTCCCTTGAGCTGGGCCACTGCTCCCTTAGTTCTTGCCGTGCTAACCGACGAGTCTACTGGACCGCTCATAACGACAAACGACTTGCGACCATTGTTTAGCAGCCCTTCGACTAGTGACCGCTCGCCCTCATAATGATCACAGCAAACAGACGAAACAGTATTTTGAGGGTAGAGCCTGTTATAAAAAACCAAGGGAATATTACGATCGTGACAGGCACTTATTTGAGTATCAGTGAATTGAGCTGCGGCAATAATTCCATCCACTTGATATTGCCAAACTTTCTCTAAAACTTGATCAACATCGCTCTCTTTATCAAGGGTAAACAGCAAAATATGAATATCTTTCTCATCAAATTTTCGGTTCAACTCAGACAGAATCTGAGGATAATTCAGATTGGTAAGCTCAGTAATTAATACGCCAACAATGTTCGACCGGCCAGAGATCAATCCACGTGCAATAGCATTGGGTTGATAACCCAACTCTTTGGCAGCGTTCTCCACTTTTGCCCGCGTTTTCGCCGATACACTTGCTCCAGGCTTGAAGCAGCGTGATACTGCCGATTGGGAAACCCCTGCAACTCGTGCAACATCATAAGAGGTCGCGCGTTTGCCTTCCAATCTAATATTTTGTGCTGTAATGTCTACCGCTTTTTTTTTCATATCTTTAGCTCGAGAACCCCTGTAGGCATATGACAAAGTCATATGCAGTGCATTTAATACCCTTTGGCATATTAACACATCGCTCATTATTCGGCGGCACACAGAGCATCGGCTCGCGCTTTTATAACACTGTCATGCTACCCGACCAGGAAAGCCTAAGGTGGTCTGTACTTGTGTGAAAAGTAGTTTGGTCCTACTTGGCCAAATTAAAGGCCTACCGACAGGCAAATTAACAATCGATACTCAATCTTACAACAAGTCCCATAGGTTTTTAAAAAGGTTGACTTTAATTTTGCATTCGAAGTACATTACTATTGTACTTACCTTTTTTTCTATTGGAAACACTTAAATGAATAACGCTCTATCAAGTAATAAGCGAACTATTGAAAGTCTATTTGAATCACTTCAGGATCCTGAGAAGGCTGAGACTGCACTCTCAGAGCAAGTGGGCGACCATTTGGCTTGGCACGGCCCTAAGCCTTTTAAATCGTGCTTTAGTTGTGAGGAATGGTACTCGACTTTTTGGCTACCTTTCCTTAATGCATTTGGGGGTGTATCTCGAGAAACCCATATGCTTTTTGGTGGGATAAGCCAAGGTAAGGCTGACAATAGTCCAGATGGTCAGTCATGGGTTGGGGCTACCGGATATTATGAGGGCGTATTCTCTAAATCTTGGCTTGGTTTTGAACCCTCCCACCAGTTGATCAGATTAAGATGGGGAGAATTTTTCCGCTTTGAGGATGGCAAGATTGTCGAGATGTATACGCTTTTCGATATCATTGACTTTCTGCAGCAAATCAACAAAAACCCTCTACCCCCCAGTCGTGGTACAGATTTTGTGTACCCTAGCCCGACCGGGGTTAATGGTATTTTAATGGATGAGAGCGATCCCTCTGAGACAGCCGAGTCGATGCGATTGGTACGCGAGTTTCTCTTTGAAGGCCTCAATAATTTTGATGAAAAAAATCTCATCAGTATGGGTGTTGCTGATTTTTTCCATGACAATGTTAACTGGTATGGGCCTGGCGGAATAGGTGCATGCCTTAGTCTCAAGGAGTTTCAAAACTACCACCAGCAGTATTGGTTAGCTGCATTTCCCGACCGCAAAGTACAGGATCTAGACAGTCTATTTGCTGAGGGTAATTTTGTCGGATCCTCAGGCTGGGCAGGCGTTTCGTCGCAGCATACTGGCAAGTATCTGGGTGCAGAGCCTACAGGTAACAACATTAATTTTAACGGCATGGACTTCTGGCTTCGTCGTGGTGATAAGTTTGTGGAAAACTGGGTCTTTGTTGACATGATTGATCTCTACGACCAGTTTGGTATTGACTTGCTTGAGCAAGCGAGAGGCCTGTAACCACAATGATCGATCATTCCGCTAACAAGCAAGTTATTCTTGACTACTTTGATGCTGTAGAACAATCCACCTCGCAAGATATTAGCGAGACTATAGACAAATTTATTGACGATGATTTCCATTGGTATGGGGTATACCCCTTTGAGGAGCAAAGCGATGCTCAGGGTGTAGCTGAGGCATTCTGGAAGCCATTTTTAGATGCTTGGTCATCGGTCAGGCGCCGGCAAGATGTCTTTATGGGGGGCACTAGCGAGGTAGACGGAACCCAGTGGGTGACAAGTATGGGTCACTTGCAAGGGCTGTTTGACAATGATTGGTTAGGTATTCCAGCCACTGGTAAAATGGCCTATTTACGCTATGCAGAATTCCACAATGTAAGGAATGGAAAGATCGTTCGCAGTAGTTTTTTCTGTGACATTATTGGCGTTATGCACCAAGCAGGGATAAATCCACTACCAATGCAAACCGGTGCCTCTGGTATTGTTCCCGGGCCTAAAACCCACGATGGTATTCAGATAGCCAGCCAACCCGAAAGTGAGTCGCAAAAAACCATGGCGGTGCTCAACCGAATGATCGCTGATCTAGATGAGCTAAATCACTCAGGTGACGACCGCTACCCCCCTGAAGTATTGGAGCGATCATGGCACTCTGATATGAGTTGGTATGGGCCTGCCGGTATTGGATCGACCCACACGATTCGACGCTATCAGGAACAGCACTCCTACCCCTTTAGAGAAGCCCTTAAAGACAAAGTGTATAACGGTCATATTTGTCGCTATGCCGATGGCGACTACGCCTGCTTTTTTGGCTGGCCCAATTTGACACATACGCCTACGGGTGGATTTCTGGGTCTCCCGGGAAATGAATGCCGAGTCGATATGCGCGTCGTCGATGTCTATCGACGGGAAGGTGACAAACTCGCGGAGAACTGGGTCATTATTGATTTGCCCTGGTGGCTTAAGCAGCAGGGCATAGATATCCTTGAGCGCTGTAAAAATATAATTTCTTAACCCTTTTCGACGGAGACATGCACTATGAAGGGATCTAGACCCTCTCAAGCCCCACTAACGGCCAACAATGACCGGAGTAAAACTGCTGAAACTTTGGCAGTCATTGATTCCATGGTGGACGGTCTCAATGATCACGATATTGACACCATGGATAGATTTTTTAGTCAATCATTTCGCTGGATAGGAAATGCTGGTTGCGGCTATAAAGTCGGCCTCAATGAATTTCAAGAAAATTGGCAGCGCCCATTTCAAGCTGCCTTTTCTGATAAGGTCTGTATCGACGAAGCAAGAGTAACCGAGGGTGAATGGTGCTCGGCATTTGGTCGCCAAGAGGCGGTGCATTCCGGCGACTTTATGGGCATCCCAGCAACCCAGAAAAAGATCGAAATTCGTTATATGGATTTTTGGAAAGTGGTTGATGGAAAAATTGTTGACAACTGGGTCATGGTTGATTTTCCGTCAATCTTACAGCAACTTGGTGTCGACCCATTCGATGGTCATGGGTGGGAAAAGATGGATTCCCAAAGAGCACCTATCCAAAATGGCGAAGAGTCCTAATTCGGTATAGTTCAACATTGATGCTCTGACCAGAAAATGGGCAAAAAGGCTTTTTAAGAGAGCCTTTTTGCCTTATTAAATTCTCGCATTCGCCCCAGCACATCTACGCCCAGTTGGTGATACACATCTAATAGGTCAATAAGCACCCAGTTTTCTCGAATTAGCCCTTTTTCACAGCGCCAAAAATCAAGACTGCGCATAGTAATTTGTTGGCCGGCTGGGGCAATACCCAGCCAGCCATCGCCACTGACAGTCATACGTATACCTGGCCAGGCCGTGAACCCAACGTAGTCGCCATCGGCAAACATATTTCGCTTTTCTGGTATGCCACCACGATCAGGAAAAGTATTTAGAAAGGGAATTTGGTGCCAGTTACGAAAGCCAGACAGGCCTCTACCGGTGCCAATTCCAGAGGGCCCATACCAATTGCATCTGGGATGCCAATATTTTTCCAACTCCATAGCCTCAGCGCCACCGGTGGAGAAATTTGCCAAGCCAGCGCACATATTAGTAACCAGTGCCAAACTATCGTTCGAACGCTCGTCATCTCTGGGACCCAATATAATACCGTCCTGTGTCGCCGGACCAGGCACGTGCCATTCACGACCAAGGCTAGGAACCATAGGCCAGGCCTTAGCCTGCATCATTAACTCAGGAATATCCCAGATAGCCTGCATCTCTAAAATTTGGCCTTCCTCGACTCGATAAAACTCATGAAAGCGTAAGGAAATTTGATGACCGGTAGGGTTAATATTAAGCCAGGACTTCGTGAAAATGCCGGTGTAATAACCGCAACAGCCTACCCAATGTCTGCCACTATCTGTCGTCCCACTCATCACGATAGTATCTCTACGCTCAAGGTCAGGCAGGGCCTCAGCAAGTGGCACAAGTACCTCGTTAAGCAGTCCTTTAGGGCCACCAGGAAGGGTCTCAAAGGGGAAGCTTAGCTGAATCAGCGCCCCAGGATGAAAAGCCTTCTCTATTGCCACAGCTACAGTGTTCAGATCAAAGTCATAGAGGCTGCTGCGAACAATATTAATTAGCTGTTTGTTGGCTTCACTCATTCGATAACCTTAATTTACTTGTGCTGACAAAATAGTTAACTAAAAAAAAGAGACCCGAAGGTCTCTTTCTTTCTTACCTGAACAGCTAGTTAGAAATCATAGCTAATGCTCATGCCCCAGGTGCGAGGACGTGACCAGTTAGATTGAACCGAAGCGACAGATTTACCTTCTGCAACTGTCCCTGAAACTCCGGGACCAAATACTACAGCGCGATTCATTACAGCCTCATCTTCAATGTTTAGGATATAGGCTTCAACTTTAACGTTGTCCCCTGAATCCCATATCAAACGCAGATCAGACTTGGTATGTGCCTTTTGTTCTGCCGGTGCAACATTAATATCGTGCGCGTAGTAATCGCTCGTATAGGTGCCCTGAAGCATAGGTGTAAGAGTACCCATATCGCCTAGATTAATATCATAGCTGACCTGAAAGCCAGCCGTCAGTTCTGGTGCCAGCGCAGGTGCATAACCTTTCAGGCTTAAACTATCCAATGTCCCATTTCCATCCAAGTCAACTTGACGACCACCAAGAGAACCAAGCCCTGCTAGGGCAGCCATATCATAGGTGCCAAACTCAGCATCTAGGAACGCAACATTAGCAGTTATATACCATTTATCGGAGGGCGCCCACTGCATCTCTACTTCGAGACCGGTGGCATCAACCTCACCTCCGTTCATCGTATATTCTGAAGCACCGCCATTTAGGACCACAAACGACTGGGCATGCATATCAGTATACTCATTCATGAATATCGCCGCATTGAGCGTCATGCGCCCATCTTGCAATACTGTCTTAATACCCGCTTCATAAGCTGTTACAAATTCTGGGTTGTAAAGATCTGCGTCAATACCTTCTGCTGCAAGCGTTGCGACAATAGCGGCCCCATTGGCACCACCGGCTCGGAAGCCTGTTGAGACTGACCCATAGACCATCGTGTCTTCGCTGAGATCAACTTCAATAGCGGCCTTCCAAAGAGTGTCATCCCATGTATTAATTGATCCTACGCGACCTTTTTTGTCTTCATTGCTGCGAATACCGGCAATCAGACGAACACTATCAGTCATGGAGTAAGTCGCGTTTCCATAAATTGCAGTAGACTCAGACTCGTACATATTATGACCCCATATATACTTGACATTAGTGCCATTGCCATCGTAATCGGAACCAATCCAACCCCAATCTGATTCCTGTTTAAACTGGTAGTATCCGAGTGTCCATTGCAGCGCGCCATCGCTATTAGAAGTCAGCTGTAATTCCGATGAACTATCTTCCTGGCTAGAATTCCAACCGATGAATTTCCCCGGCTGCTCTGAAACAGAGCCAGCGTCACTGTAATCAGAATCGTAGAACTGCACGCCTTCAAAGTCAGTCTGATTAACAGTTAATTTAGCCGTTGCAAAGGAAAGATCATAGCTGAGTTCAAGTGTAATAGATTCGTCATCCAAAACCGCCGCCGAGCTTTCATTTCGCGAAACATTCCATGGACCAGCGTCCTGCGTTGCTCCTTCAAATTGATAGACGTGCCCGTCCTGATAGACACCGTCAACATATCCACCAACCTGTTGGTAACCCCAGATAGCAGTGGAATTGGTATCTTTTGATGACTCAGAATAACGAAGGGTGGCCTGAAATTCATCAGTAGGCTGCCAAGCTGCAGTCATTCGAATGTAGGTAGTGTCTTGGTTATCGAGATCATCATCTGTTCCAGCTGCAAAACTATTAGTAATGTAACCATCATGCTCGTCGGTCATGCCTACCAGACGCATCGCAAAGGTATCGCTGAGAGGAAGATTCAGAACACCCTGCATTTTCCGACGATTTTTACCACCAAATAACGTCATCACTGACCCACTAGTAGCATCAAAGTCCGGCGCCTTACTGATTACATTGATTGCTCCGCCAAAGGTATTACGGCCATACAGAGTACCCTGAGGGCCGCGAAGAACCTCGATTCTTTCAAGGTCGACATAAGACCCAAGAGCCTGAGTCGAAGTCGCTACATAAACACCATCTTGAAAGATACCAACTGTCTGCTCGCCTTCCGTGCCTACATTATTTGATCGAGTCCCGCGTATCGCAATTCGAGCTTCGTTACCTGACATTCCCATTCTCATCCCATGAACAATATGTTCGAGACGAGTGACATCGTCGATGCCGGCACGAGCCATCATTTCAGGGCTGAGCGCGGTAATTGATGCAGATACATCTTGCACACTCTCAGATCGCTTCTCCGCAGTAACAAGGACCTCCTCCATCAGACTTGAGGTGCCCTCTGCAAATGCGCTGGATCCTGCAAAAGTGGCCATCGCTACTGCCAAGGCCAATACTTCTCGTTGTGTTGTTTTTATCATGTTGCTCTCCCAAATTGTTTTATCAATATTTTGAGTGTCAAAAGTCGGGATTGCGTTCTATCGGCTCCCCCAAACCGCCCAAGAAGCTTAAAAACCTCTTCAGGACTATCTGCTTTGTACTTCGAATGCAAGCCTGAGTCAAGATAATTTGGTCGGTTTTTCCCTAATTTTAGCTATTAATTTTGTGGTTTCTTTGATTTTTTGCCGGTAATGCATTTTTTCTTGGGTTGAAAAGGCAGGGTTCTTGAATGTTTTTGACTTCGAAGCTAGCATACTTTGCTGCATATCGAATTTGGAGGGCTGTGTTCATGGTCTTACTACGGACGTTGGTCGCTAATTCCCTATTTTTTAGTGTTATGCTTTTGAGCAGTATGGCTCAATCTGAGTACATAACTAAGTTACCACCCATTGCCAAAACTGAGTTTATATCTATAAAGAAGAATCCCTTAGCAAGATCTTTGCAAGGGCTTTCTGCTCTCGTGGGAAAGTTCAGTGTTGACGGCTTAATTCAATACACTCTTATATTGCAGCCCGAGGATGGAATGCCAGCGGCCGGCTGGCCAGTGATTATATTTAATCATGGCTTTCATCCTGAGCCCTTCATGAATGGTCGGCGCAGCGAAGACGGCGCTAATGACCGCCCTGGTGATTATTATCGCGAGATACCTCAGGCTTTGGCGCGTCAAGGGTTTTTAGTCATCGCTCCTGATTACCGTGGCCACAATGATTCTGCAGGCGCTGAATTTACACTCCGAGAAGACTCTCCTAACTGGTATGCCCGAGATGTGTTGGGAGTGATAGCCGCCCTTGAAGGCACGGACCTCGGCAATATGCAGGAATTATTTATGCTTGGCCACTCTATGGGAGGGCAGGTAACGCTCCTCGCTGCTGCAGCCCTAGGAGATAGACTGAAAGGAGCCAGTATTTGGTCTACCTATGTTCCGGCAGCGGTCATTGCCGGAGCGCGACAGAGTAAGTCAGACCCGTTCGGCCAGCTCCAACTTCAGCTCGAGCAGATCTATAGCCCCATGAACATTCATCACGCTGAGGGTGACCCAGCAACAGCATACGAAGGTTCTGTGCTAATCGCTCGGCAACTCGAGCAGTTAGAAAATCCTAGCACGCTATATCTATATCAGAGTACAAACCACCTTTTTACGGGCGACAATTTGCAGCGGGCAATAAGAAGAGATATTGAATTATTCCGGCGTGTTATGAGGTCCCAAGACAGGCCGCAAGATTAGTCAATGCTGGATTCGGTGTAAAAAATATGCGTTTATCAATCCATGCCAACCCCCTAAGGGTGGTACTCCCAAAGCCGGAGGTATATGGGCTATGATCACGATTGAGCTAAACAAATGAGCCAATTTCTGCAAGCTACGCAAAGCCTAGATCAGACGTTGCTTTTGCATTCGAAGTACAATACCATCACCACATACCTTTTGAAACTTATGGTTTGCATATTCTAATGACTCAAATTTCTGAAATTGACAGCCTTAAATCTTTTATTTTGCGAGGCAGTGAACTCGTACCCTGTAAGACTGCCTTCATCGATGCTCGCTCGCCCGGAAGCGACCAGAAAGAAAATTTCTGTCTGATTGGTAGTGGCGTAGCAGAAAACCCATCGCAAGTAGTGCATATAAGCACCCCTCATGGCTTTGATGTTGGCGCAGCACGCCAGCCAACAGGCTGCAAAAACTCTCATCATAGTCACGACACAGAGGAGGTGTTTGTTGTTCATAGGGGGCAATGGAAGTTTACCTGGGGCGAGGACGGGGGTGATGGAGAGGTCGTGCTAAACAGTGGTGATACAATTTCTATTCCTATGCAATTGTTTCGCGGTTTTGAAAATGTGGGCGATGATAACGGCTTTTTATTCAGCGTATTGGGCCATCTACCAAACGGCACATCGGGCAGAGTCACCTGGGCACCTTATGTGTTTGAAGAAGCAAGCAAACATGGGTTAGTCTTGCTGCATGATGGTCGGCTAATCGATACTCTTGCAGGGCAATCTGTCCCTGACGATCAACCACTGTACGAACCTGTCAGCGGCGAAGAGCTTAAGGCATTCAAAACGTTGACCATGGAAGATATGGCCAAAAATGTCAGTCGCCATATCGACCTTCGCAGCCATGGTGCTGGAGGTCTTACCAATGACAGTGGAGTAAGAGAGTTTGCTGTTATTGGCGGCTACTCCCATAGTGAGGGTATGCCCGCCGGCAAGATCAGTCGACCACATAACTTTCAACTGCGCCGATTAATGCTTGATCCTGGCGCAACCATTGGCAAGCATAGTCGACAGGAGCCAGAGGTTTTATTTGTCCATCGTGGCAGCCTTAAGGTCAGCACGGAAGAGGGTTCCTTCACGCTAGGTGCTGGCGATTTATTCACCTGCCCAATTGACTTAGTTAGAGGCTTTACCAATGAGGGCAATGAAGCAGCCGACATAATAGTTCTGCGGGGCGGAGATCAGCCAAGCGCCGCAAGTTTTTTCTGAAAATGCGGTTTACCTGCACTAGGATTTTAGAGACAAATAATTATGGATAGAATGCAACATCACTTCGATAGCGCTCCAAGTAAGGTTAAATCGCATAAATCTCCTATGGCTGGTTTTGACGATGAATT
>Ga0233393_1000254_pt1 | contig 21701 bp, 28 predicted proteins | sample 21DmetaG_FD_183170 | JGI IMG/M metagenome (GOLD analysis project Ga0233393, IMG submission 183170) | Seawater microbial communities from Monterey Bay, California, United States - 21D | ecosystem: Environmental > Aquatic > Marine > Coastal | place: USA: California | collected 2016-10-24 | reverse complement strand
ACTCAGAAGACATAACTAGCAAGGTTCTTGTCATCAGAGAGCATTATTTGTGATGGCGTATACCGTAGCATTTTATGACGACGAGGGGTTCATGTTCAGTTATTATTCAACCAACAGCAGAATAAAGGTTGACAAACTGTTAAAAAGATTCAAGGGTAATACCAGACTTGTGAAGGGTAGAGTAAGATGACAAAACCAGCAGTTCATATCAGTAAGATGACGGGTAAGCTTGCCGAGTTTCAAGCTATCTCAACCAATACAGCAACTAACGATTACTGTATCAAACAACACGCCAAAGGTAAACTGACAGGCGAGAACATATGCGGTGACTGCTATAGTCACACAATGCTCAGGACATACCGCAAGAATATGCAACCCGCATTGCAACGCAACAGTGATCTCTTGTCAGGTAGACCCCTAGAACTGCATGAAATACCTAGGATAACTGCGGCTATGTTTAGGTTCAATGCTCATGGTGAACTGATAAACATGCAGCACATGGAAAACCTCATGGCTATTGTCAAGGATAATCCGTGGTGCGTCTTTGCACTATGGACTAAACGGGTAGACATTGTTAATAGATGGTTGCGGTCTAATGACAAACCAGCTAATCTAAACTTGATCTATTCAAACCCTAAGAAGGGACACATAATGTCTAAGCCACCTAAAGGCTTTGACAAGACGTTCAACAACGTGCAAGAAGATGATAGAAAGGAGATGCAAAACTGTACAGGCCAGCAATGCAAAGACTGTCGGATATGTTACACACTAAATAACATGATCGATACTATCGTAGAAAAAGTAAAAAAATATTAACCTTTAGAAAGGAACTAAGAAGATGACTAAACCTATCGTGAAAGCTATTAAACCACACCTATACACACGCCATGTAAAGCATATGGAAAGGGCTTCAATGTTCACTTACAACTATGCTAACATGGATGACTATATAAAAGAACATTACTATACCAAGACACGGGAACAAATAGCCCATGACTTGAATGAGTATGTTGAACGTATCGCATACCGTATTCAGGTGTTGAAAGAAAACAAATTGCTTATGCACAAGCTAGAAAAGAAAAGACTAGAAGCCAAGTTAAAGATGTTGTCAGACCAACACTTAGCTCTTGAGGCTGAGATCCGTAAGACAGCTAACAAACTTTTAGATGCCTGAGTATCTATATAACATAGGGCTAGGGTTGTCAGTAACACTTAACGCAATACTAGGTGGACAACCTTACCAAACATTCAGTGCCAGAAACTTTGATTGGTACATAAAAAATAAATATAATATTGTGTCAGCTATTGACACGGTGTTAGGAAAGGATCATTGTTGGAAGTGTTATAAGAATTGGAAGTGGGGTATAGAAGGTGATAAGATCAATGATAAAATGCGTAAGAGACGTTGAAGAGTTCTTGGAATTAGACTATGATACCGAAGATGATCAAGAGTATATAGAAGGGTTGTACCCTGCGCAGGACGCAGCCCTATTATACGAAGAATATCAGACTTGTCAAGAGGAAAAATATTATGACAGATAAAAAGATATATGCGACACTGGACCGTGTTGAGGCGCAAGAGTTATGTGATTTATATAATGCTCTAGACACTATGCTAGATGATGCAGGTGAATTGCTAGACGTAAACCTATCTGACTTGCGTAAATTGCGTACTCATTCCTATAGGTTAAAAAGTTTGCTTGACCTAAGATTTCAGAAAGAGACTGATGGTTCTGGGTCTTGCCCTTGGTTTCCTTGTGTGTTACCTGACGATGATCGTGCATGGGTGCGTAAAGATGACGGATAAAGTTTGCCCTGAGTGTCAAGGTGATGGTGAGTTCGAGGTTGACGTACCCAAGAGAATGAGTTTCGATAGAGACATAGGCTACCTTGACACAGAGAAAGTACTGTGCTACATGTGTGATGGAAGTGGAGTAACAGAAGATGAAAACGAAGACATATGAAGACAATCATTTTGTCAGCAAGGAACCATGCCCTGAGTGTGGGTCAAGAGATAACCTAGCTAGGTACTCAGATGGTCACGCCTATTGCTTTGGGTGTGGTCACAGAGAGCCAGCAAAAACAGATTGGGATAAGATAGAAAGCATGGTAGCAAAAGCGTATAATAAACTTGAGGTAGTACCCTTGGAAAAGATGACAGCTATCTATCGTGGTATGCGAGGCATTACTGCTGACACAATGCAGTTCTATAACTGCCATACCTACCTGAACAGTGAAGGCAAAGAACAGTACCAGAATTATGTCTACCCCTCAGGTGGTGTGAAGACACGGTACTTCCCTAAAGAGTTCAGTGCCAAAGACTTTAAGACTGATGAACTATTCGGCATGAACCTATGGAATGCTGGCACAGCTAAGACTGTCACCATAACTGAGGGTGAACTGGATGCTATGTCAGTGTATCAGATACTGCACAACCCTAAGTATGCTAACCCTGTCGTATCATTACCCTCAGCTAACCCTAGCCGTAAGCTATGGGAAAACGTACACGAGTGGCTGTCATCATTCGATAAGATAGTCTTGTCTATTGACAATGATGAGGCTGGCAATGCTATCTCTCAACGGATAGCTAAGATGTACCCTAACAAGGTGTACCGTGTACCACATGACAAGTATAAGGATGCTAATGAGTTCTTACAGGCAGGTAAAGCCCAAGAGTTCAAGTCAGCTTGGTTCAATGCTAAGAAGTATACACCTGACAATGTAATCAATACACCTGATCAGTTCTTGAGCCTGTATAACAAGGCTGAGGACCATGTGTTTGTCGAGACAGGTATCAGAGAGTTCGATGATATGTGCTTAGGTTTGATGCAAGGACACTTCACATTGTTCAAGGCACAGACAGGCATAGGTAAGACTGAGTTCATGCGTTACCTTGAGTGGCGTATACTTACATGCTACCCAGACATAAAGCTTGCCATCTGGCACATGGAAGAGACTAAGTTACGATCTATCCTAGGCCTAGCATCATACAAGATGCAGATGAATGTCACACGTAAGGATCTTATCACAACTGAGAAGATGGATAAACGTGTGCAAGAATCTATCACAAGTTTGACCAAGGATGAAAGGCTCTATCAATTCTTTATGAATGATGAAGACGATCCCCTTGACATTCTATCCCACATCAGGTATCTGTCTCAGGCATGTGGTGTGAATTATATATTCTTTGAACCTATCCAAGACATCAGTGCAGGTGTGGGTGCAGAAGAAGGTAAGGAACAATTCCTAGCTGATCTTGCTGTCAGGTTATCTAAACTGTCAGCCGAACTAGGGGTAGGTATCGTTACGATTGGTCACACCAATGATGACGGTGCTGTCAAGTACTGTCGCATGATAGAACAACGAGCATCAGTTGTCGTTGACTTGAAGCGTGACAAGATGGCAGAAGATATCGACGAGAGAAACACAACTAAGCTTCTTGTCACAAAGAATAGACCTGTCGGGCCAACTGGATATGCTGGGCAGTTAAGCTTTGATCCAGCAACATTTACTTTGAGAGAGAAACCTGATGAATTTTGATTACATGGCTACAGGTGCAGCGACACTGTACTTCCTAGGTATATACCTACATTACATACACGTTAAGACAATCTTCCATCTGCTTGATAAGCTAGATGAAGTAAATAAAACGAGAGCCTTGTTACATAGCACAGTATGGCCTATAACTGTACTGACTTTCTTGTGGCAAGACATCATGGGTGTGGAAGATGACTAAGATAGTCGCAATGGATATTGAAACGGAAAGCTTAGATCCTTCTAAGATCTGGGTTATCTGTACAGAAGATGTTGTCACAGGTGAACGGGATCAATTCCTAAACCTGACAACCATACCTGAGGAAAGGGATAGGTTTGCTAAGTACTGCCTCGATATTGATAACTTTGTGTTTCACAATGGTATTGGTTTTGATGTACCAGTAATCAACAAGTTACTAGGTGAGATCATACCTATGAAGAAAGTTATTGACACTCTCATTGTGTCAAGAACAGTTGACTATACGATTGACAACAAGAAGTACCCTCACAGTCTAAAGACATGGGGTGAAAGGCTAGGTGACTTTAAGCTAGGCTTCAATGATTACTCAAAACTAACTGATGAAATGATTGAGTACTGCATACAGGACGTAGTTGTTACAGTTAAACTATACCATCATTTCAAGGATATAATACACGCACCTGAGTGGGAAGAAGCCTTACGGTGTGAGCATGACATACAGATTCTATGTGAGAACATGTCAGACAATGGCTTCTACTTCGACGAGGACAGGGCAGAAGAATTACTAGGTGAGATCTGTGTACGCATGGAAGAACTTGAGAAAGGTTTTCAGAAAGACTTCCCGCCTAAGCTTGTCGAGGTTAATCGTATCAAGTATAGAAAGAAAGCTGACGGAACCCTATACTCCAGTGTTGTCAATGCCAACCAACAATACTTTGCAACCGCATTGGATAAGTCAGTGTACCCCAACGAACTGGTATGCTATGATTACATAGAGTTTAAACCATCATCACCTAAACAAAGAATAGAAAGACTATGGGAAGCTGGATGGCAACCATTCGATAAGACAAAAGGGCATATCATTTATGAAAGAGAACAAGCAAGATCGTGGAAGTAAGTTTGCTAGGTACGGGTGGACCTTATCTGAGGCAAACCTTAACACACTCCCTGAGGACGCCCCTGAAGGGGGTAAACGGTTAGCTGAGTGGTTGACACTAGAAGGACGCAGAAGCTCACTGGTGGAGTGGCTAGGGCACGTTAAGGATGACAAGCGTATTCATGGTAGCTTTGTGCACATTGGTGCATGGACAGGACGTATGGCACACCGTAACCCTAATCAAGCTAACATCCCTGCTGAGTTTCATGGTGATGCTAAGACAGCAGTTGAACAGGTTAAGGCTAAGTATGATGGTCAGTTCCGTGCCTTGTGGTGTGTACCTGAGGGTTCATGGCTGGTGGGTACAGATGCTGAGGGTATTCAATTACGTGTACTTGCTCACCTCATGCGGTCAGAAGAATACGTCCATGCTATTGTGTCAGGTAAGAAGGAAGATGAGACTGACATACACAACCTAAACCGTAAGGCTTTGGGTATGTCTCACATCACAAGAGACATGGCGAAGACATTCATCTATGCCTTCCTTCTAGGTGCAGGTAATGCTAAGATAGCTGAGATCCTAAAGGTAAACTCAAAGGAAGCTGCACAGGCAGTGGATAACTTTATGGAATCTATTCAGGGTCTAGCTAAGTTAAAGAAGAAACGTATACCTGAGATAGCTAGTCGAGGTTGGTTCACAGGTTTAGATGGACGCAGGGTCAAGGTTCCTAGTGAACACAAGACACTAGCTGGCATGTTACAGAACGGTGAGTCAACCATTATGAAACATGCTGCATTGCAGTGGGTGCACCGTGCCAAGAGACAGTGGATTGATTTCAGGTTGGTGACATGGCCTCACGATGAATGGCAGACAGAAGTATGTGGTGAGTACAGTGATGCTGAGTTGTTAGGTGAGATCCAACGCCAGTCAATTGTCGATGCAGGTAAAAACTTTGGCATGACCTGTCCACTCGCAGGTTCAACTGACATAGGTAAGAACTGGAGAGACACTCATTAATGGCATACGCAGTAGTTTTTTGTCTTTTAATTTATCTTTACACTTGACAACCTATCTATAATAAACTATGTAGTATTTACAAACAGCCAGAAGGAGATTATACATTGGCTTATAAAGAAGTAGTAACCACAGGTCCAATCGAATGGGCTAAGATCTTTGAAGACAACCGTGACATGGTTGGGTTCGATGGCGCATATGAAGAGTGCCAAGGTGCATACACCGTCAATCAAATCTTGAGCAAGGAAGACTTTGAGAAACTCAAGGCTGCTAAGTCACAGAAGAAACCTAATCAGAAGCGACTGATGGACGGTGAGTTAGTCCTAAAGTTTGAACGCAAACACTTGGTAACTAACCGTGACGGTAAAGAGATTACCCAAGCAGGTGGTGCACCTAAGGTTGTGGATCAAGATGGACAGCCTTGGGATGTAGACATTCAAGGTACTATCGGCAATGGTTCAGTCGCAAAGGTAACTAACCTTATCTCAACCTTCCAAGGACGAGACGGTAAGGAGTATGCACGTACAAGCCTTGTGTCAGTTAAGATCTTGGAGCATGTGCCTATCCCTGAACGAGAAGATGAAGCTGCATAGAGTTCCTTTCCAACTTGGCAGGGCTGCAATGGCCCTGTCCTTTTAAATAGGTTTTATAAATGATTGAAGTAACGTGCAAAGGCAGTATGGGTAATGACTTGACAGTGGTAAACGCTGCAAGAGTAAGCTTTGGTAAAGAGAGTGATTGGGATTACGAAGAGTCAGATGCCTATAGCTTCAAGCAACACATGAAGCTTAAAGACAGGAAGCTTATCAATTACTTAGCTGAACACAATCACATCAGCCCATTCGGTCATTGCTTTGCAAGCTTCCATATCAAGGCACCTGTGTTTGTGGCAAGACAACTTGTCAAGCATAAGTTCCTACGCTGGAATGAGATTAGTCGTAGGTATGTGGACAGTGAGCCTGAGTTTTACGCACCTGATGTATGGCGTGGACGTAGCCCTGACAAGAAACAGGGTAGTGAGGGCAGTGTAGACGTATGGTCAGACTTCAGAGAGATAGGTTCATGCTTGGATTTATATAAAGAACTTCTGAGTCAAGGTGTCTGCCCTGAGCAAGCACGTATGGTTCTGCCACAGAGCATGATGACTGAGTGGTATTGGTCAGGTAGCTTGGATGCCTTTGCTGATATGTGTAAGTTACGTGGAGCACCTGACACACAGGCTGAGACACGAGAGGTAGCCTCTCACATCAGTGATAAGATGTGTGACCTATTCCCTGTGTCATGGAAGGCTCTACGAGGTTACGGTAAATGATACTTATAGATGGAGATCCTTTTGCCTATCGTGCAGCATTCTCCTGTGAGGATCAGGAGTTAGCTGACGCCACAGATAAGGTTGACGATCTCATTCAGATGTCTATCGATGCGGTAGCCTTTGAGTATAACATAGAAAAGTATAAGGTGTATCTTACAGGTAAGGGCAACTTTCGGTATGACATATCTGTCAGCCATGAGTACAAGGGTAACAGGAAGGACGTAGAAAAACCTCACCACCTTCAAGGTATCCGCAAACACATGTCAAAGAACTGGGAAGCGGAAGTATCTAAGGGTGAAGAGGCTGACGATCTTATAGCTATAGCTGCAACTGAGGGTGGACCTGAGTCAGTCGTTGTCTCCATTGACAAAGACATGCTTCAGATTCCATGCAGACATTACAACCCTAACAAGAGAGAGTTCAAAGTTGTCGATGAGTTTAGTGGCTTGAAGTTCTTTTACAAACAAATACTTACAGGTGACAGGGCAGATAATATCATAGGTCTATACGGTATCGGTCCAACTAAAGCTGAGAGAATGGTGACTGACTGCAAGACAGAACAAGATCTGTACGAGGTATGTCTGAGAGAGTATGGTGGTGAAGAGGACAGAGTGATAGAGAATGCTAGGCTTCTGTGGTTAAGACGCTACCCAGAACAACTATGGGAGCCACCTAAATGCGTTACAGATCAGGACTAGAGAAGAGAACAGCACAGTATCTAAGGAAACACAAAGTTAAATTCAAGTACGAAACACTAAAGATTCAATGGCAAGACATGAGATTTAGAACGTACACCCCTGACTTTGTGTTACCTAATGGAATTATAATTGAAACTAAAGGAAGGTTTATTCCGTCTGACAGGGTAAAACATCTCATGGTAAAAGAACAACATCCAGAATACGACATTCGTTTTGTCTTCAGTAACCCTAAAGCTAAGTTAGCTAATGGTGCTAAGTCTACCTATGCTGATTGGTGCGACAGACACAACTTCTTATATGCAAAAGAAACCATTCCAATTGAGTGGATTAAGGAGAAAAGGTCTTGACAATGTTTGACTATGAGAGTAAACTTGATACCTTGGCTGAAGATTTTGATTTGATTTGGCTGTTAGAAGAGAACGATATATCTATAAGGCATGTGGTAAAGTTGTTAGTCGAAGAAGGCTTGATCGATCCTAATAAATATATAGACGTATCCAATGAAGAAAGGACATGGGCAGAATGGGAAGAGTGACTAACGATCCTGATTTAGACTTTTGGTTTGAAGATGAAGAGGAAGATATGGGTTTTAATTATTATATGGATGAGGCTGCACAGACAGCAATCTATAAACAAGAGTACCAGATTGTGTACCCAGCCTTAGGTCTAGCTGCTGAAGCTGGAGAGGTAGCTAACAAGGTTAAGAAGATTATCAGGGATGGTGAGTTAGATCACAATTCTATAGTTGCTGAGTTAGGTGATTGTCTGTGGTACTTAGCTGCATTGTGCCGTGACTTGAATGTTGACATGGCAGATGTTGCTGCTGAGAACTTGCAGAAGTTACAAGGACGTATGGAAAGAGGAACCCTCGCTGGGTCAGGTGACAACAGATGACATGGTTCTGGCGATACATTAATTACCTTGCAACTTGGCGTTCACATAGACTAGCAATCAAACAATTAAATCAGTTGACAGACAAAGAGTTAAAAGATATAGGCATTGTCAGGGCTGACATAGATCGAATGATCTGGTTAGAAGAAGACAAAACAATGAGAGGAAGAGGTAAGGATGAGTAACTACCTACCAACAGATTATCAAGCTTTTATTCACACGTCTCGTTATGCTAGATGGTTAGAGAAAGAAGGACGCCGTGAGACTTGGGACGAGACAGTAGAACGGTACATGGATAAGGTTGTTCGTCCTGTCCTTGGGAATGACAGCTACGTCAATCAGTTACGCAATGCTATCCTGTCTCTAGAGATCATGCCATCCATGAGAGCTATGATGACAGCGGGTCCAGCTTTAGAACGTGATAATACCTCAGGGTATAACTGTTCTTATCTACCCGTAGATGATCCTAAATCCTTCGATGAAGCTATGTTCATCCTCTTGTGTGGTACAGGTGTCGGGTTCAGTGTTGAACGTCAGTTCATAAGTAAACTCCCAGAAGTTCCCGAACTGTTTAACAGTGATACCACAATCGTCGTTAAGGATAGTAAAGAAGGTTGGGCTAAAGCTTTCCGTCAAGTGCTTGCTCTCCTCTGGGCTGGTGAGATCCCTCAATGGGATGTGTCAAAGGTACGTCCTGCTGGCGCTAGACTTAAAACATTTGGTGGTAGAGCTAGTGGACCTGCACCCTTAATCGATCTATTTAACTTTGTCGTTAAGATCTTCAAGGATTCTCAGGGTAGAAAGCTGTCTAGTCTTGAGTGCCATGACATTATGTGTAAGATAGGTGAGGTTGTTGTCGTTGGTGGTGTACGTCGATCAGCTATGATCTCTTTGTCTAACCTGTCAGATGATCGTATGCGTCATGCTAAGTCAGGTGCATGGTGGGAGAACAATCCTCAACGTGCCTTGGCTAATAACTCAGTAGCATACTCAGAGAAGCCTGACAGTTTGTCGTTTATGCGTGAGTGGATGTCGCTTGTGGAATCTGGATCAGGTGAGAGAGGAGTATTTAATCGTGAGGCATCTAAGAAACAAGCTGCTAAGTATGGGCGGCGTGATTCTGAATGGGATTTCGGAACCAATCCTTGCAGCGAAATCATCCTGCGTCCGTATCAGTTCTGTAATCTTACGGAAGTTGTTATCCGTGCCACAGACTCTTATGATGATCTTGAACGCAAAGTCCGTATGGCAAGTATTCTGGGAACCATTCAGTCCACCTACACTAAATTTCCATACCTGCGAAAAGTGTGGCAAAGAAACACAGAAGATGAACGTCTGCTTGGAGTGTCCCTTACGGGGATAATGGACAACACTCTGACAACAACACAGAACCACGGGTTGTCTAAGACACTTGAAAAACTACGAGAGGTTGCAGTTGAAACAAACATTGATTTGTCTAAGCGTCTTGGTATCAACCCCTCTGCTGCTATTACTTGTGTCAAACCCTCAGGAACGGTCAGCCAACTCGTTGACTCAGCCTCTGGAATACATGCCCGTCATTCTAACTACTACATTAGAACAGTCAGGGGTGACAACAAAGATCCACTAACACAGTTCATGGCTGACCAAGGTATCCCTAACGAGCCTTGTGTCATGAAGCCAGACCAAACAACTGTCTTCTCCTTCCCTGTCAAGTCACCCTCAGGTGCTGTTGTCACAGAGGATATGACAGCTATTGAACAGCTAGAGACTTGGCTTATGTATCAACGACACTGGTGTGAGCACAAGCCCTCTGTTACTATTAATGTGAGGTCAGACGAATGGTTTGAGGTAGGAGCCTTTGTCTATAAACACTTCGATGAAATGTCAGGTGTATCTTTCTTGCCTTACAACGAACACACCTACCAACAAGCACCTTACCAAGAGATAACTAAGGAACAGTACGAAGAAAGTTTAAGTCAGATGCCAAAAGCTGTTGACTTCTTCAAACTAAAAGAGTATGAGAAACAAGATAACACTGCGGGTAGTCAGACTATGGCATGTACAGGTGATGTCTGTGAAATGGTTGACATAACATAAGGAGTTAGATATGGTTACTATGACCTTAGATGAAAAAGAATATGAGACAGAAGACTTTACAGAAGACCAACATAAACTATTACAGGAGATTCAATACAACAATAATATACAGATGCAGTTAAACTATCAATCAAATAGTTTACAAGCAGCTAATGAGGCCATCGTAAATAAACTAAGAATTTCACTAGAAGCTAAAGAAGGATCTTAACATGACAGGACTAGAAGTTTACGCCGTAATCGTTACCGTGATAGCAGCCTTAGAAATCTTACTCTAATGGTTGCTGTAAGAAAACAGTTTAGCAGGGCATTGTATGAAGCGTATGATGCACCTGCAAGGCTGGCACTGGTGTCCCTTTTAGAATCTAAGGGGCATCAGATTGTCAACAACGAAGAGAACTATAGTGTTGACGTTGTGTCTCAGAAAGGAGAGTACACATACTTCAATGAAGCTGAAGTTAAGACAGGATGGAAAGAAGATTGGCCCTTAGAGTGGAAAGAGATTCGTATCCCTGAACGTAAACAAAGACTACTAGATAAACTTGGTACACAGAATGGTGTCCTAAACTTCTATGTCTTTCGGTCTGACTTAAAGAAAGTCTGGCGTATCAAGGATACTCTACTGACAAAGGACTGTGTGTTACCTGCTAAGGGTAGGTATATTCGCAAGGGTGAGTTGTTCTTTCATATTCCTTTTACAGAAGCTGAACTAATCACAGTTCCTTGAGGATAAACAAATGGCTAAATGGGATTTAAGTAAATTGGATATACCTGAAACAGATAACGTAAACAACCCACCACACTACGGGGATGGGTCAATCGAATGCATTGATTACATGAAGGATAACATGGAAGCTACTATGTTCATGGGCTACCTAGAAGGCAATACTAAGAAGTACTTACACAGGTTTAGATACAAAGGTAATCCTGTTGAGGATCTAAAGAAAGCACGTTGGTACTTAGACAAACTTATAACTGAAATGGAAGGGAAGAGTTAATGTTAGCAGCTTTGATATTAGCCTGTCATATAGATAACGGGATTTGTAAAACATTTACTGGTCCTGAAATGTATCAGACAGCAGATGACTGCATAGACAGTATAGGTGTAGGGATTAAACTTATAGAAGATCGTGGTTGGTTAGTAAAGGATTACACCTGCTATGATTGGGGCACTGAAACGTAAAAGAGGGGCTACTTGCCCCCCTTCCTTTTCTTACCTGATGCTGTTGTGGACCACTTAACTCTTTTCGGCCCTGTCTTTTTCTTTGCCTCTGACTTGCTGATACTACCAGCTACAGACTTAGGTCTACAGGCAGGGTAGGGCCGTTTACTTTTCTTGGCTGACTTTCTACCGCAGGGTTTACCTGTCTTAACGTCAACCCATTGCTCACCGAACCATTTACCTAGACCACCCTTAGCCATTACGCCTTCCTAACTCTGTTTTCTTTGCCTTTCCATTTACCACCCTTTTCTTTATACCACTTGGATGCCCAAGCATTAGCATAAGCTGATGGGTAGACTTTGAACTTCTTACGTGCCGCTTGCTTTGCACGATTCCATAACGCAGGGTTAGTTGGTTTAGGACTTGACAAATTACATTCCTTTTGGTTAGAGTTTATCCATGTAATACATAAGAAACAAAAGACCAAAGCCAAAGGTAAACAGAGCTATCAAGGTAATACCACCCCAGAGAACTATCTTCTCGAACAGTTCAGCATTTCTTTTCTTCTTGTCTTCTAGTTCTTTCTTCTTTCTTAGACGTACTTCTTTTCTAAGAGTTACTAATTCCTGCCACCCTGAGTATCCTCTGGCAGCTATAATTATTTCCCTCAAGTTATTCTCTAAGTCTTCAGCCTTCTTACGATTGACGTAGGTATCCAAGGCTTCTTCATTTGCACTAGAAAAGACACTGCTTCTCTTCTTGTCATGACTATCCTTGGCTTGATCTATAGCTTCAAACAAACTACCTATGTCTTTAGCCAGAGAAGTTATCTCTTTACCTGCTGACACACCAGCTTTGATGGCTGTGAAGCTTGCCATAGCTATAGTGATAGGGTCCATTTATCACCACTTCACCTTGTCAGCCCAATAAGCTGCTGACATTTTACCCTTTGAAATATTCTTGGCGTGACGAGCCTTGAAGGACTTCTTCCTAGCTTTCTCTTTAGCTGTCTTAGGGCTTTTACCTGCACCTGACACACCCTGTTGACCAAACCTAATGATCTTCTCCTTACCACCATCACAAGCCTTTACGACATGAGATTTCTTAGGGTGATTAGGAGTGCGTTTAGGTTTGTTGCACTTCATCTTAGACTTTTCTATCTTAGCCATCTTTACCAGCCATCTTCTCTAGAGTTAATCTTATTGATTTAATGTTCTCATCTATACGAGCATTCATCAGAGATAGTTCTTGTGCTGATGTCTCAAGTTTAGCTATTCGTATTTCATGACGAGCTATATCTCTCATGTTAGTTTCAACTGAGCTATCCAACCCAGCCATATACCAGACAACAGCTATTGTCTGTAATAGAATAGCTCCGACTAAAGCTAAAGGAATAGATTTTGATGTAAGCCAAGATTCTTTATCCACGATACCGTCCTAATGTTATTGTTTTTAGAAACCCTCTCCATATTTCCTGAGGGCTAGGAAGCATCCATCCTAAGATTAGAAGGATTATTACCCATGTGGGTATGTCTTGGTTCAATACCTTGACGTTATCGATGGCTCCGTCCACTGTGAAACCACCTGTTGATTGATCTACCTCTACGTTCTCTCCTGATATGTCGCTGCTCTGGTCAACAACTGACTGATTGTTTTCTTTACCTACTTGTGTGTTAGCATTTACTGTCGGGCCTCCCCCACCCCCACCGATACCACTCAGTAAAGAGAAGGGGGATAGACAGCCACTGAGTAGTAGGACTAAGGCTAATGGTAAGAGTATTCTCACAAGTTTTCTTCTCTTCTATTAGCCGCAGCAGGGGCAAAAGCCTCTTCAATGGCCTCAGAGTATTTAGTTCCTTTAGTGCCGTTGGCGTCTTCACCCACCACTCCTGTCCATAAGTAGTGTAACGTATTTTCGTTACCTTGGTTGTGTGTATAACCCAGAATAGCCAGCTTTTGCTCCATTGAAGCGTTCCTGTATTTTTCTGAATACCTAGTTAAGGTAAAATGGTTTGCCTTTACAAGCTCCTTAAAAGCTTTTTCTTGTAAGGCTGGGTCAGCCCTGAAAGCAGCACGACCTGACGGGTGTTCTAGTTTAGTTTTTTCTTCCTTAGTAAATACAGAGGATGTTTTTATTGTATCTTTAGCAGCTTTACCTAGTTGGTATTTACCATCATATGCATCGTTAAAGCCGCCCATTAAATTGTATCGTGATCTGCTTTCTATCTGAGCTATAGGCTCTTTTATTTTTTCAAATAAGTTGTCTGGTATTTCTTCTTTTATCTCTCTAGTCTTAGCAACCGATAAAGGCTTATCCGTCATAACATTTTTTGGATCTTCTAATGCTTCTATTGTAGCAGGGTCTAACTGTCCTGTCATAGGCAGACCTGCTGTCTTTTGAAATTTCTTTAACTGTCTTTGACTAGCAGGGCCGAAGTTACCGTCCACTACTAATAGCCCTATAGTTGTTGTATACCCAAGTCTATTTAACTGCTGCTGTGCTTTCTGTTCAGGTGTAGGGGTTGTCGTAGTGTAGGTTTTTTTAGTTTTTGGATTAAAGGCTACCACCTCTTCATCTTTTAGACCTAAAGAGTCTTCTGTTGCTTGCTCTGTAATGGGTTCTGATTCCCCTAAAGCGGGCACTTCAGGTGCAGTTTCTGGAGATTGTTCTTGAAGAGGCATCTCCTGTGAGGGTACTTCTACATCACCTAAAGGGGAAGTAGGACCACCCTCTGTGGAAGGGGGTACGGCCCTCATAGCTGCCATTGGTGCGGCATCAGATATGCTTGTCGCTTCACTAGCCTGAGGTTGGTCAGGGCCAAGTGAGTCAAGTGTCTGAGAGAAGATACGGTCATCATTCATGACAGAACTAAGAGCTTCCTGTGCAAAGGCGTCTAGCTCTGGATCTCCCTGAACACCTCTAAAAGCTTGGGTAGCTGCGGGATATCTTTTTTCTAATTCTAACAGAAGACCCCTCTTCTTGTCAATCATTTTTAAGTTATTAAACAACTTTAATGTTGTTCCGAACCTAGTGTCCAGTATTCTTTCTAAGTTACTGCCAGCTAGAATTTCATTACGTCTACTCTGAGGTAACTTTTGGAACTGTTCAAGCCCACCGACTTGTTCTATACGGGCATTAGTTGCTTCAATAGCAGCCATACGACGATTACCTTGAGGAACATCACCCATCTTACTTCTAAGAAAGTCTAAGTTAAGGACTAACTTATCCCCATCAACCATAAAGTAAGGTTCATCACCTGCACTTAACCTTTGATCAAGCTCCATCTTCTGACGAAGGTACTCAGAGTTTAAAGCATTCTGAAGGGCGTCATTAGTTTGGGCAGCATTGTCTCCATCTACCTGATAGATAGACTCTAGGGTAGAAACAAGCTGGTTGTTTGAAAACTTAGACAGAAGTTTATCACCCATGATGTATTCATCTGACTGAGATGCGACAAGACTGCTTAAAAGATTTACACTGTTCAGCCAAGTATTACGCACGTCTTCATTGTTTAAAACTTTTTGCTTGCTTGTACTTGAGGTAACAGCACCTAGTCCTTCTAGAACTTGTTTGTATTCCTCTGGATTGTCCTTGACACTAGGTATTGTTAAGTAGGCTGGCTTATCTCCAGAGGTATCAGGCAGTTCAGGAGGTCTGCTAAAAATATCTACTAGCTCTATATTCTCCTGAGGGGATGAGGACATTATCTTACTAAGACCATCTACCCAAGTCTTACCTTTTTCTTCAAACGTCCCAAGTATTGAGTTTTTAAACTCCATAGGATTTTCTTTAATCATAGCCCGTATAGTAGAGATCGTAAACGGGTTAAACTCAGCTTCGTTTAGGGCTATGTGAATAGCATCAAGGGTGTTAGCATCCGTATCAAATTTCCTAAGGTCTTCAACAAGACCAAACATCTGATCTGTGACTGCTTTAACCTGAGCATTACCCTCGTACTGAGAGTACTGACCTGAAATTAAAGCTCTTACAGAAGTAGAGGCAGAGTTTATTTCATCTTGTGTTACTATTCCGTCTTTAATAAACTCAGCGAAACTTGCTGACAACAGGCTAAAGTCGGTTCTCAGGCTTTCCACAACAGGTCCAGCATCAACTGGCAAACCCATTGCTACACGAGAATCCTGTAGTGCTTTTTGCTGTTTAAGAATATTTACCTCAGCCATAGAGTTTAGAACAATCTCATTTATTTGTTCAGAGGTAGCCTCAGAATTTAGTATTTTTGTAGACGCAACTAAAGTCCGACCTAGATCACTCTGTAAAAGCTGTTCTTTCTCGTAAAACTCATTGCTTTTAAAGCTTACCGCATCCCAGCTTTCACCTGTAAGAGCTTCATATGCTTGCCTTTGCCCTTCAGGTATAGCTTTAGGGCTTGATTCAATAAATTTTCTAGCAAATGTTTTTAACTCTGTCACTTCCGAAGAGGTAAGTTTACCATTATCTCGGCCTTGTTGGATATCAAAAGAACGACCAAGAGCATCCCCGAACTGATTAACCATAGCTTGGTTTAAAGAAGCTTGAGTTGGTTTGGAAGACTCAAATACCTTTAAGGCTTGTGTAGCTGTATCAGCCAATGCTGCAACAGGACTAAACTGACGAGGTGCTTGAACTGGCTGCTCATACCTAATTTCAGTTTCAAGTGTAGGATTAAATACTGACATAAAGTCTACCTCGTTGTTTCAAGTAGTTGTTCTGCTTCTGTGGCTCTGCCGATACGCCGTAACTGTTCTACACGTTCAAAGGTTGTCGTGTCTGAGAACCCTCTTAGTACCTGATCTCTTAGTCGTTGGCGTAACTCAGGGCTTAACCCTGTAAATCGACTAATAGACAAATAAATACTGTCCATGTATTCGTTAGCTCTTTCAGCATCTTGGTTATTGACGGCATCCCAGAACAAATTTATTCTATTATCTATCTCTTTAGAATACTGACGATAAGTTTTATTGGAGCTATAGATAATATCTTTTGAGTCATAGACTTGCTGTACTTCTTCAAGAGGGATACCTGCTGCTGCAAATAAAGCATCCATGTTCGTAAAGTTTGCATCTATTCTAGCCCCTGTTTTAGATGAGTATGTTCCGTACTGTAAGATACCGTAAGCTTTAGACAGGTTGTCTACGAACTTAAAGTTTCTGAACAACTCAATTGTTTTTTCTTTGACAACAATTTCGTCACCACGTTTAATAGCCCCTAGTGTCTGAGCAAAATCAACTAATGCATCACCAGCTTTACCCCCACCTGCACCACCAACAATCTCAAGGGCAGATGCATCACGATAGTTCCTAAAGGTGTCTACCACACCATCACCTAAAGAGACACGGCTTGCTGCTGACACTTCAGGTGCACGATCACCCACTAATCTGTCATCAGCCCATGCAAACAAAGCATCGATAGGTCCATTCTTTACCAGCCTATACATATCGTTGCCAGCTTCTATCTGCATATCGTCGGGAAGGTAGCTGTTCATAGAATCCACGGCTGATGAGGTAGCTGAAGATAAGCCTAGCCCTGTCATACCAAAGAACGGCCCTACCATAGCAGCAAAGCCCATTCTTTCCCGTACAGTAAGGTCTTTTCCTACGAAGATACCTTCAAAGGATCTTAGCATATAGCTGTAGAACTGAGTAGGTACTCTCAGCAAACCTTGCTGCACCTGAGAACGGCTCATGTTTGTCATGTTTAAGGAGTATGCCTGTTCTTTATTTGTAACCCATGTACGTCCTTCAGGAGACAGTATAGATTTGTCAGGGTTCTGAGCCTTCCACTTACGAACTGCTGCACCAAAAGATGTCACACGAGTTATTTGTTCCCCTTTATTGAAGAAGAACATACCTGCATTCATAGTTTTCTCCCAGCCTTTGTTGAGACTGTTGCCTACAACACGGGCAGTTTTCTTACGAGAACGAGAGACAGAGTTTGTTGGGGCTTGATAACCTTCAATGAGGTTTGTCGGGTCAATCTCATAACGAGCACTGTCAATAAATAGTTGACGTACCTCTGTCATTTCATCTTTGCTGTAACCAAATCGTTTAGCCATACGATCAAGCATAATGTCTAAAGGTTTACCCTCTAGCTTTAAAGATTTCAGAAGAAGATTACCCATGACAGCACCTTTTATACCGTCATCTAAACCTGCCATACCTACAATGTTTATTGAATGTGCCGCTTGAAGAAGCATCTGAAAAGGATCAGCAAAGAAGGTTGTCTTAAAGCCAAAGTTAGTCAAAGCATGTGCAGGGTTGCTAGGGTTAAACTTAACACCGATGTTGTCATAGACAAGATTAGACATATCCTGAGACACACGATCAGCCCACTTGTCACCCCAACCTTCAGCACCTTGACGCATCTCTGTTATATTCTTGCGTTCATATATTTTTCTTATGATAGGATTAGTTGAATCCTTAGGCAAGTAGTTTTCTATATTTCTATAGTAAGCCCTATAGTTTATATTAGGGCTATTTGGTTCAGCTAGTTGTTTAATCTTTTTACCTAGTGAAACCTGAATAGCATCATTGTAATTAGAGAATGCTAACCGTCTGCTTTCAGTATTAACTTGGTTTAGTACCGCATTAATTGGGTTGTCATTAGCTGTAGACAAACCACCAAAGTGAATCAAAGGATTGTCATTACGTCTGTTAGAGAAGATAGCAAATTCTGTCAGTGAGCCATTAGGAACGAATGCATCTTCCTGTCCAGCGGTAAAGATGTTTTCATCACGGCGTTTAGTTGCGAACTGAAGATCGTCTACGTCTAGGTTCAACCCTGCATCTATTGCAAAATCCTCAAAGTCTTTTACTTTAGTTAAAGCTGGATACCAAGAGTTGTTAGCCTTGACAAGATCATCTGACAAAACACCGGCCTTCAATGCTCTGTAAAGATTACCCATCTGTTTAGCAGCCGTAGTAGCCGACTTAGTTGAACTAGCTGACAGGGCTACCTTTAAGGGTTTACCATCTTTGTCTAGCATTACAACAAAGTCAGTTGCCTCAGGGTTTACACGAGGGCCACCTGCATTATAACCTAGTGCATCTTCAGGCTCTAAGGGTTTTATTGTACGGGTGTCTACAACATACTTGATGCCGCCAATGTCCATGTCAATTTCAAAGACATTAACCATAGGTCCGTCATAGTCATCCTTGGTAAACTTTACCCCTGAGTCAGCATCGATAAACTCATTAACATCTGAAGGTAGCTCCCCTAGTTTTTTACCAGCTAGGAATGTTTCTTCTCCACCAACATTAACAGTTATCCGACGATAGCCATTTGCATGCATTCTTCTGACAAGACTTGTGGCACGTAAATGATAAGTGTGGTCAGACAGATTGACTAAAGCTCTGTAACCATCCAGCACTTTTTGAGAAGGTGCTATACCTTTGTGGTCAGCCCTCCAGAGATCACTGAACTCATCATCTGTAAACCAGTTTCTTTGAGAAGACAGATCCTGAGACTGTAGCCTCTGAATAATATCCCCTACCTCATCGATCTCTTTACCTGACATCTTGTTGACTTGATCAATCATTGGCTTATTAAGTTGATTAAGCCTGACAGCACCACTTTCAGCACGGTAGGCTAAGTTAGTTGCATCAGCATTGTCAAGTAAATGATACCCAGAAGTTGGTAGTCTCTGAAATAGTTTGCTGAACAGCTTACCTGTTACACCCTCTACGTGTTGCAGTTGGGCATACTTGTCAGTCTTAATGAAGTCATCCATCTTAATTACTTCATCTACCTGAACAGCATATGCACCCTTGTCAGCGTTGATAGCTACGACATTAGCTTCAGGTACATTCTCAGCATACTTTTCAGCAGCATCTTTAGTTAAAGCTTTGCCTGTCTTTGGATGACCAAGGAGAACGGTAAGCTTCTCTGTTCGTCCGTCAAGCTTTGAGTTGATAACACCCCGATTAAGTGTAGATGCAATGTTACTAACCCTAGTAGTGATATATTCTTGTAAAAGTTTTTGATCATATATGTCACCCATAGTACGTCCAACGTACTCAAAGGCTTCCTTTGTTACTTGTGTGGCTGTATGGTTATTCATAGCAGCTTGCCCTAGTGGACGTACAGGAGCATTGTCAGACAAAGGATCTGTAAGGCTTGGTCCCATGCTTGCTAAGTTCTCAGGGTCATCTGAACGTGCAGCTATATTCTCAGCGACATCCGTTGCAGCGTCAGGTCCGTTAATAACACCTGCACGAGTAGATGCTGTGGGTGACTGAGAAATATCTGTAATTGTTTTAGCAATCTTTCTAATTTCAGATATACTATCAGATGTTTCTACAACTTTACCATCTACTCTAAGTTCTACAACTTCTTTACCGTCTGACCCTTTACTTGTTGTTATCGTAATAGCCCCTTTAGAAGAGGGCTTTGCAGAATTTTGAGAAAGAGTTATTAGATTTTTACCGGCCTTTACACTCTTAGCGCCTATGCTGAAACCAGCTGACACAAAGGGGAATATGTCGATAGCCCCAATAATAGCCTCAGTAACAGCTATGTCGTTGTTCCCGAACCTTTCGATTGTTGCATACAGATCAGCAACAGCAGCAGGGTTATCTGCAAACAAAACACCCTGACCAAGATACTCGTCTAATCTTGTGTCAAGTAATGTTTCATACTCTTCCATAGACATATTACCTGCAAGAGCACGAGCAAACTCTTCTGAAACATTCTTACGTTTCATTGTAAGATCTTCAAATGCACCGATAGGAAACTGTCTTAGGATGTAACGATCAAACCAATTCAAGACTGAACCAGCATTCGTTGAGGCTGCACGATCCTGAATAGCATCAGTTAGTTTGTCAACTGTTAGCTGATACTTCATAGATGCTAGGTTCTGGGCACTTGTAAGCCTAGGGTTATCCATAGCATGGAATGAGTTATCGAAGTAGTCGCCAATAGAAACAAGATCAGAACCCTTCTTGGCCTGATCCTGTAATTCTTCTGCTGTCTCATATACTTCAGCACCCTCATCTGTGTAAGAACTTACAGCAGCAGACAAAGCTACGTTTACTCTCTCAGTTATCTCAGCATGAGGAATCTCTAATTCTTCAGGTAATTTACCTGTAGCACCTAGGACAGCAGTATCCTTTCGTTCAACAGCAGATGAACGAGGATCTTCTATAGGTGTGACGTTAGTTTCTTCTTCATCATCACCTAAGAAGACTGACTTTATAATGCCCTGTCCTAGAATAGTTGCCATTAATTAAAGCTCCCTAGACCTCTAGTACCAAGAGTAAAGGCATCACCTACTTTAGAAAGGCCACTACTTAAACTTCCTGAGGGCATCATACTTAAACCCTGCATACTTAAACCAGCTATTGCTCCACCTGTTTGTGACCTTGCCATAGCTGCTTGCTGTTGTACACCCAAGGATGAGATCTGACCAGACAATTGCCCTTGCATACCTGAATACCCTAGGCTAGACCCTAGCTGAGACTGTAGGCCTGTAAGACCACCAGCTACTCCTGAACCACCTGCTGCACCCAGTGCTTGTGAAGCTACTAAGGTCTGAGATCGTTGCATTTGAGCTTCTCTCAGGGCTTGTCGACGAGATCTAGTCGCAGCTAATTGTTGTTGACGTTGCTGTGCTTTTGCTCGTTTTTTACCTGCAATTTGACCTTGATCAGCTTGATAGATACTATAGCCTGTTCCAGCTACGGCTAAAACCGCTAGTGTCGTTGCTACACCCATACTAAAGTTCCTTCATGTAAGTAGACTCAGTTCTTTTATAACCTCGTCTAACGTAGAGTTTTTCTAGACTAGCTATGCTTTCTATATCACATAAAGTAATATAGTCTGCATTATTGTTTTTAGCCCACTCTTCAAAAGAGTTTAAAAGTAAAAGAGAACCCTTTTTACCTCTGTAATCTTTTGAAACAAACCATGCTAGTTCAGTTGCAAGTACTGTAAGAGAGTTGC
>Ga0233393_1000251_pt1 | contig 21756 bp, 19 predicted proteins | sample 21DmetaG_FD_183170 | JGI IMG/M metagenome (GOLD analysis project Ga0233393, IMG submission 183170) | Seawater microbial communities from Monterey Bay, California, United States - 21D | ecosystem: Environmental > Aquatic > Marine > Coastal | place: USA: California | collected 2016-10-24 | reverse complement strand
TGTGCATTGGCCTCTCCACCAGGCTGGATAGTTTTTGAGGAAGTTGTCTTAAGGTCTAAGACTTGGAAAAACTGAACAATTTTGTCTAAGTGATTTTTGGTAATGAACTTTTTTTTGCTAGGAAAAGAATACAATTGCTGATTCATCAGGGCTGTCCAATGCTGTAACCATTTTTTTCTATCCTTTAAGCCTCTGAACACACCTTGCTGTCTGAATTCATTCCAGGGCAATGTTATTTTCTCACACCATTTTTTTACCTTAAGATCTCGAGTAAAGGTCAATCCAATTCCAGTTTCGTAATGAGAATAAAGAGCCTCTATCTTAAAATGTTGATTTAACTTTTCTAAAAGAGGAATCACTTCACCTTCAAGAGTGAGAATTCGAGTGTTAAATACTTCCAATTGCTTGTTTAAGTCAGTTAAAGACTGTTTGATAAAATCCAAATGGCGCATGCTGAAATGAGGATCCTCCAAAAGGGAGTTTTCAGCTATATAAAGCAGAAGTACTTGTTTGTGGTTCTTTAGGGCTTTTACCATGGATAGGTGATCCCTCAACCTCAAGTCACGTTTTAACCAAACGACTCCTATTGGAATTCGGTTAGAATTCATCGGGATGCATTAATATTTGAGCTGCTCTGAGTTTGATTTGAACCAAGTCTTCAGCAGGTATTTTTTCGAGTAGTCTGAGCATCATCGCCATACGATTGTTTTTCGAAAAAAACTGCTTTTTATCATCGAGAAAGTTCCAATACAAGCTGTTAAAAGGGCAGGCATCCTCTCCTACTCTTTTTTTCTTATCGTACTGACAACTGTCGCAATAATTACTCATTTTATGAATGTAAGCAGCCGCTGAAACATAAGGTTTAGTCGCTACTATCCCTCCATCTGCCCATTGACTCATCCCGCGGGTATTGGTAATTTGAACCCACTGTATTGCATCTGCATAAATTCCCAAATACCACTCATCAACCTTATCAGGATGAACCTGTGCAAGTAAGGCAAAATTACCTGTGATCATAAGACGTTGAATATGATGTGCGTAGGCATTGTCTAATGAGTTTGAAATGCTCTGATGCAAACAATTCATCTTTGTTTTTCCTGTCCAATAAAACTCAGGAAGTGGGTTGGTATTTTCCAAAGCATTCATTGAAGCATATGCAGGCATCTCTTTCCAATAAATACCTCTCATATACTCTCTCCAGCCAATAATCTGACGAACAAAACCTTCAACTTGGGAAAGTTCAATATTGTCGCTAAATTCTCTGTAATAATCAATAACCGTTTGAACTACTTCTAAGGGGTGGATGATTTTAGCATTTAAAGCAAATGAAATTCTGGAGTGAAACAGATTGACTTCATCTGTGTGAAGCGCGTCTTGGTAATCTCCAAAATGAACGAGTAGATATTCGCAGAAGTAATCCAGTTGTTCCAAAGCTTGTGACCTACTCAACGGATAGAGAAATAGATTTTTATCAAAAGATCCAATGGTTTTTACCCCTGCATTTTCAATCATCTCCTTTAAACCATCTAAATCATTTGCCTTTGGATAAAACGGTTTGGGTATGGAAGGTGTTCCTTTCCATTTTTTTCGATTGTTTTTATCAAAATTCCACTGGCCACCTTCTGGTTGATCTAACTGCATCAAAAGATCAAATTTCTTACGCATACGGCGGTAAAAAAATTCTAAAATAAATTGCTTTTTCCCTTCAAAAAATTCAGTCAATTCTGATCTTGAGGTCATAAAATGTTCTGTTTCCACTACTTCAGATGGAATATTTAATCCTTGAGTATATTCTTTTAGCTGCTGATCCAAACGGTATTCGTCAGGCTCAATATATGCAAATGTGTCTATATTAAATTTTTCAATAAGAAAGTTTAGATTTGCTTCGAGCTGTTGCTTGTTTGCTTTATCATCAAGTGCTAAGTAATGTACTTGATGTCCTGCTTGCTGAAGTGCTTCACTGAAGTTTCGCATTGCACCAAAAAAGGCAACAACTTTTTGAATGTGGTGTGGCGCATAATCTGTTTCTTGACGCATTTCCATCAAAACAAATACCTCGCTACTGTCAACTTCTTTAAACCAACTGTGCTGTAGGTTTAATTGATCCCCTAAAATTAGTTTAAGCTTCATTAAAACAGTATCTTTTGATTCCAAAGACGTTGAAATTTACCTCCCTCGTCGTAGCGTTCTGCTTGAAAACGCACATTGAATTTTCGATCTCTGGGATCGTTCCCAACACCGGCTACATACATCCAATTTCCATAATTACTGTGTACATCGTAATCAATCAATTGAGATTCAAAATAAGCTGCTCCAATTCGCCAGTCCAATAGAAGATCTTTAGTAAAATAAGAAGCTACATTTTGCCTACCTCTATTACTCATCCAGCCTGTTTTATTCAGCTCAATCATATTGGCATTGACAAAAGGTTCACGGGTTGTACCCTCTATCCATGACTTTACTTTAGCATCAGATGTATACCAATGATAATCTTTATTTAATATGCCTCCTAAGTGGAAGATTGCATCCTGGTGTTTAAGAGCTATATATTTAAAATAATCGCGCCAAATCAATTCAAAAATTAGCCAATAGGTAGATTGATTCTTTTTTACCTCATTTTCATAGTCCATAATCTCCCAATAAATTTGCCGGGGCGAGATCGATCCGTTGGCCAACCAAGCGGATAACTTTGAACTGTAATTAATACCCAAGAGCTCATTTCTGGTTTGTTTGTAGTAGGACAGCTTATTTGTATCCCAAAAATAATGATCTAATCTTCTTTTTGCCTGCTCACTTCCCCCTTTAAATGGGAATGCAGAATTGGGATGTTGTTCAATCTGTTGCAATCCTAAAACAGCTAGAGAGGGTGCTTGAAAAGTATATTCTAAAAGATTCTCCTCTGGCATTAAAGCAATTTCAGGGAGCACTTTTCGAACAGTACTCTTTTTTTCGCACTGTTTTCTAAAAAGTGTAAAAACCTCTGGTAAGTTGTTTATTTCGAAAGGAATGTCTTCAGGGTGAAATAGAAATTGATCGTAATGAGAATAGAATTCAATCTCGTTATCCAAAGAAGCTCTTAAATTATTTTCTACCAATCGTTCCTCTTGAGTCCATTCTTTTTGTAAGAAAATTTTGGATATGTTTAATCGATGGACCCAGTCTGGTATACCTTCTTCGGGTGGTCTATTATCTATTATTAAACTGATGTTTAAATCGGATAAGGATCGTTGTAATTCCGCCACACTTTCAATTAAAAACTGAGCTCTAAAAAAGGCTGTTTTGGAAAAGCCCCAAAGAGTTGTTCCGTAGTGTCGAGGATCAAAACTGTAGTAAGCCACTACCTTTAATCCAGATTGTTTTGCTAAAGTTAAAGATTGCTGATCAAAAATTCTCAAATCATTGCGCAACCATACCATAGCGGTTGGTTCTTTCTTTTGCACCTGATAACCATTTTTTTGTTACAAGATACTAATTCAAAACAAAAAAGATCGCCCTTCATAGGACGATCTTTAAAAGTTATAGTTTTTGAAAATATTATTTTAAAGTTGAACGACAGTAATAAAGATTATTCCTAAAAAAGGCTAGTTATATGATTTATTTGATCTACATCGTTGGCTGCAATATTTTACCTCATCCCAATTTAATTCCCATTTTTTCCTCCAAGAAAAGGGTCGAGAACAAATTGGACAAATTTTTTGAGGCAGTTCTCTCTTGCTAACTCGCTTGGGCATTAAGCGCTGATTTATAAGTTGTCAAACAACGCTCTCTTGCAAATTTATGGTCGACTATAGGTTGGGGATAGCTTAATTCTTGATAATCAGGCGCCCATTTTTTTATGTAGTCGTGTTGCTTGTCAAATTTTTTAATTTGCTCGGTTGGATTAAAAATTCTAAAATAGGGAGCGGCATCAACACCACAGCCTGCTACCCACTGCCAATTTCCAACATTACTTGACTTTTCATAATCAAGAAGTTTTTCAGCAAAATAGGCTTCTCCTAACCTCCAGTCAATGAGAAGGTGTTTACACAAAAAACTTCCCACTAACATTCGCACTCTGTTATGCATAAAACCGGTTTCGTTTAATTGTCTCATACCTGCATCTACAAAAGGGTATCCTGTTTTTCCGTGGCACCATTTTTCAAATTCCTCTGGATTATTTCTCCACTCAATCCTTTCGTATTGAGGTTTAAAACTCTGGTTTATCGTATGTGGAAAATGCCAAAGTATTTGCATAAAAAATTCCCTCCAAATTAACTCTTTAAAAAAAGTTGGATTTTCGATAGCCGACGATCGTTTTACCATTTCACGGATACTCAGAGTACCAAATCGAAGATGCGTACCTGTTCGAGTCGTTTTATCTACAGCAGGAAAATTTCGTGTCTCCTCGTAAGATGTAATAACTTCGTCATTGAAGATGTACTTTGGCTGAGCAACGGCTGAAGGTGTAAATCCTAGATCTTTGAGGTCCAATTTAGGTAAGCTTAATTGAGCGAGTTTATCTAAGTGGTTTTCAGATGGATATTGAGTAAGTGAAGTTTTTGCGAAATGTTCTAACCATTTTCTAGAATATGGAGTATACACTCTGTAAGGAGTACCATCGTCTTTAACAACTTCGTCTTTTTCAAACATTACCTGGTCTTTGAATGTCTCAAAAGAAATATTATTTTCAATTAGTAATGCCTTGATAGAGGCGTCTCGTTCTGTAGCATAAGGCTCATAATCTTCATTACAAACTACTTTATCAATTGACCAAGTCTGAATTAATTTTTTAAAAATAGCCTTAGGGGTACCATGATACATTCCAAGACTGCATCTGTTCCTCTTCATAGCGTTATCTATGGTACCCAAGGCTAATAATATAAACTCTAAACGAGCATCACTTTTTGGTAGCTTTTTTAAAATATGCTCATCGAAGATGAATATCGGTATCACTTTATTTTTACCTGATAAGGCTTTATAAAATCCGTGATTGTCAACTATTCTCAAATCTCTTCGAAACCAAAAAATGGTATATTTTTCCATCGTTAAGCCTTCAGGTTTCCTATCCCTCCGTCTAACTGTAAAACTCTTCCTGTCATCCAACTGCTTTGTTCTCCTAAAAGAAAAGTAGTTGCTTGAGCAATTTCTTTAGCAGTACCTACCCTACCTAAAGGATGTCGCTCATTGGCCTTATCCATTTTTGCTTCATTGTTTAAAAACTTTGAAGCAAGTGGGGTATTAACCAATGAGGGTGCTATAGCGTTGACTCTAATTTTTGGTGCAAATTCAGCTGCCAATGAGCGAGTCAAGCCTTCTATAGCTCCTTTAGAAGCAGCCACTGAACTGTGAAAGGGCATTCCTGTCTGAACAGCTACTGTGCTGTATAAAACTACTGCAGCATTTCCGCTTGCGCTCAAATGGGTTAAAACAGACTTCAACGAACGAATAGCGCCTAAAACATTAATTTCAAAATCAGACTGAAAAGCTTCCAACTTCAGCCCCTTAAATGGCCTTAAGTTGATACTTCCAGGACAGTAAATAAAGCCGTGAAGTTCATCTGGTAACTGACTGGTGTCCAAATCGTCTTGAGTCGCATCAAAGTTAATATGTTGTATATCTAAATGTTGAACAGCGTTACCTGATCGACTGGCAATAAAAACGTTATTCTGTGGGGCTAGTTGCTCAGCCAGTGCTAAACCTATTCCAGAGCTACCTCCTATTATGAGTATATTTTTATTTTCGATCATGCGTTATAGTTTCCAAAAAGTTCAATTAGTGCTGTTCTGCGGTATTCAAAAATCTCTTTTAACTTAGGCCCAACTACTATAGGATGGATCATCCTGCCTAGAAATCCAAAAGGAATCTTATAGTCTACAATATCAATCATTTCAACTCCATTTTCTATAGGCTTGATAAAATGTTTGTGATGCCATAATGAGTAGGGACCAAATCGCTGTTCATCTACAAAATATTCACCTTCTTTTACATGGGTAATCTCCGTAACCCACTTAACGGGTATGTTGAGTAAGGGTGTGACGATGTACTGAATAATCTGACCAGCAAACATTTTTGATGATTCTCCGCTAAGTATTTTAAACCCCATATAGTTAGGTGTAATTGTTTTTAAATTTCTTGGATTAGAAAGAAAATCCCATGCCTTTTCCTTTGATATGGGTAAATTTTGAACAGTCTCTAAACGGTAGATTTTCAAAGTAATTTTTTTATCAAAATTATAAAATGTTTAATTATTACTATTATAAATTAAACAAAATTTATTCACATGCTAAAAAAAATTCATCGAAGCCCAATGAAAATAGGGTATTGAGTGTAATAAATGTATATTTGGTTAATAAAAAAACAAAAAATGAAAAATATTTACTCAATCTTAATAATTATTAGTGGTTTTGCCTTTGGACAAATAGAAACTCCTCAGCCAAGCCCACTTGCAAAAATTGAACAAGTTGTTGGTTTAACTGATGTTGCAATAACTTATTCTCGTCCAGCTGTGCGTAATAGATCAATAATGGGAGATCTAGTTCCTTTCGGGGAAATGTGGAGAGCTGGAGCGAATGCCGATACCACAATTGAATTTTCAGATGAAGTGACAATTGGAGGACAGAAACTCGCTTCAGGTAAATACGCGGTATTTATTCGTCCTGGGGAATCAATGTGGGAAATATTTTTTTACACTAAAACTGATAATGGGGGACTTCCAGATGAATGGGATCCTAAAGCTGTTGCATTAGTAGTGGAGTCAACTGTCGATATTTTAGATAAATCCATAGAAAGTTTCACCATATCTATAGACAATTTACATCAGAATGGAGCGACACTCAATTTTAGCTGGGAAAATACTCAGGCAAGTCTGGAATTCAGTGTCCCAACCGAAGCGAAAGCTATGGCCTCTATTGATAAAACAATGAAAGGAACGCCCAAATCAAGAGATTATTACAATGCTGCTGTATATTACAGAGAGGTGGATAAAGATTTAAACAAAGCCAAAAAATGGATCGCAAAAGCTATTGAAATGGATGACGGCAAATATTGGATGTATCGTCAACAGGCACTTATCTTAAAAGCGTTAAATGAGACTGATGCTGCAATTGAAGCATCAAAAACCTCTTTGAAACTTGCTACTGAAGCTGGAAACCAAGACTATGTACGCTTGAATACAAAAGCGATAGCGGAATGGTCTAAATAAAACGAGTAAGCTCTTAAGTTAACTTATTTAAAGCCACTTATCAAGTGGCTTTTTTGTTGAGTCGTGATTTGTACAATACATTTAGTACAAGAGAGAAAACAACTAAAAAAGTCCCAACTAAGTGGAAAAAATCATAGGTCTCATATAAAACAAATACACCAAAAAGCAATGTAAAAATAACTTCTACATATTTAAAAGGAGCAACCATATGCGCCTCTCCATTTTGAAAAGCTATGGTCATAAACAATTGACCAAAAAAACCAAAAACTCCTAAACTAAATAATAAAAGTAAATCTTGTAATTTAGGAGATTCCCAAAAGAACAAACAGCCAACACCCCCAACTAAAGTTGCAATAAGCATAAAGTAGTGAACAATCACAACTGGATGATCTCCATTTCCAATTTTACCGATTAAAATATATACTACAGCGGAGAAAAATGAAGCGAGTAAAACCAAGAATACTCCAAAACTAGAATTTGAGGCATCAAAATTTTTAATCAAATAAACTCCTGAAAAAGCCATTAAAAAAAACAGCCATTGCAAGGGTTTGATGGTTTCTTTTAAATACAAGACTGCCAAAATACCCGCAAAAATAGGTGAAATATAACGCAGAGTGACGGCACTACCAACAGAAATGTAATGTACCCCCCTGAAAAAGAGGATCATGGAAGTGACTCCTACTAGACCTCTTACAATCAGTAATTTCTTTTGATTTCCCCATTGAGGAATTCCAACTGTCTTAAGATAAACCGTAGTTATGACTAATGATCCTAGGGCTCTGAAAAATACAATTTGCATGGTAGGATACGTAGTTAAGTACTTAACAGTCGCATTCATAAATGCAAAAGAAAGCGTACTTAACAACATGTATTGAACAGCTTTAAAAAAAGAGGATTTCAAAAAGTATGAATTGTTTTTGCAAAAATAGAACTTTGAATGCACAATGGATAGGGTGCTGGAAATAAATACTATATTCGTGCTTTTAAAACATCTACTTTTTGTTTGAAATCGGACTCTTAAATTTTTCAATAGCAGCAAGTTGTGCTTTTCTACTTGGAGTCTCAAAATCTGGAATCAAAGGAATTGCTTCATTAATAGTTACTGGCTTAGCTTTAGTATATGGCGCAAAAGAGTCTACTGGAATTTTAATGCCTTTACTTTTGGTTGGTGATGTTTTTGCCATTACTTATTACAAGCGCCACGTTCAAAAAGAATACATTATCAAACTTCTCCCCTGGATGGTGGTTGGAGTTTTAGTAGGAGTAGTTGGGGGTAACTATATCACGGAAGCCCTTTTTAAGTATGGCATGGCGCTTATCATATTATTCAGTGTTGGGCTGATGTATTATTGGGAGAACAAAAAAGATAAAACCATTCCTTCGCATTGGACTTTTGGAGGTTCTATGGGATTATTGGCAGGATTTACTACCATGATAGGTAATCTTGCAGGTGCTTTTTCCAATATTTATTTTTTAGCCATGAGACTCCCTAAAAATAATTTCATCGGGACAGCGGCTTGGTTGTTTTTTCTGATTAATTCATTTAAAGTTCCCTTCCATATTTGGAGCTGGGAAACCATCAATTCCAAATCGATTTTCATCAGTCTTCAATTGGTTCCTTTCGTCCTTATCGGGTTGGTCGCTGGTGTTTTTCTTGTCAAGAAAATTGAAAATGATAGTTACAGAAAACTAATTTTACTCTTTACTGCTATTGGGGGTATCGCAATACTGTTTAACTAGGTTTTAGCTGACTCACAACTTCCTGTATAGTTTTCAAATCACTTTCACTGAATTGATGATTTAAAAAAGAAAGCTCAGCGTTTATTTCTGGAGGAATTTTTAATTTGGCTTGAGTCCTCGATCCTGAAAGGTGAATAGCATTGAATCCTGAAGATTGAAATAATTTACAATTACTCGCATTGATACCGCTACCCGGCATGATGAGAATGTCATTACCGAATTGCTTATTCCATAGATTCAATCTATCCAAACCATCCACAGCTTTTTCCTGTTGACCTGAAGATAATATACAATCAAATCCCAAATCAATTAATTGTTGAATAGACTCATTAGAATTAATAACCACATCAAAGGCTCTGTGGAACGTAAGGTACATATCACCTGAGATCTGTTTCCAATACTTTAATGTGGGAATATCCAATTTAAAATCTGAAGTTAAACTCCCTACAACTACTCCCCTGCAACCTACCTCTGCTGCAAATCGAATGTCCTTTTCAATGATTTTTTTTTCGTCCTCAGAAAAAATAAAATGTCCTGGTCTAGGACGAATTAAACAATGTATATCAAGCAGGTTTGAGTTAACCGCATTCTCTACCAAACCTGCAGAGGGTGTAATTCCTCCAAACTCTAATCCAGAGCATAGCTCAATTCGATCAGCCCCTGCCAAAGCTGCATTTTTTATGCTTTTTAAAGAGGTACTACAGATTTCTACAATCACTTATTTCAATTTGACCATTAAACAAAACTAAAAAAAGAATCACATTTAAGTGATTATTTTTTATATAATGAAAATAGTTCATATTTTAGGCAATATGAAAAGGAAGGCTTTTATCGACAAGAGTACCTTGGGAATATCAGGCCTCTTAATTTCGCCCTACATATTCGCAAAAAAAAGTAATCATAACTCACTAAACTCGATAAGTTCAAATGCTTTTGCTATTGCAACCTGGGATGTGCAAAGAGCAGTAACAACTGCGGGTAAGTCACTGGATAATGGAGCGAATGCGCTTGAGGCTGCCGTCAGTGGTGCAGCCGTAGAAGAAGCTGATATTTTAAACTCAACTGTAGGTAAGGGTGGAGCACCTGATCGCGAAGGCACTGTAAGCCTTGATGCGTGTGTGATGGACTCCAATGGAAATTGTGGCGCTGTTTTAGCAGTTGAAAACATTACCCATGTTGCCGCATTGGCAAAAGATGTAATGGAAAAAACACCTCATGTAATACTGGCTGGTGATGGAGCGCGCAAATTCGCTGTCGAACAAGGCTATAAAACTGAAGACTTGCTCTCAGAATCAAGTAAAAAAGCTTGGAAGAAATGGCTTGAAAAAAGTGATTATCAACCAGAAATCAATATTGAAAACCACGATACTATCGGTATGCTCTGTTATGATCAATCAGGCAACCTTTCAGGAAGCTGTTCCACTAGTGGATTGGCATATAAAATGAAAGGGCGCGTTGGCGATTCACCAATCATAGGCTCAGGATTATTTGTCGATAATACTGTTGGTGCTGCAGTTGCTACAGGTCTGGGAGAAGAAGTCATTAAAACCGTAGGGAGCTTTCTAATTGTTGAACTAATGAGGCAAGGAAAAAGTCCTCAAAAGGCTTGTGAAGAGGCTATCCAAAGGATTATTCAGAAACAGCAAGGAAAACCTAATTTTCAAGTTGCCTATGTAGCAACCAATACCGCTGGAGCTATCGGTGCCTTCAGTATTCACAAAGGGTTCTCATATACCATATACAAAAACAATAATTCTCAAAACATTAACGCTAAATCCATTTATTAAAACACTTAATATGCAAATAATTGAAAATGAAAAGCAATATGATGTAGTCATCGTCGGTTCTGGAGCTGGGGGTGGAATGGCAACAAAAATTCTTGCTGATGCCGGGCTTCAAGTTGCAGTAGTCGAAGCCGGACCCTTTTTTGATCCTGCCAATCCAGATCAACAAACCCAACTCAAATGGCCTTACGAATCTCCTAGAAGAGGAGCTGGGACCACTCGTGCCTTTGGAGAATTTGATATGGCCTACGGTGGATGGGAAATTGACGGAGAACCCTACAATCAGATCGGGGATAGTAAATTCGATTGGTTCCGCTCTAGAATGCTTGGGGGACGAACAAATCACTGGGGAAGGATCTCTCTAAGATTTGGTCCAAGAGATTTTAAAGGAAAAGACCGAGATGGTTTAGGAGAAAACTGGCCCATTGGCTACGAGGACATTAAACCTTATTACGACAAGGTTGACAAACTGATCGGTGTCTTTGGCAGTAAAGAAAATATGTATAACGAACCCGATGGTTATTTTCTACCTGCGCCAAAACCTAGACTCCACGAATTGTATTATAAAAAAGGTGCTGAAAAATCTGGGGTAAAAGTAATGCCCTCTAGACTTTCAATTTTGACTAAACGAATCAACAATGAAAGAGGAATTTGCTTCTATTGCAACCAGTGTAGTCGATCGTGTTCAGTATATGGAGATTTTTCTGCAGGATCTTGTTTGATTTTTCCTGCTCAAAAATCAGGAGGACAAGTTGATTTGTACGTAAACAGTATGGTCCGAGAAGTTGAGGTCAATGAAGAAGGTAAAGCTAAAGGCGTACTTTTCATCAATAAAGAAGATCGCAAAGAATATCGTGTTAGAGGAAAAGTAGTAGTGTTAGCTGCTTCTGCTTGTAGTACTGCACGTATCCTATTGAACTCTAAAAGTGCACAGCATCCTAATGGCTTAGGAAACAGCAGCAATATGGTAGGTAAATACTTACATGACTCAACTGGGTCTGACCGTATGGCTTTTGTTCCCGAATTAATGAATCGCAAACGCTATAACGAAGACGGAGTTGGTGGAATGCACCTCTATTCACCTTGGTGGTTAGACAACAAAAAACTCGATTTCCCTAGAGGCTACCATATTGAAGTATGGGGGGGATTAGGAATGCCGAGTTATGGAACCGGATTTAATCCAAATGATCTCAACAAATACCTTGGACTTAAAGTAGGGGGTTATGGAAATCAACTGCGAGAAGATGTCAAGAAGTTTTACGGATCTGTAATGGGGATGTCGGGTAGAGGAGAATCCATTGCACGAGAAGACAACTATTGTGAAATTGATCCAACTACAGTAGATGAATTTGGAATCCCTGTATTGAGATTTAAATATTCTTGGTCTGATCACGAACGTAAGCAGGCAAGACACATGCACAATACCTTTGAAGAAATTATTGAAAATATGGGAGGTATTGTACTGGGAGAAAAGCCAGGTGCTGATCGTGATTACGGCTTATTAAATCCAGGAAGAATTATTCACGAGGTAGGAACTACTAGAATGGGTAGCGACCCTAAAAAATCAGTAGTTAATGAATTTGAACAACTACACGATGCAGACAACGTTTTTATCGTTGATGCTGGTCCTTTTGTGTCACAAGCAGATAAAAATCCTACGTGGACCATCATGGCACTCTCATGGAGAACCTCAGAATTCATAATCCAAGAATTAAAAAAACAAAATATTTAGTCATGAACAGAAGAGACAGTATTCGATCACTTTTTTTAGGAAGTATGGCAGGAGGTCTTGCCCTTGAAAGTTGTGTTACAGAACCTAAAGCTGCTGTAGAGCAAAAAATTTGGGAATACCAATACGGAAGAACTCCTGAAGAACAAGCCTATGACGAAAAGCTTTTAGCTCAGAAATTTTTTGAAAATAGTGAACTTGTAAAAATCAAGCGATTGGCAAATCTAATCCTTCCCCCCAACGAGGAAGGAAATATTGAAGATGCCAAGGTACCAGAGTTCATAGAATTTATGGCCAAAGATTTCTCAAGTATACAAACACAAATGCGTGGAGGATTAATGTGGCTGGACAACTACACCAACAAAACTTATGGTAAAGACTTTATCACCTGTAGTGATGACGAACAACACCAAGTTTTAGATCTCATTGCCTACCCAGATTCCAACAGTTCTGAACAAAAGCAAGAGGTTCGCTTTTTCTCCTTAATGAGAAACCTTGTGATGACAGGCTATTTTACTTCAGAAGCTGGGATAAAAGAATTGGGTTATAAAGGAAACCAACCCAATGTTTGGGATGGTGTTCCAGAGGATATTCTTAAGGATCACAGGATGTCTTATGACAAGTCCTGGATGCCAAAATTTGTAGACCAATCAAAACGTAATGACTTGGCTCAATGGGATGAGGATGGAAATTTAATATCCTGATTTTTAAACTTATGCGCTAAAAATTAAGATGTTTTAATTCTTAGACCTAAAGTTCGATAGTTATGGAAAAATATATTCTTGCAATTGATGCTGGCACTACAAGTTCAAGAGCCATTATTTTTAATCACGCTGGAGAAACCAAAGGAATCGCTCAGCATGAGTTTACGCAAATATTTCCCAAGGAAAGTTGGGTAGAACATGATGGAATTGAAATATGGGAAACCCAACTCAAGGCTATCAATGAAGTTCTGGAGAGCTCACAAATTAAGGCAGAACAAATCCACGCCATGGGAATTACCAATCAGCGTGAAACTACCTTAATTTGGAATCGAAAAACAGGAAAACCCGTTCATAATGCAATCGTTTGGCAAGACCGAAGAACTGCAGCTATTTGTAACAAACTTAAAAAAGAGGGAAAAGAAAAACAATTCTACGAAAAAACTGGGTTAATACTCGATGCCTATTTTTCTGGAACTAAGATCAAATGGATTTTAGATCAAGATCCTGAGTTAAGAACTGCTGCCGAAAATGGTGAATTGGCTTTTGGAACTGTAGACAGTTGGCTTATTTGGAATTTAACTGATGGAAAAGTACATGTCACAGACGTAACCAATGCGAGTAGAACCTTACTATTTAACATACACACACTCGATTGGGATGAAGAGCTTTTAACAACATTAGAGGTGCCAAAGGCCTTACTCCCAAAGGTTGTCTCCTCTTCTGAAAAGGTTGGTGAATGTAACTCTGAACTTTTAGGACATTCCATACCCATCGCGGGGATTGCTGGCGATCAGCAAGCAGCACTTTTTGGTCAAATATGTATCGAACCTGGTGATGTAAAAAACACTTATGGAACCGGTTGCTTTTGTATTATGAATACTGGAGACACTCCTGTAATATCTAAAAATAAGATGTTAACCACCATTGGTTACCAAATCAATGGAAAGGTCGCCTATGCTCTTGAAGGGAGCGTTTTTATTGCAGGTGCTGTTGTTCAATGGTTGCGTGATCAATTGCAAATGATAAGTGAAGCTAGCGAAATAGAAGCTCTTGCCAAAACTGTGGAAAATAATGGTGGGGTCACTTTTATCCCTGCCTTAGCAGGGTTAGGAGCTCCCTATTGGGACTCCGAAGCCACTGGATCCATTTTGGGAATAACACGAGGAACAAACAAAGGACATATTGCTAGAGCAGCTTTAGAAGCTATTGCACTTCGAGTGATGGAGATTGTGACTGAAATGCAAAAGGATGCGAATACGACCTTTAAATCGTTAAAAGTTGATGGTGGGGCAAGCAATAATGATTTGCTTATGCAAATCCAATCTGACCTTTTGGAAACAGAAGTTATTCGTCCTCAAACTACAGAAACTACCGCTTTAGGTGCCGCTTTCTTTGCTGGACTTGCAACCGGCTATTGGGATTCAATTGAAAGTTTAGAAAATATTTGGGCTGTAGATCAAAAATTTACACCCAATTCAAGTTCAGACACTCAAAAAACCATTGACCTATGGAAAAAACGTATAGCTAAACTAAGCACCTATAGTCCTTAATGAATAGAGCTAAAAATCTCGAAAGACTACAACAAGAAAAGGAGTGGGACGTTGCCATAATTGGTGGAGGCGCATCCGGTTTAGGTATCGCTGTTGATGCTGCAAACCGCGGACACAAAACAGTTTTATTAGAAAAGAATGACTTTGCTAAAGGAACTTCATCTCGCAGCACCAAATTGGTTCACGGTGGAGTACGTTATTTGCAAAATGGAGACATTTCACTCGTTATTGAAGCACTCAGAGAGCGGGGTATTATGCGAAAAAACGCTCCGCATTTGGTTCGTGATTTAAGCTTTGTAATTCCGTCTTATGATTGGTGGAGTAGCCCGTTTTATGGGATTGGACTCAAAGTATACGACATGATGGCTGGTAAGCTTGGTCTTGGTCCATCCACTATCCTTAGCAGAGATGAGACCTTAAACTATCTGCCAAATGTCAATAAAGAGGGCTTAAGGGGTGGAGTCATTTACCACGACGGTCAGTTTGACGATGCACGTATGGCAATTAGTCTTGCCCTTACTGCAGATAAAGAAGGGGCTAACCTTCTAAATTACATGGAAGTGACAGGGGTGGAAAAAGACAACAATATGCTGAAAGGAGTTCGGGTTAAGAATCAATTGGACGGCTCAGAAACTGTTGTTAAGGCTAAAGTTATCATTAATGCAACAGGAGTATTTTCAGATGATATTATTCGTATGGATCAACCCGATGCAAAACCCATGATCCGACCTTCTCAAGGGGTGCATTTAGTGATCGATAAGTCATTTTTGCAAGAAAATTACGCTATCATGGTTCCACATACGACTGACGGCCGAGTCTTATTTGCTGTTCCTTGGAACGGACAAGTAGTAGTTGGAACAACAGATACACCAGTAAACGAAGCTCTAGAAGAACCAAGGCCATTGGAAGAGGAAATAGACTTTATACTCGAAAATGCAAGTGCCTACATGACAAAAAAGCCGCATCGTAAGGACGTCAAAAGTGTCTTCGCAGGCTTGCGTCCCTTGGCTGCTACTGAAGGAAATAAAGAGAGTACAAAGGAAGTTTCAAGACATCACAAAATCATCGTAAGCACGAGTGGTTTAGTCAGTGTTCTTGGAGGAAAATGGACAACCTATAGAAAAATAGCCGAAGACACAGTCAATACCGTACAAATGGTTGGTGGCTTTCCAGATCGCAAATGCAATACAGAAAATCTCCCCATTTTTGGAAATGATTTTCATTCAGATTTTTCAGATCCGTATCATATTTACGGAACTGAGACCCCAAAAATTAAAGCATTGAATCCCAAATCGGCTTATCAATCGCTTTCCGATCAAATTTTTATTTCTGAAAATCAAGTGATATGGGCAGTAGAAGAAGAAATGGCCATTACACTTGAGGATGTGCTTGCAAGAAGAACACGTTGTTTGTTTTTAGATGCTTATGAAACTGAAAAAATTGCGCCTCAAGTACTAGAAATTATGCGAAAAAGACTAAAAAAAGATAATGATTGGGCTAAAGAAGAAATGAAAAAATTTAATGTAATTTTAAAAAAATATCAATTATGATTTTACATCCCTTTTTAGCTGAATTTATCGGTACAACAATTTTAATCCTTCTAGGAGCAGGTGTTGTAGCGAATGTCAATTTAAAAAATACTATAGCCTCAGGACAAACCCCTTGGGTATTGATTACCAGCGCTTGGGGATTTGCTGTTTTTGTAGCTGTTTTTGTCAGTTCTCAATCCAGTGGTGCCCATCTGAATCCTGCAGTAACTCTTGGACTAGCCTTCGCAGGTAAGTTTTCTTGGTCTTTAGTCCCCTCCTATTTTCTTGCGCAATTATTGGGTGCCATGATTGGAAGTTGGCTTGCTTATCTTGTTTATATCGATCATTATAGAGCAACAACGGACGAAGATGCTGTTCGAAGTACTTTTTGTACAGGACCAGCCATTCGTAATTATAAAAACAATTTTTTTAGTGAGGCCATCGGCACCTTTATGCTTGTTTTTGGAGCTTTATTTATCGTAAGTCCCAATATCAGTATCCAGGGTACTGAAGTAGAAAATTTTGGTCTGGGTGCATTGGATGCCCTTCCTATAGGTATCGTTGTTTGGGTCATTGGGATTGCTCTTGGAGGAACAACAGGCTATGCAATAAATCCTGCGCGAGACTTTGGCCCGCGTTTGGTTTATCAGTTACTGCCGAGAAAAAACAAAGACGCTGATTGGGCTTACAGTTGGATTCCTATCCTAGGACCATTTACTGGTGGAGCTCTGGCTGGATTTATTTACAGTATACTGTAAAACTATTTAGCTACGTTTACAGCTCGTGTTTCTCTAATGACTGTAACTTTAACTTGCCCGGGATAGGTCATGTCAGTTTGAATTTTTTGAGAGATCTCAAAAGAGAGTCTCGAAGCGTGATCGTCAGTGACCTTTTCACTCTCAACAAATACTCTTAGTTCACGTCCTGCTTGTATGGCATACGCTTTATTGACCCCATTAAAATCATAAGCGATTTTCTCGAGGTCTTTTAGACGCTGTACATAACTGTCTAATACTTGTCTTCTAGCTCCTGGTCTTGCTCCAGAGATGGCATCACATACCTGAACTAAGGGGGAGAGTAAAGAGGTCATTTCGATTTCATCGTGATGTGCGCCAATGGCATTGCATACCTCGTTTTTCTCACCGTATTTTTCAGCCCATTCCATACCTAATAAAGCATGGGGCTTTTCAGATTCTTCTTCGGGTACTTTGCCGATATCATGAAGCAGGCCGGCACGTTTTGCCATTTTTGTGTTCAATCCTAATTCCACTGCCATCACACCGCACAGTTTGGATACTTCTCTTGAGTGTTGCAATAAATTTTGACCATAAGACGAGCGGTATTTCATTCTCCCTACTACTTTGACCAACTCAGGGTGAAGTCCGTGAATACCTAAATCAATTACAGTTCTTTTTCCTACCTCGATAATTTCATTTTCAATCTGCCGTCTTGTTTTGTTGACCACCTCTTCAATCCGAGCTGGATGAATTCGTCCGTCAGTTACTAATTTATGCAGGGATAAGCGAGCAATTTCACGACGCACAGGATCAAAACATGAAAGTATAATGGCCTCAGGAGTATCGTCCACGATAATTTCCACTCCGGTCTCAGCTTCAAGAACTCGAATATTCCTTCCTTCTCTCCCAATAATTCTTCCTTTCACATCATCAGACTCAAGGTTAAAAATGGAAACGCAATTGTCTATAGCTTCTTCCGTTCCAATACGTTGAATGGTATTAATAACAATTTTCTGAGCTTCTTGTTGAGCAGTGAGTTTGGCTTCTTCAATCTGCTGCTGGATATACCCCATGGCATCAGACCTTGCTTTTTCTTTAAGACTGTCCATCAATTCTGCTTTTGCTTCTTCAGCAGAAAGTTTAGAAAGCTCCTCGAGTTTTCCTATCTGTATTTCAAGTTTATCTTCTAATGCTTTTTCTTTTAAAGTTAATTTTTCTTGCTTGGTATTCACAAACTCAAGTTCTTTTTGAAGCTTTCGCTTTAACTCTACATTAATGTTGATTTCTTTTTGAAGTTGCGATTCGCGTTGCTTTGCTCTTTTTTCAATTTCAGAAATCTTTTGCTCTCGCTTGTGTACTTCACGTTCATGGCTGGATTTTAACTCAATAAAATGTTCCTTAGCCTGGAGTTTTTTATCGTTTTTAATTGCTTCAGCGTCAATTTTTGCTTTTTGTAAAAGGGCTTTAGCTTGGCGCTGAGCTTCTTCTAAAAGGGATTTATTTTTCCCTTTTCTCGTATTATTACCAACCAGTAAGCCCAGTACTAGAGCCACTATTCCGGTAATTATTGTTATAAGATAAGGTTCCATTGTGTTTCATTTTTAAAAAAAACCTGTATCAGCGGGTTTTTTGTATAAACTCCTAAAAATCAAGTTTGAGGCTACACTAATGCTCAAGGATCTGCTCAAGGCAGCTTGCTTTTACAAAAGAAACTCACCTCTCTGAATTAAAAGCTCGTTGAGTTTATCAAAAAATACTAATACAGGCAGTGTGTATAGCTGTCAATATGAACTTAATATGCAGCCATATGGAGGTCAATTAAATCAATGAGTTCTTGCATTTTTTCCTCTGTGTTCGAGGGAACAGAAGCTTCTTGACTTTTGTGCTTTTCCAATTGAGCTGCGTACTGAAGGGAGCACATGGCAAGAACATCTTGTTTGTCACGAACTGCATAGTTTTTCTCTAATTGATGTATGGTTGCTTCAATTTTTTTTGCCGATGACCTCAAGGAAGCTTCCTGCTCTGGACTTATTGTGAGCGGGTAAACCCTATTTGCTATCGTCAGTTTTATTTTTAGCATTTCACTCATATCAATTCAATTCTGTAATCCGAGAAATACAATAATCTACTTCTTTTATTAGACTATTTATTTTTGCTTTAGTTTGCGTCTTTCCTTCATTACTGCCTAATAAATTATTTGCAACCTTTAGAGACTTATTTTCTTCTTTCAAACCCTTAAGCTCCTCTTCTAATTCCTTTTTTTGCCTACTCAATGATACATATTGTTCCTTGAGTTTTCGCAAATCTAGATGGTTCTCCTTCAACTTGTTGATCAGTAAAATGATTTTTGACTCTAAATCTGCTATGTTCGGGATTTTGTTATCCATACTAAAAATTGGCGTAATAACTTATTATTACAAATCTATTGAATCTTTTTTTATTGTGTTTACTCCTTTCATACCGTTTTAAAAACTTTAACAATACACCACTTTTAAGTTTTGAAAATTAGATTAAAATAGAATTGATTTTTATATTTAAACCTATGTTTAATAACACCCAAAATCTGAAGTTAAAGTTTCTCCTTTTCGTATGTACATTGCCTTTATTTCACTTTGGTCAGATGGAGGCTCAATGGGTTCCTCCTTTAGATATTCCAATTAAACTCTCCGGCGTCTTTGGTGAATTCAGAAGCAATCACTTTCATGCTGGGCTGGACATCCGTACTCAAGGGAGGCAGGGCCTTAAAGTAAAAAGTGTTCAAAATGGGTGGGTAAATCGCATAAGAGTCAGCACAACAGGTTATGGCAAGGCTCTATATATTAAGCATTACGATAGAACAACGTCAGTATATGCACACCTCAAAAAGTTTGCACCTAAAATTGAAGCTTATGTTAAAGAACGTCAATACCAAAAAGAATCTTTTACGATTCATTTATTTCCAAAATCCGAGGCCCTTAAAGTAGAAGCAGGAGAGCTGGTTGGATTCTCTGGAAATACAGGTAGATCTTACGGCCCACATTTACATTTTGAGGTACGAAATTCCTCTAACCAAAATCCAATAAATCCTATGGAATATCCATTGGAAATTAAAGACAGCCAAAGACCTCAAATTCAAAACCTCTATATCTACGATGGGTTTCATCCAGACAGTAAAAAAAAGGAATTCCCTCTAGTTAAGAAAAACGATAGTGTTTATACAACAGCAGGTATTCACACTGGAGGTAAAATCAATGTTGGCTTGCGTTTATTCGATCGACAAGATCTATCCTATAGTAAAAATGGAATCTATAATACCAAGGTTAGACTGAATGGAATTCTCCAGTTTGAAATGAAAATGGATGAAATATCTTTTGACGATTCTAAATACATCAATCTGCTGATTGACTATAAAGAGTACTCTCAAAAAAAGAGACGAATTCTACGGTTTATTTCGCATTCAGAGCAAAAAACTACATTTTTAGTGGGTGAGAAAGCCAATGGTGAAATGGAAATCAGCCCCGGTAAATCCTATCAAATCATGATTGAGGTTAGTGATTATAAAGGTAATACAAGCTATGTTGAAGCTTATCTTACAGGTACAGCTACCAATCTTAATTCTTTTGACAAATCGAATCTAATAGATCCGTCCAAGGATTACCTCTTTGATTTTGATGACAGGTCCGTTTATTTTCCTCAAAACAGTTTTTACGATGCTATCCCGCTAAAGGTTGAAAACACCGAAACTGAATTAATAGTTGGAGAAAATCACTACCCCCTGCAAAAACCCTTTGAAGTTCAATTTCAAATTCCTGTTCAAGACAGTCTAAAAAACAATCAATCGTTTATCGCTATGCTAAATACTAAAGGGAAACCATTCTTTTTTAGCAATCAAAAAAAAGAGAACAGTTGGATTGGTAAGTCCAAAACACTTGGAAGATTTACCATCAGTCGAGACAGTGTCGCGCCTAAGCTTAAACCTCTGAATTTTAAAAATAAACAATGGCTGAGTTCCTTTAACTACCTCAGGGTAAAACTCACTGATGATTATTCTGGAATAAAATCTTACAGAGGTGAAATCAACGGAAAATGGATTCGCTTTGAATACGAACCTAAAAACAATACTTTAATTTATGATTTCAATGATTTGAGTTTCAAGGAATCGCTACATCAACTCACGATAGAAGCAGAAGATAAGGCTGGAAATGTTTCCAAACTACAAATGGAGTTTTACCGTAAATCAAAAAAAGGAGACTAAAAGTCTTTTAAGACTTGTATCAAACTATCAACTTCATTCTTGGAGTTCAATATTGAAAACGAAAATCGCAACGAAGGCCAGTCTTCAGATTTTTGAGAACGAATGGTGTTGAGAACGTGAGATCCAGACTGACTTCCCGATTGACAGGCGCTTCCCTTGGAACAGGCAATTCCATTCAAATCTAGATGGAAATCGAGCATTAAAGCCTTCTCCTTAGGAATAGGTAAGGCGACATTTACCAGAGTATAAGTGCTTTTATTAGGGTCATCACACAAGCCGTTAAACTGTACTTCAGGAAATACAGTGGTGATTTGATCGATAAAATGATTTTTAACGTCTAACACTTTTTGCCGCTCAACCTCTAGGTTTTCATAAGCCAATTTTAAAGCTTTATTCATACCTACTATATTGTGAACAGACTCAGTACCTGCACGCAGACCTCGCTCTTGAGCTCCTCCGTGGATGAAGGATTGAAGTCCAGAGTTTTTTCGCACGAAAGAAAAACCAATTCCTTTGGGACCGTGAAATTTGTGGGCCGCTGCTGATAAAAAATCAACTGGAAGTGTTTC